>Ga0209006_10000842_pt1 | contig 28305 bp, 24 predicted proteins | sample JacPin_JW_Ref_O2_FD_188567 | JGI IMG/M metagenome (GOLD analysis project Ga0209006, IMG submission 188567) | Forest soil microbial communities from Algoma, Ontario, Canada - Jack Pine, Ontario site 1_JW_Ref_O2 (SPAdes) (version 2) | ecosystem: Environmental > Terrestrial > Soil > Boreal...
AATTGGTCGGGACGGGCAGATTTGAACTGCCGACCCCTCGCACCCCAAGCGAGTGCTCTACCAGGCTGAGCCACGTCCCGACTAGGAAGGAATCCGCCAATGCAAACAGCGGATAGGGTTGACTCAAGAATTTTACACTACCCGGCCCAACTCATGTGGAGACAGCCGCCCTTCGTCTTCGCTCAGGGCGAGCTCTCGGTTGTCCAAGCACGGGCGAAGCCCGGCGCCCCGTCCGAAATCAGTCTTCTAGCCGGCGTCAGCCAACTCTACTATTTTTGTCTTCCTTGGCGTTTCGATTTGCGCCGGGGCTTCGACGAGCTTCGCGATAACGACGGTAATGGCTGGGGTTGCTCGAAGATTGCAAACTGAATCTTCTTCTCCACCGGATCAATGCGGTCCACCAGCACGTGAATCCTTTGTCCCAGGCTGTAGGTTTTCCGCGAGCGCTGTCCGATAATCTCGCGCGTGCTCTCGTGATACACGTAGCGATCGTCGACCAGCGTATTCAGCGGCACCAGCCCTTCCACGAACAGATCGGTCAGCTCCACAAAAAATCCAAACTTGGTGACGCTGGTGATGAGGCCGTCGAAGTCGTCGCCCACGCGGTCCTGCATGAACTTAACTTTCTTCCATTCCATCAAATCGCGCTCGGCATCGTCGGCGCGGCGCTCCGCCTGGCTCGACTCCTCGGCAATGTCATGCAATTCGTCAATCGAGATCGGCCCGCCCAGTGGTTCGAGCGCTTCGCGGTGCGCAGCATGATCCCGCCGCTTGGACCACGGCGAAGGCCTCTCGTCCGAAACAGAGGTTTGTGCGGGAACAACCGTCCTCGAGAGCCCGGCACTACCAACGTCGCCGCGCAGCACGATCTTCAATATCCGATGCACAATCAAATCCGGATACCGCCGGATCGGCGAAGTGAAATGCGTATAACTGGTCGCCGACAGCGCGAAGTGTCCGTGATTTTCCTCCAAATAGCGCGCCTGCTTGAGCGAGCGCAGCATCAGATAGCTCAAGATGCGCTCTTCCGGCTTGCCCGCAATTTTCTCGGTCAGCTTCTGATACATGCGCGGGGTGATGTGCACCTCTTTCGGAATCTCAATCTCGCGCACGCGCTTTCCCGTGCCATACGCCGCGCGGCGATCGGTCTTTGGTTGCACGCGATGAATCGGCAGCGCGCCCACACCCAGCGAATATCCAAAGGTCGCGGCAATCACTTCGAAATCGTAAACCCGCTTGGCGTCCGGTTTTTCGTGAATGCGGTACAACGACGCAATGCGCTTCGACTCCAGATACTGGGCCACACATTCATTCGCCGAGAGCATGAATTCTTCGATCAACCGATGCGCAATATTTCGCTCCGAGCGCGTGATGCTCTTCATTAATCCCAGTTTGTCGAACTCGATCACCGGTTCCGGCAAATCGAAATCAATCGACCCTCGGCGCTCGCGCTTAGCCTTGAGAATCAAAGCTAAATCGCGCATCAGCTCAAACGTCGACACCAGCGGAGCATAACGTTGGCGCGTCGCGCCGTCGCCTTCCATCACGGCATTCACGGCGGTATAAGTCATCCGCTCCGCCGAGCGGATCACGCCCTCGCTCAGGTCATAGCCAACGATCTCGCCGCGACGGTCGATCTCCATCACGCAGGAAAGCACCAAGCGCTCCACCTGCGGCCGCAGGCTGCAAATGTCGGTTGAGAGTTCGAGCGGCAGCATGGGAACGGCCCGGTCGGGAAAATAAACGCTGGTCCCGCGCAGCCGCGCTTCCTGGTCAAGCGCCGAGCCCGCTGTCACATACTGCGCCACGTCGGCAATGTGCACCTGCAACTCGAAGTTGCCGTTCGCGAGCATGCGCACCGTGACCGCATCGTCAAAATCGCGCGCAGTTTCGCCGTCGATCGTGACCATGGGCAGCGCTCGAAAATCGCGCCGCCGCCGCAGCTCCGCTTCCGGAATAACCGCGGACGCATCCTCCGCTTCCTGCAAGGTCTCCGCTGGAAAATGATGCGGCAAGTGAAACTTGCGGATGACGATTTCCACATCAACGCCGAAGTCGTCTTCGCGTCCAAGAATTTCGATCACCCGTCCGCGCGGATTCTGCGTAGCCGTAGGCCAGTCCGTAATCTCCACGTCAACCGCCACGCCTTCGAGATCGTCCCACTCGGCCCGCCGCGCCACCTCCGAGCCCAGCACGCGATCCACAGATTTCTTGCCTCTTTTCTTTTTTGCTTCTCGTTCTTCCGCGTCCTCTGCAGTTTTGCTTTCCGGATATTCCATCCCCGCCGGAATCACAATCTCCTGGGTAATCTTGCTGTCGATCGCCTTCACGTAATTGTGCCGGCTGCCATAGTGAAAAATGCCCACCACCGTGGAATGCGCGCGTGTCACCGACCGCACAATGCGCCCTTCGGCTCGCCCATCCGGGCGCACGTTGCTGATGTCGGCCAGCACCCGATCTCCATGCATGGAATTGCCAATCAGATGCGGCGGCACAAAAATATCGCCGGTGATCCGCGCCTTCATCGGCGGGCTGAGCGCGCTCGCATCCGGAATCACAAACCCGAACCCATCACGATGCATGGTGAGCCGCCCCGCCACCAGATTCCTGTCGGCGGCAGCCGCAGGCAGGGCGTAGCGGTCGGAGTCGACCAGAATCAGTTGTCCACTGCGGGTAAGTTTTTGCAGAAGGTGATTGAGTTCACCGCGCGCATCGCCGCGCACTCCCAGCTCGCGCACCAGCTGCTTAAATCCCGCCGAGCGCTTCGGCTGCCGCGCGATGTGCTTGAGAATGGTGGAATCAGAAAGCATGGGGAAGAGTTGAGCGGTCAGTAATCCGCTGTCAGCCCTCAGCATACCGCACCGGCGAAGGCCCGTTCATTTCGACGGCGGCAGTGCGGAAATGTCGAGGTTGTGCATCACCACGATCCCCCACGGTCCCGCACTCTTTGCCATCACGAAACTCAGCAGCCCCTCCCGTTCCGGACGGGGATTACCTTGCGCGTCGATGGCGCCACTCATTTTCCAATGCAAATCCACGGTGGCAACGTCGGGGCGGACGAACCGCGTCTTGATATCCGTATATTCCAAGTGGCTTTTGCTGAAAATCGTGGCAAAAACGGGCGCGTGGAAGGCTTCAATCTTGGTGCGGCCGCTCGCTCCTGTGCCACGCCAGTTGGTGAAATCCGCATCTTCGGCGAACACCGTAGCGAAGGCCTTGGCGTCGTGATGGTTCCATGCGTCCAAGAATCGATCCATCACGGCGCGGATGGCACGCTCGTCGGTTTCCCCGGTTTGTCCCACCAACGGCTGGCCCATAAACAAAAGTGGAAACCACAGAAAGCACATTGCGCCGAGTCTCATTCGTCGGTCCTCCAACCGCCATGACTCACCAACTATCGCCGCCGCCGCGCGGCGGCCACGCCCCCAGCGCGCGCCGGATCATCGCGATCTGCCCAGTGTGATAGCTGTTGTGCGCCACCATCTGCCACAACACTGCCTCAAGCGTCCCCGCAACTTTCGTATCGCCCTCATGCCCGGTTTCGATCGCGCGGTCGAGTTCCTGCGGCGACGATTTCGCCAGCGCCGTGAAACCCTCCAACAAGTCCGCAAAGCGCTTTCGCAGCCCTTCCCACTCAGCCGCGGCTTGCTTAGGATCAGGGGGCGCCGGCGCCGCCGGAAAGCTCTCCACCGCATGCTTCGGATACGCCGGTCTCTCGCCGCGAATCCGCCTCAGCTCGTAGTCCATCCAGTAATTCATGTGAAACACCAGTTGCCCCACCGAGTGCGGAAATCCCTCTACCGTCCGCGCCGCCAGCGCCGGGGACAAATCCTCGACGCAAGCCATGGGGTCCGCGTGAGCGCCTTGGCCATGCAGCAGTTCTGTAAGTGCCCGTTGCGTCATCTTAGGAGTTCACCGTCCAAAATACTTCTCCTCCAAAATCCCCCGATGATGCACTTCATGCCCCGCGATGGTGTAGGCAATCGCCCGCACTGTGACCTCATTTTTATTCGCCACGCCGCGTCGCGACCACGCCGCTTCCTCCAGACTCCGCAGCAGCGAGATGGTCGCCCGCCGCACCGCAATGTAGTCTTCAATCACCTCGGCGATCACATGCCGCGCAAACGGACCATGCTTCACATAGTCGTCCTGCTCAAATCCCTCCATCGGCGTGGCGTCGCCGCGCGAAATACGCAGCGCGCGGTAGGCAAAAATGCGCTCGGTATCGCACACGTGCCCCAGCACTTCCTTCGCGCTCCATTTCTCCGGCGCATAGCGGAAGTCGCCCTGCTCCTCGCTCAACCCGGAAAGCAGCAGCACCATCTCCCGCCGCTGCCGGTCGAGCGTGGCAAGAATGTCGTTTTCCTGTATCAGCGAAATGTAGCGTTCGTAGTAAGGCGCATACTCGCCGGCCTGGGGCCGGGCGATTACAAGGGTAGGCTGGGTGGCTTCTCCTAACATGGATTCACTCCGTCTGTGGATTTAATTCTGGTGATTCGAACCACGGCACTCATTGGACGGCCGAAACCGATCTTCGATTAATCTTCGTCCTAGAGCATACTCCCGCCCGCGGCGGAAAGTTTCCTCCAGCCCGCAATTTTTTCCGGCAACCTTTACACGGTCCTCGTAAACTAACGTCTCTAAGCCCTAAGAATACCTGTTGGGACATGCCCTAAAAGCCGTATCTCACTAGGAACTCCCGTTGAAAATAAAGGACTTTTCCACAGCGCTCACTTTGAGACTGGGAGTACAATCGACTTTGGTCACGGAAATGCGGCGGATGACCTCTAATCCCCAAAAGGAAAGGACTTTTACCCCATGTGGAAGCCGACGAATCAGCCTCAGACCCCGGGCCGGCCAGCCGAGCCAGAGCGTCCTACTACGTCAACCCCAAGCACGCCTGCCATGGCAGCCAGTGATCCAACTCCTGCCCCGCGTCCTATGACCGCAACCACCACCGCCGACCAGGCCACCATCGGCAAGTCGCTGGTCATCAAGGGTGAGGTCACCGGCTCCGAGTCCCTTTACATTGACGGGCGGGTCGAAGGCTCCATCAATCTCGCCGGCAACCGCGTCACCATCGGACGCAACGGCGTAGTCGCAGCCAACATCAACGCCCGCGAAATCGTGGTCCTCGGCAAGGTGCGCGGCAACCTCACCGCCAGCGACCGCGTGGATATCCGCAGCGACGGCTCACTCACCGGTGACGTAGTCGCAGCCCGCATCTCCATTGAAGACGGCGCCTTCTTCAAAGGTGGCATCGACATTCGCAAGGGCGGTACTACCGGCCAGACCGGCCAGCAGAAAGCCAACGGCGAAGACAAGAGCGTGTCCACGCCCGAGCCCGCCGCTGTCGGCGCCCGCGCGTAGAGTTCTTGGGTCGGGGCGGACGCATTCGTCCGCCCCGACGAGCCGAGCGAGGCGTGTCTGCGGCCTCAACCTCCTCCCGACTCCTGGCCTGCTTTTGCCGAGTTCCGGCATTCCTTATCCCCGATCGCGTCCTCCTGATTGTCTTAAATTATCTTGCAACGTTACTTTGCAACGCCGTCGTCCTCCCACTCGTAGCCGCAGGAATCGCATTTCCATTGGTACTTCTGCACGATTTTCTGATGGGTGGTCGGATCTTCGCCTTGCAGGTGCTCGAAGACAACCTCCTCCGAGTTGCACTGGGGACAGCGAATGAAAACGTCAGGGAGCTCACCACTGTTTTCGGAAGCTGGCACATCTTTCGGAAAGTAGTCGCGCAACAGGTCGCGAGCGAATGGCAGCCCTACGTTCATGATCGAAACGCCTACGCCCTCGGCAAAATTCGCGGCCACTCCGTCGACCCTAGTCGCCCTCTCCTCCCCGAAGCAGAACGGAATCCCCGCGCGGTTCAGCAGAGTCTGTATCTGCAGGGCATCGCGCACGCTCCACACAGTGCACAGAGTCACCAGCGACCGTTCCTCAGCGTAAGGTGAGTCTGGTGGCTCGGGGGCCAGCGCCGCAGGCGCTTCCTCTGCCTCGACTGGTTCGACCTTCAACCTGCGAGTGGATATCTCGTCGCTCAGACATTGTTGCGCGACCGCAGTCAATTCCGACCGCTTGCGCGCAAGCTCGATGAGCTCATCATCGGTCAACTGGCGGTAATGTTCCACGAGCCGCCACCACTCAGTTGCCGGATCCACGCTGTCCATAGCCGTCGGAATGATATACCCGCACTCGAAGTCACGACGAGGCTGCGGTTTTGATTCACGCATCCCACTTTGCCGCACGGCCGCCGCTTTTCTTTGCACGGAGCCGCCGCAAATTCCTCGCAACGTGCAGACGCAAGAGCGCATCCATTTCTTATCCAGAGCATTTATTGTGTAGAGTCACAACTCGAACGGAGCAAGCGAATGCAATCTTCCCCGCGAAGCAACAAATTACGAAGCAACAAATTCACCGCGAGTGTTCTCGCCGCGTCGCTCTTCATCGCGTGCACAGCCGCAGCCCGGGCCCAGGAACCGAATCAAGCTCCGCCCCCAGACCAGGCTTCCGACCAGGCTCCGCCTTCCTTTTCTCCTGATCAATTAGACAAGCTGGTCTCCCGCATCGCGCTTTATCCCGACCCGCTTCTGGCGCAGGTTCTCGCCGCCGCAACTTATTCTGACCAGATTCCTGACGCTGCCAAATGGGCCGACGAGCACCATTACCTCGCCGGCGACGATCTCGCTAAGGCCATCACCGCCGATCAGCTCTCCTACGACCCCAGCGTTCAGGCGCTGCTGCCGTTTCCGTCCGTCCTCGACACCATGGCTTCCGACCTCGATTGGACGCAGAATCTCGGCAACGCCTTTCTCGCGCAGCGTCAAGACGTAATGGACGCAGTCCAGCGCATGCGCCAAAAAGCGAAAGATTTCGGCTACCTGAAGAGCAACGAACAAATCGCCGTGAACGCCGACGGGCCCTACGTTGATATCGAGCCGGTAAATCCCGGCTTCATCTGCGTCCCCGCCTACGATCCGCTGGTGGTTTTCTGGCCGCCTCGCCCGGGATTTTTCGTGGGCGGCGCCATCGGCTTTGGCTTCGGCATCAATATCGGCGTAGCCTTCCGTCCTTGGGGATGGGGCTTCGCCCGCTTTGATTGGCGCGGCCACGGAGTCTTCATCAACAATGCGCCCTGGGGACGCACCTGGGCCAATCGCCGCTTCTACGCGCATCCCTACGCCGGAGTGCACCGCTATGAACCCGCGCGCCGCGCCGAAGGTCACCGTTTGATCGGACGCAGCGAAGAAGAACGCCGCGCCCCCCGCGAAGGCCGCGCCCGCCCGGAAGAACATCACCACCATTAGGCAGCAGAAGCAGAGTCGGGGACGGCCCCACCCATGGCAGAGCGCTAAGCTCGTTGGCCTCGCCGATCTCTACTCCCTGCCTCTACTCCCTGCGCTCGCACCGCACCGGCAAAAGATCGGCGGGAACTTCCTCCGGCCGCACGCTGAGCCACTCCACATCGAAAGAACCGTGGTACCCAAACAACGGGCCCCACACCCGATTCGCGACGTTCACCTCAATGTGAAAACGCTGGTCTTTCTCATCAAACCACTCGCAGACGTCTGCCACCCCGGAGAAGAGCAAGGGAAAACTGAATCCAATCCATCCTTCGTAGAAACGCTGCTCCCCCGATCGCAGGCGAAGCCCGCCTCGTTCATCGACGGACAATTCAAGGTCCACCGCCAGATGCTGATGCGTGCCCAGATAATCCACAATGCGCGCACGCTCCTGGCTGAAGATCATGTAAGCATCGAAGCGGCGAGGCGTGGGGGTAGCAAAGTTTCGAATCCAGGTCACCGTCTCGCGTCCGTACTCATCGACATACGCATAATTCCGGATGGTGAACGGCACGGCACCGCCCCGCTCCGGAAACATGATGCGTCGCCAGCTCCCCACGTACAAAAACGGCAGCGTGTAAAGCGGCCCGTGCCAAACCTCGTCCATCACGCCGGTGCCGATCGAGGCCCGCTGGTCGTCGCTGCAGAAGCCGAAGCGTTCCTGAATGCGCGGATGCAGGAGGTCGAATTTTTCTCCCAGCGCCTGCTGGTAGATCGATTTCATCGCTAACCTTCCGGCGGCTTCCGGCGGCACTTCCGGGCGGACGGCAGATCCTCCGCCACCAGCAGGCCGCAACCCGCCAGGGCCGCGACCGCCAGATTCAAAGTAAGGGGATTGAACGCGTTGTAAAAATAATCGGGCGAGTAGATCCCTACTCCGATCGTTGCCGCACCCATGGCCGCGATCGTCATCCACAGCGGCCAACGTGCCCGCCAGAAAACCAGCAACGTCAACGCGATTCCAACCTCCAGCCATCCGAACGCCAACGTACCATTCACCACGTAAGATTCCGGCACGCCCGTATCGCGCAGCATCCGCAGTTCGTCCGCACTGCGATAAAGCAGCTTGGGGACGATGCCGTGGTAGAACCAGATGAACGCCAGCGTCAACCGCGTCAGCGTATAAACCAACGCTCGGTTGCGAGACACTTCCGGCGGGATGCCTCGTTCCATCCACAACCGGAGCCGGTCAAAACTCCACGCCGTCGCCCACCCGATCAGTGGCCGGAATGCCAGCTGGTCGGCGATCCTGCCCAACCCGCCGAATCGCGTCCGGTAGTCGTACGAAGTGAGAAAGCGAATGCCGCCGTCAGCCGGAACATATTGCCAGTACCCCGATCCAAACTCGATCAACGATTTCGGATCCTTCGACCAGAACTTGAGCGCGGAAGTTCGCCGTCCCGATAAATCGTCGCGTTCCCCGGTGCTTTCGCCCTCGCCCTCGATGCGCAGCCCTGCGCCAATGCGCGTCGAATACAGAAACTTTTGCGGCTCGCCCGCCTGCCGGGGAAGATATTCAATCTGCGAAAAACGGAGATCCCAGCGCTGATGCATCTGCGGCTCCTGGGTCTTCGCCCAGAGATCCTCCATGCTCCCGAAGATAAAGACTTCCACGTAAATGCTCATAGATCTAGATGAAGATGAACGCGTAGGCCAAATGTAAGCCCAGAAAATCCAGCTGCCCACTGACCACCGATCACTGATCACTGATCACTGACGCCTGGGGTAAAACCCAAGCCCTACGGCTGCGTCCCGGCTCCCAATATTTCCTTGCTCTGCCCCTCCGCCACGCCGGGATACGCCGTAACTTTCCGCCGCCGCAAATCTCCGGGCAACTCAGATCGCAGCAGCCACAGCCCGGCCGCCACCGCCGCAGCCCAGGTTAGCGTGATCATTCCCAGCCGTAGCAGATCGGCCACGCGGCTTCCACTCCCGGAAGTCGCGAGCGGCACAACCTTCGCCACTTCGAAACTGACAGCTCCCGCGACCACCGCCGTCACAATCGCCTTGCCCAGTTCTCGCCAGCGCATCTCTCCCAGCAGAATGAGCTTTCGATAGTGCAGCAGCCAGGCAAGCGCTATCAGGTTCATCCCGATCCCAATGTCGGAGGCCCACGCCAGCCCGATCACTCCGAAGCTGTGAAACAAAAAAGAATAAATTGGTAACGACACCACCGTGATCACGCTCACGGCCGTCATCGGAGTCAGGGTATCGCCTGCCGCATAAAACGCCCGCGCATAAAGTCCCTGCGCCGACCACAGCACCAGCGAAAGCGAAAACCAGAAAAAATAAACTGCCGTGGTCTCCGCGTCCGAAAATAGGAACCGCCCGCGCCGATAGACCAAATCAATCAGTGGCAGCGCCGCCGCCATCATCCATGCCGTAGCCAGGAACGCCGCCGCGGAAATTCTGTACACCGAGTCGCTGACGGTCGCGGAAAATTCACGCAGCCGTTTCTCGTTATACAGCCGCGCAAAAAAGGGCAACGACGCCTGTCCCGTCGCCTGCCCCAACACCGCAATCGGCACCGAAAACAGCCGCTTCGCGTAGTTCAGCAGCGAAATAGCGCCCACCACGCCCGAGGCATAATGTCGCAGAATCCAGTCATCCGCCGTCACCAGCGACACTCCCAGCATCAGCGGAATCGAAAGCCGCACCCATTCCCGAAACGCCGGATTGCTCACGTCAAACGACGGTCGGTACCCCGTGCCAATGCGCGCCGCGCCGATCACGCTCGCCAGAAATGGACCGGCGACGCTCCCGATCAACGCCCCGTACGCCAGCGACGCGATCCCGTAATGCCGCCCGCCCACCACTCCGCCCACAATGATGAACAGGTTGTAAATGAGCGGCCCAAACGCCGGCAGCAGAAATAGCCGGTGCGAAAGCAAGACGGCCGAAACCACTCCGCCGACGTAAAAGAAAATCTGAGCCGGCAGCAGGATTCGAGTAAGGTGAGCGCAGAGTTCGATCTGGTCCGGCTTGAAATCTTTTACGAACCAGTGCACAAATTCCGGCGCGAAAATCTCCGTCAGGATCGTTCCCACCACCATCACCGTGGTCATCACCGTGATCACGATGGAAAAAGTCTTCTGCGCGTCGGCATCGCGCTTCTCCGCCAGAAAACGCGTGTAGATCGAAATGAATGTAATCGAAGCGGCGCCCCCGGCCAGAATGTAGTTGAGAAAGTCAGGCAGCGTGAACGCCGCCACATATGCGTCCGTACGCGCCCCAGCACCGAAAGCGTACGCAATGTAGGCCTCGCGCGCATAGCCGATCACGCGCGACAGCATCACCGCTCCCATCATCAGCAGCGTCGCCGAAAACGCCGTGTGCTGGTGCGATGGCCGGAAGAACCGCAGCAGTTTGCCCATGCCTGCTCAGATTACGCGACAACGGCACCCTCTGCCGAGTGGCTCGCGTGGAGCAGCCGGTCTGGAGCGGGCACTTTCGAGGGTGCCTCAGATGCTCCGGCAGACCCTCGATGAGCGCAACGCCTGACTGCAACCAGCCGCCCCAGACCGGAAACGGAAGGCCACGAAACAGCTGGGTCATCAAGTAAAGATTCGTAAAAGACAGGGCCCTTTTACAACTTCGGCTCATAATCTGTACAAGCGTCTCCCAGATCGAAGGTCGAACACGTGGAGAAAACCATGCTAAGAGAACGCCTACTTGCATCGACCCTTGGCTGCGTCGGTTTGGTCGCGGTCTCTGTCGTTGCGCAAAACCCAGGCGACCCGGCGAACATCGCGGGCAATCAAAAGTGTGAATTATGCGAACGTACGAGCTCCCTGCGTGAACCATACGCCGTAGCGTCACCGGAGTGGTATAAGAACGGACATTTCGATCCGGCGAAGCGGACACAGAAGCTGAGCAGGCAACTGAAGCTGACGGCAGACCAGCAATCGCAGATGCTCGACACTTTGGAGTCGACGAAGTCGCAATTGGAGGCCGTGTGGTCAGACCGGTCTCTATCCAGGAAGGTCCGTAACCGCAAGCTGGCACTCATCCGCCAGGCATCGAACGACCAGATCCGCGCATTTTTGGAGAAGGAACAGAATGCGAAATTGGTGCGGATACGGAACTCGTATGCGTACCATGACAGCTCGCCACCAAACTGGTTTTCACGATAATGAACGACGGCTTTCGGAAAGCTCAAGCTAATATTGTTAAGGTCAGTCCCACCAAAGCGGTTGCGTATCCGTCAGTTCGCTGCATCGTGGCCATGGTGGCGCCGATCACTGTTGTATGATCGCCGTTTCGCTCATTGCCGGCCATTCCCTGAGGAGTTCGAACCATGATTCAAAACCAAGTCGAAATCGCCGCCAACGTGAAACAAGCCGTCCCATTTTTCATGGTGTCAAACCTCGAAGCCTCGCTCCGCTACTACGTCGATGGCCTCGGTTTCCGCATGACCAACAAATGGATCGACCAAGGCAAACTCCGCTGGTGCTGGCTCGAACTCGGCGGCGCAGCCCTGATGCTGCAGGAATACGGCAAAGACCGCGTGCCCGCCGAGAAGCGCGGCGTGGGAATATCCGTCTGCTTCCAATGCGCGGATGCTTTAAAGATTTATCGTGAAGTCACATCGCGCGGAATCCCCGCGAAACGGCCCTTCGTCGGAAACGCCATGTGGGTCACGATCCTGATCGACCCCGACGGCTACAAACTGGATTTCGAAAGCCCCACCGACGCCCCCGAAGAATCCGAGTTCTCAGAAACGGATGCTCCGTAACAGTCGCGCTAAGGCACGGACGCCAGGTTGCTCGGAGGCCCGAAGCCGCTGCGCCGCAGTATTATTGGGGAGGGAAATGTCGAACGTCAGGCAACGACTCTCGAAGACCGTGAGGTGCCGGACCCGTTTTGCCCCTGTTCGCGATGGCTACCCAGGAATAACGAAAGTGGAAATCACCCCATGAGTCTCTACTGCGCCACGGGCAGCGCTGAAAGCGAGCTATCTTTGCAGCAGTTGCACGACCTGCTCGTCGAAAGTCTGGCGAAGCTTGGAAAGCGCAACCGGGTGCTCGTCGTGCCACCGGATCAGAGCCGCGTGCACTCGCGCGCCGGCGACCTGACGCGCTACGCCTGGGAGTATTTCGGCGACCGGCTCCAGGCGGTTCTGCCTGCCCTCGGCACCCATACTGCAATGGATCCAGGGCAGCTTGGGCGAATGTTTGGCGCCATGCCGACAGAGCTTTTTCGCGTGCATAACTGGCGTACGGACGTCGAAACCCTGGGTGAGGTTCCGGCCGAGTTCATCCGCGAGCAATCGGAAGGCAAGCTGAACTATGCGTGGCCGGCACAAGTGAACCGGCTCATTGTGCGTGGCGACTTCGATCTCATTCTCTCGATCGGCCAAGTCGTGCCCCATGAGGTTATAGGCATGGCCAACTACACGAAGAATATTCTCGTGGGCACGGGTGGCCGCGAGAGCATCAACCGGAGCCATTACCTGGGTGCGGTTTATGGGATGGAGCGCATCATGGGCCGCGCCGAGAACCCCGTGCGCAAGGTTATCAATTACGCATCCGATGCTTTCCTCAGATATCTGCCCATCGTCTACGTACTCACGGTTGTCGGGCGCACGCCGGACGACCGGTTGGCAGTGCGCGGGCTTTTCATCGGCGACGATGTTGAGTGCTTTCACCGCGCCGCCGCGCTGAGCTTGAAAGTGAACTTCGAGACCTTGGACACGCCCATGCAGAAGGCTGTCGTTTATCTTGACCCACATGAGTTTCACAGCACATGGCTGGGCAACAAGGCGATCTACCGTACGCGCATGGCACTGGCCGACGGTGCGGAGCTGATCATCCTGGCGCCGGGCATAAAGGAATTTGGGGAAGACCGGGCCATCGATGGGCTGATCCGCAAATACGGCTATCGTGGAACGCCGGCCACTCTCGAAGCCGTGAGTGCCAATGCGGATCTCGCCTGCGACCTTAGCGCCGCAGCTCACCTCATACACGGCTCCTCCGAAGGTCGCTTCACCATCCGGCTGTGCCCCGGTCATCTGAGCAAAGAGGAAGTTGAGGGAGTGGGCTTTGAATATGGCGATCTGGAAGCCATGCTCGCGCGCTACAACCCCCAGACCCTTCGCTATGGCAATAACCATGTCGCCGGCGAAGAGGTTTTCTTTATCTCAAATCCCGGTTTAGGACTATGGGCGTACCGCGATAAATTGCTGGGGAGCGACCTATGATCGTGGTCTTGATAAGCGATGTCACGGTCGCGATGCCGATGGCAAATGCTTCCTAGTTGAAGGCCCAAGTCGGTCGACAAGGATTCATGATCTCGCAACCTGTTTGTGTCGCCCCCGCCGGGGACCGTTGTGGGGAAGGTGCTGTTTGGCACCCGGGACATGGCGCCGTGTATTGGACCGACATCAACCGCTTTCTCATTCATCGCCTCACGCTGGCCGACGAGTGCGTCCGGACATGGTTCTTTGAAGAGCCTGTGACCGCTCTCACGCTGACGGATCGGGACGACGTACTCGCAGTCGTGCTGGGATCGTGCGTAATTTTGTGGGAGCCTGCGTCCGACGTGCGACACAAGGTAATCTTTCAGCTCGAAGGATGGCCGAAGGTTCGCCTCAACGAGGCACGAGCCGACCCCAGCGGTTCGCTCTGGGTCGGGTCGATGCAAAACAACGTGAATCCGGACGGCTCACCTTGTCCGATTGATGGCAAGCACGGGGTTCTCTATCGTCTCGACCCCGACGCTGGCATAAGCGTACACAAGACGCAGATTGGCATTTCCAATACTCTGGCGTGGAGTCCCGACGGTCGATGTCTCTATTTCGCCGACACGCTGGCCAACACGATTTGGGCGTATGACTACGATCCGGCCACACGCAATATCGCAAATGAGCGCCCTTTCTTTCAGAACTTCGCGCGCGGCCGGCCCGACGGTTCGACGGTCGATGCCGAAGGCTATCTCTGGAACTGTCGCTATTCCGGCGGGTGCATTGTCCGCGTCGCGCCCAATGGCCAGATCGACCGTGTCGTCGAAATGCCGGTGCAGAACATTACAACCTGCATTTTCGGCAACCCCGACCGAAAAACTCTGTACGCCACCACAGCAGCGGCTGGAGCGCCAGCCAGCGACCGATTGGCGGGCGGACTGTACGCGATTCAGACGACGATTAGCGGCCTGCCCGAGAACCGATTTTGTGTGTTCGGTTCATAAGTTCGCGCAGCACGCTTTCTAAGCCTCGTTTTTCCGAACTCCGGGGTTCTTGCGTTGGCCTCATCCTCGTAAAGCGACGAACCTCGGTTACCACACAAACGAGGTGATCGAGTCCGGAGGAAGCGCCAGATTCAATGCGCGAGTTCCCAGCGTACATTGCACCTGCTGTTCGAGACCCTTGTCGCTGTTGGTAACCACCAGCACATTGCTGCCATCGGTATTCCTGGCCGCAACATGCTCAATACCGGGCAAGTCGCCGGAAGAGGCGAAAATGCGAGCCCCTCTTTGAATTAGCTTTGAGTAATGAGGGAAGGCATAATAATTCCCGCTGTAGCTGAGCTGTTGGGTTTTGGAATTGATCGAGACGAGCCCTCCCGGCCGATTGGGACGCGCCGGAGTTGTGATGTCGGGCTTTCCGTTTTCATCGAGGAGAAGGTTCCAGACGCAAATCATTCGAGCCCAGTTGCGCAGCATGTTGGTGAAAGCACTCGACCATCGAGCCCAGTCCGTCCCGAACGGAGGACGATTCGACGACATCTGTTCTGCCGGCTCGAAGAGGTGGGCCGGAGGTCCTCCCTCGGTAAAGTACATGTGCTTCTCCGGGAACATGTCATGCACGCGGGTCATGGCATCCGGCGCTCCCGCGTAGGAGTGCCAGGCGACTCCGTCCACGTACTTGTACACTGCCGGGTCGCTCAGTTCATCCACGACGCGGCCCCAAAGATTATAGTTGTGATCGAGAATCCATATTTTGGTGTCCAGCGAGGCTTTTTCTAAAGCGGGACCCAAATGCTTCGTGGCGAAGCCGATTTCATATTGCTGACCCCAGAGCGTGGCGGGGAAATGTCCGTCCTGGTCCGTGTCCACTTCGTTGTTGACGGTGACCGCCTGAACCTTTACTCCGTCGGCGGCATAACCCTGGAGGAACTTGATGAAATATTGCGCAAGGGAGGGGAACCAGCGCTCGCGTATGGAGCCGCCCCACATCGATCCACCGGCTTTCATCCATCCGGGAGGACTCCAAACGCACGAGAAAAGATAAAGATCCGGATTCAGTTCCCTGGCATCCCGCAGAGTGGGAAGGATCCAGGCACGGTCGTGCTCAATGCTGAACTGCTTCAACTCCGGATCAGGCTCTGGGGTGTCATCGTAGCTGTAGAGCTTGGTCGAGAAATCACTTGCCCCCATGCAGGTGCGTCCCACGGACAGGCGCAGTCCGGCGGGTCCATAAAGGTCCGACAAGAGCGCGTGCCGGGCCTCCGGTGCCATCTGATGCAGGAGATAGCAAGAGGCATCGGTGAAGGCGCCCCCGAATCCAATCATTTCCTGGTACTGCCTGCCGGGTTCAAGGTGAATGCCTTGGGCCGACACTCCCGTCCATGGTTCCCATTGTGGGGGTGATTGCATCGGCTGAAATTTCTCATGGGGTGTCGTTCTCCACGCCCGTACGGTCCCCGGAGCGCCTTGGGTGTCAGCGTACAGTGATGTAGCTTCACCGGCAGCCACGGCCACGCCGGCCGAGGCAGCCAGCTTCAGAAAATCGCGTCGATTTGTCGTGTGCATAAACTCTCTCCGTAGCAAAGGTTCGTATTACAGTTAGACTGGAACAACTTCCTGCGGTACCGACCGAACGTTGTACGCATGCGGCTCACATCCCCCCCTTCCTCTCTTTCATGATCTAGTGGGAGTCGCGCGGAATCGGAGCGCCGCTAGATCCCACCAGGAAGTCGAGGTCTGCTCCCTCATGTGCCTGAAGCACATGGTCGAAATACAGTTTTGCCCACCCACGCTGGGGAGCGGGCGGCGCTGTCCATTGCGCGCGGCGCTGACTGAGGGTGGCGTCGTCCACTTCCAACTGAATCAGCCGGCCCGGCACATCGAGGGTAATCATGTCTCCGGTGTGGACCAGCGCCAGCGGTCCACCAGCCGCAGCTTCTGGCGAAACGTGCAGTACGACCGTTCCATAAGCGGTACCACTCATGCGCGCATCCGAAACGCGGACCATGTCCGTTATGCCTTTGCGCAATAGTTTGACCGGGATCGGCATATTTCCCACTTCCGCCATGCCGGGATAGCCGCGCGGGCCACAGTTCTTAAGCACCATCACGCAATGTTCATCAATGTCCAGACTCTCGTCATGCACCCGCGCGTGCAGATCCTCCACGTTCTCGAAAGCCACTGCGCGGCCGCGGTGCCGGAGCAAGTGTGGGCCCGCCGCCGAAGGCTTGATTACCGCCCCATGCGGCGCGAGATTTCCTCGCAGCACCGCGATGCCGGCGTGAGATTTGAACGGTTCGGCAAAGCGCCGGACCACGTCCCAGTTCCAGCACTCGGCGTTCGCCACATTCTCCCAAATCGAGTGTCCATTCACGGTCAAGGCATCCCGATGCAAGATGCCCGCTTCGCCCAACTCCCGGAGTACGACGGGAAGGCCACCGGCGTAATAGAAATCTTCCATGAGGTATTTGCCCGACGGCTGCAGATTCAGCAGGCAAGGCAGATCCGATCCCAGCCGGTCCCAGTCATCCAGAACCAGCGGCACGCCCACCCGCCTGGCCAGCGCCAGCAGGTGAATGACGGCATTGGTGGACCCTCCGACCGCCGCGTTGTTGAAGATGGCGTTTTCCAGGGCGCTTCGCGTCAGGATCTTAGAAATTCGAAGGTCTTCGTTGACCATCTGCACGATCCGCCGTCCGGTCAATTGGGCGAGCGTGCTGCGACGCGCATCCACCGCCGGGATGGCAGCATTCCCGGGCAGGCTCATGCCCAGTGCTTCCACCATGCAGGCCATGGAGGAGGCGGTTCCCATGGTCATGCAATGTCCCTTGGAACGGTTCATGCAGCTTTCCGCTTCGAAGAATTCACTGAGCGGCATTTTGCCGGCGCCCACCAGTTCGATCATCTTGAACACGCCCGTGCCCGAACCCAGTTCGCGGTCGTGGAATTTGCCGTTCAACATGGCGCCGCCGGACAGACCGATCGTGGGCAGATCGCAGGAGGCCGCTCCCATAAGCAAAGATGGCGTGGTCTTATCGCATCCCATCAGCAGGACAACTCCGTCGATGGGGTTTCCGCGAATCGACTCTTCCACATCCATACTGGCGAGATTGCGAAAAAGCATCGCCGTGGGACGCAGCTGCGACTCGCCCAGCGACATCACAGGAAACTCCAGGGGGAAGCCACCCGACTCCCACACTCCTCGCTTCACCCATTCCGCCAGTTCACGAAAGTGCGCATTGCACGGGTTCAACTCCGACCAGGTGTTGCAGATTCCGATGACCGGCCGGCTGAACACGTCGTGGGGCCAACCTTGATTCTTCATCCAGCTTCGGTGCGAGAATCCGTCGCGATCGTTTCTTCCGTACCAGGAGCGACTACGTAGGTTACTCATCATTTTCTCCCTGTTGCTTTGCTCGACTCCTACCAAAGGAGCCAATACAGCACAAATGTGATCGCCGTCAGAACCGCGAGCTGCAAGCGCCAGTCGAATATCCCGCGAAAGCGTTCCGTCTGCCCTTTCCAATTGATCGTTAGTTTTTCCAGATTCGCGGGGTCAGTTTTTCTGGTGAAGGAGGATACAGCAAACAGTGTAATGGTGGCCGCCAGTGTTCCCCAGAGTCCGCGGTATGTGTAATTGAGGGTCAAGGGACTGGCATGGAGCAAGGGAAAGAGTCGGCTGCCCGTTTGGGGACCGATCAACTGGTCCGTCACAAACACAATGCCAAACACCGATCCCACGAACACCGAAGCCAATGCGCCCGCCGCAGTCACGCGTTTGCTCAAAATTCCGAACACGATTGCCGGAGCCACCGGCAATTCCAGGTAGAGCGTAACCGCCTGCAAGTACTTGTATAGACCGTCCGGAGTTTTGTAGACCGCGTAGGCGGCCATGACGCCGAGCAGGGTTGCCGCTACAATGGCAAACCTTCCGAGCAGCACCTGGGAGCGCTCGCTGGTCCGCGGGCGAAAATGCAGGACGAAGTCACGCACCGCCAGCGTGGAAACCGAATTCATCACCGATAGTGTCGAACCGATGAGAGACGCGAGCAGGGCGGCAAGGAGCAGTCCGCGCAGTCCAGTGGGGAGGAGTTCATTGAGCAGAGTCACGAAGGTGGTCTTGCTGTCCCGTCCAGGAAAGAGCGCGAGGGCAATGACCCCGGGGAGCGCGAAGATAAATACTGGCGTGAGCTTCAGGAGCACCGTAAACATGGCGCCCCAACGTGCCTGCTCGATGTTCCGCGCGCCCAGCACTCGCTGCACGTTCACCTGATCCACCCCCCAGTAGAAGGTGCCAGCGTAAATCGCCGTAAGGATAACGCCCCAGAACGGGTAATTCGGGTCATCGTACGGTTTCGCGATGTGTATCGCGTGCGGCACTTTGAGGGCAAGCTCGTGCCATCCTCCCACCCGGTGCAGCCCGGTGAGCACCATGACGGCGCAGCCCAGAATAATGATTCCCGTCTGGATAGAATCGGTGTAGGCGACCGCGGTGAAGCCGCCGACAATGGTTACGCAGGCGGCAACTATCCCCATGATCCAGACCACATTCATCACGTCCCAGCCGATCAGTCCGTGTAACACCAGCGCGCCCGCGTAAAGGTGGAACGCCATCTTGGTGGTGATGGAAAGGGCCAGCATCAGCCCGGAGAAGAGGACGCGCGCCGCGGGATGATAGCGCGTTTCGAGAAATTCGGGCGTGGTGAACACCCGATTGCGAATGAAGAAGGGAAACAGGAACATCGCGGCAAAGCCCAGGCACCAGCAGGTCGTGAGTTCGACGGTTCCGGCTGACAGTCCGTACCGGTAGGCGTCACCTGAGAGCCCCACCAGGTGCTCTGCGCCGATGTTGGTGGCAAACAAAGACGCGCCGACAAGGGGCCAGGTAAGACTGCGGTCCGCCAGAAAAAAGCGGGAGCTGTCCGCGGAAGATTTCTTGCGGACGGCCAGATACAGACCGAGAAGGATGCTCGAACTTAAGACGATGAGACAGATGGCCCAGTCGACTAAGCCGAGGGAAAAAGACATTTGTCCGTCCCTAGATATCCGAGTTGCCGGAGAGCGCCGCCCCTCACCTCATTACGCCATCTGCTTCATGGGCGTGAGCCGAACCACTCGAGCCGACGACCGGTAACGTTCACTGCGCGGTAAGCCCGCCATCAATCAGCCAATTGCAGCCAGTGATCGAGGTCGCCGAAGGACCGAACAGAAAGGCGACCAGGTCTGCTATCTCTTCTACGGTGATGAATCTCTTCACCAGAAAACGCCCCAACAGAATTGGGACGTCAATCTGCCCTGCAGCGATTAGATTCTCGGTATTTGTAGTCAGAACCGCACCTGGGGAAATGGTGACCACTCGTATGCGCGGCGCTAATTCCACCGCCATGGCTCGGCCCATCGCGACCAGAGCCCCTTTCGTGGACGCATATCCGGTCAAATAGGCATTCCCGATGCTGGCATTCACCGAAGCAATGTTCACGATGCAGGGGTCGGGAGCGCGGTCGGGAGAGGCACTGCAAATGGCCCTGGCAAATTCCTGGCTGAGGAAGAATGGCGCGCGCTGATTGATCGCGATCAGCCGATCGAACTCCTGAATCGTCGTTTCTGCCAGCGCCTTGTGCAAACTCCAGGCCGCACAGTTTATCAGGCCATTCAGTGAGTCCACTTTTTCCAATGCCGCGCGCATCACGTCGCGTGGAGCCTCGGGCTCCGCCAAATCTCTGACCAGGGCGATCGCTGACTTGGCAAAGATGGGCTCCACCAGGTGGTCCTTGACCACCGGATCACAATCCACCAGTACCATTCGGGCTCCGGCCGCAGCCAAGCGGCGAGCGATTCCGAGACCCAGGCCCTGAGCAGCTCCCGTAATGAGAATTGTGCGGTTTCTCAAATCCATGTCGAAATCTTAGCCGAACCCTGAGAACTGCACGAAAACATGCGCAACATTTTTTTTCTTACTTTCGGATGGAATGCCGCAGCAGTTATCGTCCGCTTACCTTTTGTAGATGCGGACCCCATGCTGTATCCGCACCTTATGCCGCACCTTCCCCCGTGCCAGTTTCGATCTCACCCAAAGCCACAAGTAACTCCTTCAGTTGCTCAGCGTGGGCTCGAGAGATCCTAGAAAGAGGCCTTCGACTCTGCCCTACCGGGATGCCGCGTAACAGTGCCGACTCGCGGGTTACAGCCAGCCAATGCGGGTCGTTATCCGGCGACGAGGCTGCCCGAAATTCGAGTCGAATGAGGGGCACCAGGGGGTAGAAAAGCTCGCGCGCCGCCTTCAGGTTTTGCTCGACCGCCAGCAATCTGTGCAGCTTCACAGCCCGGCTAGGCACGATCATGGGCAAACAGCTAATCCATCCGTCAGCACCAACCGCCAGCCCTTCAAAGGCAATCAAATCGTTACCCACAAACACGGTAAACGACGACCCACAGAGAAGTTTAGTATCGCGGACCCTGCTGACCTCAGCGGTCGACCATTTCACCGACTGCACGACACCCTCTTCGGCCAGTTGCTGGACCTCTTCCGGGGTGATGTCGATTCCGCTCGTGCCCGGGACGTTATACAGCATTACCGGAAGCCCGACAGCTGCGCGCACTCTCCGGAAATGATCGAAAACATCGCGCTTCGGCGGCCGGAAGCCATAGGGTGGCATGACCATGAGCCCCTTGCAGCCGACCGATCTCGCATACAGGCCAAAATCCAGCGCGGCCCGGGTGCTGTATTCCACGATTCCGGCCAGGATTGGAACCCGGTCGCCCGCTTCCTCCAGCACCGCATCCAGAACAGCTTTACGCTCGGCCATGGTGAGCGCCAGAGGCTCTCCCGAACTGCCCAAGGGAACCAAACCATCGACGCCCTGCGAAAGCAGGAACCTCACAAATGCGCGAGTTCCGCTAAGGCTGACGCTTTCGTCCTTCTCAAACGCGGTGATGGTGGGGGAATACACGCCCCGTGGCGAGAAGACCTCGGGAACAATTGTGGACAACTGAAACCTCCTCACGAACACTACCGAGTGCACAGAGTCCTGAAACGGAAACAGACTAGGGCCATACGCAGTTCCGCGGGTTTGTTACAGATCCGATTGAGAAATCTGTGAACGCCTGATATTCACCTGACAAGTTTTCATCGTTGCGCAGCCCACGTAGGCCAGAACACTCGACTCCCGCTGTGGTGAGCCAAGCGAGCAGCCGGTCATCAACTTCTTCCTGGGTGGCTCCGCTGATGGCCTGCAGATACTTCGTGTTGATCTCTCGCACGCCCCCGTTTCCCGCATGCCGAGTAACCAGCAAAGCAAACACGTAGTAAGTCCACGGCTTCCCTTTCGGCGGCAACGACTGCCCGATTGGAACATTCGAGATGAACTCGTCGTCTATGATCGTTTTCGCGGAGAGGCAGTCTTTTCTTTCAAGGAGCTGCTGACGGTACTTTTCGCAACCCCAGTGCGCCCTGGCTCGCCTGAAAGCGCCCGCTTCCTTCCGTGGTTTCACCGCAGAGATGCCCTTGTAGGTGTAGATTCCGATGTAGCTGCGAACTTTCCCGGGAGCGGTGTCCGCGATCGTCGTTTCATCGGATGCGATGATCGCCGATTTGTAGAATAGCTTAGATCGACTGACGTCTCGCCTCGTCGGAGCAGCCGGAGCAGCCGACGATCCATCCGAATGCGGGGGGGAGGGCTGATGGTCGCCGTGTGCGAAACACATCGCTGGTTGCGCTTACCCTTTAGACAATCGATTGTTTTGCTACGATGACGGACGAAACCATAATCTTTTCGGGAGCTGGCTGTCAAGTCAAAACTTCTTCCTGGCAGGTGCAATCCTGATGAGCGGGTTTAAGGCCGTCACCGCCCACGCCATCGAAGCCCGGTGGCGCGCGACCGACTTGCATATTGGATTTGGCGGTCACATACTCCTCGGGGGCTTGCTCCCGGTCACCGCTTGCGGACCACCAAACTCCGGCGCATCTGGGGGTCAAGGCGCGAAGCCTTTCCGGAGATGTTTTTTACGCCGGGAATCATCCATGGGCCCGCGGGAAGAAGGATCGGTAGGTGAGAGAAAAACGGCGGGTGGCATCTGGATCTACAAGTCTGAAGAAGTTAGCCGAACATCTCGGTCTGAATCCTGCGACGGTCTCGGTTGTGCTCAATGACGTTCCCGGCCGGGCCATTCCTCAGGCCACACGCGACCGCATTAAGGCCGCGGCCAAAGAACTGAACTACCAGCCTAGTCTGCTGGCACGCTCACTTCGCAATCGACGCACGCTGACTATCGGAATCCTGGTACCGGATCTGAGCGAGGGTTATCACAATCAGGTGGTGGGTGGTATCGGCGATCATCTGACGGAAGCGGGATATTTTTATCTCACCGCGCATCATCGGCGCAAGAAACATCTGGTCGAAGAGTATGGCCGAATGCTGTTGGGCCGAGGCGCGGAGGCCCTTATTGCGATTGATACACCGTTGGAGCATCCGTTCCCCGTTCCGGTTGTGGCCGTGGGCGGACACCGTTCTATCGACGGCATCACCAATCTGATACTCGACCACCGGTTTGCAGCAGAATTGGTTCTGATGCATCTGCACGCTTTGGGACATCGGCGCATTGCCTTCGTGCGCGGCCAGTCGTTTAGCGAGGACGCGAGTGAACGCTGGCGTTGTATCGTTCAGGTAGCCCGTGAAGTGGGCATCGAGATCCGACCAGGACTCACCGTGCAGCTTGACCGTGACGTCAGTTCCCCCGAATTGGGCTACCCTGTGATCCAACAGCTGCTTTCCAATCGGGAACAGTTCACGGCCCTGGTCGCCTTCAATGACATGTCGGCCATTGGGGCGATCCGTGCCTTGCAGGATTCTGGGATGCAGGTGCCCGCTGATGTATCCGTTATTGGATTCGACGATATCAGTGCGGCGGCATTCAATATCCCCAGGCTCACCACCATCCGCCAACCGTTGGCTAACATGGGAAGGATGGCGGCGCACTGCGTCCTGAGCCGAATTCATGGGAAAGAGAGGTTCCGGAAGCAGATTGTGGTAGAGCCAGAGCTGGTGGTACGTGAATCCACTCGAGCGATCCAACCAGAGAATCAGCCTGGTAAGAAACACAAACTTCCCCGCTAGGTTTCCGTGGTACTCGTGCATCCAGCTCGAGGGTCCGATCAAGGTGCAAACAGTTCGTTTAGACACATCCTTGTGAAGGCCAAATATCACGGATCGTTGGTTGTCAGTTTGTGCTCTGGAACGTCAATCACTAAGCACAGCGAAGGATTTAGCCCGAGCGGACGTCGAAATAGCAACCAATCCCCGACAGAAGGAAATGGCATCGCATGAGAACTCTGGCGAAAGATGTTGCCTATGCGGTTCGGATGTTAGCCAAGAGTCCCGGATTTAGCTTGACGGCTATTTTGTCGCTGGCGATCGGGATTGGCGCAAACACATCGATCTTCAGCATCCTTGACGCGTTGTTGCTGAGGCCATTGCCCTATAAGGATGCCGGGCGGCTGGTGATTTTGTGGAATCGCTCTCCGGGCTTGAACATCACCGAAGATTGGTTCTCCACCGCACAGTATTTTGATATCAAGACCGGGCATCACGGCTTTGAGCAGGTGGCGATTGCAATCGGCGGCAACGACAACCTGACCAGTCATGGCGAACCCGAACGTGTAGGCACCATTCGCATTTCGTCGAACCTGTTGCCCATGCTAGGCCAGTCGGCGGCTCTGGGGCGCACCTTCTCGGCGGACGAAGACTCGCCCGGCAGACCCGCCACCGCGCTGCTCAGCCATGGCATGTGGGAACGCCACTACGGCGCCGATCCCCGGATGATCGGCCAGTCGGTCACGCTCAACGGATTGCCTTACGAAGTGGTCGGCATCATGCCGCCGAGTTTTTCTCTTCCTCGTGAGGTATTGCCCACCCTCGGCGGAGCCGAGCAGGCTGACATCCTTCTGCCTTTGCCGCTTCCCGCCGACGCCGCGCAAAACCGCGATCACGAAGATTACAACATCATGGGCAAGCTCAAGCCCGGTGTTTCGACGGCGCAAGCCCAGGCTGAGATGGATGCCATCACGGCCCGCTTGCGCCACGATCATCCCCAAACTTATCCGCCGAACGGTGGCTTGACTTTCGGCATCCTGCCTTTGCTCGAGCAAGTGGTGGGCGATGCTCGGCCGGCATTGTTCGTTTTGCTGGGCGCTGTCGGGTTCGTGCTGGTGATTGCCTGCGCCAACGTGGCCAATCTTCTGCTGGCTCGAGCGGTTGCCCGGCAAAAGGAAATCGCCATTCGCACCGCGATGGGAGCAAGCCGCTGGCGAATCGTTCAGCAGTTGCTCACGGAAAGCGTTTTGCTTTCTCTCGCCGGAGGCGCGTTGGGGGTTCTATTTGCTTTCTGGAGTCTGCATTGGATTCAAATCCTCGGCCCCAAAAGCGTTCCGCGAATTCACGACATCGGCATCGACGGCGCGGCGTTGCTATTTACATTTTTGCTTTCCCTGGGTTCTGGAACTCTCTTCGGTTTGGCGCCGGCGCTGCGCATTTCCCGGCTCAACGTGAACGCGACTCTGCAAGACGCAAGCCGCGGTTCCGCCGGCACCAGCGCAGTCTGGGGACGGGGCAACAGTCTTCGCAGACTGCTGGTGGTCGCCGAACTTGCGCTGTGCGTAATGGTGTTGATTGGCGCGGGACTGCTGATCCGCAGCTTTGGGCGCCTGCAACACGTGTCTCCAGGCTTCAACGCCAGGAATGTTCTAACCCTGGAGCTCACCCTGAACGGCCCCAAGTACAAAGATCCGCAAGCCGTTCTGGCTACCTACCGCGATCTTTGGAATCGCGTGGAAGCCTTGACCGGGGTCACTGCCGCTGGCGGAGTCACCGCTCTTCCGATGAGCCAAATGTTTGAATGGGGACCAATTACGGTGGAAGGCCGCGTCCTGCCACCGGGAGAGAATTTCATCAATGCGGATCAGCACATTGTGAGCGGCCACTACTTCTCGGCGATGGAAATTCCGTTGCGTTCGGGCAGATTCTTCAACGAGCAGGACAACACGACCAACCCCAAGGTAGTGATCGTTGACGAATACATGGCTCGACAGCTTTGGCCGGACCAGAATCCAATCGGCCAGCGAATTCATTATGGAGGCGTTAGCGACAACGAACCCTGGGAGACTGTGGTCGGGGTCGTAGGACGGGTCAAGCAATACACGCTCGACGCCGACTCGCGCATCGCTCTGTATCGTCCGCAAACCCAATATCCCTCGGGCACCATGAATGTGGTGCTTCGCACCGGCACAGACCCGGCCACTTTGACCTCCGCCGTGAAGCAGCAGGTTCGCGCCCTGGACAGCGATCTGCCCCTGTATAACGTTCGAACCATGGAACAGCGCATGGAGGAATCGCTGGCCCGGCGGCGCTTTTCCATGCTGCTGCTCGCACTTTTCGCGTGCGTAGCCCTGGCCCTGGCCACCATCGGCACTTACGGAGTCATGGCCTATCTGGTGAATCAGGGAACCCGCGAAATTGGCATCCGCATCGCATTGGGCGCCACACAAATGGGCATCGCACGTTTAGTAGTCTGGAAAGGAATGGCATTGGCACTCTCCGGAGTAGCGGTCGGGCTCGCCGGTGCTTTCGCGCTTTCCCGTCTCATGCGAAGTCTGCTGTTCGGGGTAAGCCCCGCCGACCCGCTCACCTTCGTCGCGATTTCGCTCCTTCTGGCTTTCGTGACTTTGCTGGCCAGCTACGTTCAGGCTCATCGCGCCGCCCACATCGACCCCATTGTGTCATTACGCTATGAATAGCAATTGATGCGGCTACGGAACTCGTACGCTCACCATGAGCATCGGGTGTTTCCCTAGCCGGCCACCGCGGTTCGCGCTTTTTGAAGGCTCGGCCGCGAGAACCAGGCACGCACCTGCAGCCCCAGCCCGATCCAGAGCCGCGTCGACTCTCTCGTCATTAGTCCGCGCAAACGCGCTCGTCATGCTTCCTCGACACAGCGGAACGGTTGGGATCGCGGATCCATGTCGCCAAATCACCCTTTGAGATCGTAGGTGCACTCACCTGCCGGATTCCTTGAAACCAGATAAATATTCCTTTTCATAGCGGTTGCGGACGTGCATAATGAATCGTTTCAATTGCGGACTTCTTGGGTCTTGCTTGATTCCCGCATCGCGGAACGGGCATTGCGCCGCGATGGGAATTTGCTTGGACGGAATCTGCCAGGGAGGTGCCGGCCTCCTCTGTTCATCCGGATCAAGGGGGGAAACGTGACTTTCTCTGCTCAAACCCTTCAGGAAACTTGCCAGCACATCGTACGAACTCTAACCATCGCCATTCTCGTCCTGCTTCCCGCGGCACTATACTGCCAAGGCTATTTCGGGACTGTGAGCGGCCTGCTGACGGATCCGTCGGCGGCCGTCATCCAGGGCGCAAAAATCACTCTTCTCGACGAGGAGAAGGGATACCAGTTTAGGGCCACGTCGGACAACGAGGGCCGGTATTTGTTTGTTTCGATTCCGCCGGGGGTGTACTCCGTGACGGCGGAGATGCAAGGGTTTCAAAAAACGGTGCGTACTCATATCAAGTTGAACGTCAGCGAGAACGCGACTGCGAATCTCACCCTGAAGATTGCGAGCGCGGGGGAAAAAGTTGATGTGAAGGCCCAGAGCCAAAGCATCGCCACCGAAGATGCGGTCACCGGCCAGGTTGTCGACCGCAGGTTCATCAATGACCTCCCGCTTATTGACCGCAATGTCATGGACCTGACTTACCTCGCGCCCGGAGTCACCGACGTGGACGATCAGTGCCCCAACTGCGGCGGGACGAATTTTGCTTCCAACGGAAGCCGTGGGGCCAGTGCCGATATATTGTCGGATGGTGCCTCCATCACCAACTTCGAGCCGAACGGCGGGGTCACTCAAGCTGTGTACGTTCCCTCCCCGGAAGCGGTCGAAGAGTTCAAAGTGCAACAGTCGAACTTCAGCGCGGAGTATGGCTTTTCCGGCGCCTCGATCGTCAACATGGTCACACGCTCGGGCACGAATTCGTTCCATGGAAGCGCCTACGACTTCATACGCAATACGATTACGGACGCCAATAACTGGTTCAACGATCGCTACGACATCCCGATTCCTCCCGTGCATCGGCACGAATTCGGTGGAACCATTGGTGGTCCCATCCTCAAGAACAAGACCTTCTTCTTCTTCGACTGGGATGGAACCCTTGCCAGTTCCATGAACACTTACCAGGCCGGTGTTCCCAGCGCCAACATGCGGACAGGTAATTTCAGCGAGATCTGTCCCGCAAATGGGAACACTGACGTTAACGGTAACTTCCACCCTGGCACGTGGGACACCACTCCCGGTACGCAGTATTACCAGGAATGCGTTCAAGCGGATAATGTGAATACATTCGTTCCGAGCGGCCAGCTTTTTGATCCATATTCTGGCGTCTATAACTCCGGCGACGGCGGGCCGGTTCGTAGCACTTTCATCCCCAACAACCGAGTTGACCTCTATAGCAGCCCGGGCAGTCCGAATCTTCCCGGGAGCCTTCAACCGCCCGCTGGGCCTGGCAACCTGATCGATCCTGTGGCCCTGAAAGTGCTGAATCTGTTTCCTCAGCCGAACATACCGAGTGGTTCGCTGTACGACAACTGGATTGCCTCGGGAGCTACTCCCAGCAACAACGAGCAGTTCGATGTGAGAATTGATCATCGTTTCAATCAGAAAAACCTGTTGAGCGGCAAGTACTCCCAGGAGTGGAATTCCAATACTCCCTTCAAC
>Ga0209006_10000843_pt1 | contig 28294 bp, 28 predicted proteins | sample JacPin_JW_Ref_O2_FD_188567 | JGI IMG/M metagenome (GOLD analysis project Ga0209006, IMG submission 188567) | Forest soil microbial communities from Algoma, Ontario, Canada - Jack Pine, Ontario site 1_JW_Ref_O2 (SPAdes) (version 2) | ecosystem: Environmental > Terrestrial > Soil > Boreal...
CGAAGACCACTCCTCCTTCTTTGGTCTTCACGAGAACAGGTACCTCGACCAAAGTGGTGCGCACGGTAAGCGTAGACTCGCCTTTATCGCTCTGTTGCGCGTGTATGCCCATCACGCCGGCAAGGCAGAGCAAGATTAAGATACAGGCCGATTTCATGATCAAGTCATCATTGTAAGCCCGGTACCGCGACTCGATAGCCCTGCTCGACGGGTTTGCTGAGGGTGACCTATGCTTGCGAGTCCGCAGTTTTTCAGAGGATTCGGCCGCCAATTAGCGATCGTGAGTGAAATTGATTCCATAACAATGTCGGCTCCAATGCCCGAGTAGACTTTGGTGGTGCCAACCAACCAAAGGCCCGGGAGAAGGGGCCCAACAAAAGGCGGATCGCCAGGATGCGCAACTGATTCTGCGGTTGTTACTGGAAGATCGGTTTCCGCGGGTCTGGGTACCGAGCGCGGAGAATCGCGATCTGCGGCAACTGCTGTGGCATCGGCACCCTTGCAAACAACCGCAAGGATGGGGCAGCCGCCTTCGCCAGGTTCATCATGTATAGGCTTTGAGGAGCGTATAATCCGCTGGCCAGAACTCCAAATCTGAAATTCTGCGTTTAATCTCAATCTCAGCTAACACCGAGGAAAAGTTATGTCGCACCATTATTCCGGCCCAGACTTTGGATTTCCCCACGGCGATGCCCGCCTCGACTTCACCGATCTATATGCTTTCCCGAAGCCTGGTGATGCCAGCAAATCGATCCTGATTATGAACGTGCATCCGTCGGCCGGAGTAAACCCGCCGGGACCGACAACCGACGAGGCCTTCTCGACCAAGGCGATCTATGAACTGAGGATTGATACGAACGGCGATAACGTAGCCGATATCGCGTACCGGGTGCAGTTCACGTCCTCCGAAAACGGGGCGCAGACCGCGACCCTTCGCCGCGCTGCAGGCGCGCAGACCGTTGGCATCGCCGATGGAATCGCCGATGAAGGTCAGATCATTGTGAACGGAGCACCGGTCTCGACCGGGACAGAAACACACGTGGCGGAGGCTGGTGACTACCGCTTCTTCGCGGGCTGGCGCGGCGACCCGTTTTTTTTCGACGTGCAGGGAGCATTGAACGACCTGAAATTTACCGGTGACGATTACTTCACCGACAAGGACGTGTGCAGTATCGTGCTGGAAGTGCCGAACTCGGTGCTCGGTGGAAAGATTGCGCTTTGGGTTCGCACGCTCGACGGCGCCAGCGGGAAATGGGTGCAGGCGGATCGTGGCGCGCGGTCGAATCAAACTCCGTTTCTTGCCGGTGAACAGAACGCGGCCTATCTTGCCGCCGAGCCCGCGGACGACGCCCGGTTCATCCCCGTTTTCGCGCACGCGCTCGAGCACGCTGGTGGCTATACCGCAGCGGAAGCAACCCGTGTCGCCGGGACATTGCTTCCGGACGTGCTTCACTATGACCCAACGCGGCCGGCGGCGTATCCGGAGAATGGCCGCACGCTCACTGACGATGTCGTGGATTTTTTTCTTCCTCTCCTCTCAAATGGGAAGGTGACGCAAGATAAGGTAGGCCCGCACAAAGACCTGCTTGCGGAATTCCCCTATGTGGGGCCGCCACACCGCGTGCGGGCTGCGGAACGAGTTGCCGCTTAACCCGGCTGGGGAGTGTGTCTTTTTTGTCTTTGAGAAGGGCTGACCCCATGTCAATTGGCACAATCGCTATCTTCGCGCCCAACTGGACCCGAGACGTGGTCCTGAATGACACGTAACCCTACCTCAACGATTCTCACCCTGGTGCTGAGTATCGTTTGCGCCGTCACCGCCATGACGGCCTCGGCGCAAGACAAGCCGACGAGCTTAAGTGATGCACGAACTGCGGTCGAGGCCAACATGAGTACCGCCGCCGGCAAAACATTCGACGAGCAATTCGGGACCGAGTTTGGACAGAAGCATCTAGGGCCGTTAAGACAATGCAAGCAAAGCGACGGCAGTGACCTGAGCAGCTTCTGGATGCTGTTCAAGCTCGATAAAGATGGAAGCGTCCGCGAAATGCTGCTTTACCCCGAGACAAAGCTAGGTTTGTGCGCTCGGGAAGCACTCGCCAAAGACCGATTTGGGACCATACCGCCGCGAACGGGTTATTGGGTGAGCGTGTACATGAAGATGAAGTGAGGTAGGCCTCTGGAACCAATCCCCACCCTTGGTTACTGCGGTAATCGGTTACGAACGGTCGAGTCTCGCGCGGCGATTTCGGCGTCGTATCATTATCGTTGTCATTGCCCAAGAAAGACTTATCGGGATGAAAAAGCTGCGATTCCTGCTTTCGCTGACCAACGACGACAACGACTATCAGATCGAGCAGACCTCCGCTGCTCGCCATGCGGCGCGCAAACTTGGCATTGAACTCGACATCGTCTACGCGCGCAATGAAGGTATCGTGCAGAGCCAGCAGCTACTCGCCAGCATTCAGTCGTCGACTGTACCGCGATCAGACGCCATTATCTTCGAACCTGCCGGATCGACCGCCCATCCTCAGGTTGCACGAGCCGCGGCTGCGGCTGGAATCGGTGTGGTTCTGCTGAATCACGATGCCGATTACATTGCCGAGCTGCGCCGTCTTTTTCATGTGCCGGCATTTTCCATCACGTCGAATCACGAAGAGATCGGCCGCATGCAGGGACAGCAACTCGGCGCGGTGCTGCCCGGTGGAGGCATCGTTCTCTACATTCACGGACCCGCCGAGAGTGCGGCGGCCAAACATCGCTATACGGGATTACTTGAAACTAAAGCCGACAACATCCAGCTTCGCGTTCTGAAAGCGCAATGGACCGAAGCCAGTTCCTATAAAGCGGTCAGTTCCTGGCTGCGCCTTTCAACCTCGCGCCAGGCTCAGATTCAAGCTGTTTGCGCGCAAGACGACTCCATGGCCATGGGGGCCCGTAAAGCAATCGAAGAATGTACAGAATTGCGGGAGCAGTTTCAGAAGATTCCGTTTCTCGGATGCGATGGCCTTCCCAGGACGGGGCAGGAGTGGGTACACCGCAAGCAACTGACCGCGACCATCGTGATTCCAACGAACGCGGATCTTGCGATCGAGGTGATGGCGAAATCGATTGCGACCGGCACCCTTCCGCCAGAGAGCAAATTCACCACCGCAAAATCTTTTCCCGCGCTTGAAGTATTGACCCAGCAATCCAGGCGCGCTCGCGCCGCATCCCGCTGAGTTTCATTTTTCGATTGTCAAATAAAAAGCGGGCAGGAAGATTTTCACCGCCCGTTCAGCAGGCCGTATTTTAGTGCGTGGTCGGAGGCACCGTTGCCGGAGCGGCCGGAACTACCGGTGTCGGACTGTTGTTGACCAGATCTTTCAACTCTTTACTGGGCTTGAAGAAGGGAATTTTCTTTGCCGGAACTTCCACGCGATCGCCCGTCTTTGGATTGCGTCCGACACGTGGCTTGCGCTGACGCGTACGAAAACTTCCGAAACCGCGAATTTCAATCTTGTCACCCACACGCAGCGACCGCACTACGCTGTCAAAGATCGTGTCCACTATTACCTCGCTGTCTTTGCGGGTAAGTTCCGCCAGCCGGGAAACTTCTTCGATCAGGTCAGCCTTTGTCATATTTCTATTGCTCCCTTTGGGGTGCTCCAAGGGGCTTGGCCGCCCCCGATAACGCACTCGCCTGTCTATAACCTTCTCAAATTTAAGGGGTTCTGTGCAAGTAGGGAAGCGGGCACTCTCCTACCCATTAGTATTTCCAGGTAGTATTTCCAGGCGACGAGCGGATTTCACCGAACCGACCTTGGACCTGAAACCTCCATACCTATTTCCAGAGGTAGTAAAACCCAACCTGTTGTTCCAGCAGTTTCTCGCGCGTAGGCAAATAGTCAGAAACGTCGCCAAACAGTAGATCGAGACCAGAGCGTCTTTCCTTTGGGGGCCAGACCAGCGTCGGTTCGCCGGAAATATTCACCGAGCGCGCGGTGTCTTTGACCGCCCCTTCAAAATCCGCGATCTGATCGACCATCTTCATAGAAAGCGCCTGCTCGCCGGTCCAGACCTTCCCGTTCGCGATCGCCCGAATGTCAGCTTCCGACGCATGCCTGCCGTCGGCCACTGCCTGGATGAACTGGGTATGCATGTTGTCGATCAGCGCCTGCATGTATTCGCGTTCCGCCGGAGTCATCTCGCGCGTTGGACTGCCCGTATCTTTAAATTCGCCGGCCTTCATGGTGATTGCGTTCAGTTTCGCCCAACGCATGAGCTCGCCGTAATTCACCCATTCCGCGATTACGCCAATCGATCCCACCACGCTGCCTTTGTCGGCGTAAATCTTGTTTGTGCCGGAAGCCACGTAATAGGCGCCGCTCGCCCCCACGGTCTCAATCGAAGCCACAATTCGTTTTTTCTTTTCGTCGCGAATCCGCTTTACTTCGCGATAAATCTCCTCCGAGGCGGCCACGCCGCCGCCGGGAGAATTGACATGAATAATGATGGCTTTGATCGAGTCGTCATCGGCAAATTTCTTAAGCTGGGGAACGATCTGCTTGGGGGAGAAAATTACGCCATCAAGTTCAACCACCGCGATCTTCGACCGGAAGCCGGAAAACGATTGTTCATCGCCTCCGCTGAAACTCATGTACACCAGCGAAAACACGGTTACCACAAACAGCGCAAACAATCCGCCGCCCACCAGCAGCCATATCCAGATCCGCGAACGCCCTTCAGCCATAATCAAACGAGTGTAGCACCAGGCATTCCGTCGCGCCGGTCGGCAATCTCAGCCGCAATCTTCACTTAATCTCAAAGTTCTTGGGATCAAGCGTTATGTTGTGCGACACCTTCGTGTTCGTTGCCTCAAACTGGGTGAGCAAACTCGCTGCCCCAGGACCCACGGTGCGCCCGCTGCCTCCCGGGTTGTATACGATGGTCCAGCGGCTTGGCAGCGATAGTCCGTCGAAATCCTTGAAATCCGCGAAGCGTTCTTCCAGCCGGTAGCGTCTTTGCTCTTGGTTCGCCGACGCCGTAGGGCCACCACCGGCCCTGGCCTGGACCGAATACGAATATACCGTCAGGACATGGCGAGCAGTCTCGGGTTCGAAGTAAAGTTGTATCTCCAGGTCCGAGTGCTTCTTCGGAATGTAATCCACTCGATGCAGATCGCGCCCATCCACCGTCTTTATACCCTGATCCTGCAGTTTTGCATGACGCTCGGCGAAATGAGATAAGGCCCACGCGGTCGAGAGCGTGCCTCCCCACAAACCCTCTGTCAGCACCTCGTCGTGCTCAAACACAAAGCGGCCCATTGCGGAATAGACACCGGGTTTCGGCTGCTTGATTGAAACCTTTTGACCATCACTGGTGAATTGTTCGCCCCGGTAATCAGGACTGGGAATTTTCATCACGGAGACTAACTTATTGCCCTCGGAGACAAACTGCAGCGTGCCGTTAACTACCCCGGCCACAGTCAGATACTGAAAACTTAAGTCCCCTTGGACTAACTGATTCTTCACAGCCGCCCGGGTCGGTTCGGTGCCGATGGAATTCAGATGTTGCTTGACGAAGTCGCCGGCCTGAAATTCATCTTTGGCTGCGCACATTGATAGCATGGCTGCAAATACAAGCAGAATCCCGAAGTATCGCCCTGATAATCGCATTAACAACCTCCATCATCCTGGTTAGTTCGCGTTTCGATCTGCCGCACGCTATTTACCTGCGACCTCTACCCGAATAACATTGCAGACAGGCCGCTATTATAGCTCCGTAACTCGACCCGGCTCCGGAAGCGTACTGAACTATCGCAAACTCGTCACGCGCATGCCGCCTCTTACCAAACCCCGCGATCCGGTCGAACTTGAGGTCTTCAAAAATCTCTTCCATTCGATCGCCGAAGAAATGGGAGCTACCCTTCGCCGCACCTCTTTTTCTCCCAACATCAAAGAGCGCCGCGATTATTCCTGCGCCGTCTTTGACTCGCTAGGACAAGTGATAGCCATGGGCGATCACATGCCGGTGCATTTAGGTTCGATGCCGATGTCGGTTGCCGCGGCCATCGAACATTGCGCCGGCTTGCATGCTCAGTTCGAACCCGGCGACGTAGTCATGCTGAATGACCCTTTTCGCGGAGGTACCCACCTCCCCGACATCACGCTGGTGATGCCGGTCTACATTCGGCGGCGTGATGAAACTCTGATCCGTCGAGAAACAACCAAAGTCCGTCCCCGCAAAAGCAGTCCTGATTTCTACGTGGCCTCCCGCGCTCACCACGCCGATGTCGGAGGAACCTACCCCGGCTCCATGGGCCCATGCCGCGAAATCTATCAGGAGGGTCTGCGCATTCCGCCGGTGAAAATCATGCGACGCGGAAAACTGGTCGCCGACGTCTTAGCCTTGCTTCTCAACAACGTCCGTACCCCGGAAGAACGCGAAGGCGATCTCGGAGCCCAAATCGCCGCCTGTCAAACTGGAGCCAATCGTCTCCATGAAATATGCGCTCGCTACGGAATCACCCGCGCCCAAAAAGCTGCTGCCGACCTGATCGTCTATTCCGAAGAAATGATGCGAGCCTTCTTGCGCACCATTCCGAAAGGCCGCTATCACGCGGAGGATTTTCTGGATGACGACGGCGTCGACAATAAGCCGCTGCGAATCGCGGTGGCCATCGCGGTGACAAACCCAGCAAAGCCTACCCCTAAAAAGTTGGCGAACCCGAAAACGTCAACACAGCTCACCATCGACTTCACCGGCAGCGCGCCGCAAGCCCAGGGTGCCGTCAACGCCGTGGAGGCGATTACCTACTCTGCCTGCTTCTACGTTTTCCGCTGTCTGCTGCGTGAAGACGTTCCCGCCACCTCCGGACTCATGCGCCCGATTCGCGTGATCGCGCCCTCGGGAACAATCGTGAATGCCAGACCTCCCGCCGCGGTTGCAGGCGGCAATGTCGAAACGTCGCAACGCATAGTGGACGTATTGCTGAGAGCTCTGGCCAAGGCGATTCCCGACCATATCCCGGCAGCCGCATCCGGAACCATGAATAATCTCACCATCGGCGGCATCGATCCTCGCACCGGCGACCCCTTCGCTTACTACGAAACCATCGCTGGCGGCATGGGGGCGCGTCCCGACCGTGACGGCGTCTCCGGCGTCCATACCCACATGACCAATTCGCTCAACACTCCGGCGGAAGCGCTCGAGTACGCCTACCCGATCCGATTGCGGCTATATTCTTTGCGCTCCAGAAGTGGAGGCAATGGTCTCCACCATGGAGGGGACGGTATCCTCCGCGAAATCGAGGTTCTCACCGATGCCCAGGTCACACTCCTCTGCGACCGCCGTTCACGCGGGCCATACGGCCTCTTCGGAGGCACCGACGGCGCGTCCGGCCGCACGGTTATCGTCCGCAAAGAGGCGACCGAAGAAGAAATTCCCGGTAAAACCAGCGTGCGCCTGCGTGCCGGCGAAAGAATTCGCATAGAATCCCCCGGAGGCGGCGGCTGGGGTCAGCCCCCCGTACCATCCAACCGGCCATAAACATCCATAAACAAGGAGATTTCAGCAGTGCTTCTTCGCTCTCTCCGGCAAATCCCGTTTTTCGCTAGAATTCAACTTGCACGCTGTTTTTCCAACTTGCACGCTGACCAGGGTCAAACACGATGAGATTATTGCGTTCTTTGATTTTCGCCATTGTTCTGGTAGCCGCCTTCTTCTATTTCACGACCGACCACGATGGACGTCTGCAACCCGCCAGCTGGATCAGCCATCCCCAGCACGTGGAAATCACGGAAGCCGCCGGCAGCGAGCCGTTCGATGCCGAAGAGCAGAACAACATTGGCGTCTATCGCAAGAACATCGCATCCGTGGTGAACATTACGTCGCGCGTGCAAGCCTACGACTTCTTCTACGGCGTCTACTCGCAGGAGGGCCAGGGTTCCGGTTTTATCATCGACAAAGCCGGACACATTCTCACCAACTTCCACGTAATCGCCGAAGCCCAAAAAGTTGAAGTCACACTCTCCGACCGCAAGAAATACACCGCCACCATCGTCGGCACCGACAGTCCCCATGACCTCGCCGTGCTTCAGATCAAAGCCCCGGATTTGCACCCGATCGTTCTCGGCGAGTCCGGCAATCTTCAGGTCGGGCAAAAAGTTTATGCCATCGGCAATCCCTTCGGACTCGCGGGAACCCTCACTCAAGGCATCGTCAGTTCGATCCGCGGAGTACAGGAGCCGAACGGCCCGTTCATCGAGGAGGCGATCCAGACCGACGCCGCCATCAATCCGGGTAACTCCGGAGGCCCGCTGCTTAACTGGCATGGCGAAGTCATCGGTATTAACACCATCATCGCTTCCGCCGTCGGGCAAAGTTCCGGCATTGGATTTGCCATTCCGATCAATACCGCTAAAGCCGTGGTCAACGATCTGGTCACTTTGGGACGCGTGCGTCGCCCGGCGCTCGGCGTTCGCACCATCCCCATCGACCCGGATCTGGCCGACCAACTTCGCCTCGCCGCCGACTACGGACTTCTCGTGGTGCAAGCCGTTGCTGGAGGCGCAGCCGATCGCGCCGGATTGCGGGGCGGCGACGAACGCGCCCAACTGGGGAACACCATCATCATGATCGGCGGAGACTTGATCGTCGCCATTGACGGCGACAAAGTAGAAAGCCAGCAGGATCTCGCGCGCATCATGAATAAACATCGCGCCGGCGATACCGTGAAGGTAACCATCTTCCGCAACAAGAAGAAACTTGAAGTTCCCGTTTTACTAGGCGAAGCGAGAGACCAGGTCTAGCCAGTCTTAGCGTGGCGAAACCGAATGCAAGTGCACCAGGACTGGGGTGTCTGCGCCACGCTCGGAACCAAATCGTGTAAGCCTTTAGCAAGCGAAGTAGGTGATCGTGCCCGACCTCGACTGGATCCGCAAACTCTGTGTGAGCTTCCCCGATGTGGCCGAGGACATGCCATGGGAGGATACTCTCTGCTTCAAAGTCCGCGGCAAAGTTTTCGTATTCACGGCCCTGGCGCAGGGCCGTTTCCCACCGGTCACTATAAAGGCCGATCCGGAAACTTTTCACGAGCTGCTTGAAATTGAAGGCATATCGCCCGCTCGCTATCTAGCGCGTTACAAGTGGGTGACGGTCGCCAACTCCAATCTTCTGCCCGCCGATGACCTTCATGCACTCGTCAGCAAGTCATACGGGATGGTGGCAGCGAAAGCTCCGAAGAAGAAGCAACCCAAGCAGAAGAACAGTAAGCGTAAAAGCTTGCATTAATCCTAGGATCGACCGCCGGGCGGGTCTCCTTCGATTGACTCCCAATCACCCGCTAAGCTAGCCTCATACGTCGCCCATTCCATGCGCATTCACTCCACTTACCTGCGATATTTCCTACTGCCTTGTGTTCTCTTCTCTGCACTATCCATTACAGTCGCAGCCGCTCCGCTGCGTCCCCCGCACGCCCCGCACGCCATCGTCACCAGCGTCCACGAACTCGCCTCGCGTGCCGGAGTCGAGATCCTGCACGACGGAGGCAACGCCATCGACGCGGCCGTCGCCACTGGATTCGCGCTCGCCGTGGTCCATCCTCAAGCGGGAAACCTGGGCGGAGGCGGCTTTCTGCTGTTCCGCAATGCCGACGGCAAAACTCACTTCGTCGACTTCCGCGAAAAAGCTCCCGCCGCGGCCACCGAAAACATGTATCTCGACGCCCAAGGCAATGTGATACCCGAGGCCAACAAAAATTCAAGCCTCGTCGGATATCGATCCATTGGCGTTCCTGGCACCGTGGCCGGCCTGATCTATGCTGAAAAACAATATGGCAAGCTGTCGATCGAAAAGGTAATGGCCCCCGCCATCAAGCTCGCCCGCGACGGCTTTCCGCTGGCCTACGAAGACACGCAAGACTTAATGAAGGATGAATACCTGGGCGAGTTCGCCGAATCCAAACGCATTTTTTTGCGCAACGGAAAGTACTATCAGCCCGGCGACATCCTCAAACAGCCCGAACTGGCGCGCACGCTCGAACGCCTGTCGAAAGATCCCGACGATTTCTATCACGGAAAAATGGCGCAGGAACTTGCCGCCGGCATCCAAAAAGGTGGAGGCCTGGTCACCGCCAAAGATCTGGCTGCGTATGAAGTGAAAGAACGCGAGCCCATTCGTGGATCCTATCGCGGATACGACATCATCAGTGCGCCTCCGCCTTCCTCTGGCGGAGTGGCGCTTGTCGAAATTCTTAATATTCTCGAAGGCTTCGATCTCGCGAAGTTTGGCAACCGCTCGGCAGACGCGATCCATCTTGAAGTCGAAGCCTTTCGCCGCGCTTTCTACGATCGCGCCGATTTCATGGGCGACCCCGATTTCGCCAAAGTTCCGGTGGCCCAACTGATCGATAAAAAATACGCGGCCGCATGGCGCGATTCCATTGAACTCAACCATGCCAGCGCGAGTAAAGATCTGAAGCGCCCATCCTTCGGAGAACTGGAGCGCGTGGCCCGGTCGCGAACCACGGCCATCCGCGAATCCGAAAACACAACGCACTATTCGGTGGTCGACGCCGAAGGCAATGCCGTCGCCGTGACCACCACGCTCAACGATTCCTTTGGCTCCCGCGTCACCGCCGAAGGCTTGGGCTTTTTGCTCAATGATGAGATGGACGATTTCACCTCCAAGCCCGGCGTGCCCAATAACTACGGCCTGATTCAGGGCCCGGCCAATGCGATCGGCCCCGGCAAGCGTCCGCTCTCCGCCATGTCGCCAACCATTGTTCTTAAGGACGGCAAACTCTTCCTTGTCTTAGGCACCCCCGGCGGCCCGACCATCATCACCACGGTCGCCAACGTTATCATCGGCGTAGTCGATTTCAATCTCGACATTCAAGAGGCCGTCAACGCACCAAGGTTTCATAACCAATGGCTTCCCGATGGAATTCTCGTCGAGGACCGCCTCTCTCCCGATACAATGAACATTCTGCGTTCCAAAGGACACAAGCTGAACGTCGAACATTTCTGGGGAGACGCCGAGTGCATCATGATCGATCCCCAGACCGGTGAGCGCCTCGCCGGAGCCGATGGGCGCAACAACGGGAAGGCGGTAGGCTACTGATGCAGAGGGCGGTATCGACATACATTTTTGTAAAAGAACGGCTGCATCCGGGCCTGCTCGACGAGCTCGTCAAGGCCGGAGCGCAGACGATCGAAATCTTCGCCGCCCGCCAGCATTTCGACTACGCCAATCGCAAACAACATGTCCGCGAAATCGGCGACTGGTTTAAGTCCACCGGCATCCCGTTAAATTCCGTGCATGCGCCCTTGTACTCCGACTATGAATGGGGGCGCACCGGATCGCCGCCGGTCAACATCGCCTCCACCGACCGCGCCGGCCGGATCGATGCCATGGATGAAATCAAACGCGCGCTGGAAATTGCCGAGCAGATTCCGTTTCGTTTTCTGATCCAGCACATCGGCAACCCCAACGATGCTTTCGATGAAAGGAAATTCGAAGCCGCGATGACCTCCGTCGAGCACCTGCGGGCGTTCGCCAAGCCGCTGGGCGTGAGACTCCTGGTTGAAAATATTCCCAACGAGCTTTCCACTCCCGATCGCCTGGTGGAATTCATCAAGACGATGCACTTCGACGACATTGGCGTGTGTTTCGATTGCGGCCACGCCCACATGATGAATGGCATCGCCGAAGGCTTCGCGACCTTGAAGAATCACATTTGCTCGACTCACATTCACGATAACGACGCGCTAAAAGATTCGCACCTGTGGCCGGGCAACGGATCGATCAACTGGAAAGAAGCCATGGAACTGCTGCGCACCGCTCCGCAAAAGCCGCCGCTGTTGCTCGAAATCGATGGCGAAGAAAAGAAAAATCCCACGGAAGAAGTGGTAGCAACCTTCAAAAAACTGGAAGGCGAGTAGAGCGACGTCAGAGGTGAGCTGTCAGAGTGCAGAAGTAAGAACCTTTGGGATCGAGAGGTTTTAACCTCTGCAATCTGACCTCTTACCTCCGACCTAACCTGTTTGCTCCGTGAATATCCCTATGCCCATCTCCACCATCGCTGAAATCGGCAAGCATGAAGGCCAGTCCGTCACCCTTCGCGGATGGCTTTACAACCTCCGCGAAAGCGGCAAACTACTTTTTCCGCAATTCCGTGACGGATCTGGCGTCATCCAGGGAGTGGTACCGAAAAACGCCGTCCCGCCCGAAGTCTTCGACGCCATCAAAGGGCTGACGCAGGAATCCAGCGTCATTGTCGAAGGAAAAGTGCGCGCCGACAAACGCGCTCCCGGCGGCTACGAACTCGACGTTTCCAATGTCCAGGTGCTGCAGCGTGTCTCGGAAACCGATCCTTATCCCATTACTCCGAAAGACCATGGCGTCGATTTCTTGATGGAGCATCGTCATCTCTGGCTCCGCTCCCAACGCCAGGCTGCCATCCTGCGAGTGCGGGCTGAGATTATTCGCGCTGCTCGCGATTTTTTCGATAGCAACGGATTCACCCTCACCGATCCGCCCATCATCACGCCCGCTGCCTGCGAAGGAACATCGACGCTGTTCCCCGTTGATTACTTCGATGAAGAAGCATTTCTCACCCAATCCGGGCAGCTCTACATCGAAGCCACCGCGATGGCGCTGGGCAAGGTCTACTCCTTCGGTCCAACCTTTCGCGCCGAGAAATCAAAAACGCGTCGCCATCTCACCGAATTTTGGATGGTAGAACCTGAAATAGCCTACGCCACGCTCGACGATCTGATGGAGCTCGCGGAAGGCCTGCTCACTCACCTGGTCAAACGTTGTCTCGAACATCGGCGTCCAGATTTGCAAACCATCGGCCGCGACCTCACCCAGTTAGAAAAAATTGATAAGCCATTTCCACGTATCACCTATGACGAAGCCGTCCAGAAATTGCAGGAAGGGCACGCCCAAGGCAAACTCGAAAACAAATTCGAATGGGGAGGAGATTTAGGCTCGCCCGATGAAACCTATCTCTCATCGCTCTACGATCGTCCTGTCATGGTGCATCGGTATCCCGCCAGCGTAAAAGCGTTTTACATGGAGCCCGATCCCCAGCGTCCCGAGTTGGCTTTGTGCGTTGACGTCCTCGCGCCCGAGGGCTACGGAGAAATCATTGGCGGATCGCAGCGCATGGCATCCTACGAATTGCTGCTCAAGCGTATCCAAGAGCACAATCTGCCCGAAGAAGCCTTCAAGTGGTATCTCGATCTGCGCAAGTACGGCAGCGTCCCGCACTCCGGCTTCGGCATGGGCATAGAGCGGGCCGTCGCTTGGATCTGCGGATTAGAGCACGTGCGCGAGACGATTCCATTCCCAAGAATGCTGCATCGGCTCTATCCATAATTTCGCGTTTTCGTGTGCCTCGCGGTTTTCCGGCAACTGCGAAGGCAAGGCACTCCTGTCCCAACGAATGATATGTGGATCGCAGCCCTCGTCTTGCAACATCGCTTGTCCTGTTCGCCCGCGACGCACATTTCGATGCCCTTCCTCAGTTCCCACGTGTTTAGACGGGCGGCGGCCAATGGACGTGAAACACCATTCCGTTCCCCAGAAGTCGTATCTGCTCTATTCTGGACCATGAAAGCATTTGGAGGCACACCGTGGTGCACCCCATGAATAAATGTTGGTACGTCTTATGTCTGACCATCTTGCTAGGAGCATCGCCCCTTCTAGCGCAGGATGACGCCGCAACCGCGCGAGCTGCCGCTGGATGCGGCCTGAGCGGCGAGATGTTCAATGTGCAGACGACGGACCAGAAACATCCGGTTGGTCAGCCGGAACCAGGCAAAGCGCTGGTTTACTTTTTTGTAGATTTTGTCACTGCGCCCACCATGCGCGTCGGACTCGACGGAAATTGGGTAGGAGCGAACAACGGCAAATCCTACTTCTTTTTTCAGATCGACCCGGGCGAACACAATGTCTGCACCGAGTGGCAATCGGGAACCTTCAAGAAATCCTCCGAGCGCATCGGAGAAGCAATGCACATCAAAGCCGAAGCCGGAAAAACCTACTACCTGCGCCTCATCTTTGCCTACCAGCGCATGCAGTTGGAGACGGCGGACGAGGCAGAAGCACATTTCCTGATCGGCTCCTCCTTGTTCGCCACATCGCAGCCGAAGAAAAAGTAAGCGCAAGACGGGGGCGGCAGGGTGGCTCCCAGCAGCTAAATCGAATCGCACCCCAAAGAAAACCGCAGAGCAGCGCATACCTCATTCATGCGTGCGGAACTAAGCTGTGCCACGCGTCTCCCCAGGCGCTCCTGCGATACCGTAACCGCGTTGTGCAGGTTCACGGCGCACGGAGATTTCATGCCGTCCTCCTCAGTCAGAACCACTTCCGACGGCACGCCGCGAATCGTGGTAGTGACCGGCGCAACCGTTACAGTGGATAAATACGCGAGTGCGCTTCCGCGTGTGAGCACGAGGGCCGGTCGCTTTTTGTCAGGGGCGGCAAACTGATAAAGCCGGACCTCGCCTCGCGCTATTCTTCCGGCCACGTAGCCTCCGCTTCCCAACTCCGCGTTTCCGCGTCGGCCTGCGACGGTCGCGCGTAGCCCTGGCGGTCGCGCTCTTCGCTGGCTCGCAGTTCCAGCCGGCGGAGATGTTCCCGCAACGCATCGCGGACTAGGGCGGACCGGTTTTGCTTCGTGCGTTTCGCAACTTCGTCGGTGGCGCCTAACAACTCTTTATCCAGGACGATTTGAATGATTTCCATATGTGGAACTTATTCCTCAGTATACTCCACAGCCCAAGCGTTTCAAAGCAATTCGCAACTTTCGGGCGCGCTGGATGGCAGTTCGCCGATACCGCTTGACTCCACGCGTTACAATAAAAGAGTAGAGGACAAGTTCCAGCAACCACTCAAGCCTCTTTGCGACCTAGCGGCTCGTACTTGCATAGCAAAGTCGTCAAGAACCAGCCATATGCGACGCTAAGTCGTTTCGATTGAATATTTTGACTGTAAGCTGCTTCAATTGAATACTTTAGCGGGAATTACTTCTAAGTCTATGATTACAATAGATCGACCAGAGGGGGGAGAGGGTCCCCCAGCTCCAGAGTTAATCCTACAAAAAGCGCTCATTCCGAGAAACTGAAGCTTCGACCATGCCTTTGCGAACCACGACGTTCAGCAGCATCGTCCCGCGCCAAATCCGCGTGATTGGCGTTCCTCTCGATCTCGGCCAATCGCGCCGCGGCGTTGACATGGGTCCATCCGCCGTCCGCGTTGCCGGACTCGAAGCGCGCCTCGAAGCGCTCGGCCACGTTGTCGAAGACGCGGGCAACATTGCCGTCGCCCTGCCCGAACAGAAAAAAGAAGGCGCAGCCAATTCCAAATATCTGAAAGAAATCACCGCTACATGCACCAGCAGCGCCGATCTCGTCCTTAAAACTCTGGAAGCTGGAAAAGTTCCGCTCGTCCTCGGTGGAGATCACTCTGTCGCCGCCGGAACCGTCTCCGGCGTCTCCAAATATTTCCGGCGCAAAAATCAGAAAATCGGACTCATCTGGATTGACGCGCACACCGACATGAATACGCCAGAATCATCTCCGAGCGGCAACGTGCACGGCATGCCGCTCGCCGCGCTCATGGGACTCGGTCCCGCCGAACTCGGCAATATTTACGAATTTTCGCCGAAAGTCGATCCGGAGAATTGCGTGCTCGTCGGCATTCGCGACGTCGACAGCTTCGAAAAAGAAAACATCCGCAAAGCCGGAGTCGAAGTCTTCACCATGCGCGACATCGACGAGCGCGGCATGCGCGCCGTGATGGAAGAGGCTCTGGCAATGGCCGGACGCGGCACGGTCGGTTATCACGTCTCACTCGATATGGATTGGATCGATCCTGAAGACGCTCCCGGAGTAGGCACGCCGGTGTGGGGAGGTGCGACCTATCGCGAAGCCCATCTCGCCATGGAAATTATCTCCGACCATGGCCGCATGCTGAGTATGGAAATCGTGGAAGTAAATCCGGTGATCGACGAACACAATCAAACCGCTGACCTGGCTGTCGAGTTGGCACTCTCAGCCTTTGGCAAAAAAATTCTGTAGATAAAAATGCCCTAGATGTTTGAGTGACTTTCTACGAAGCTGTCGTATCTTTAATTACTGCATTACTGCACGTCACTACTGCACGTCTGAAACCTTGCCGTTCAAGAACGTCACCTTAATATCCTTGTAAACATAAATCTGCTTGCTACCCAGATTCACGATCTTATCCGGAGTCCCAATCGCAGCCTTCACTTGATCTGGAGTCTGCCCTTTTTCAATCTGTTGCGGCTCGGCGGGAGGCGCTTGCTGCTGGGCTTGTCCTCCGCCGTTGTTTCCTCCACCATTGTTATTGCTTTGCTGCTGGTTCCCGCCCTGCTGGTTTCCACCTTGCTGTCCGCCGCCTTGATCCTGGTTTCCACCACCCTGATCGCCTTGCTGTTGCGAGTCTCCACCGGAATCAATCGACAGCACCTGCCCAATCATGTCCTCCAGTTGCGATACTCCGACGCTTCGCAACCCGCCTTTGGCAAACTGAAACGCGACCTCAGATTTGAAAGAGGACAGTTCCTGAACTCCATTGCAGGTGTCGCACTCGATCACTGTCATTGTCACTTTGTCTTTATCAAAGTTGACATCGATTTTTGCCGGATAGACCTTCGTCCCAACCTGCAGGTAACGCGATACCTGCTTCACCATCGCAGGACACATACCTGTAGGACTTTTTAGCTCGTTATCCTGAAACTTGGCAGGACAAACCATCATGCTTAAGGGAGGAACTGCCAAAAGGCCGCCCTTTTGGACGTCGAGCACTGTTCCCGGATCGATGATGCGAGGTCCAGTCGGGCCCGGACCGATCTTCACTAACTTGTACTGGGCTTTAAGTTGCTCTTGCAGGGAGGGCGCAGCAGCGTCCTGCCCCACCAAACCCGAACAAAGAAGAAGTTCGCAAGCCAGAATGCCAACGAAAAGAGAAGCTAGAGACGACGCTACGGATTTCCAAGTCCCGAATCGCTTTTGCATTCAGCCCCTCCTACCAGACGGTCCTACTGTACGTCTGAGACTTTCCCGTTAAGAAACGTCACTTTGATGTCCTTGTAAACATAAATCTGCTTGGCGCCAAGGTTGATGATCTTATCCGGCGTTCCAGCAGCAGCTTTCACCTGATCGGGGGTTTGCCCTTTTTCAATCTGTACGGGATCCGGAGGAGGCTGATCCTGCGCTTGTCCACCTCCGTTACCTCCGCCTCCACCACCATTGTTGTTGCCCTGGTTGTTCCCGCCCTGATTATTGTTCCCCTGGTTGTTGTTCCCTTGATTGTTGTTGTTGCCCTGGTCGTTGTTGGCGCTGTCGTCAGTCGCGAGCAGGCCTGCGATCGTGTCCTCCACATTCGAGGGATTGGCGCTGGCCAGCGTTCCTTTGGGGAATTGGAAAACCACGTCTGCCTTGAAGAATGTTTTTGGATCGATGTTGTTGCAGGAGTCGCAATCGACTATGCCGATCACAACCTGATCTTTCGGCAAGTTGACGAAGATTTTGGAGGGATACACTTTTACGTTCGCCTGGAAAAACTGGGTCGTGGGCGCTTGCTTGCCTAATTTTCCCAAACCGAAGCCAAGAGCCTTTTGCCCCAGGGGATTCGGAGAATGTACGGCCCCGTTTTCGTAGTGGGTCGCGAAGATATTTGTGTCCGTATAGGACGTGCCGAGGATTCCGCCCTTCTTAACCACCAGGATTGTGCCTTCCTCGACAACGGCGGCGCCGCTCGAGTCGGTTCCCATTTTCACCAGCTTGTATTGCGCGTTCAGCTGATCCTGCAGCGAAACCTGCGCCAGCAAGCGTGGCGCGATCCCGACCATCGTGATTCCAACGACGATCAACGCTAGAACCGGAACGGTTATTTCAATTCTCCGACGCATCGCGACCTTCCTCCTTATGGTGAAAAACTCGACATTCGGCGGCCAGCCTCGCCCAGATCCGCAAGATCCTATAGATGGGCGATTGAACCCGGCAACCATTGTGTATCTGGATTTCTTTGTCTCTGCTGGAATGAGCCGGGAGCGTCGCATAACGAGATACGACGCTCCCAACCTTACCGATTATTCAGCGCTTTAGTTCGCTGACTGCTTCGCTTCCGCTTCCGCCGCGTCAGCATCCTTCTGCTGCTGATCGAGATCACTGCTGACGCTCGTATCTGGCTGCGGAGGAGGTACTTCACCGGCGGTCGTCTTGGTATCGGGAGCCTTGGGCAAGCCGTTCTTACCCTGCTTGTCCGCCAGTTCCTTCAAGCCAGCATCCATCTGGATCCGCAGTTCGTTGTGCATATCCTGCAGATCGTCGACAGCGACTCCGACCGTTGCACCGACGGCGCACTCGTCTTTCTTACTGCTCTTCACAAGTGCGTCGACCATGTTGTCGTCGTCTGGCTTGTCCCCAACGCGGGAAACTACGTCGCCCGCCGTCAACGTGCATTCCGTGCCATCCGACGTGGTCAGGTCTTCTTCGCTGGCCACAACGAAGATGCGGATTTTAGGATCGAGTGCCGGTGGCACTTGGTCCCCGGTTGTTGCCGGCGCGTTCGAACCAGCCGCTGCCGCATCTTTCTCGGCCGCGATTTCGTTCTTCATTTCGTCTGCGATCGATTGCTTCACCTCAGGGGTAAGTTGCGCATTCTGCGCTGCCGCAGCCGCCCCTCCGCCACCGAGCATGAACGTACCGTAAGTGGCTTGGAGTTGCGCCGCCACCAGCGGATCGTTAGACCACAACGCTGCAATCTCATCCCCAGTCGCGTTTTGAATCGCGGGAGGGACAAGCAATCCATTGTTGTCGCCCGAATCCTGTTGCGCGGCGTAAGCAGCCTGCAAGCTAGCCGAGAGCAGGAAGTCCGTCAGCCAGAATGCTGCCGTTGGATATACGGGATACGGATTGAACCATCCACCGTAGGCGCCATACCACGGCGAACCGCCCCATCCCCATCCATACGTAACCGGAGCCGGCCACGGATTGTAAGCCCAGCCGTAGTATGCCGGCCCGTAATAATATCCGGGAGCGTAGCCATAATAATTACGTCCGCCCCATCCATAGCCGCGATACCCGTAGGCGTAATAATGACCGCCGCGATAATAGGTCCGCTGGTAATAGGATCTGCCACCACGGTTAAAGTAGGCGCGCTGGCTATATCCGCCATGTCTGCCGTAGCTCACCACGCGCCGTCCGTTGTGCATGCCTTCGACACGCCGGCCACCGCGCATCCCGTGATTGATGGTCATTCCGTTCTTGGTGTGGATCGAACGGACTTGGCCATTCTTACGGAAATTTGCCGTGCCCCCATTTTTCATGGAAACGTTTCGGCTTCCCGCCGGCTGACGCCGGTTGGCGCCGCCATTATTCCCGCCTCGGTTACCGGCAGTCTGTCCCGGCCTGTTGCCGCCTGATTGTCCAGGGCGGTTGTTACCGGCTTGCGTTCCCTTATTACCGCCCGTTTGTCCGGGACGGTTCCCACCTGTCTGTCCACCTCTGTTACCGTTGTTGCCAGCATTCTGCCCCGGACGATTCCCACCAGTCTGTCCCGGCCTGTTGTTTCCGCCAGTCTGTCCCGGTCGATTGCCGCCTGCCGTCTGCCCCGGTCTACTTTGACCCGCCTGTCCCGGTCGTTGCGCTTGTCCTCCCGGCCCTCGATTTTGCGACGCTCCGCCTCCCGGTCCACGATTCGGAGCCCCGGCTCCACCCGGCCGCTGACCCGGACTTCCGCCACTACGCTGCGGGGCCGCGTTATGCGGCGCACTCGGAGCCGGGCGACTTGGCGCAGCATGAGAACCACCGCCGCCGCCAGATGATTTTGGAGGTCCAGCGCTCTTGTTTGCTGCCGCACCAAATGCCGTGAGTGCCAGAACCATCAGCAATACAGACCATTTCGGCAGGACGTTCTTACATTGAATACTCGAATTCATAGCCACTCCTGTGAGATTTGAAGCTCTTTACCTAGTAAACCAGTTGCAGGAAGCACGCTTGACTAGAAGGTTTAATCCAGCCTTTTACTCCCGCTTCGTGGGTTTCTTCGACGAGAGCTTCGTGGTCCGAGTGCCATGGGGGAAGGGCCGGGCACCGGCCTTCGAAGTACCGCTAATTTCACACCGATTTCAACATCATGTCAAGCGTGGCGTGCCTGAATTTACATCAGCCTTCAGCCGTCAGCCATCAGGTAAACCGTAGGGACGATCAGGCTTCGGGCTTTCGGCTTCAATTTCTGGATTTAATCGATGGCTGAAGGCGGAAGGCTGATCATAGTTACGATTTACGTTACGATTTACCTGATGGCTAACCGCTGACCGCTGATTCCGTCCTTGACGTAAAACACGTCGAGCGCCAGACTTAAACAAGCATGGCAAGAATAAAGACTCGGGTAGGTATCCTCTTTGGCGGACGCAGCGGCGAGCATGAAGTGTCGTTGCTATCAGCCGCGTCCGTTCTAAACGCAATCGATAAGACAACGTACGAAGTGGTTCCCATCGGCATCACCAAAGAAGGTCGGTGGCTCACCGCGGAACGCGCCGAACGACTGCTGAAGGGCATTAAAAAAGAAGACGCCCACGCCAACAACGCCACAGCGCCATCCCAACTCAGGGCAGGCGATCCGGACGCAACTCCGGGCGCTGCCGTTCTGGCCACGGGCGAGTCCGTAATCGTCCCTCCCGAACCCATCCGTCGCGACGCCGGACTGGCACCTTTCCAGACCGACGCCAATCTGCGCCGCTCCTCTGATCGCGCCATCAATGTGGACGTAATTTTCCCCGTCCTGCATGGCACGTTTGGCGAAGATGGAACCATTCAGGGTCTCCTCGAATTGGCGGACATCGCTTATGTAGGAGCAGGCGTGCTCGGCTCCGCCGCCGGCATGGATAAGGACATCATGAAGTCCCTGTTCCGTTCCGCCGCATTGCCCATCGTGAAACACGTGACCGTCCGGCGAAGTCACTACGAGAAGGAACCCAAGAAAGTCCTGAAGTTGGTCGAGAGCAAACTGAAATATCCAATGTTTGTAAAACCGGCGAACCTTGGCTCTTCCGTAGGAATTTCGAAAGCGCACGACCGCAAGGAACTCGGTCCCGCCATCGTGGAAGCGGCTAAGTTCGATGGCAAAATCGTGATTGAAGAAGGAGTAGGCGGAAAGAAAAATAAAGCCCGCGAAATCGAGTGCGCGGTTCTGGGCAACGACGATCCTAAAGCATCCGTCGCCGGAGAAATCGTTCCCTGCAAAGAGTTCTACGACTACGACGCCAAATACCTGGCCGAGGGATCGGAACTGGTAATTCCCGCAAAGCTGACCAAAGCAGAGTCCAAAAACGTGCAGAAACTAGCAATAGCAGCCTTTCAGGCCGTCGATTGCACCGGTCTGGCTCGAGTCGATTTCCTGATGGATCCCAAGTCGCGCAAGATGTTCGTCAACGAAATAAATACCATGCCCGGATTCACCGCCATCAGTATGTATCCCAAGTTATGGGCCGCAACCGGAGTGAGTTATCCCGAGCTGATCGATCGACTGATCCAGTTAGGAATCGAGCGCCACAAAGATAAGAAGCGTAATAAGTACAGCCGCTGAAGGATGCGTCTGCTCCTATCCACGGCTGGCTCACCCCGTTCTACTGGCTCACCTGTAATATGATGGATAGGCCAGAATTTTTTGAAGTTAAGCAGATTTTTCTCGCTCCAAACAGGGCAGGCGTCCCAAACCGCCGCAGAATTCAGGAGAAACGTGGCTCAAACTCATTACACCACTAAGACCAAACGCCGTCCCAAGAGCAGCAAGCGCAAGGATCCCTCTGGCGAAACCATGGCCTCGTTGCGGAAGCTGGAAGCCGCCACAAAGAAGTAGCATCAACACGATCGTCCGAGTACGCCCCTGGACGAGCTAACCCTCTTGACAGACCAAGTGGTCGGTTGTATTATTTGCGTGTAGGTTTGCTCTTTATTGAGTAAGCCGGAATTTCATGCAGAGTGGCTGAGGGACGAGCCCTAGGACGCCACGGCAACCGGATCCAGATCATATATCTTGATCGCAGGTGCCAACTCTCGCCCGGTAACGGGGACCATGAGATTCGGGTACGCGAAAATTTGATTCGCTTTTCCCGAGCCTCTTTTCCCATTTTTTGGAAAAGGGGATTTGCATTTTCTGGGGTATTTTTTACCCGGCTCGTCCCGCAGTCGCAGAAGGAAATAGCATCATGGGGACGAGTACGTATGAACTCCGCTGCCGCGAATGCGGCAAGACTTTCGGCAACCAGCCGCGCAGCATCTGCGAAGACTGTTTCTCACCTCTAGAAGTCACCTACGATTACGATTCGATCCGTTCGCAAGTTTCGCGCGATTTGTTCGCCTCGCGCGCGCCCAATATGTGGCGCTATCGCGAGTTGTTGCCGCTGCCAGCGGGGTATCAGCCCTCCCTCCCAATAGGTTTTACCCCTCTGCTCAGCGTGTCGCGTCTCGGCGAAAAAATTGGATCGCGACGCCTGCTGGTGAAGAACGACGCAGTCTGTCTGCCCACGCTGAGTTTCAAAGATCGCGTAGTCGCCGTCGCGCTGGCCAACGCCCGCAGCTTCGGATTCGACACCGTAGCGTGTTCCTCGACGGGCAATCTCGCAAACTCCGTTGCCGCGCAAGCCGCGCGCGAAGGCTTCAAGGCCTGGATCTTCGTTCCCTCCGACCTCGAGCCGGCCAAGATTCTGGGCACGCAAGTCTTCGGAGCGGAACTGGTCCGCATCAACGGCAGTTACGATCACGTCAATCGCCTGTGCTCGCAGATCGCCGACGAACATGCGTCCGATGGAAAAGGCTGGGGTTTCGTGAACGTCAATCTCCGCCCGTACTACTCCGAAGGCTCGAAAACCGTAGGCTACGAAATCGCGGAGCAACTCGGCTGGCGATTACCCGACAACATCGTGGTTCCCATGGCAGGCGGATCGTTAATCACCAAGATCAAGAAGGCGTTCGATGAATTGATCCTGCTGAAGCTGGTGGATCCCAAGCCGGTGAAGTTTTTTGGGGCGCAAGCCACCGGCTGCTCTCCGATCTCAACCGCGATCAAGCAATACAGCACCGAGATTGAACCGCAACGTCCAAAGACAATTGCCCGGTCGCTCGCGATCGGCAATCCCGCCGACGGACATTATGCCTTGAAGGCCATCACCAAAAGTGGTGGGTGGTCCGAAGATGTATCGGATCCAGAAGTGGTAAACGGAATTCAATTGCTGGCCGAAAGTGAAGGTATTTTCACCGAGACCGCTGGCGGCGTAACCGTTGGAACCGCGCGCAAATTGATTCAGCAAGACCGGATTCTGCCCGACGAAACAACCGTCCTCTGCATCACCGGCAACGGACTCAAGACAACGGATGCGCTTGCCGACAAATATCAGGCGGAAACAGCAATCGCGCCAAAGCTGGCCGAGTTTGAGGCCTATCTGGCTTCGAGATCGTCTGCGAAATCGGCAGGTATATCGACCGCAGCGCGCGAAATCGCGGCCGTAGGCAACTAGTAGCGTGTCGTTGTCGTGGGCAAAACATCGCGCACTTTACTCGGGCCACGCCCAGGAGGATTTATGAGTATCACCGTTCAAATTCCCACTGCCCTTCGCCGCCTGACCAGCGGAACCCCCAGCGTCGTCTGCGCGGCCGCGAATCTAAATGAACTCTTCTCGGAACTCGACCAGCAATTCCCCGACCTGAAGCCTCATCTGCGCGATGAAGCCGGAGAGACCCGGCGCTTTCTGAATATCTATGTAAACGAAGAAGACATCCGCTTCCTCGGCGGCGCATCCTATTCTTTCCAGGACGGCGACGAGGTGCTGCTGGTTCCTTCGATCGCCGGCGGAACGCGGTAGAACTCTCCGACCGCGATTCGCGCGACGAGACCACGGAACATCGGGCATCTATACGTGCTGGCTGATCCCGAGCACGTTTCCGTCAGGGTCTTTGAACCAAGCGACCTTGTCGCCGTTCGGTGCCGTCCATATTCCTCGTTCATCTTTGACGAACGGATACTTCTCAAACGTCACGCCCCGTTTTGTGAGCCAGTCGACGACCGCGTCGATATTCGAAACCTCCCACCCGAGAATGGTGTAGTGCATCGGGCTAAACTCAGCGCCCTTGGCAATCCGGATCTTGCTTTCTCCCGCTTGCACCACGAGAGCGAACATGTCGTCGCTAAGAAACTCGAAACCCAGTTTGCCCTCATAGAAAGCGCGGGCTTTTATTGCATCCTTGGTGGGAACAAAGCCAACCATTCTGCTGGAAGCTAACATTTTCAAAGTCCTCTATTTTTTCTTCAGATTTCGTGCGATTTTTTGACCGGCAACGATCAACAATGCCCAACGATAGCACTTGCCTCGGCCGTTTTCCCGCGCTATCGTGACAATAAATGTCGCAAAAGTGCCACAGTATTCTTTTAGATAAACGCGGCAAACGGACTGCGGAAGTGGCGAGTTTAGCCTACGAATTCAAGCACGGCCACTCCATCCCCGAGCACTCTCACCCTGAGGATCAGTTGGTCTTCGCATCCAGCGGAGTCATGACAGTGCACACCCTGCAAGGTGTCTGGGTAGTACCTCCGCTGCGCGCGGTGTGGATTCCCGCAGGAATGGCGCACTCGATCAATATGTCGGGCGCGGTCTCCATGAGAACGCTCTACCTGGTCTCCAAACTCGTCTGCGGCCTTCCCGCGAAATGTTTCGTCATGAATGTTTCCCCGCTATTGAAGGAACTGTTGGTGCACGCGTGCGGCTTTCCGAAGTTGAAGAGACGGTTGCCGAAACACAAGCGCATTATCGACATGATCGTGGATCAACTGGCAGCCGCCAGTTCCATTCCTCTTCAACTGCCCCAGCCCTCGGATCGACGCGCCCTGCGCATTGCCAAAGCGATGCTGGAAAATCCAGGTCAGTCGACCACTTTAGAGCAGTATTGCAACTCCTGCGGAGCGAGCAAGAGGACCGTCCAGCGTCTTTTCGTGGCGGAGACCAAAATGACTTTCGGCAAATGGCGTCAGCAACTGCGCCTACTTCATGCCTTGCAGTTGCTGGCATCCGGAGAACAAGTCATCGGTGCCGCCATGGATGCGGGCTACAGCAGTAGCAGTGCATTCATAGCCATGTTCAAGAAACAACTGGGCACAACCCCGAGCCGCTACTTCACAAATTGAAAACGAGCCCGTACAACCGGAGAAACAGGGGTCACCGGCGATCGGCCATTTTCCCGTCTCGGGTATGAACCTCAGGCTCTTGCTTCGCGGGGACCAATCCGCGTACAATCTAACTAACCAGTTAATTATATGGCAATTCCCCCAATAAAACGCCGCCTGTCGACCCCGCGTCGTCGTCCCGGACGGCCGCTTGCCCGGTTGGGCACGCGTGGGCAGCCGGAAGAAAGCCGGGCCGCCATTTTGAAAGCAGCGGTCGGGGAGTTTGCCGAGCACGGCATCGCCGGCGCCCGCACCGACGCTATCGCTCGCGCCGCCCAGGTCAACAAAGCATTGCTCTATTACTACTTCAAAGATAAAGACGCACTCTATGAAGCGGTGCTCGATCACGTATTCAGCGGCCTGCGGGCGCGCGTCATGCCGGTACTTGAGAGCAACCGGCCTCCGCGTGAAAAAATACTGCAATATTTGGGAACGTATTTCGACTACATAGCTGCCAATCCCAGATTTCCCCGCGTAGTGCAGGGCGAGTGGTTGCGTTCGGGAGTCGGGGCCGCGCGCATGCAGCGGATTGCGAAGAGTTATTTTCTTCCCATCTTCGGAAAACTGGCAGGCGTCTTACGGGAGGGAATTGCGGCGGGAGAATTTCGGGCAGTGAATCCGATGGATTTTATGCCCTCCATCGCCGCCATCATTGTGTCTTACTTTACAGCCGCGCCGCTGATGAAGACTTTAATGAAAATCGATCCGCTATCGACGGAGCGGATTCGAGAACGGCGGGCGTTTGTGCTGGATTTTATTTCAGCGGCGCTCTTTACGCGCTAGCAGTTGAGCGTTAGACGCCGAGGCGTTAGCAGCTGAGCGACCGCCGCGGGTTGAACTTACATGGAGAGATTTTGATGAGTGCTCGTAATAAATTCCTGGTCGTGCTCGGCGTCATTCTGGCGATTGCTTCAGGCTACTACTATTTTTCCACGCCGAACGGCAACGACATCGTGCTGGTGGGGACGGTTGACGCAAACCAGATCGTAGTCAGCCCGCAGATTCAGGGCCGAATCCTTAAATTGCTGGTCGAAGAAGGAACCCAGGTCAAGCAGGGAGACTTGATCGCATTAATGGACCCCTCGGAACTCGAGGCACAAGAACGCGCCGCGGCAGCCACCATTGTGAGTATGCGTTCGCAGGTTAGCGCGAATCAATACACCAGTAAATCTACATCGGGCTCGACATCGAGCGACGTGTCGAATGCGCAGGCTAAGTTGCAATCGACGCGAGCGCAACTGGCGCAATCGGAAGCGATGTTGACGCGGGTGGAAAGCGATAGCCGCCGGACCATCGGATTAGCGGAAGCGGGAGTCGCATCGGACCAGGATCGGGTGCAGGCGGAAATGAATCTGAAAGCGCAGCAGGCCAGTGTGCAGTCTCTAAATGACCAGGTAGCCGCTGCGCAGGCGGATCTGAATTCCGCAATAGCGCGCACCAATCAGGCAACCGCGGCACAGAGCACGGTTGCGTCTACCAAAGCGCAGGCCGATAACGCCGTAGCGCAGTTAAAAGAAGCCGAAGTTCGCCTCGGCTATACCAAGATTTATGCCCCTGTAACCGGCACCGTGCTGGTGCGCGCAGCCCGTGAAGGTGAAGTGGTCAACGCGGGACAAGCGATTGTGACGGTCGTCGATTTCACCGACACGTGGGCGTTTGCAGCGATTCCTGAAACCGAGGCCGATCACATCGGCATTGGAGACACGCTCCGTGTGCGCCTGCCCGGAGGCACGGTCGTTCCCGGCAAAGTTTTCTACAAAGCCGCCGAGGCTGACTTCGCGACTCAGCGCGACGTGAGCCGGCGCAAAAGAGATATACGCACCATCGCCTTAAAAGTCCGCCTCGACAATCCCAAAGGCGCGTACGTTCCAGGAATGACAGCGGAAGTGTTGGTGGCTCCCGACCAGGTGAAAGGGAACGCCTCCGGTGCAAATTCAAATCCAAGTCCAAGTCCAAAGACCGCGGAAGCAGCGGGCCGGCAATGACCACCGACGTCAAGACAAATGGAACTCCGCCTCCGGTCGTTGAATTTGGCGGCCGCAACGAAATTGCCGCCGACGCACCCAATGCCATTAAGGTAGATCACATCGTCAAGCGCTACGGCGACTTCACTGCCGTGAACGATATTTCGTTTTCTGTAAAAGAAGGGGAGATTTTTGGCCTGCTCGGCCCGAACGGAGCGGGGAAATCCACTCTGATCAGAATGATGACCACGCTCATCCCGATCACCGCCGGCAGAGCCACAATTGAAGGGCACGATGTGGCAACTGATCCGGAGTCGGTGCGCCGGACCATCGGAGTCATTCCTCAGGCGTTGACCAGCGACCTGGATTTGACCGTCGAAGAAAATCTCAACATCTACGCCAAGCTTTATGACGTCCCCGCCAAACGGCGCAAAGATGCGATCGCTGAACTATTGGAAACGGTCGATCTTACGAAATGGCGAGGGGCGCAAACTAAGACTCTCTCCGGCGGAATGCGGCGCAGGCTCGAAATTGCGCGAGGTCTGGTACACAGCCCAAGAATCTTTTTTCTGGATGAACCCACCACCGGACTCGACCCTGTATCCCGCGTCGCCGTGTGGGAAATGCTGACCAACATCAAATCCAAGCGCAAGCTGACCGTCCTCATCACCACTCATTACATGGACGAAGCCGACCGCCTCTGCAACCGAATCGCAATCGTCGATCACGGAAAGCTGGTGGCGCTCGATACACCTGAAGCCTTGAAAGCCAGCGTCCCCGGATCGAATGTCATCGAGGCCCATTTTGACCGTCCCCCCGCCGACTGGGAAGAACGATTGAAAGGCTTACCCGGAGTGACATCCGTGCAAAACGAAAGTGCAGGCATGTTCCGCGTACTCACGTCGAATGGATCGGGCACAACCACCGACCTGGTGGAGATGGCCGTCGTGGCCAAAGTCCCGCTGAAAACGCTGACTGTGCAGAACACAACTCTCGATGACGTGTTCGTCCACTACACCGGACGGCAACTACGCGATGAGCTGGTCAAAGCGCATGCCTTCACCATGCCGCAGCGCCCGGGGTTGCAGCCATGA
>Ga0209006_10000844_pt1 | contig 28289 bp, 26 predicted proteins | sample JacPin_JW_Ref_O2_FD_188567 | JGI IMG/M metagenome (GOLD analysis project Ga0209006, IMG submission 188567) | Forest soil microbial communities from Algoma, Ontario, Canada - Jack Pine, Ontario site 1_JW_Ref_O2 (SPAdes) (version 2) | ecosystem: Environmental > Terrestrial > Soil > Boreal...
AGATAAAAGCGAGTTCCCGCTCGAGCTCATGCTGAGCCCGCTGGAAAGCGCCGAGGGCATCCTGGTGACGGCGGCGATCCGCGACATCAGCGTGCGCAAAACGGCCGAAGCGCATCTCTTGCAGAAACTGGTCGAATTAAGCCGCTCGAATGAGGAGCTGGGGCAGTTCGCCTATATCGCTTCTCACGATTTGCAGGAGCCGCTGCGGATGGTAGCCAGTTACACGCAGCTTCTGTCCAAACGGTACAAGGGAAAGCTGGACGCCGACGCCGATCAGTTCATCGAGTTCGCCGTCGACGGAGCCAACCGCATGCAGCGGCTGATCCGGGATTTGCTGATCTATTCGCGCGTCGGGTCGAAAGGTATGACTCTGCGCGATACCTCCGGCGAAGAGGCATTGCAACAGGCGCTTACGAATCTGCATGGCGCGGTCAAGGACAGCGGTGCGGTGGTGACCCACGATCCGCTGCCCGCCGTCATGGCGGACGAAACGCAACTGGTCCAATTGCTCCAGAATCTCGTCGGCAACGCCATCAAGTACCAAGGCCCCGGAATCCCCCGCATACACGTCTCCGCCGCCAAGAACGGCGGCGAGAAATGGATGTTTTCGGTGAAAGACAACGGCCTCGGCATCGACCCGAAGTACTTCGAGAAAATTTTCGGCATGTTCCAGCGTCTGCACAAACGGGAAGAATTCGCCGGCACCGGCATAGGGTTGGCCATCTGCAAGAAGATCGCCGAGCGGCACGGCGGCGGCATCTCGGTCGAATCGGCACCCGGGAACGGATCCACCTTTCGTTTTGACATGACAGGAAGCGAGAAGAGTTCATGAACGACAACGCCTCAAAAGCTACGCCCATCGACGTTCTCTTGGTCGAGGACAGTCCCGGCGATGTCCGGTTGACGCAGGAAGCCTTCCGCGTCGCCAATGGGGCCATCCATTTGCACGTCGCCGCCGACGGGGTGGAAGCCATGGCCTTTCTCAAGCAACAGGGAAAGTACGCCCATGCTCCTCGCCCGCATATTATCTTGCTGGACTTGAACCTGCCGAAAATGGACGGCCGCGAGGTTCTGGCTCTCATCAAGGAAGATGAAGGCCTGAAATCGATTCCGACCGTCATCCTGACCACCTCCGAGGCGGAAGTCGACATTCTGAGAAGCTATCAACTCCAGGCGAATTGCTATCTCAGCAAGCCCGTGCAGCTGGATGCGTTCGAAGCTCTCGTGAAAAGCATCAATGATTTCTGGCTCACGAAAGTCAAGTTGCCGCACAAGGATTAGGTTCGGTGCAGAAGAAATCGGCCACGCAGCTCCTGCTGGTTGAAGACAACCCCGGGGACGCGCGTTTAATTCGTGAGATGTTCAACGACGAGGGCTCGTACGACATCGAATTGACGCATGTGCAGAGCGTGCGCGAGGCCGAGAAGCATCTTGAGATGCATGCGGCCGACATTATCCTGCTCGATCTTTTCTTGCCCGATGGACAGGGGCTGGAAACGTTGAGAAAAATCCACGCAATCGCGCCGCGCATCCCCTTGGCGGTGCTGACCGGCCTGGATGACGAGTCGATCGCCGTGCAAGCCTTGCAAGAAGGCGCACAAGATTATCTCATCAAAGGTGAAATCGAGCCGCGCGGCCTTTTGCGCGCCCTGCGCCACTCCATCGAGCGCAAGATCATGGAAGAAGCGCTGTTCGAGGAAAAGGAGCGCGCCCAGGTCACGCTCAACTGCATCGGCGATGCCGTTATTTGCGCGGACATAGCGGGAAAAGTTACTTTCCTGAATGTCATCGCGGAAAAAATGACGGGCTGGTCGAGGTTGGAGGCGGCGGGCCGGCCCATGGTCGAAATTTTCCGAAGCTTGGACGCTACAACCCTCGAAACCACGCCCGATCGGCTGGATATGGTGGCCATGCAGAATCGGACCGCCAACCTGCCGTGGAATTGCATTCTTATTCGACGCGACGGAATTAAAATCCCGATCGAAGATTCCGTCGCCCCCATTCACGACCGTGAAGGGAAACCCGCCGGAGCGGTCATCGTTTTTCGCGACGTAAGCGCGGCCCGGGCGATGGCGGTTCAGGTGGCTCATGCGGCCGAACACGATTTTCTGACCGGGTTGCCCAATCGAATGGTCTTCAACGACCGGCTAAGCCAGGCAATCGCCTCGGCGCGCCGTTATCGCAAACATGTCGCGGTGCTTTTTCTGGACTTGGACGGCTTCAAACACATCAACGATTCCCTGGGACATCCGACCGGCGACAAACTTCTTCAATCCATCTCAAAACGCCTGATGGGCTGCGTGCGCGAATCGGACACGGTCAGCCGGCAGGGAGGCGATGAATTCGTCGTGCTGCTTTCGGAGGTGCAGCACGCGGAAGACGCCGCCATTACGGCGAAAAGGATGCTGCAGGAGGTGGCCGAGGCCCATTCCATCGACCAGCGGGATCTTCACATCACCACGAGCATCGGCGTGAGCGTCTTTCCCGGCGACGGCCACGATGCCGAAACCCTGATCAAGAACGCGGACACCGCGATGTATCAGGCGAAGGAAAACGGGCGCCAGAGTTATCGGTTTTTCACGCCGGCGATGAACGTCCGGGCGGTGGAGCGGCAATCCATCGAGGAGAGTCTGCGGCGCGCCCTGGAACGGAAGGAATTCGCTCTGCACTATCAGCCGATAATCAATCTGATGACGGGAGCGATCACCCGGGCGGAAGCGTTGCTGCGCTGGACGCATCCCACGCGCGGACCGATCTCTCCAGCGCAGTTTATCCCTATCGCGGAGGATTGCGGACTTATCCTGCCGATCGGCGCCTGGGTTCTAAGCGAGGCGTGCAAGCAATCCCGGGAATGGGCGGATGCCGGCCTGCCGGCCATAACCATGTCCGTAAACGTCTCCGCGATGGAGTTTCGCAACGAGAACTTTCTTGAGAACCTGTTCAAGATCATCGACGAAACCGGCCTCGATCCGAAACGTCTCGAACTGGAGTTGACCGAGAGCGTTCTTATGAAGCGCGCCGAGGCCACGGCATCCATCCTGCATACCTTGAGAAAAAGAGGGGTGCAGGTGGCGGTCGACGACTTCGGCACGGGTTACTCCAGCCTGAGCTATCTACGAAAATTTCCGCTCGACGCACTGAAAATCGATCAAGCGTTCATCCGTCAAATCAGCACCGCCGGAGAGGACACGACGATCGTGGCCGCCGTGATCGGCATGGCAAGGAGCCTCAAGCTGCGAGTCGTTGCGGAGGGCGTGGAAATGCCGAAAGAGCTGGAATTTCTTCGCGCCCACCAGTGCGACGAGGTGCAGGGATTCTATTTCAGCCGTCCGGTGCTGCCGCAGCAATTCGCGAAACTGCTTCGCAACGGCATACCGGAACCCTTTGTCCCGCCGGCGCCCGCCCTCGGCGCCGCAGCGACATCGTCTAAGCGGTTACGGGCCTGAGCAGGAAACCGAACCCAGATCCCCGGTTCGGGGTTCGCAGGCCGGTCGCCTCAATCGGCCAGTCGCAACGCCTGCGCAACAAGGTCTCTGAGTAGTATTGATAAGGTCTCTGAGTAGTACTGAAGGTTGCTATGTCGGGGCCACTGGCCCATGTCGTAGCTATGGCGATATGGAGCATACATTATGAAAACCGGGGAGTGGCCGGGTTGCTCACGGTAAGCACACTGCAAAACGCGCTCAGATACGCTTGCGAGCTTCTCGAGCAAGGCACGGATGTGAGCCAAATCGAGGGCAGTGGCGGACTCAAAGGAATGAACGCCGAAGAGATCAAGCTCGCCTGCACCGCCAGGAAGGCCAATCGAGACGCCTTGCGGTAAGTCGCCATCGCTTGATCCGCGACCAGTCGGGACAGTGACTGGGCTTGAATTTTCCGGGATTAACCCGAAGCCGAGCGGATATATCGCGAAACTTTGCGCGGGCCGTCCCATACCTCGACGGTGGGATGCCTGTTAAATTTGGCAAGCAGATCGAGTGCGATTTGTTCCGCGTTGCGGTCATCGGCGCAGTTTGGGTGTTCGGCGACATCGACAATGCGATTCATCTCGTTCAAGAAACGGAAGCGATAGGTCATCGCTGCTCCCCGTAATTGTTGATTACGCATCTCGGCAGTAAGTGCAAAGCGTCGCAGTGAGATATAAATAATAGAACACAGAATCATTAATTCCCTTCAAATTCCTCCGCTGATCCCGATTATTTTTTCTGGCGGGCGTTAACCATATTCAGGATGCCGGCGGCTTCTGATAGCCCATGGCCGGCTTCATACGCCGGCGAGCGCATAACTGAAAATTCCGAGGAGTTCATGGTTGGGCCCGCAAATCGCCGCCAAGGGCGCGGCGATCAAGGCGATCCAGACTAGAAGTCTTAATGAAATGGCGTGATATATGAATTGCTGCATGAAAGCAGCGTGATATAGAAGATGCTGCACGAAACTTCCCCCCGCGAAAGCTAAAAAGGGCGCATGCACAAGGGGTATTCCCGATACCGGCGCTTTATAAGATTCGGGAAATACGCAGAGCACGAAGCCGTTTCAAAATTCCACAAGGCAGGCGGCATTCCGGCGTGTAAAAGTTTTTGACCACCGGAACGTGACCGCGGATTCATACGCCAGTCTGCGGGGCATGATCGGGGCCGAACTTCATCCCGGCGATCTTTCAGCACACAACCAGCCGACGCAGTCTCTGCGATGGGCGGCGATGGATAAACGTTCAAACCGATTGGACGGACAGCCAACGCTAAGACCCGCGAAATCCGAAGCTTAAACCCGTCGCGCGCTGGCGTTCGTCCTCCTCCTCGACGGCGAAAGGCAATTGCTCTTGCGCCTCGGTGAGTAATTTGATCGCCGCTTGCCGCTGTTCTTCGGACAGACTTGTGAGCTTCAGCAACTCTTTATAATGTTTGATCTGAAGCTGAATGAAATAGGACGCTTCCATTCCCTCACTCCCTAGCGATCGCGCCTCATACGCCGAACGCCTTATAACCGAAGGCGTAAATCACCGCCCAAGGGAAGGCCGCGACGGCGAGCCAGACGAGCAGCTTCAATGAAACAGCGTGAAGAATGAGGTTCATGGCGCTTTCCCCTGAATAAATTCAAAAGGACACACGCAAAAGTGTTACGTCCGTTCATTACGTTTTTGAAGGTTCGGAAAATACTTAAGCGGTTGAATACCCAGGTACCGGATTTCAGATTTCGGAATTCATATCTCGCGCCTCAAGCACGCCGAGGTATGATTCGTAAATTTCTTCGACATGGGTATGAAAGAATTTTGGTTCAATCGAATGTGAACCGGGCAACGGTCGCACGCGCATTGCCTCTTCTGCCGCACGCCTCGAGCTTCAATTCCATCACAAGTGCCCGTCGATAGGCTGTTGCGCGCTCCGCCGGCGGCGTCAGTGCGAGATTTCTTCCAACGGTTTGCCGGTCGTCTCGATCGCGAACAGCACGACGGCGATGCCGGCGGCGAAGGAGAAGGCGGCGAAGACCAGGAACACGGTGCCGATGCCGCCGGCGATGAAGAAGCCGACGATCAGCGGACCGACCATCGACGCCAGCCGCAACCAGGCCGTGCTCAGCGCGGTGCCGAAGGCGCGCGCCCGCGTCGGATAGATTTCCGGGGTATAGAGATAGGCGCCCAGCACCGACAAGCCGGCGAAGTAATAGGCGACGCCGCTGCAGATCATGAATTGCAGCACCGAGCCGGTGCCGAGCTGCCACAGCACGACCAGCGCCGCGCCCGCGCCGAAAAACGCGATGGTGAAGAGCCGGCGCCGACCGAGACGGTCGATGGCGAAGCCGGCGGTGATGCCGCCGGCCAGCTGCATGAAGGTGCCGAACGTGGCGTAGCGCAACGAGGTTTCGAGCGGCAGATTGAACACGCTGCGGTAGAGCGTCGGCAGCCAGGTGCTGAGGCTGTAGGTCACCAGGAATGTCGCGAACCAGATCAGCCAGACGACCAGGCTGCGCTTGAGATAGACCGGGCCGAGGATGTCGCGCCAGGAAGCCTTCCGGGTGTCGGCATAGACGCGTTCGCTCGGCGCCTCGAGCCGGCGGCCGGTGGCCTTTTCGACCTCCGCCTCGATGCGGGATATCGCGCGTTTCGCCTCCGCGACCCGGTTGCGGGAGGCGAGCCAGCGCGGCGATTCCGGCAGCGCCCAGCGCAGCGACAACGCGACCAGGACCGGCGCCGCGCCGATGAAGAACATGGTTTGCCAGCCGAAACGCGGCACGACGTAGGAGCCGACCCAGCCGGAAACGATCAGGCCGACGGTGAAGATGCATTCGTAGAGAATGACGAAGCGGCCGCGGCCCTGCGCCTTGGCGATCTCGCTGATATAGACGGCGGCGATCGGCACCTGCCCGCCGAGGCCCAGGCCCTGGATGGTGCGGAAGATCAGCAGCGACTGATAATCCCAGGCGAAGCCGCACAGCAGGCTCATGAACGCGAAAAAGCCGATGGCGGCCATCAACGCCGGCAGCCGGCCCCAGCGCTCGGCGCAAAAACCGAAGAAGAGCGCGCCGACGAGCTGGCCGAGATAGCCGGTCGAGATCAGCAGGCCGATTTCCGGCCCCGACAGATTCCACAGCGGCCGCAACACCGGCAGAACCTGGGCGATCGTCAGCGCGTCGAAGGCGTCGAACAGCGTCGCCGTGCCGATCAGAACGCGCGCCTTGACCTGCCAGGACGAGAACGGCAGGCGTTCGATGCGGGCGGCGATGTCGCGGATGGCCTGGACTTGCGCGGCGTCGTAACCGCCGGCGGCTTGGCTCGAACTCATGGCGTTTTCGCTCCCGGCAAGATTTTTTTATTCGGCCCCGCAACCTCCGCCGCTGCTTTCGGCAGGCGACGTCAGGCGCGGGGTTTCGCGCGTTCACGATGATAGGTCAGCCGCGCCGTGGAAGGGTAGCGGCATATGAGCCGCGGCGCGCGCCGGCGGCGGAATTGTCTCCGCCGCGTATTCCGACGTCGTCAGGACCGTTCCTTGTGCCAGGCGATGAGTTGATCGGCGACGTGGTTCAGGTCGTCGCCAACGATCCGTGGCTGCGGACCAACGCCTAAAACATCGTTGCCGACCCGCCTGATCAGCGCTGCCTCCCAGCCCGCCGCGACGGCGCCAAGGGTGTCCCATGTATGGCAGGCGATCAGACAGAGCCGCGAGGGCTCGACCGCAAGCTCGCGCTCGACATAGGCGTAAGCCTGGCGGGACGGTTTGTGATGCTTTACGCCGTCCGCGCTGAATCGCCGCTCGAAGAGGTCGACAATGCCGCCGCGCTCAAGCTGGCGGGTTTGGACCTCCAACAGGTTGTCCGTGAGAGTAAAGAGCCGGAAACCTGCATCGCGCAACTTGCGCAGCGCCGCTGGAACCTCGGGGTGGGGCGGCATCGTGGAAAACTTTTCCGTGAGCTCTCTCTTGTCCTTGTCATCGATCTTGATGCCGCGCGTATCCGCCAGCATTTTCATCACCGCCGAGCCGATATCGGTGAACGGCACGTAGCAGCCGGCCACGGTCAGGGCCGCGGAATACAGAATGAGGTTGGCGAACCAAAGGCGCATGGCGCTCTTCTCGCCGAAGATGCGCTCGAAGGTCGGCGCCATCGTTTCAAGATCGAGAAGCGTCTCGTTGACGTCGAAGACGATCAAGGGAAGAGCGGCCATATCATGAGACTCCGGTTTGTTGCGTCAGATCTAGAGTGTGCCGGCTTGGTGGTGCCCCTCGCATGATAGCCGTTTAACGGCGAAAAAATATTTTTTGAATTCATCAATCTTGGGAGTAGCTTAAAGGGCACTGGAGCGAACGGCCAAAACCTTCTGACGCATTTCGCAATCAGCAGGTCCGCGGTTCGAATCCGCGCCTCGGCACCAGCTGTCGCCAAGATCATGACCGTCAAGAAATTCCGCCTGCGGATCTATCACGATCACCTGACCGAAGGCGCCACCGCGACACTGGCCGCCGAACGCCGGGTGATCTTTTGCGTCTCCGGCGACGCGGCCCTGTCCGCGCCGGGGCGCAGCCAGAGCATCGCGGCCGACCAAGCGTGGTTTTCGGATCAAGCCGTCGCCCTGCGCGGCGAGGGCGAGGGCGCGCGGCTGTGGCGCTGGGAACTCGCACCGCCGGGCGCGGCGCCGGGCGAGATCGGCCGGGACGGCATCAGGAGCGCGATGGCCGGCGATTACGAAATCGCTCTCGACACGGCGGCGAAGCGGCTGATGCGGCTCGACCGCGTCAGTTTCCCGCTCGGCGGCGAGGCGTTGACCCATGTGCATGCGGCGCCCGGGGTTCGATGCCTGCTGACGGGAAATCTGCTGCTCGAAACATCGGGCCGGCGATACCGGCTATGGCCGGGGGATTCCTGGGTCGAGCATGGACCCGACCGGGTCTATGCGAAGGCGTCGGAAAAGCAGCTGACCAGCTTCGTCCGGGTGATGATCGTTCCCGAGGAATACCGCGGCCGCTCGACCATCACCTATGTCCGGCCGGAGGACAAGGACCGGCCCAAGCCGCAAAGCTACACGCGGTACCTCGAGGAGCCGATCGCGCTTTGAACGCGGCTCGACTCCGCGCGGGCCGATATCCTTGTTTGCGCCTATCGCCGCGCGTATCCTGCCCTTAAGACAGGCGAAAAAAGCATGTCATCGGGGAGATGTCGTCATGAAGATCTATCGGTTTATCAATAAGGTTCCCGGCGGCTTGATGGTCGTGCCGCTGTTCATCGGCATGATCATCAATACGTTTTTTCCGAATCTGCTGAAGATCGGCGGCTTTACCGAAGCGTTGAGCGGCGCGGGATATCCGACCGTGCTCGGCATGTACCTGTTCACCGTCGGCACCAAAATGACGCTCAAGACGGCGCCGCGCATGCTGAAGCGGGGCTTCGGCATCATGTTCGTCAAGGTGGGGGTGGCGACGCTGATCGCGCTGTCGGTGGCGAAATTCCTCGGCGGCGATCTTTTCGGCCTCAGCACGCTCGCGCTGCTGGTGGCGTTCAGCGACACCAACGGCGGCATGTTCATGGCATTGACCAGCGCCATGGGCGACAAGGAAGACGTCGGCACCTACGTTCCGCAAAGCATCGAGACCGGGCCCTTTCTCACCATGCTGATTCTGGTGGGCGCGGGATTGGCCAATATTCCCTGGCTGAGCATGGTTTCGGTCATCGCGCCGATCGTCGCCGGAGCCGTTCTCGGCAATCTGGACAGCGAGCTGCGCGACTTCTTCGCCAAGAACGAGCCGATCATCGTTCCCTTCATGGCCTTTACCCTGGGCCAGACCATCAATCTCAGCAATGTCGTGTCCGGCGGCCTCATCGGCGTCGGGCTGGGCGTGTGCGTCCTGGTGATCACCGGGTTCTGCTGCATCATCGCCGACAAGCTGCTGGGCGGGACGGGCATCGCCGGAGCCGCCGCCTCGAGCACGGCGGGTAATTCGGCGGCGGTGCCGCGGGCCATCGCGCTCGCCGATCCGACCTATGCGGCCATAGCGCCGGTCGCGACGGTCCAGGTCGCGGCGTCGGTCATCGTGACTGCGGTTCTCACCCCGATACTGACGGCGTGGATGTTCCGCAAGGTGCAACGCGAGCGCGCCGCCGACGCTGCAGCCGCGGTCCCGGTGACCGTCGCTCCGGGAGGAACGGCGGAATAACCGGCGGGTGCGCGGCCAGGATCATCGCGCCGGCCGCCGAAGGCGTGCGCCGGTCCGTTTTCCGCGTCCGCCGCGCCGGCGGAAATATCCGTCCAAGGCCGCATCCCAGAGATGGAAGCCGCCGGTCAGGCCGTCGAGGTTGAGGCCGATGCGGACGCGCGGCGGCAAGGTGAAATCGATCACGCGGGCGTTGCCGCCGCCCAGATGCAGGGTGTCGAAATTGGTCAGGGTGCGCACGATTTCGATCACCTTGCGCAGCCGGCGATTCCATCGCCGCCTGCCCGCTTCCTTGAGCGCCGCATCGCCCAGATACGCGTCATAGGTCTTGTGTTTGGCGACCGGGTGTTGCCCCAATTCGAGATGCGGCAGCAGCTTGCCGTCGAGGAAAAGCGCCGAGCCGATTCCGGTGCCGAGCGTCAATACGCATTCCAAGCCGCGGCGGTCGATCACGCCCAGCCCCTGCACATCGGCATCGTTCAGCACCCGCGCCGGCTTCTTGAGACGCCGAGCAAGCGCAACGTCGAGACGGAAGCCCCGCCACGCCGGCGTGCCGAGATTGGGCGCGGTCTGAACGCGCCCCGCGCGGATATAGCCGGGAAAGCCGGCCGAGATGCGGTCATAGGCAGGCAATCGGGCCGCCAACGCCGCGATCGCCCGCAAAACCGCCTTGGGCGTGGCCGGAACTGGCGTTGCCCGGCGAATGGGCGGCGCCAGCAACGCGCCGCGGGGACCGAGAATTGCCGCCTTGATGTGCGTGCCGCCGATGTCGATCGCCAGGGTCCGCGGACTGTTCGTGGTCACGCGATCGCCTCTCCCGCCGCCGCGTCGCAAAAGAGATGCAGCGTGCCGGCCGGGCGCAGTCGCGCGGCCGGCAGAGCATCATCGCCGCGGCGGAGCCGCCCTAAAATCGCGCGCTTCTCTTGGCCCGTGACCAGGAAAGCCGCGCGGCGGCTGCTTTCGAGCGCCGGAAAGGTGAGCGTGATGCGCGGTTTGGATTTGGCGTCGAAGACCGCGGCGACCCACCGGTCGCGTTCCGCCAGCGCCGCCGCGCTCGGAAACAACGAAGCCGTGTGCCCATCCGTCCCCAGCCCCAGCAGGGTCACGTCGAACAGCGGCCGCGCCGGGTCGAACCGCGCCGCGCCGTAAAAGGTTTTAAGCGCGCGCTCGTAATCCGCCGCCGCCGTTTCCGGGCGCACGCCGTCGGTCGGAATAGGATGGATGTTGATCGGGGAGATCGGCACGCGCGACAGCAGCGCCTCGCGCACCATGCGGTAGTTGCTCAGCGCGTCGCCGCGCGGCACGAATCGCTCATCGCCCCAGAACCAATGCGTGCGCGACCACGGGAAGGCGGCGCGATAGGGCGGTCCCGCCAGATGTTGGTAGAGCAGCTGCGGGGTCGAGCCGCCGGAAAGCGCGACGGCGAAGATGCCGTTCTTCGCCGTCGCCGCTTCGAGCAGCCAATCCGCCACCCGGCGCGCCAAGGCCTCCGGATCGGCGAGGATTTCCAGCTGGGCTTCGGACGGGCCGGTCATGCGGCTTCCCGGCGCAGTACCGGGTTCCGCGCCGCTCGGGCGAAACCCCGCCGCGCGCTCACGGCGTCCGCTTCGACGGCGGGGTCACCGGCCGCCAGGCCCGGTTGCCGTCGCCCGCCAGCAGATCGTCGGCCGATTTCGGGCCGTCGCTGCCGGATTCATAACTGGACAAATCCGCCGCCGAATCCGCCCAGGCGTCGAGCACCGGCTGAACGATGCGCCAGGTCTGCTCCACCATGTCGTCGCGCATGAACAGCGTCTGGTCGCCGATCATCACGTCATAGATCAGCGTCTCGTAACCGACGTTGGGCTCCTTGGGAAACCAGTCATCGTAGCGGAAGTCCATTTTCACGGCGGCGAGGTCCACCACCGGCCCGCGGCGCTTCACTTCGAATTGCAGCGAGATGCCCTCGTCCGGCTGGATGCGCAGCACCAGCCAGTTGGGCCGCAGGGTGTCGACCGGCGTGTCCTGGAACGCGGTGTAGGGCGCCTGCTTGAAGCAGATGGCGATCTCGGTGTTCCGGTGCGACATGTGCTTGCCGGTGCGGATGAAGAAAGGCACGCCGGCCCAGCGCCAATTGTCGATCTCGAGCTGCATCGCGACATAGGTCTCGACGTCCGAATCGGGCGCGACGTCGGGCTCCTGCCGATAGGCCTTCACCGCCTTGCCCAGCACCGTACCGGCGCCGTATTGGCCGCGCACCGCTTGCTCCGGCTTGACGGTGGGCATCGCGGCGAAGACCTCGGCCTTCTTGGTGCGGATGGCGGCGGCGTCGAAGCCCACCGGCGGCTCCATCGCCACCATCGACAGCAGGGTGAGCACGTGGTTCGGCACCATGTCGCGCAACGCCCCGGTCGCCTCGTAGAACTTGCCGCGTTTCTCCACGCCCACCGTCTCGGCCACGGTGATCTGCACGTGATCGATCCGGTCGCGGTTCCAGATCGGCTCGAACAGCCCGTTGGCGAAACGGAACGCCATGATGTTCTGAACCGCGTATTTCCCCAGGAAGTGATCGATGCGGAAGATCTGGTCTTCGTGCAGCGTGCGCAGGATGCCGGCGTTCAACGCGCGCGCCGATTCGAGGCTGTGGCCGAACGGCTTTTCGATCACCACGCGGCGCCAGAACCGGCGCTTGCCGTTCTGGTCCTCGTGCTGATCGGTGAGCTTCGCCGCGCCCAGCCGCTCCACCACGGCGCCGAAGAACTGGTCGGCGACCGCGAGATAGAAGATGGCGTTGCCCCGGGTGCCGTGGGTCTTTTCGGCCTCGGCGAGAGCGGCGCCGATCTTCTCGTACAGCCCGGGGTCGGTCAGGTCGCCCGGTATATAGGACATTCTGTCCGTGAGCCGCCGCCACACCGCCGCGTCGACGTCGCCGGCGAAGCCTTGCAGCATGTCGCGAAGCTGGGCGGTCCAGCTTTCTGTCGACTCATTCGTCCGGGCGACGCCGATCAGCGCGAATTTTTCCGGCAGCACCTTGGTGCGCGCGAGGTTGTAGAGCGCCGGCACCACCAGGCGCCTGGTCAAATCGCCGCTGGCGCCGAAGATCACCATGGCGCAGGGATCGGCCGGGCTGGGCGGGCGCCGCGGCGGCGATTGAATGACCTGCGCGGCTTGGGGCGGCCGGATCGGCCTCGTGTCGGGCATGGCGTTATTCACCCGCGCCCGGAGAGGCCGCACGGCCCTGCGCCGCCGCCGGTTTCGCTTCGGGATCGGTCGGCTCGCCGCCCTCGACATGGCCGCCGAAGCCGAAACGCATGGCCGAAAGCATCTTTTCACCGAAGGTGTGCTCCTGGCGCGAACGGAAGCGGGCATAGAGCGCCGAGGACAGCACGTCCGCCGGAACCGCTTCCTCGATCGCGGCCTCGATGGTCCAGCGGCCCTCACCCGAATCCTGGACGTAGCCCGAGAATTCCTTCAGCTGCGAATCCTTCGCCAGCGCGATAGCGCCGAGATCGAGCAGCCAGGATGCAATGACGCTGCCGCGCCGCCACACCTCGGCGATATCCGGCAAATTGAGCGTAAAGCGCTCGTCCTCGGGCAGATCCTTCGAGTCCTTGTTGCGCAGGATGTCGAAACCCTCGGCATAGGCCTGCATCAATCCGTATTCGATGCCGTTATGCACCATCTTGACGAAATGTCCGGCGCCGGACGGGCCGGCGTGGATGTAGCCGCGTTCCGCCCGGGGATCGCCCGTCTTGCGGTCGGGCGTGCGCGGGATGTCGCCGAGGCCGGGAGCGAGCGCGGCGAAGATCGGGTCGAGATGATCCACCGCCTCCTTCGGGCCACCGATCATCAGGCAATAGCCGCGCTCGATGCCCCAGATGCCGCCCGACGTGCCGCAATCGACGTAGCGGATGCGTTTCTCGGCCAGCTTCTTGGCGCGGCTTATGTCGTCCTTGTAGAAGGAATTGCCGCCGTCGATGATGATGTCGTTCGGCTCCAGCAGTCCCGCGAGCTGCTCGATCGTTTCTTCGGTGATCTTGCCGGCGGGCAGCATCACCCAGACGGCGCGCGGCTTGTCGCGCAGCGCCTTCACCGTCTCGGCCAGCGACGAGGCGGGTGTGGCGCCGTCTTTCGCCAACGCCGCGCGCGGCTTGGCGTTGGCGTCGAACACCACGCATTGGTGCCCGGCCTTCATCAGGCGGCGAGAAATATTGCCGCCCATGCGGCCAAGCCCGATCACGCCGATTTGCATTGGACTTACTCCTCAAAAATAGATTCCGCCAATCCAGCCGCGGATTCATGCCGCCTTCTTCTTGGCCCGCGCAAGCTGTTGCTTGACCGGCCGGGCCGACACCGCCTTAAACGGCTCTCATGCCATGAAATCGGCAAGCCCATCATCGCCGCAAAGAGAGGCGAAAAAGTGGCGCCCGCGTTGCCATTATGGACCCGGTAGCGGCCCGGATGGTCGCACCGGCCGAGGCGAGCGGGTCGCCGGATGGAAAGGTGCCGCGCACGGCGTCGGGAGATTTAGTTTCATCGCCGGCAAATAATTCCGGGAGAATATTGATCGCGTGTGCGCGATCCTATAGCCTTGAATTCGCGCGGCACGGAATGAACCGCCCGATTGGGAGTGCGGTGAATGAGGAAGAATTCCGGACGTCCCGGCCAATCGCGCCGCCAGGTTCTGGGCGAACTTCTGGCAGGCACCGCCATAGGCCTGGTTCTTTCGTCGTCCTCGGTCCGAGCCCGCATCATCGCCGGCGCGCTGCCTTGGGCGCCGGGCGCCGGCTCGGCGCCGACGCCGGTTCAGCCCGGCGCATGGCAATACTTCACGCCGGAGGAAGCCAGCGCCGTCGAAGCCATCGTCGACCGGCTGATTCCGCCGGACCCGCAGACGCCGGGCGGAAAAGACGTCGGTTGCGCCGTCTTCATCGATCGTCAATTGGCCGGCCCCTATGGCAGCGCCCAGGGACTCTATATGCGGCCGCCCTTCATGGACGGAACGGCGCAACAGGGCGCGCAATCGCCGCTGACCCCGGCGCAACGCTATCGGCAGGCGTTGGCGGAGCTGGACAAGTACTGCCGCGACGCCTATGTCGGCAAGTCTTTTGCCGAGTTGACCGACGATCAGAAGGACAAGGTGCTCGGCGCGCTCGAAAACGGCCCGATAACATTCGAGGGCTCGAGCGCCACCGCCTTTTTCCAACAGGTGCTGACCAATACGCGGGAGGGCTTCTTTGCCGATCCCGTCTATGGCGGCAACCGCGATATGGCCGCGTGGAAGATGATCGGCTTCCCGGGCGCCCGCTACGACTATCGCGACTGGATCGAGCGCCACAACGAACCCTACCCGCTGCCTCCCGTCGGCATCGTCGGCAAGCCCGCCTGACGCCGCCATGACCATCGCCCTCTCATCCCAGGACTGAAATCATGGCGCGCACGCTGCCCGCAACCGATGTGGTGATAATAGGGTTGGGCTGGACCGGCTCGATCCTGGCGCAGGAGTTAACCGGCGCTGGATTGAACGTCGTGGCGATCGAACGGGGCCCGTGGCGCGACACCTCGACGGATTTTCCCACCACCTATGCCCAGGACGAATTGCGCTATCACATCCACCACGATCTGTTTTTGAGACCGGCGCAGCAGACACAGACCTTCCGCAACAACCCGAGCCAGACGGCGCTGCCGATCCGGACTTGGGGCTCGTTCATGCCGCCCAACGGCGTCGGCGGCGGCGGCGTGCATTGGAACGGGCAAACCTGGCGCTTCCTGCCCAGCGACTTTCAGCTGAAGACACATCTAACCCAACGCTATGGCGCGAAATTCCTGCCGCCGGACATGACGATTCAGGACTGGGGCGTCAGCTATGACGATCTCGAGCCCTATTACGACAAGTTCGAATATCTGTGCGGCACCTCGGGCAAAGCCGGCAACATCAAGGGCCAGAAGCAGGCGGGGGGAAATCCCTTCGAAGGTCCGCGCAGCCGGGATTATCCGACGCCGCCCCAGAAACAACCCTATGCCCCGACGCTGTTCGCGCAAGCCGCGACCGAGTTGGGTTACAGCCCGTTTCCGCAACCCTCGGGCAATCTCTCACAGGCCTATACCAATCCCTACGGCGTCAAGCTGGGCCCATGCACCTTTTGCGGCTTTTGCGAATGGTTCGGTTGCGGCAATTATTCCAAGGCCAGCCCGCAGACCACGATTCTGCCCGCGCTGGTGCGCCGTTCCAACTTCGAGGCACGCACCGAGTGCGAAGTAACGCGCATCAACCTGGATGATTCCGGCAAGCGCGCGACCGGCGTCACCTATGTGGATGCGAGCGGCGAGGAATGGGAGCAGCCGGCGCAGCTGGTGCTGCTGTGCGCCTTCCAGCTCTTCAACGTGCACCTGTTGCTGCTCTCGGGAATCGGCAAACCCTATGACCCGTCGCTTGGCGAAGGCGTCATCGGACGCAACTATTCCTACCAGGTGACGTCGGGCGTGAACGCGTTTTTCGACGACAAGAACTTCAATCCGTTCGTCGCGTCGGGCGCCATCGGCATGGTGATCGACGATTTCAACGGCGACAATTTCGATCACGGGCCGCAGGGGTTCGTCGGCGGCGGCTATATCGCCGCGGCGCAGACCAACGGCCGGCCCATCCTCGGCACGCTGACGCCCAAAGGAACGCCCAAATGGGGCGCCGCGTGGAAAGAAGCCGTGGCGAAGAATTACCTCAGCAGTTACAGCGCCGCGACGCATGGCAGCTGTTACAGCTATCGCGGCGCCTATCTGGATCTCGATCCGACCTATACCGATCCTCTCGGCCGCAAGCTGATGCGCATCACTTTCGATTTCAATCAGAACGAACTCAAGATGTCGCAGTTCCTCACCGACCGGCTGGCCGACATCGTGCAGAAAATGGGGCCGCGGCAGCTCGAGAAAAGCCCGCGCACGGGCCCTTACGACATCTCGATCTATCAGACGACACATACCTGCGGCGGGGCGATCATGGGCTCCGACCCGAAGACCAGCGCCTTGAACCGGTATCTCCAGAACTGGGACGTGCCCAATCTGTTCGTGATGGGCGCTTCGGCTTTTCCGCAGAACGCCGGCTACAATCCGACCGGCACGGTGGGCGCGCTGGCCTATTGGGCCGCCGACGCGATCATCAACCAGTATCTCAAAAGCCCGGGACCGCTGGTCCATGTGTAAGCGATTCGCCCGCTTCGCCCTGCTTGCGGCGCTGGCCTGCGGCTGGACGGCGGTGCCCGCCCGGGCCCAAGACCAGCCGGCCGCCGACGCGGCTTCGCGCGGGAAATATATCGCCACGCTGGGCGATTGCGCCGCCTGCCACACGGCGCCGGGCGGCAAGCCCTTCGCCGGCGGCCTCGTGATCGAGACGCCGTTCGGCAATCTGGTCTCCGCCAACATCACGCCCGACCCCAAGGCCGGCATCGGCGGCTGGAGCGACGACGATTTCGTGCGCGCCATGCAGCGGGGGATCGCGGACGACGGGACGCACCTTTATCCGGCCATGCCCTATCCCGCCTTCACCCAGGTGACGCGCGACGATCTGCTGGCGTTGAAGGCCTATCTCGCCACCATCGAGCCGGTGAGCGACGCGGTCGAAACCAACCGCCTGCCTTTCCCGTTCAGCATCCGCGCCGGCATGATCGCGTGGAACCTGCTCAATTTCACGCCGGGCGAATTCAAGCCCGACCCGGCCAAATCGGACGATTGGAACCGCGGCGCCTATCTGGTGAACGGGCTCGGCCATTGCGGCACCTGCCACACCCCCAAGAACGCGATGGGCGGCGACAAGAGCGGCCAGAACATGGCGGGCGCGGCGTTGCAGGGCTGGTACGCGCCGCCCTTGCATAACGACGCGCGCACCGGCCTCGGAACCTGGTCGGCCGACGACATCGTCGCCTATCTCAAGACCGGCTGGGGCGGCGGTCAGGCGGCCTCCGGCCCGATGGCGCTGGTGGTGGCCGATTCGACATCGCAGTTGAGTGACGCCGATCTGAACGCCATGGCGGTCTATCTCAAGGATATCGCGGCACCCGCCAATGCGCCGCCGGCGCCGGCGCCGCTGGCGCAGGGCGATCCCGCCATGCAATCGGGCTTGGCGCTCTACGTCGCTAACTGTGCCGCCTGTCACACGCAATCGGGTGACGGCACGGCGGGAATTTTCCCGGCGCTGGCCAAGAGCCCGGTGGTGCAGGCCGACAACACCGCCACGCTGCTCGACGTGGTGCTGAACGGCGGCCACGCCGTGGCGACCGATGCCAATCCGACCGCGCCCGGCATGCCCGCCTTCGGCTGGAAACTGAGCGACGACCAGGTGGCCGCGTTGCTGACATATATCCGCAACGATTGGGGCAATGCGGCGAGCGCGGTTTCCTCCGGCGACGTGCAGAAGGCGCGTACGCGGCCGACCGCCGCGAATTAAGGGATTTCCCGGCTTACTGCGCCGCCAATTTCCTGGCGCGCGAAAACGACCAGGAAAAATCGAGCGGCAGATAGCGATAGGGCGGCGGCGGCTTGGCAAAATCGACCGGCGGCCTGACGGCAAAATAGGCCGCGGGATCCGGATAGCCGAGCGGCCCGGTGCCGTCGCGATTGAAGCCGCCTTTATAGGCGGATTTGAACGCGGCATCGAAAGCGCTGCGCGCGTGACACGACATGCAGGAAGACGTCCGGATGAATCGGCCTTCGAGTTCCGAGTTGCCGAGCCGGGTCGGCCAGCCATTGCGATCGGCGAAATCGACCTGCGAGCCCTTCAGGCAGTAATAGGCCCAATAGGGCTCGGAAAGCCCCGCCCGTTTCAACAGCCGCTGGAGTTCGGGGCTATGCCGGCATTCGGGATAACCCTGGTTCGGCTGCGCATTGGGCGGCGTGTCCGAAGTCATGTCGCCGAAAGCGTCGTGACAGCCGATGACGTCGCACCTGCCGGGATTGTCGGCCTGCTCGAAGGTCGCCCAGGTCCAATTGGGCAACGCCTTCGACACGATATGCAGGCCGATCAGGGCGTATTCGCCGCCGTCGGCCGCCTGGTTGATGTAATAGCGGCCGCGCTTGTCCGGCGGAATTTGCGCCACCGGCTTCCAGGCCGCCTTGAGCTCGATCGCATCCGCCGGGAAATCGAGCGGTTTCTGCGCTTGGATCGCGGCAAGGATACCTTCCTGATAGTACAGATCGTGCGAGACGATGAAATCGAACGCCGCCTTGTTGCGGCGGACCTCCTGGGCGCCGTTGGGCGATACGGCAATGCCCTGCTGCTTGAGTATCCGGGCGCGTATGACTTGCTGATTGACCGGCTCGAGATTGCGCGCCGGGGCGCGAACCGGAAACATCGGCTTTTGCGTTTTCGATGGCTGGGTCGGAAACGTCGCCGGGTTGTCCGCCCAGGTTTCCCACAGCCGATTCCGGCCGTCCGGCGCCGGCGCGTTGATCCGCGCGAACAGAGTCCAGTTGAACCGGTCCGGCGCGTCGAGGGCCGGATTTCCGCTTTCGGCCCGGGCCGGCCCAAGCGCCAGGACACAGCCGGCGACCGCGAGCAGAATCCAGACACGCATGATCGTCGCCGCCCCCATTGCCCACGGCGCCTCGGCCGCTATCGGGCGGAACCATCCTCCGTCGATTTCTTGAACGGATTCAAGCCGGTTCGATCAGCCGCGCCGCCGGGCGGGTGGCGTCAGTTGCCGGCGAAGTCGTAGGCGTCGAGCGAACGGCCATAGAGCGTGCCAGTCAGCATGCCGAGGCCGCAGCCCACGGCGCCGGCGCCCGGAATGGCGGCGAAGCCGGCGCCGCCGGTGAGCAGCCCGGCGAGCACGGCGGTGGCCGCACCCAGCCCGGCACCGGCGGTGCAGCCCAGCCCGGCGCCGGAAATCGCGTTGCGCGAGCGGCTGACCTCGATGCCGCCCAGATATATGGCGTATTCGGCCTGATCCTGCGCCCGGTGGTAGAGATCGGGGACCGCGCGCAAGGTTTGCGCGCCGAAATCGGAAATCGCCAGATCGGCGATCCGGCCGGAGATTCCACTGACGAAGACCAGCGCAACCAGCGCCGCCACAGCGGCCGAAGAACGCACCGCCGGACGGGAGGTGAACAGGACAAAATCGCGCCGGGTGCGGAACGCACGGAAGAGCGGAATCTGCCGGATCAATATCATTTCAAAATCCCCGCACTGGTTTTTATGCCGGGCAAGCGAAGCGCATCCCTGTCGACTCGACCCTAATCCCGCGAGGTTAAGGCGCGGTTACCGGGATCATCTCCGGAAAATAGAAAACGCGTGTTGAATCAACAGCTTGCTGCAAGGGCGGCGGCGCGCCGGGATGGCGCTTTATGCCCGCCGGAGCCTGTGCCATATAGCGCGCCTAGGTAAATCATGGCCCGTCTCAAGGATTATCTCGAAACCTCGCGCGCCGCACTCGCAGCGGCGATCGACACCGTCGACGAAGCCCGCATCGAGCGCGCGGTGGCCGCCATGACCGCTTGCCTATCCAAGGACAAGCCCTTGCTGATCTGCGGCAATGGCGGCTCGGCCGCCGACGCCATGCACATCGCCGGCGAGCTGGTGGGCCGCTATCTCAAGGAGCGGCGCGCCTTGAAGGCGATCGCCTTATCCGCCGATCCAGCGGTGCTGACCGCCTGGAGCAACGATTTCGGCTTCGACGGCGTGTTCGCCCGCCAGGTGGAGGCGCTCGGTGAAAAAGGCGGCGTGCTGCTGGCGATTTCGACCAGCGGCAATTCCAAGAACGTGATCGCGGCGGCCAAGGCGGCGAAGAAGAAGGGCATGACGGTGGTGGCGCTCACCGGCAAGGGCGGCGGCAAACTCGCGCCCGAATCCGACATCCTGCTCGACGTGCCGGCCACGGCCACGCCGCTGATCCAGCAGATCCATATCTGCCTCTATCACTTCATCTGCGCCGAAATCGAGGAACGGATCGCCCGCACCTGAGCGTCTAGGAAGCGGCCGGGAACAATTCGCGGACGCGGCCGTTGCAGACCCGGCCCATGCGAAGCTGCTCCTCCGGCGTGTCGATCTGGCGCGCATGCTCCGCCATCCGCAACGCCTTCAGTTCCGCGACCATGGCTTCGCCGGCGTCCCGGAGCCGGGACAGGAGGAGTCGATTGGCCTCCGCCGCGTCCTTGCCCCAGATGCCGCTTGCGCCGTCGAGCCGGGCCGGAAGCTCGGCGAGCAGCTCCGAGCGCTTCTCGGTGAGCAGCTGGTCGTCGAGCGCGACATGGCGCATTTCATGCGCCAGAATCTCGCCGTGCAGGCAGGGCTCGTGGTCGAATTCGCGCGCCACATGCACCACCCGTTTGGCATAGGCCAGGCGATATGTCACCCGGACCGGATCGATGCAAACGCCTCCGGCGAGCGCAGGCGCGACGCGATAGTTGTAATCCATCGACAGCGACAATTGCACCTCGGTCAGGCCGAGGGCCAAGCGGCCGAAGCCAAGCTCGCCTTGACGGGAAAGATCCTCGACCGATTCGCTGTCGTCGCGCGACGGCGGGCTCGATTGAAAGGTGAGGACATAATCGGGCGGCGCGCCGCGCGGGCAGGCGGCTCCAGCCTGGCTTTCGCGGCCGGCGCAGCCCGCGAACAAAACCAAAAGCGCCAAAAGGCATCCGAGTGCCACGCGGCTGCGCATGCAGACCCCCTGCTCCGAGGCCAGAATGGCACGAACGGGATTATCCGCAAGAAGCGGGCGGCCGGGGAGATTCCGGGGAGATCGGCGCGTCATTCGCCGGTATTCAGCTTTGCTTAACCACGATGCGCCACATTGAACGCTGCGAGTCTTTCAATCGAGACGAGGGGATTTACGGTGTCTTGGCGATTCCGCGGCCTAAGCGTTGAGCGGCCTTTCGGCACCGGCGCGCGGGCGGCATTGCGGCTGTTGCCGCTGTTGGCCGCCGGCATCCTGGCGCTGTCGGGCTGCGCCCATTCCCCCAAGGACGCCGGACAACCCTCGGTGGCCGATGTCCAGGCTCAAGCCCAGGCCAAGGCCGCCGAGGAAGCCAAGCCGCCGATGCAGCGCGGCGAGGAAGCGGCGGCACGCGGCGATTACGCCGCGGCCATCGCGTTCTATCGCAAGGCGCACAACGACAATCCCGACATGCTCGCGCCGCTGCTGTATCTGGGCAGGGCGCAGGTGGCCATCGGCGATTACACCGGCGCCTATCAGGCCTATCACCAGGCCCAGGCTTTGTCCGCCAACGACCCCGAGGCGGCGTTCCGGCTCGGCGAATTGATGCTGATGGGCGGCTATCCCCAGGCGGCGACCGACCAATTCAACATCGCGCTCAAGGACAGCAAGAACGACCCCGCGCTCTACAGCGCGGCCGGCGTCGCCTATAGCATGATGGGAAAATACGATCTGGCGATCCGCAGCTATCAGGCGGGCCTGGCCATCGCGCCCGACCACATGGGCCTCAAGAACAATCTGGGCCTGGCCCAGTTCCTGGCCGGCGATTACGACGGCGCGGTCAAGACGCTGTCCGCTCTGGTGGCGAACCCCGCCGCCACGCCGCGCTACCGGCAGAATCTTGCCTTCATCTACGCGACGCATGGCGATTATCAACATGCGCGCGAGATCGCCGGACACGACGTCGACTTGGCCGCGCTCAAGAGCGACCTCGATCGCTATCGCGCCGACCAGCAGGCCAATCAAAAGAGCGGCGACAACCAGGCCGCCGACCAGGCGCTGATGAGCATTTATTTCGGCGGCGGCGCGGGCGGCGCGCCGGCCGCGGCGCAGAATGTTAATTCCGCCGCGTCGGCGGGTTCGCAGACCAGTCAAGCGCCCGCTCAATCCCAACATACTGGGGCGTCCCGCTAGAGTTTGGTTAACAGCCAGAAGATCCTAATAAATCCGGGTTTTCATCGGCTATTAACCAGAGTCGTCCAAAATCGCCACCGGTTCGATTTCTATGCAGGTGAGGGTCCGTTCTTGCCCGCGAACCGAGGCATTGAACGGCTTGCCTGAGAGCACTTGAGAGGGTCTGGAGCGCGATGTTCACCACCATTCCGCCACGCCGATTGATGCTGCTTGCCGCAGCGATGGGTCTGTCGCTCATTACGGCGCTGATCGTGCGCGGCTGGGTCGAAAATTCGCGCCAAGATGCCGCGCCGGCCGTCGTCGAAGCACCCAAAGTGGGCACGATGGTTCTGGTCGCTGCCAAGCCGCTGCCCGCCGGGCACTTCATCAAGGACGAAGACCTGAAGTGGCAGAGCTGGCCCGACGACAACATCAGCTCCACCTATCTCCTCCAGAGCGCGATCAACACCGACGCCATCGTCGGCTCGGTTGCGCGCGCCGGCATCGCCGCCGGCGAGCCGATCACCGACGATCGCATCGTCAAGAAGGGCGACCGCGGCTTCCTGGCTGCGATCGTGACGCCGGGTTATCGCGCCATCACCGTCACCATGACCTCCAATGCGGGACTGTCGGGCCTCGCCATTCCCGGCGACCGGGTCGACGTGCTGCTCACCGTGACGGCGCCGAGCCAGGTCAAGGATCAGCCCGATCGCAAATTCACCGAGACCGTGATGCAGGACATTCGCGTCCTGGCGGTCGATCAGAAGATCAACGATCAGTCGGACGACAGCGTCATGGCGCGCACCGCCACTTTGGAAGTCACGCCGAAGCAGGCCGAAATGGTGACGCTGATGCAGGAGCTCGGCAAAATGTCGATGACGCTGCGCAGCGTCGGTAGCGCCGAGAACGACGCGCAACCGCACAAGCCGACTCTCACCTCGGACAACGAAGCGATGAGCGTGCTGGGCATGAACCGGGGCGGCCCCTCCAACGGCATCGACGTGGTGCGCGGCACGGAGCGCACCACGATTTACGTTTCCGGCCACACCGTTCATTCCGTCCAGGAAGACACGCCGGCACCGGCGCCGGTCGGCGCCGCGGACAAGAAAGCTTTGCAGTCCGCGCAACCGGGGCAGAAACAATGATCCGCCGCGTTCCCGCACTCATTCGCGTCTTCACCCGCGCCATTGCGCTGACGCTGGCCCTGAGCCTGACGCTCGCGCCGATGCACGTCTACGCCACGTCGACGGTGATCGCGCCCAGCGGCCAAACCCTGTCCGTCGGCATCAGCAAGGGCCTCGTATTGCGGCTCGACCGGGCGGCCAGCAACATCTTCGTCGCCGACCCCGCCGTGGCCGACATCCAGATCAAGTCGCCGACCATCATCTATGTGGTCGGCAAGGCGGTGGGCGCGACCACCCTGTTCGCGCTCGACAGCAAAGATCAAGTCATCATGAACAGCCGCATCGAGGTTCATGCCGACACCGACGGGCTGCAGAACGCCATCCATCAGTTGTTGCCGGCCAGCGACATCCGGGTGAAGTCGGTCAGCGATTCGGTGGTGCTTGCGGGTCCGCTGAAAACCGCCAGCGAGGGCGACGACATCCAGCGGATCGCGGCGCGCTACGTGCCGGATCCGAAGCAGCTCGTCAACCAGATGCAGCTCAACGCGCCCAACCAGATCAATCTGCAAGTGAAGGTCGCCGAGGTTTCGCGGACCGTATTGAAGCAGCTCGGCGTCAACTGGCAAAACGTGTACAACAACGGCACCATCGCCTTCGGTCTGATGAGCGGCGGAGCCAGCACCGTCGCCACCACCGCCGTCAGCAGCCTGCTCTCCACCAACACGTCCAGCGGCTCCATCGTGCCCAATCTGCCGGGCAACACGGCGGTCGGCTTCAACACCGGCGGAACCGCGATCCAGAGCGGCGCCACGGTCAACAACCTCTATGGCGGCTTGAATTCAGGCAGCAAGAGCATCAATACGCTGATTACCGCGCTGGAAAATCACGGCCTCGTCAACATCCTGGCCGAGCCCAATCTGACCGCGCTTTCAGGCCAGAAGGCGAGCTTCCTCGCCGGCGGCGAGTTCCCGGTGCCGGTGCCGCAATCGGGTTCCGGCGGCGCCGCCGTCGTCACCATCGATTACAAGCAGTTCGGCGTGGGGCTGACCTTCGTCGGCACCATCCTCAGCGACAACCGCATCAGCCTGCATGTCGAGCCCGAGGTCAGCCAGATCGATACCTCGACCGAGATTCAGGTCGCCGGCGTCACCGTTCCGGGGCTTTCCGAGCGGCGTGCCGAAACCACGGTCGAACTGGCGAGCGGCCAGAGCTTCGCCATCGCCGGATTGATGCAGAACAACACCACGCAGAACATCAGCAAGTATCCCTGGCTCGGCGACATCCCGATCCTGGGCGCGTTGTTCCGTTCGACGGCTTTCCAGCGCGACGAAACCGAGCTCGTCATCATCGTCACGCCCTATATCGTGCAGCCGGTATCGAGTGCACAGCTGGCGATGCCGACCGACGGCATGACCACGCCGACCGATTTCGACATGTTCATGCGCGACCAGATGCTGGGATCCGATTCCCAGAGGCAGCCGGCATCGCCGTCTTCGTCTTCGCAGCCGGTGTCGGATTCCAGCCAGCCCGGGACATTGCCCGACGGGCGCAAGGCGGGCTCGCCGCCGGGCCAAGTCGGCTTCGAGATCGATTGAGGAGAGCCTTGATGGGCCACGCCTTTTCCTTGAACCTCTATCTCCGCTCGCGCGGCCGCCGGGCGCTCGTGGCCGCCGTGCTGGCGGCGCCGCTTTTGTCCGGCTGCTCTACCGGCCAATCCGACGCGCTCAACGATCCGCCCAAGGCGATGGTGAGCAAGCCGGTGATGGCCGCGCACCCGGTTTATTTCAACAACGGTTCGGCGTTGCTGAGCCCGGCCGAGGTCGACAGCATGCGCGCCTTCCTCGGCGACGGCCGGATCAACAAGGTCGATTCCGTCACCGTATATGCCGGCGACACGCCGTTGGCGTCCGCGCGCGCCGCGCATGTGAGCGACGCGCTCAGCGGCCTCGGCTTCGTCCATGTGCTGGCATCGTCCGGCCACGGCCCCGGCGACGATTCGGTCACGGTAGTGGCGAAGCGCGTCGCCGCCCTTCCGCCCGCCTGTCCCGATCAGGGGCCGATCGGCGGCTACGATCCCGACAACCTGCCGATGAAGAATCTCGGCTGCTCCACCGCCACCAACCTTTATCTCATGGTCGCCGATCCGCGCGACCTGGTTTCCGGGCGGATGACCGGCCCGGGCGACGGCGACGAGGCCGTGCGCTCGATCGAAAATTACCGTACCGGCAAGCTCGACAACCTTTCCTGGGGCCCCGGCGGCGGCGGTTCCGGTTCCAGCGGCTCTTCCAGTGGTGGCAGCAGTGGACAGTAACAACGAAATCGAAACGGGTGTACCGGCGGGCCCGCGCCTTCTCGCCTGCGTCATCGATCCCGAAAACGGGCAGGTGGCGCGCGATCTGGCCGCGGCCCAGGGCTGGCGCAACCCCGTCATCCTCGACGGCGGCGTCAGCGCGGCGCAGAACTACGTCGAGAAATCGCCGCCGCCCACCCTGATGATCGTCGATATCGACGACGTCGAGGATCCGGTGCAGAGCCTGGCCGCCTTGGCCGAATTCTGCCCACCGGACATGAGCGTCATCGCCATCGGCAGCCGGAACGAACTGACGCTTTATCGCGCGCTGATCGATCTCGGCGTCACCGATTACGTCACCAAGCCGATCACGCTCGCGATGTTGGAGAATTCGCTGCGCGCCGAGAAGCGCCCGAATTCCGGCATGGCGCCGCGCAATCAGGCCCATATCGTCGCCTTCATGGGCGCGCGCGGCGGCGTCGGCACGACCACGGTCGCGGGCTCGGTCGCCTGGGCGCTCGCGCATGTCTATCAGAAGCGCGTGGCGTTGTTGGATTTCGATCTGCATTTCGGCAATCTGGCGATGTCCTTCGATCTCATTCCCGCGCCGGGCATGCGCGAGGCGCTCGAGTATCCCGCGCGGATCGACAGCCGGCTGCTGAGCACGGCGATGTTGCAGGAAAGCCCGCGGCTTAAGGTGCTGGCCGCCGAGGAGCCGCTGGTCGACGAGATCCATGTCGCGCAGGGCGCGGTCGACGCCATGCTCAACGTGCTGCGCGGCGACAACGATTTCATCGTCGTCGACCTTCCCCGCCATCTCGGCGAGGACATCCGCCGCTTGCTGACCCTCTCCAGCTCCATCGGCATCATCACCGATCTGTCGCTCGCCGCGGCCCGCGACACGCTGCGGCTCTCGGATTTCGTGAAGACGCTGACCCCCGCCGCGCGCCACCTGGTCATCGGCAACAACGTCGGCGCCAAGCATCGCGGTGAGATCGCCAAGGCCGAATTCGAGAACGTGACCACCATCCATCTCGATTTTGCCGTGCCGTTCGAACCCAGTGCGGCGCTCACCACTTCCTCGACCGGCAGCGTGCTCACCGCGGCGATGCGCCACACCAAGACGGCCGGAGCGTTGCGCGATATCGCCATGCGGCTGTCCGGCTTCGAGCAGAAATCCGACAAGAAGGTCGTTCAATCCGCGCAATCGAAAGCGCCGGGTGCGTTGAGCGCGCGTTCGTTTTTGCCCAGTTTCCTGAAGCGGAGCGCCTAACATGTTCGGTCGCCGCGGCCTTAGCGATGAGGAACCTCGTCTGCGGCCAACCTTGCCGGAGATTCGCCCGAGCCAGTCCGAAGCGCCGCAGCTCCAGGCCGCGGCAGAGCCCGCGCCGAAACCGGCCGCCGACGAGCTGCGTCAGTCGAGCAACGTGATTCCGGTGGCGGCGGCAGCCGCGGCGCGCCCGGCGCCGCAGCGCAGCAGCAACGTCAACGAGGCCGCGCCGAAGATATACCCGCTCATTCTCCAGCGAATCGACACCGAAGTCGCCGCCAAGCTGCAACGCGAGGAGCTGTCGCGCCAGCTCTCGGAAATGGTGAGTGAAATCGTCGTCGAACAGCGCATCCAGCTGAACCAGTCGGAGCAGCGCCAACTCGTCATCGTCCTCTTGGACGACATGCTCGGATTGGGGCCCCTGGAGCCGCTTTTGGCCGACGAGGGCATCACCGACATCATGGTCAACGGCGCCAAGCATGTTTATGTCGAACGCCGCGGTAAACTGGAATTGACCGGCGTCGCCTTCCGCGACAACGCGCATGTCATGTCGATCGCGACGCGCATCGTGACGCAGGTCGGCCGGCGCATCGACGAGTCGACGCCCTTGGTGGATGCGCGTTTGCAGGACGGCAGCCGCGTCAACATCATCACCCCGCCCCTGGCGCTCGACGGACCGACCATCTCGATCCGCAAATTCTCCAAAAAGGGCATCACCCTCGACGTCATGTCGCGGACCAAGAACATCTCGACCGCGATGGCGACCGTGCTGAAGATCGCCGCGCGCTCGCGCCTCAACATCCTGATCTCGGGCGGTACCGGCTCGGGCAAGACCACGCTTTTGAACGCCATGTCGCAGATGATCGACCCGGGCGAGCGCATCGTCACAATCGAAGACGCGGCCGAGTTGCAGCTGCAACAGCCGCACGTGGTGCGGCTCGAAACGCGGCCCGCCAACCTGGAAGGCAAGGGCGAGATCACCATCCGCGACCTGGTCAAGAACGCCCTGCGTATGCGCCCCGACCGCATCATCCTCGGCGAAATTCGAGGCGCCGAGGCGATGGATATGCTGCAGGCCATGAACACCGGCCATGACGGCTCGCTTTCGACCGTCCACGCCAACCGGCCGCGCGAGGCCTTGACTCGTCTCGAGAACATGGTCGGCATGGCGGG
>Ga0209006_10000845_pt1 | contig 28270 bp, 24 predicted proteins | sample JacPin_JW_Ref_O2_FD_188567 | JGI IMG/M metagenome (GOLD analysis project Ga0209006, IMG submission 188567) | Forest soil microbial communities from Algoma, Ontario, Canada - Jack Pine, Ontario site 1_JW_Ref_O2 (SPAdes) (version 2) | ecosystem: Environmental > Terrestrial > Soil > Boreal...
CTTTCGTGTGAAGCGCCGCGATCGAGCCGCATCATCATCGCCTCCAAGAACTTTACCGAATCGATGATCCTGGGCGAGTTAATGGCGCAGCAGATCGAGCAGCACACAAACCTGAAAGTAGAGCGGCGTTTTTATCTGGCGGGCACTTACATCTGCCATCAGGGAATGCTCGCTGGACGCATCGATATTTATCCCGAGTACACGGGCACAGCGCTGACCGCGATCCTCAAGCAAAAGCCGGAGGGTGATCGCCCGGCTGCTTACGAGCAGATGAAATCCGCATACAGGAAACGTTTTGGTTTGGAACTGGGGCCTTCGTTTGGATTCAACGATACCTTCGCCATGGAGATTCGAGGCGAGGATGCGCGCCATCTGAACCTAAGAACACTCTCGCAAGCGGCCGCTTATGCGCCGCAATGGCGCGCAGGATTCGGATACGAGTTCATGGAGCGGCCCGATGGATTTCGCGGTCTGGCCGCGGCATACGGTTTGCATTTCGCCGCCCCTCCTCGTGTGATGGATCTTGGGCTGTTGGCGCGAGCACTCAAAGATCACCAGATTGATCTGGCGGCGGGGAACACAACCGACGGATTGATCCCGGCGCTCGATCTCTTCGTGCTCGAAGATGACCGCCACTATTTTCCTCCTTACGACGCGGTCCCCGTGATTCGAGGCGATGTGCTGGCGCAGCATCCGGAAGTTGGGATTGCGCTGGCCGCCTTCAGAGGGAAGATTTCCGATCAGGAGATGCAGCAGTTGAACTATGCCGTCGATGGACAGCGCCGTGATGTAAAAGAAGTTGCCCGCGAATTCTTGCGGAAGAAAGGAGTGATCGCGAAATCGGACGCCCGTCATTCGATCAATTAGCAACCACCCCATCACCTCCGGAGTCGCCGCGCGGCCGCTGACACCCTCGCATCAGAGCTTTCCTCCGCGTTCCGAGGTGGAACGGAAATACTGGGATATCGGTATACTGCCATGAAGCAAATCCCGTGCCGCCCCCAAGGATTGCACGTAGTTGAATATAGGCGGATTTGTGAAAGTCTTGGTTGCGCAATCATTTTGCGCGATCATTATTTTGTAACTAGCAGGTTCGCCGGTTAATCGAACGTTGAGTATGCCAGCCACCCTTTCTCCCGACGCAGTGCGACCCGAACTGTTGCAACGGCTGCGAGACGCACACCGCCGCACCGACGAACTGTTCGCCATCGTTAAGCGCGATTCGCTTTATGAGCGCCCGATTCCCGAACGGCATCGAATCGTTTTCTATATTGGGCACCTGGAGGCGTTCGATTGGAATTTGCTCAGCGAACGCAGTTTTGGCCTCAGGCCATTTCAGCCGGAGTTGGATCGGCTATTTGCCTTTGGCATCGATCCGGTCGGGGGCGGCTTGCCTGACGATAAGCCGTCCGACTGGCCGCACCTGGACAAAGTCTACGGCTATGGGTCACGTATCCGGCAGCTTCTCGATGACAAGATCGCAAACGCCAACGGGGAAACTCAGGGCGAGTTTCCTTTGCCGCAGCTTTTGAATGTGGCGATTGAACATCGCTTGATGCATGCGGAAACCCTGGCCTACATGCTTCATCAATTGTCTTTCAATCACAAGATCGTCCCGCAGGCGCACTTTCTCGACTATTCCAGCGAACCGGTCGGCCAGGAAATGATCGGCATTCCCGCGGGCCGCGCAACTCTCGGTTTAGCGCGCGATGGCGATGAACAAGCCTTTGGCTGGGATAACGAATATGAAGTTTGCTCGGTGGACGTGCCCCCGTTCGCCATCGACAAGTTCGAAGTGACCAATGGCCAATACCTGGCTTTTCTGCGGGCCGGCGGTTACGAAATCAAATCGCTCTGGACGGACGACGATTGGCAATGGAAGACGGCGAACGAAATCTCGCACCCGGTGTTCTGGAAGCGAAACAACAACGGAGATCAATGGCTCTATTGCGGAATGTTTGAAGAGCGGCCCTTGCCCGTGAACGCTCCCGTCTATGTGAGCCTTGCCGAAGCGAGAACTTACGCCGCGTGGGCGGGAAAAGAACTGCCGACAGAAGCGGAATGGCATCGCGCTGCCTACGCGGATAAGAACGGCGGCGAGCGTTCTTATCCGTGGGGCGACCATGTTCCCGGCCACGAATTCGGAAATTTCGATTTCGCTCACTGGAACCCGACTCCGGTCAACGCGTTCCCGGAAGGACACAGCGCCTTCGGCGTCGCCGATCTGATGGGCAATGGCTGGGAGTGGACTTCAACGAAGTTTGCCCCTCTGCCGGGTTTTAAAGCGTTTCCTTTTTATCCCGGCTACTCCGCCGATTTTTTCGACGGGAAACATTTCGTCATGAAGGGCGGGTCGCCGCGAACAGCGGCCTGCATGCTGCGGCGTTCGTTCCGCAACTGGTTTCAGCCTCACTACCAATATGTCTACGCAGGTTTTCGCTGCGTGAAACGTTAGGATCACGGAGAACGAATGTTAGTTCATGCGATTACCGCCAATCCGAGCTTCGAGTTTGCCGCCGACGTGCGCGCCGGGCTCGGCCGCGCGGGACAAAAGGAATTGCCCTCGAAGTATTTGTATGACGATCTCGGCTCGGCGCTGTTTGAGGCGATCAGCGCCCTACCAGAGTATGGCCTGACACGCGCAGATGAGCGCGTGTTGCGCCGCAATGCCAGCGACATTGTCTCGCGATTGACCCGCCCCGTGGCCGTAGCCGAACTGGGCAGCGGCAGCGGCAAGAAAACGCGCGCTATTCTGGAAGCCCTATGCCGACGACAGCGGACGACCTACTATCCCATTGAGATTTCGCACTCCGCTCTGGCCATGTGTCAGAAGGAACTCGGCGATATCGACAGCATTAGCATTGTGGGATTCGAGCGAGAGTATCTGGACGGGTTGCTGGAAGTGGCGGCGAAACGCAGGCCCGAGCAGCAGCTTTTTATTTTGTTTCTCGGCAGTACGATCGGGAACTTTGACCGTTCTGCGGGTATCGAGTTTCTGCGCCGGGTTCGCGGAATTATCGAACCTGGCGATGCCATGCTCTTAGGCACAGATCTGGAAAAGTCCACCGCGCAGGTGCTGGCGGCTTACGATGACGAACTAGGTGTCACGGCGGCGTTCAATCTGAATCTTCTGTCTCGCGTGAACCGCGAACTGGATGCCGATTTCGATCTGCGCCAGTTTGAACATGTAGCGCGCATCAACCAGGATGCGCGCAGCGTGGAGATGCATATCCGCTCCAAACGCCGGCAGTCGGTTACTATTCCCTCCGCTCAGTTGGTCGTTGAATTCCTCGAAGGTGAAACCATCTGGACAGAAAGCAGTCACAAATATACGAGCCAGGAAGTTTGCCGCATCGCGCAAGAGTCTGGATTCTGCTGCCAGGCGCAGTGGGTCGACCAGCAATGGCCCTTTGCGGAGAGTCTTCTGATCGCCGAATAATGATTGACGAATAACGACAGTCGAATAGGGCCCCTGATATCTGAGCGGGTCACATCACTGGACATTTGTTGACTTCCCAGACGCATAGGTAAAACTTTGTAAATCATCAGGTTCGCGGCGTTTCACGATGTAAATTGGTAATAGCCGCTTATGCACCTGACGAAGATAAAACTGATTTTGTTTCTATGCCTGCTTCTGAATCCGGCGTGGTCAGCGCTGGCATCGGGCCAGCCGATGGCAAGTTCGCTGATCGGACAACAGACCACGGCATCGCCAGCCACGCGGCGCATCGGCGTCATCAAAGCCCTGAGCGGCAATTCGATTACGCTGACCCCGCTGCCTCCCGATACCGGCGCGGAAGCGAGCATCACGGTTACCGATACGACTCGGATCCTGCGCATCGCGCCCGGCGAGAAAGACCTCAAGAATGCAGCCACCTTGCAGTTGCAGGACCTGCAAGTGGGCGATCACATTCTGGTCGGCGGCAAACCGGAGGACGATGGCAAGTCGATTAATGCCGCCTCAGTCGTGGTGATGAAAGCTACGGATGTCCAGGCCAAGCAACAAAAGGATCAGCAGGATTGGCAGAAGCGCGGAACCGGGGGCATCGTTTGTGCAGTGGATCCTTCCGGCGGGACGGTCACGATTTCAGCCGGTTCTTGCAAGACCAAGACTACGACAGTCCAGACGTCCAAGGCCACCGTTTTTCGCCGTTATGCGCTTGATTCGGTCAAGTTCGACGATGCCAAGCCCAGCACTTTGGCGCAAATTCAGATTGGCGACCAACTCCGCGCGCGAGGCGATCGCAGCCCCGACGGCGGCCAGGTCACCGCGGATGAAATCGTTACCGGAACTTTCCGCAACATCGCGGGCATCGTCAACGCTGTGGATGCAAGCGCCGCGACTTTGATCGTTCAGGATTTGTTAAGCAAAAAGCCGGTTCAGATTAAGGTCACCAGTGATTCGCAGCTACATCAGTTGCCGCCAGAAATGGCACAACGCGTGGCTATGCGGCTCAAGGCTTCGGCTATGGGTGCTGCAGCCGGTGTGTCTGGTGGATCGGCTGGAAGTTCTTCGAACGGAGCTTACACCGGCGCTGGTCAGCAATCCGCGGGGCAAGGCGGGACTACGGCTGGAGGCTCACCCTCGGGAGGGATGGCTGGCGGCATGGGAGGAGGTGGGATGCGGCAAGGTGGCCCTCCTGATCTGAATCAAATGCTCGCGCGCACTCCCGTGACTACGCTCGCGGATGTTCATAAAGGGGACGCCGTGATCATCCTGGCCACTGAAGGGTCTCCGACTTCGGCGAGTACGGCCATCACACTCGTCAGCGGCGTCGAACCCATTCTGAGGGCCGCTCCAAGCGGCAGCCAGGCCATGATGCTCTCCGCCTGGACTCTTGGCGGACCAACAGGAGACGCTGGAAATCAGTAAGCAACAATCACCTTAAGAACTGAATCGATCATTGTCTGTGTGGGCAATTTATTTTTGAAAGTGAATGGATGCAATGAAGTTTTTTTTCTACAAGAGTTTCATCGTCATTTCATTTTTATTTTTGTTGAGTCATGCGGACGTTGCATTTTCCCAGACTCCCTCGGGATCGACGCCGTCGGGATCATTGACCGGGACGGTAACCGATCCCTCCGGCGCAACCATAACCGGCGCAAACGTTGCGTTGACTCCGGCCACTGGCACGCCGCTGACCACGCAAACCAACCCGCAGGGACTCTACACATTCAAGTCGGTTCCTCCGGGAACTTACACGCTAAACGTTGTCGCACCCGGGTTCTCGCTCTATGAAAACGACAATGTCGTCGTCGCCGATAAGCCGCTGCGCCTGAATGTGCCGATGGCGATTGAAGTGGAGCAGCAGAAAATTCAGGTTTCCGATACCGCGCCAACAGTGGATGTAAATCCGGCGAGCAATGCCGGAGCCATCACCATCTCGGGCAAAGAACTCGAGGCACTGCCCGACGATCCCGACGAATTACTCACCGATTTACAGGCCCTCGCTGGTCCATCAGCGGGGCCGAACGGCGGACAGCTTTATATCGATGGTTTCACCGCAGGCCAGCTTCCGCCCAAGGAATCCATTCGCGAGATTCGCATCAATCAGAATCCGTTTTCCGCCGAGTACGACAAAATTGGTTACGGCCGCATTGAAGTTTTCACCAAGCCCGGCACCGATAGATTTCACGGCCAGTTTCTGCTGGACGGAAACGATTCCGATTTCAACTCGCCCAATCCCTTCGGCGGCGCCAACCAGCCCGGCTACGATTCCACCCTGTTCACGGGCAGTTTCGGCGGACCCGTCAACAAGAATGCTTCGTTCTTTATCGATGTCCAGCACCGCAATATCAACGATCTCGGCGCCATCGACGCCCTGGTGCTCGACCCAACGACTCTCACCGCAGTCCCGCTCATCGAGGCCATCCCGTTTCCGCGGCATCGCACCAACATCACGCCCCGTCTCGACTACGCGCTGACCAAGAACAACACGCTGACGGTGCGCTACCAGTATTATCGCGACACTGAAAACAATAATCCTCAGGGTCAATTCACTCTGCCTTCGCAGGGCTACAACTCCGATTCGACGGAGCACACCTTCCAGGTCAGCGACACGCAAATTATCGGGGCCAAAGTCGTCAACGAAATTCGATTCCAGTATTTGCGCGAACTCGACAATCAATTTGCCCTCAATGCGCAGCCGACTATAAATGTGTTGGGATCATTCGACGGCGGCGGCAATAGCCAGGGGAATATTCTTGACCACCAGGATCACTATGAATTGCAGAACTATACCTCGATCATCCATGGAAATCACTCGACTAAGTTTGGCGTACGGTTGCGGGGGATAAGAGACGCGAACAGCTCTATTTCCGGATTCAACGGCACATTTATTTTTTCGTCTCTGCTCGACACGGCAGATGAGACTGGATGCACTCCCGTTCCTGGGCAAGCGCCCTGCCCGGTTTCCTACGCCCACGCGGTCCAAAATACAGGCAACACAACCACGCCCATCGCGACCCAGCTTGCATACACGGTCGGGACGCCTCCGCTGGTCGTGGGGAATTTTGATGCCGGCCTTTACTACCAGGACGATTGGAAGCTACGCCCCAACATCACGCTCAGCTACGGCCTGCGATTCGAAACACAGACCGGCATTTACGATCACGTGGACCTGGCGCCGCGGCTTGGTTTTGCCTGGGGCGTAGGCGGTAAATCTGCTCCGCCCAAGGTGGTGCTGCGCGGCGGCTGGGGTATTTTCTACGATCGCTTCCAGGAGGAACAGATTCTGGAAGCTGACCGTTTGGATGGCATTACGCAGGAACAGTTCGTCATCAACAATCCGCTCTGCCCCTCGCTCACCAGTTTCGCTTCGTGCACCGGTGTGGTCACGCCGGCAACGCCGACTCGATATCAAATCAGTCCCAGCCTGGCAGCCCCGTACACGGTGCAGGGAGCGATCAGCGTGGAGCGGCAACTGACAAAGACCGCAACCTTGAACGTCACCTACCTGAACTCTCGCGGCTTCGACCAGCTTCTCACCATCAACGCCAACGCTCCTTACCCCGGAACTCCGTGCAGTCCCACGTGCCAGACTCCGACTGGAGGAAATCTGTATCAATACGTTTCCGAAGGCGTCTTCCGGCAGAACCAGTTGATTACCAACACCAACATCCGCATGGGCTCGAAGATTCAGCTCTTCGGCTACTACGTGCTGAACTACTCCCAGAGCGACACTTCGGGTGTTTCGAGCTTTCCTTCAAATTCTTACAGCATCAGTGCCGATTATGGGCGCTCTTCTTTCGACGTCCGAAATCGCCTATTCCTAGGTGGATCGATAGCCCTGCCTCGCAGTATCCGCTTGAGCCCATTCCTTGTCGCCAGTTCGGGATCTCCCTTTAACATCACGACCACGAACGATCTCAACAACGATTCCATCTTTAATGATCGTCCGGGATTTGTCTCGAACGCGGCCTGCCCGGGTGCGGTCACCCAATCAGGTTCGATATTCTGCACGCCGCTGGGTACATACGACGCCGCACCAACAGCCGGGGAGAAAACAACTCCCATCAACTCAGCCACCGGGCCCTCGCATGTCGTGATGAACCTGCGGCTGACCAAGACTTTCGGCTTCGGGGCGAAAATCACGCGCACGGGTGGCAATCAAGGTGGCGGACCGACCGGAGGCGGTGGTGGAGGCGGTCGCGGGGGAGGTGGTGGTCGCGGCGGCCCTCTTTTCGGCGGCGGACCGCAGGGATTGCCCAGCAGTTCCGACCGGCGTTATAACCTCAGCATCGGCGTCTCGGCCCGCAATGTATTTAATAAAGTGAACTTCGGAAATCCCAGCGGTATTCTGGGATCGCGATTTTTCGACACCCCCAACGGATTGCAAGGCGGACCATTCTCGAATTCTTCCGCCAACCGCCGCATCGATCTGATCGCCACTTTTAATTTCTAAGCCGCGTGCCATAATGAAGGGAGCCGAATCGGCGGCTCCTATCCCTCACACGCTTGGCATCCCTCTTCAAGACAAGACGCCAGTTTCTTCGCGCCGCGGCAGTCGCCGGCGTGGCCGGATTTGCGGCAGTCGCCGGCGACGCTGTGCTTTTGGCGCCGAACCTTCCCCGAATTGTCCGCCGCGATATCAGGCTGCGCCGTTGGCCGGAACGTCTCAACGGATTCACCATCGCGGTACTGAGTGATTTTCATTATGACCGGTATTTTTCAGTCCACCCGTTGGAGGCTGCGATCGGAATGGTCAACGGCCTGAAGCCGGATCTGATCGCGCTGGGAGGCGACTTCGTCTCGATGCCGCTGGTGGGCGGTAGCTATGAGAAGGCTGCCTGGCTGGCTGAGCCATGCGCCAGTCTGCTGGCGAAGATGAACGCCCCCGAAGGGCTCTGGGCGGTGTTAGGCAATCACGATTTCAACACCGATCCCCGGCACGTAACGCACGCTTTGGAAGCGCAAGGAATCACCGCTCTAGCGAACCGTGCGGTGGCGATCAGCCGCCAAGGTGCAAGGTTCTGGTTGGGCGGAGTCAACGACGTTTTAAGTCAAACCGCCGATGTGGGCCAAACGGTTCGTGGAGTTCCCGAAAACGAGGCGATCGTGTTGCTCGCCCATGAGCCTGACTATGCCGACTTGGTGAGGCAATACCCAGTCGATCTCCAAATTTCCGGTCATTCGCACGGCGGGCAGGTGCGCCTTCCCCTCCTTCCGCCTTTGTTCCTGCCGGAGCTGGCTCGGAAATATTTCTTAGGTCTTTACCAAATAGGTTCCCTGACTTTGTACACGAATGCAGGACTCGGAACGGTAGGATTGCCGGTTCGTTTGAATTGTCCGCCCGAAATTACGCTAATTACGCTTCGACGATCAGAAAATCCCAGCTGAGCCTTAGCTCCGTTCCTGCCTGATGGAACCGATGACTGCACTTTTTCTGCAAACAATTGCGGTAACTATGCAAGCAGTTGGTCGCCCGGACTCTTTTCACAGGATTAGCCCATTTTAAGCCTTGACTTTACAGCCACATACGATACCTTCGAGTGCATTCTCGAAGTCCTGCATCAAGAGAAGCCCAACATTCTTCAGTCGGGTTAACCACGACAAGAAAACTACCCCAAGGAGAGAGACATGAACAAGACGTTTAAGCTCGCTGCTCTGGTTACCGTTATGTTGTTGCTGGGTGCGGCATTTTTCGCCGTTTCCGCAGCGCCCACCCAACAGCCCGGTCCTTCGCGCAACATTAGCAACCTACACCTGCCGCCCCCGACTAACTTCGAGGGCTTGCGCTCGAATTTCAACACCACCTTCATTTGCAGCACTCCCTGCACTCTCGCTGCCGGCTTTACCATTGAGGACAACGTTAACTTCCAATGCGGCAGCACGGGAGCCAGCACTTGCTCGCTGGTAGTAGACTCCTACGCTACGACCTCGGGCGGCGGCATTGCCGACGACGATCGCGCACTGTGCCTGGTGTTGGACGGAGCCATCGTGGGTGCTTGCGCCTATGACGGCTATGATGCGGCTGACGGCTCCTTCTCGGGTATCAGCACCATCAACAACGTGAGCGCGATTCCCGTGGGCAACCACACTGCGTTCACACTCTTGTACTCGACGGATGGCACCGCGCTGTACACCTTCTCCAACCAGTACAACGTCTACAAGCCGTAGTCTCTGGCTTGAGCGAAACAGCGGGGCTCCGGCCCCGCTTTTTTTTTCGATAAATCAAGTAGGGCGGCGTCAGTCGCGTGGTGAAATCGGGAGTCGAAGGGTTTTATTTGTGCAATGGATTGCATTCGCCGCGCGGGCAGCTATCCAAATCTCGCGCCAACCCCATGTAAACAAGCGCTCTCCGCGCGAGTTGCGCGGCAATTAGCGTGCGTCTTGGTTTTGTGGAGCATACTTGAGCTCCTTGGGGATCCGAGTGAAAAGAATGCTTCGTCACCTCTGGCCGGTGCTCTTGATGGCGGCTTGTTCTGGCTCTCTTTTTGGATCAGATTCGGCTACAGATCACCCCCGTTCCTCAGCCTTGGAAGAACGGGAACTACGCGTGTGGACAAATCTGGCCCACAATTCTCAATTTGCCGCGGTCCCACATACCGGCGCCCCGGCGCGATGCGAGGATGTACAGCCGCCCGAAGCTCTGACCACCCCGAATCCTCTGGTCATGCCCGTTCGTGATCGCAGCCGTGTGAAGGTTAGCTTTATTATTGGCACTGATGGACGCGTTCACAGCCCGCTGATTTTAGAGAGTGCGGGCCCGGTTGGGGATCGCAGCGTTTTGAGCGCCGTGAGAATCTGGAGATTTCGCCCGGCAACCTGCAACGGTGTCCCGACCGAGATAGAAGACAAGATCGAGTTTTCCAGTCGCTAAGCCCCTCTCCTGTTCTAAAATGAGCACAGACTTCCCCCCGTTTGGCCAGTGGATAAAGACAAACAATTCGCAAGGCCCGGAAGTTCCTCATTGCCGCACGCGGCAGATCGAGCGCAGTCATCGCGCAGCCGGTCCGAACCCACTGCGGCGGGCGGCTCCGCAAATTCCGGAGCGAAACGGGATGACGATGAACTCTACAACTTGCTCCCGGAGTTGCGCCCGCCCAAGTTGAGTCCCGAAGCCATCGCGGCCGCTATGCAGGCCATGCAGATCGATCCCGAGGTCATGGATTCGGAGGCAGGAAAGGCCGGAGGGTCGGAAGCCGGAGCAGGTCAGCAAGCTTGCGGTTCATGCGGACGCCAGAACCGTCGCGGAAACAAGTTTTGCGCCGCGTGCGGGGCACCTTTGGACGCCAAGGCTCCCGAATCGCGGATCGCGCCCGCGGATTGGCAATCGGCGAAACCGCTCTCGCCGGATGTTTTGGCATCCAGTTCCGTTGTCGAGCCAAGCGAGGCCCCCAATGGAACTCATCACTATCATCACCACTACCATCACCATTTTTTTCAAGGTGGCGCGGAGAATGTTTCGGCACGTCCAGTTTCCGCAGTTTCACGCGATCCGGAGAAGTTGAGGAATTCGCCTGTTCTTAAGGGCGAGTCGATGAGCCGTGGCGAAGCTGCTGTGCGCCGCGTCACGCAAGAGTGGGTGCTGGCCTGCAACACCAAGCACCTCGACGATCTCCTCGATCTTTACTCTGCCGATGCTCTGGTATTGCGGTCGAATTTCCCCAGCGTGCGCGGCGCCGCTGCGATTCGCGAATTCTTCTTCAACGCGCTCGACTCGGGTCTGGGCGAAGTGGAAATTGAGCCGCTGCGGGTGGAAGTGGTCGGCGGAATCGCCTACGAGGCTGGGCGGTGCAAGGCTCTGGTTTCCGGTGGGCTCGCGGGAAAACGGCGCGAGGAGCGCGGAAAATATCTTTGGGTTCTCACCAAAGAGGACGACGGAGAATGGAAGCTCGCTGCCGACTGCTGGTCCAGCGACCTGACTTTACCGACGGGCGAATCTGAAATCTCTCTCGTCGGCGGCGCCAAGCCCGGCGCACCTAGAAAAAATCTCTAGGAAATCTCTTTTCTACAAAGCCACGTTCTACAGAGCCACGTCTACAAACGTACCCCAAGTTTTTCCAGATCCCCGCTCAGTTGATACAAGGATTGCATCTGGAGGGTGTGCATACCCATTTGCGCCGCGCACTCCAAGTTAAGACTCCGGTCGTCGATGAAGACGCATTCCTCAGGATTCATCTGCGTAACCTCCAGCGCCAACCGGTAGATGCCGCTCTCCGGCTTACGCAAGCCTACGAAGCAGGAACTAACAAACAGACGAAAAATCTGCCGCAGCCCATACTGCTCGATCCGGTACAAATTCAATTCCCGGGATTCGTTGTTGATCGTGCCCATGAAATATTTACCGGAGTCCGCCAGCGCCCGCGCAAAGCTCAGCACCTCCGGAAGCGGCTGCGACAAAGAAAACATGAAATCTTTAAACGCCTCGCGAGTAAACGTGCGCGTTCGATAAAACACTGTCCGGTCGAGATACTCGTCGAGCGTTATCTTTCCCTGCTCAAACGGCGAGACGATCATTTCGTGGCGGCCATGGAACTCTTTTTCATCCAATCCAAAATGTTCCAGAGCGGCCGCGCGCTGGGTGTGATCCCACGCGTTGCTCAGCAATACTCCACCCACATCCCAAAAAAGAGTGCGAACAGTCACAGGTCGTGCCTCCAGACATCACTAGAAAAGATGCAAACGGTCCTATCTGGAAGATCGTACATTGCCGGATGCCAATTCGTCGCGGCGGGAAAATTGGCAAAAATAAACCGCCCCGATCCGCGGAGCAGGACCGGGGCGGCTCTTGCTGCAACTTGCGACGCTTACTGCGGTGTAAACGTCTGGTGATAGCTCAGGCTGACCACGTCCTGGAACATGGGCGTGCCCGGAGGCAGGTTGTTGGGATTCAGGAATTGCGTGTCAAAGAAGTAGTTTCGGGTGGGAGCGCCGTACACTGAAGTGCAGCACTTAAATACGCCGGTCGCATATTGCGAAAAGTACATGCTGATGAGCGATCCAACGTAATTCACCGTAGCTCCATTGCCATTGTCGCTGCGGTCCTCCAGATAGCGCAGGAAGTTGTGCATTCCGCCGTCGGTGCCGAAATCTTTCAAACCGGCCGCCGTGGCCCAGGCTGGATCAGGGAAGGGAACGCTCTTACCCGCGGCGATGGCCATCCGGTAATAGCTGGTGTTTCCCTGGCGTCCGGGGAAAGACCCGGACGCGACGGCCTGTCCGGGATAGAGAAAGCTTTCGTGGTCCGTCCAGCCGGTGTTTGTGCTGGGCGCGGTAACGCCTGAAGGAGGATTGGAGAGCAGCGTCACCGCGTCGGCGATGATTGCCGCAGCCGAGTGCGGGGTTGAGGGATTGGCTCCGCTGGGCCAGAAGGGATCGGCTTTGCCGCTATTGTAATCTCCATATACGTAAACCGGCTCCTCGGATCCGACCGTAAAACCGTTCCCGTAAGTTGCCGGAGAAATCGGATGCGGCAAGTAGCTGACCGCGCCAGAACTCATTCCCCCATCGACCAGGCGCAGCGCGTGGCGCGGGCCGGTAACCATGTTCCACTCCCCGATGGTCGAACAGGCCGCGATGCCGGTGGTGGTTCCGTTAATGTAGTAAGGCTGGGTCAGGTTTGCCCCAGTCAGAGCAAAGCCCGCTCCCAGGTTTGCCTCGCCCCATTTGTCGAGAATACCGTCCTGTTTTCCGGCCACATCCTCCGGCGAATAAGCATAGTACTTGGCAGGCTCCAACGCGTTGTCGGGCACGCCCGTCACGGAAAGGCTGTTCACTGTGTCGTTCAAACCCGACATGCCGGAAATATTGTTATAGAACGTCACTCCCGCCATCGGATTGGTATCGGGCACCATTCCGCGGTGATCCGAAAAATAAAGAATGTAGCCGTTGTTAACCGTGGAATTCACCTGCAAGCCACTGCCGGCGGCGTAGGGCGAAAGACCTTGCAGCCATAGCCACAAATTGCCCACGTCGAGTTCCACGACATTCATGACTCCGTTGGGACTGCATGAGGTCTCGAGGTCGCTGGTTGGCCGGGCGTCCCTGGGCTCTCCTTCGCGGGAATCGTACAAATTAATCGGGAGCCAGTTGTTTGCCGTAGTGGCGGCTCCAGTTGCATTTGCGTTCGTTTTGCCGTTTTGGAGTTGCTGGAGAATCAGAATGGCCGGGCCGAGCGGGTTGTAGCATTGTCCCGCAGGGGGGGTGGGATACGTCGTGCAAATCGGGATTCCAGCGGCTTGGTACGGCGCGGTGGGCGGCGTGTCATAGCCACGACCGAATCCAAATTTCAGCCATTCCTGGGTTACGCCGACCCATGCTCCTGAATTATTCAGATACTCCACTCGCAGCCATGCCGACTGGCACGTGTTGCCGGAATAAGTCACCTGCCCATGCAAGGGCCAGGTCGTGAGCGTGGTCGTGCATCCGGTGGGCACCGCGGTAGTCCAATTACCGCTGCCTTTTAGCGCAGCCGCAAAATACATATTGGCGCCGCTATAGGGACCCTGGTTCAGAGTAAAATCCAGCGTTCCCGATGCGCCAATGCCGATTTGCACATCGTTGGCGTCAAGCACGCCAGCCCCGCGTTCCGGGTGCAAATCCTTGATCGTGTCAGCCAGCAGTATCCGAATCTGTGCCTTGTTATAGAGTCTGGCATTAGCAAGAAGCGTGCTGTCGCTGGGCGATGGCCGGCGAATGATGTCGATGGCGCCAACCTTCGACGATTCCACGAAAGGCAACTGTAACTTCGTCGCGCCAGTCAGTCCGTTCACGATGAAGCTATTAAAAGTGCCGGTTGAAATAGTCTTCCATCCGAAATTGGCGGAGCCGGTCGGCGGAAAGCCACCAGTCCAGCTGCCTGCGGGCAATTGCACGCAATTCCCGCTGGTTCCGGGTCCGGTCGCAGGCGCGGCCGGGCAGCCGTTGCCGGCAGTCGGTACCCACACCTGGCCACCGTATTGGTTGGAGGTTGGCCATCCGTTTTCGAGTTGGTCCATGACCACCTGGCCCACTGCCGCCAGCTTATCGGTGAAGGTCAGGTTGTTGCCGCCAGAGGTCAGGAACAGATTGCCGTTGGTATGAACGCGGCCGCCGAAATTAAAGTTGGGGCCGGCAAAGTAGTCGCAGTCGCCATCGCAGAACACGCCAAATTCAAACGCGGGAAGCAGCGCAACTTCCACAGTCCGGTTCAGGTTGGCCGTTGCGCCCGAGGCAGCCAGAGTGGAATAAGCGGCAGTTTGGCCGGACCCAGCTTGACGCACAGCGGTGACGCTAAGGTTGAAGGGAATCAGCGTTGCTACCATTCCCTGATTCTGACCGGCTCCGACGATGTCCCATGCGCCCGTCGGATTGCCTGCGCCATCGGAATTGGGCCACGTAATCGAAGGGGTATAGCTGATGTTCGTGATATTCGACCCGGAGATCGCCGTCGGCCAGTTCGAAGATGTAGTAGCCAATGCGGTAATGGCGGTCGCATTCGGAGTTTGGGAGGTTTGATAGAGAGTGGAGAGTTGGGCGGTCAGGTTCTCCATCTCCGCTTCCGCGCCATAGTAGGCCAGATTGCCTTCGAGTTCGTTGCCCCCCATGCGCGACTCGTTGCTGACCGTGTACAAAAGTCCCACGGCGATCCCCGACAACAGGATGGTCAGCAGGAGTGCCGCGATCAGAGTAAAGCCTCGCTCTTGTTTGTTCTTCCCCATGGTTCTCCCCCCAAGACGTCTGGAAAAGCTCGTCCTGAATATCAATTACAAGTCTGTGTGCTGTAGCTGTATGAATTACAGAAGCTCATATTGCGCGCGCTGACCGAAGTGGCCAGGTACATGTTTTGCGATCTCTTGCCGTCCTGGGTAAGGCTCTCGCCCATGACCCACAAGTTGACCTTCTGAATCAGACTGGGGGACAGTCCGCCGCCTATAGGGTCCGCCACATTGGCGCTGATGTAGCTGCTGGCATTGATTACGTCGTAGCTGAATTGCAAATTGATGATGTTGTCCGCGACTGGTACCGCGTTGTAGCCGTTGACCTGGCGCATCAGGCGCGGAGTCTGCACCGTGCCGCCCGCGGCCGGAACCTCGATGAAGTAGGTCACCACGTACAGTCGGCAGACTGAAGTCTGCGCTTTTCCTCCGCCCGCGGTGATGGCTGCCGAAACGGCGGCAAGATTATTAGTCCCGCTGGATTGATTGAAGTTCAGTGCATCGCTGGTGTTGAAGTTGATTTGGGTGTTGGTGGGAATACTTGTGATCTCGGCGACGACGGCAGCATTCTGCACCATGCTATTGCCGGTTGTTCCTGTGCCGTTGCCCGGAGTGCTCACCGTGAACATAAGCAGGTCCCCGGCGACCAGGCCGCCCGCTTGCAGAATATTGGTTGGCGATCCCGGAACAATGGTGGTCGCGGGAGCCACCGTCACCACGGTGCCGCTGCTGACAGAGAACGAGAAGTTCGTCAGCGGAAAGTTGTAGTCGCAGTAAATCGAGGTGATGCTGTCGTTGATCTGGCCGGGCGCGCTGGGGATGGCAGCGCCGTTCTCCACTCCATTGCTGAACCCGGGAATAATTCCGTACATATAATTCGCGGACCCTGTTCCGGTATTGGTGGGATAGGTGAAATTGGGGACGTAACAGGTGCCCGCCTGGTTGCAGGCATACTTCGAGAGTCCGGCCGTGCCCAATTGTAAGCCGCCGGTAGGAAGGCCCGATCCCGCCAGGCCGATGTCCTTGGTCAACAAGTCGATCGCGGCGCGCATGTTCTGCTGCGTTTCGGCGCGCTGTGTGACCGTGAAGGTGGCGTTCATGCCCAGTCTAAACAGACTGGTCATCGCCATTATGATGACCAGACCAATGGCGGAAGCCACCATCAACTCCAGCAGCGTGAACCCGCGTTCTGTTTTTGCCATTCGCATTCTTTTGGTCCTTCTCTGCACAATCCGTCCGCTCGATACCGTCCGCTAGTGATAACTCGAGATCAAACCATTCGCCGTATAAGTTCGAGACGGCAGCCCGGCCTGCGAATAACTCACGGAGACGGTTACCGCGACCATGTTTTGGTTGACCGCTCCGCTGGGCAGCAAGACCTGGTTAATGGTGATCGTGCGCTTGAAGTTCGAGAGGCTCATTATCACGTCGTCGGCGGTGCCCAAAACTCCGTCGGGACCTGGCAGCACCATGCACTCGACGCCACCGTTAGGACACGTTGCCCCGGCAGTCGTGGTGCAGGAAACGTCATCCGTGGTGCCCACCAATCCATCCGGTCCCGCGCACAACAGGGATTGCGCGCCTCCCTTGAAATTGCCGCCATTGGCCACGTTGGCAATCGCGCTGAAGGGGATTTGCTGGCTGTTGCGGGCGGTGTAAATGCTCTCCATCGCCTCCAAAGTCTTTTGCCGGGCGATCAGATCTTCCTGTGCCGACTGCGTATTGGCGATCGCCGTCCCAAAGACCGCAATGATCGCCAGCATGCCGACAGTCATCACGACCATGGCAATCATGGTCTCGATCAGCGTGAAGCCTTGCTCGGATTTTCGCGTTGCTTGTGCTTGCATCATTGCTGCTCCCAGGTATTCACGCCGGAAGGGTTATACAACCGCCAACCTCGAATCCGCCCCGTTGCACCCCACACCGTAATCGCTCGCGAAGAAAAAACGCTGTTGTCGGCGGTCCGCGTCAGATAGATCACTCCGCTGTTGTAATTGCCTATGCTGCTGCTGCCGTTGGTGTCCCGCGACGAGCCGTCGGGAAAGAAAGTCACATAGTTCAGGCTCGCGCCCCCTAGCCCCTGGCCGAAGTCGATAGGCACAAGCCCGGCGCCAAAACCGTCGGGTGCATTCGTGGGGAATCCGGACTGTACGCCGTACGTTATGTCCGACGGAATCGTGAAGGTATTCACTTCCTGCAACGCGGGTAGTATGCCGCCCGGAGTGGCAGCGGGAGGCTGGTATTGAACCAGAATTGTGCCCGCCGCATAACCTGCCGGATTGAATGTGACAATGTATTCGTGGCTCTGGCTGATCGCCAGCTCGCGGGTGTTGCGCAGTACCATCAACGTCGTGTCATAGGCGTTGTCCAGGCGCCCCTTCGAGAGAGAGGACTTCATAGCGATGAAACTAATCGCCGCGAGGGTAAACCCGATAGCGACCACGATCATCATCTCCAGCAGCGAGAACCCGCGGTGTGACCTTGATTTCATAGCTTGTTCCTGGGGAGGCGCTCGCTGCTAACCAATTCGTCCGATAGCAATAGAGCCGACGCCAGGCCGATTGCCTGTGTCAATGTCGATCCTAGGGAGTGGCGGTGGGAGCGTCAAAGCACGACAGTCCAACGCCGGATCATTGGCCTTTTGTAATTCTGCTGGTTACTCCTGTCACCTCATTGATAGCGAGCAGGTTAGGAGTTGCCGAGCCGGATTCGCCCGGCTGACGGCTGACTTCGGTAACTTGTCTGGGGCACGGAGGTGACTCTACGATGACGCACAGGTATGAGCCTAACTTCAATTCTGGTGTGCCTGGATGAGGAAGCGGCGCAGGTTCTGGGCCGGGTCCTCGAAGAACTCAGCATCGGGGTAGAGACTTGCCCTGACGTCGGCCGCGCGGCCATGCGCATGGCGCAACAGCGCTTTGACGTGGCCATTCTCGATTGCGACGCGCATGCCGAAGTTGCTGGTCTGCTCCGCGAAACGCGCGTCTCGCGCATCAACGATTCCACCTTGGCTGTAGCGATTGTGCCCAGTCAGGAAAGCATCCGCGAATTGTTTTCGCTGGGCGTGAACTTCGTTCTCTACAAACCTGTTTCTTATGATCGGGCTCTGAGCACCCTGCGGGCCGCGCGTTCGGTGATGCGCAAAGACAAGCGCCGCAACTCACGCGCTCCAGTGCACACTCACGCGACCGTCGATTACGCCAATGTGGAAAAAGAAAAGGCGACCCTGATCGACATCGCTCACGATGGCATGTCGGTGCAGTTCGGCAAGAAGCTTCCGCCTACCAGTAAAGTTTACTTTCAATTTGTATTGCCCGAGCAGACCAGCGCCGTCCGCCTCTCGGGCCAGGTCGTCTGGCAGGACTGGAACGGGCGCGCCGGAGTGCAGTTTGTCGATGTGCCGAAAGCGTCGCGTCGGTTGCTGGATGAATTTCTGACCGTAAGTCTGGCGAACAACGAAGCGGATGGAGTTTCGACAGTGACCGTGGAGCTCGAACTGCCACAACCGAGAACCGAACGCAAGCCGCCATCAACACCTTCGCAAACGCCAGATGCCGTTTCGGTGAGCGTCGAGACGCGCGCGAGCAGCCGTCCGGAATCCGGCAGTGGAGCAACTTTGCTGCAAACATCCTCGCAGCCGGAAGAAGGCAATCGGCGCGAAGAAACCCGTTACGCCTGCCGGGTGGGAGCCGAAGTCTATCGCACCGGCAACAAAGTTCCTACCTATAGTTGCTTAACCGATCTCAGCGCAGGCGGCTGCTATCTTGAAGTGCCGCTCCCATTTCCACAAGGCTCGTCGGTCGAGATCACGGTACGCACGCACGACATGAAACTCTATCTCAGGGGCGTGGTGCAGTCTTCGCATCCCGGATACGGCATGGGCGTCGCCTTCGAGTTGAAGAGCAGGGAAGAAATCGAAAACGTGCAGAAATTGACGGAGTTTGTCGCCGCCACGAACGAACCGGCGAACTAAGCCGTAAGGCCTACTAGCGGGGTATAGCCACTTCTGCGCTGACAGCCTTCCTAAAATAGTCCAGCGACATTCCGAGCCCGGTTTCCAGATTGACTTTAGGTTCCCATCCCAGCAGAGTCCGCGCCTTCGTAATATCGGGGCAGCGCTGTTTGGGGTCGTCCTGCGGCAACTCCTCGTAGCGAATTTTGCTCTTCGATCCCGTCACTTTCAGCACGAGTTGAGCGCACTCGAGAATCGTAAACTCGTTCGGATTGCCAATGTTCACCGGCAGCGGCTCATCCGATTTCGCCAGCCGCATAAAGCCGTCAATTTCATCGCTCACATAGCAGAAGCTGCGGGTCTGGCTGCCATCGCCGTAGACCGTAAGATCTTCTCCGCGCAGAGCCTGCTTCATGAAGTTGGGCACCACGCGGCCATCATTCAACTGCATCTTCGGCCCATAGGTGTTGAAGATGCGAACGATGCGCGCATCCACTTTGTGATAGCGGCGATAGGCCATGGTGACCGCTTCGGTGAAACGCTTGGCTTCGTCGTACACAGAGCGCGGCCCGATCGGATTCACGTGTCCCCAGTAAGTTTCTTTCTGCGGATGCTCGAGAGGATCGCCGTAGCACTCAGAAGTCGAAGAAACCAGATACTTTGCTCCGTACTTGTGCGCCACATCGAGCGCATGGAACGTTCCCAGCGATCCAACTTTTAGCGTCGGAATGCCGTGAATGGCGTAGTCGACGGGACTGGCCGGACTGGCGAAGTGGAAGACAAAATCCACTCTGCCCACGTCAAACGGTTCGCAAATGTCCAGTTCGACGAATTCAAAACGCGGCTCGTTGCGGAGATGTTCCAGATTTGCACGGCGGCCGGTGAGCAGATTGTCGACCACGACCACCCGCCAGCCTTCGCCGAGCAGGGCATCGCACAAATGGGATCCCAGAAAGCCAGCTCCCCCGGTGACTACAGCGCGTGGTTGGCTCATGCTTTTCGCACGCCATTCTTTACGACCGCCGCCGGAACGCCATCGGGATGCGATGCCGCGCGTCCCACGCTGTAATAAGTGAAGCCGTGAGCGGCCATCACGTCGGGGTCGTAGAGATTGCGCCCGTCGATGACGATAGGATACTTCAGTTCTTTGCTGAGCCTATCCAGGTCGAGACTGGCAAACTCTTCCCATTCCGTAAGGATCAACAATGCATCGGCGTCGTGCGCCGCTTCATAAGCGGAGCTTGCAAACTTGATCTCCGAACTCATCGCTTCCTGTGTGCGGCCCATGGCCGCGGGGTCGTAAGCTGTTATCCGGCATCCTTCCTGCAACAGCGATTGCACCAAGAAGAGCGCGGGCGATTCCCGAATATCGTCAGTCCCACCCTTGAAGGCTAGGCCCAGAACGCCAAGGGTCTTGCCCCGTAAAGTCCACAGCGCGCTGCGCACCTTGCGCAGAAATCTTTCGCGCTGGTCCTCATTGATGCGCATGACTTCATCGAGCAGGCGGAAGTCGTATCCGCACTCCCGCGCGACCGCGCGAAACGCCATCACATCTTTGGGAAAGCAGGATCCGCCATAACCGATGCCCGGATTCAGAAAGCGCGGCCCAATGCGCGCATCCGTACCCACTCCATGGCACACCTGGTTCACGTTAGCGCCCACCGATTCGCAGATCGATGCGACCGCATTGATAAAGGAAATCTTCATGGCCAAAAAGGCGTTGGAGGCATGCTTGATCAGTTCCGCGCTCTTGGTGCTGGTCACGATGATGGGAGCGGGAATCGAGGTCTTATCCGGTTGCGGAATCGCGTCGGCGCGCTCGTAGTAGGTTCCTTCAGTGAGCGGCGCGTACACCGCGCGCAGAACATCGGCCGCGCGTTCCGTATCGCAACCGATCACAATACGGTCGGGAAAAAGAAAGTCGGTAACCGCCGTGCCTTCCCGCAGGAACTCCGGATTGGACGCGACATCGAAGGCCTCTGGATCCGCGCCGCTGCGCAGCATGATCTTGCGCACCCATTCGCTGGTGTATACGGGCACGGTGCTTTTTTCCACCACAACCTTGTAATCGTTGACGCCGCCGGAGATTTCCCTAGCCACGGACTCGACAAACGAGAGGTCGGCTTCGCCTCGTTCCGTTGGAGGCGTTCCCACGGCGACAAAAATCACCGAACTGGCGCGCACCGCGCCCTGCAAATCATCCGAGAACTGAAGCCGATGGCCGCGATGCCGGCCCAACAACTCCGGCAGAAAGTTTTCATGGATGGGCACCTGGCCATTTTTCAGCGCAGCCAGTTTCTTTTCGTCATTATCGACGAGGATCACATCGTGTCCGAGATCGGCAAAACAGGCGCCCGCTACAAGGCCCACATATCCGGAACCAACTACCGCAATCCGCATGTGCAAACTCCTGGATGGATATTCCTGGAAAAGCTTTCGTTTCAGTTGCTTCCATGAAATTCGAGGGGAGGAACCGAACCGCTTGGGAAATGCGCCACCGCCCCAGCATATTTTCGGTCGAGTTTATCAGCTAAAGCCTATCATGCGCATGAGAAAAATGACTCCGCACCGAGGTTCACCTACTTTTCGTTCCGCTTTGGGAGGGCGGCTTGCGTTCCAGGGGGCGAATCGATTTTTTTCGGGCCGATTCCGCGATTAATTGATCGAGTCTTCTGTCTCGCGTTTCTTGCTTCTTGGCGCTGATAACCCAGAACGTCGCGGTGCGGCGGTACCACGGTGGTTGCGCCTGAAAGAATGTCCACGCGGTTTTGTTGGCACCAAAGCGCCGTGCGCTCGACGCATCGAGCGTAGCCTCATAACGCTGTTCATAGGAGTACGCGCGAGTTTGGCCCTTCGCTCCAGCAAAGGCTTCCAGTCCGGCGGTCGTCATCTTTTTTTGTGCTATCAGCTTGTGCACACGCCGGATGTTGACCGCTCCATCGGCTTCTGGGCTTTCTCGGCGTGAAGCGGACGCGATAAGTCTCGGCATCGATCCGGTTGCGCACGCCGTCAATCCAGCCGAAGCACAACGCCTCATCCACCGCTTCGGAGTAGGTGATGCTCGGCCTGCCCGAGTTTTTCCTGCAAAAGCCGACCGCCAGCTCTCGCTCTTTGCGATGGTTCGCCTGGAGCCAGGAGCGAAAATCTGCGGCGCTCTCGAAGAATTCGATTCTCATGACGGACGCGGCAAAAATAGTTTAATTCCGAAACGAATTCCGCCAGACCTGTGGATTTTCCTGCGTAAACCTTCGTGCCCTTGGCCGCGAATTTAGACCCCCGACCAAATGTATATTGACAAGCCTGCGCTTTGGAGTAACACTCCGCATCAAGCGTCGTCGTGGTCGGAGTTCGTTAGTCAATGGCTCATCGCCCGAACATGAGTCCAGGTCCGCGGAACTTTGTCCCATCAGGTCCGCAGGGCGTCCCGCTCCCAGCGGAAGAATCTCACTCGCCTTCAGAGACCATCGATTCCGAATCCGACATCGCCGAATTGTTCGCCAAATTTGAAGAGAATAGCGGCGGCACGCTTTCGCCGCAGTTCTCCGCAGATCTGGCTTTAGACATTGTTCTGCACGAAATTGTAGAACTGGCCTGCCTGGCCACCGGCGCCAGCGGGGCTGCGGTGGTGTTGCGTCGCGGCAGTGGATTCGACTTGGTTTGCCGGGCCAGCACAGGCTCAAGTGCACCTGCGCTGGGGGCGCAGATGGATGCCCGTTCCGGCCTTTCGGGGTTATGCATTCAGAGCGGCCAGGTTCAGCGCTGTGACGATGCACTAAGGGATCCGCGCGCCGATCGCGAAGCCTCCGAACGCCTGGGCGTACGCTCGGTCATGGTGCTGCCCCTTGGCCGTCCGGCGGGCATGCTGGGGATTCTTGAGGTGCTATCCGAGCGGCCTTCCGCTTTTGGCGAGCGCGACGAGCGCACGCTGGAAGTTCTTGCCGCCCGCGTCCTGCGCAACGTGGAGCGCGCCGCCGACCCATTTATGCTTCGCGCCAATGCTGCCGCTCCGCTTCCGTTCATCCCGCCCCGCTCCGTTCACGAGGACGTCAAAGAAGAAGACGTTCACGAACAAAAGACATTCGAACCCACAGCGCCGGAACCAGCCGCGCGGCAGCGTGAATTCGAAGCTCCTCTTTCCGGGCCCATCTTTTCCGGGCCCATATTCTCAGCGCCGGCGGCCAGCATTCCTCACGCTCGGCCAGATCTGCTGACATGGTTCCTGGGATTGATTCTGTTAACCACGACGATTCTGATGGGATTTCTCACTGGCCGCCACTACGGCTGGAATTTGGCCACGGCCCGCGCCCGGGGGCCGAGAGTTCCGGCGCAAGTTCTTCCTTCCCCGCAAAGCATGCCCGCACCGAGTGCAGGATCCGACCATGCTGTGCCCGGCGGTCCAGCGGATCCAGTATCAAATGCCAGCCAGCCTGACGCGTCTGTGAAGAACGTGCCGACTACCGCTCCGCCTACAGCGGAAATTCCAGACGGAAGTCTTCGGGTCTTCGAAAACGGCCGGGAAGTGTTTCGCATGCCCGCCTCGCGCCAAAGTGCCCCGGCCGGCGCTAAGCGCGAAGGCCGCGAAAGCGCATCGCAGGTGGCGGAGTTGTCTCCTGCCGCCGCCGAATCCAATGTCATCCATCGCGTCGAGCCTGAATATCCGGAAACGGCTCGGGCGCAGAACCTGCAAGGGAAAGTCGTGCTGAAGATTCGCATCCAGCCCGACGGAACGGTTGAAGACGTTCAACTGGTCAGTGGAGATCCGCTGCTGGCGCAAGCGGCTATCGCGGCCGTGATGCAGTGGAAATTCAAACCTCAGGCCGAAGGTGACCTGGCAAAAATGCAGACACAAATTACGCTGAACTTCCGCCTGCCTCAGCAATGAATGGTTATCCGGCCGGATGAATAATTATGCAACTGCCTAGGTCGCGGTTTTGCGCAGGTTGACGGGGATGGGAGTCGCGCCCTGGGGAACCATCGGCCCCGGCTGGGCATGCCGGCGATTTGAAGCGCCGGCCGTACGCGGTGCGCTGCCGCCGCCTAAGGCGTAAAGCACAACTTCAACCCGGCTGGACACTCCCAGTTTGTCGAAGATGCGGAACAGATAATTCTTGACCGTATGCTCGGTCAGTTTCAGCCGCAGCGCAATTTCGCGATTGGTCAAACCCTCGGAAACGCAGCGTACCACGTCGATTTCCCGCGCCGAAAGCACGGAATTGCCTTTGCCGTTAAAGGCGGTCACCGCCGGCTGAGTTAGAGCTTCCAGCAAATATTGCAACTCCGTGCTGCTGGCCCACACCTGTCCCGCGTTCACGCACTGAATCGATTTCGCCAGCAGGCGAAAAGGTTCGGTGCGGCAGAAAACGCCCTGCGCGCCCGCCCGGAATGCCTGGGTTACGGAAGCCCGCTCGGAGGAATCGAGCAGAACGATGGCGCGAGTGTCCGGCGACTGTGTGCGCACCTCGCGCACCAGCTCAAAGCCGCCCATTTGACCTTCGCGAAAGCTGGCGCTGATCACCGCTACTTGCGGCCGGTCACGCTTAGCCAGTTGCAGGATCGCCGCCGCGGTTGGGCCCGACTCGACCATGAGGAACTGACCGTCGCGGGCCAGGGCCTCCACCAGCAGCTGCGTGCTCATGGCGGTACTGTCCGCGGCCAGAATGCGAAGGCGATCTTGATTGGGTAGTCCGGTCAGATGGGCCATAGGCGTAGTGCCTGATCTTGGTTCGCTGCTCTGTAATGTCCGAGGCAAATCGCACCCGCCTCCTCTCATCGGCGGAGTTTCAGCAACCTCTGTAGCCCAAAACATCAAGCCACATACCGCTTCCGTTCCTCAAGCCGCGCCATGTTCCTGGACTGGTGGCTTGCGGAACTGGGCCGCTGAACTGATATCAAGATTAGGAGAATTTGGACTCAGAGTAAATGGCACTGCCGGGTAGCACACCGTGCCGGTAATTTCCAAAATGTGACTAACGTTTCATTCGCAGTGGTGACGAAATTTGCAACTTTAGGGGGATTGACAATCGCAGGTCGCAAATTATACTCAGCATTAACATCCAAAGTTTCACGCCGTAACTGTTTTTCCTCCCCGCGATACATCGTCACTCATTGCTTGTTCCAGGAGTTTTCTTTATGGCGGTATCAAGGTACGCACATCCACAGCTGATACCAGTGCAGTTGCGGTTCTGGTGGATAACCGTTCTTAGCGTGCGGCGTTTCCGGGTTGCAACTTTCAGCAACAGTGCTGGTACGGGGATCACAGCCGCTAGCCTCAAACTGGGACGAGACGCCAGGAAAAGACGATTTTGTACATCGACGATATGCACCTTATTAACAGTGACTTAAGGATCGGTACTTGAGGAACAAGTTGGGGTTACTAGAGACTTTAGTCCCCCCACTTTTCGCCTCTTGCAGCATTTTGCATAGGCCTATAGAATCAGTACAAGTTTTTAAAGATTTCCAACAGTTCAGCATCCTCCTCCCCGGAATTACGCCACTGCATTACTACACCTAGCGCTGCGCAGCTAGGCAGTCTCATTTTTTTGTTGATTGGGGTCTCGGGAAATGGGACTCAGAGGGCGGAGCCATGAGTAGCAGCCAGGCAGTCGGTCGCGGATTCGAAAGCATAGCGGTCCAGAATGCGGCGGCAATATACCAGCCGCAGTGGTATGCGATTCGCACCCGCTCACGCCACGAGAAAATGGTCTCCGACCAATTAGAAAAACAGGGCATCGAAAATTTCCTGCCTCTCATCAAGCGCACCCGCAAATGGAGTGACCGCGTTAAAGAAGTCGAGTTGCCGCTGTTCGCCGGCTACAACTTTGTTCGCGTCTGCTTCAGCACGGGAGAGCGGTTGCAGGTGTTGAAGACTCACGGCGTCGCCGGATTCGTCGGCATCAATGGCTGCGGCAGCGCGATTCCCGAAAATCAGATTCAAGATATCCGCACGCTCCTGGCCAGCAAAGTGGCTTTTGAGGAACAACCATTCCTGAAAGTCGGCCAGCGAGTGCGCATTCGCGGTGGCGCGCTGGATGGCATGGAAGGAATCCTCTCCGCGCACAACGACGACCGCAGTCTGGTAATTTCCCTCGAACCCATTGAACGTTCACTTTCGGTCCGCATTCAAGGCTACACAGTCGAACCTGTTTAACTTCCCCTTACCTCCCCTGCACGTCAAGCCCCGCGACGGCGGCGCTCTGCCCTGAGCCAGCACAATCTTTCAGGGCGAATGCCGGGTCGCAGCCCGGTTGCAATCGATTCATAAACTGCCCGCAGAAGTACTCAAAGAGGGATCCACTATGAGCGAAGTCGATACCAAGCTAGAAAATATCAACGGCAACGGAGCCGAGGAACCATCCTGGAATGGCAGACGCACGGCGGAAAGCGCCAGTGCCTACCTGTCTTCGGAATCGTCTCTGCGCAGCTTCCGCGACGAGGCGGAGATTCATGCCATCAGCAACGCGCTGAAGCGCACCGGATGGAATCGCAAACGGGCGGCGCAGTTGCTGAGTATCAGCTACCGCGGACTGCTCTATAAAATTCGCCGCCACAACATCACGCCCAACGGGAACGGCGCGCTGAAGACCGTGACCGACACCGGGGAAGTACAATCGTAGCCATGGCCATGTCACTTCGTCGCGCCTTCCGCGGTCGAACCGCGTTTACCCTGCTGTTGTTGGCCGCCGCCAGTTGCGCTCTTGCGCAGCAAGTGGTGCCCGACTCGGCGAAGCCTGCCCCGGCTTCAATCCCGGCCAATTCCGCGGCCGCGCCCGATCCCCATTTTCAGAATCGCAGGCCGCGCTACAAGATTGCGCCCGGCGACTCCTTTGACATCAATTTCGAGCTGAGTCCGGAGTTCAACCAGACGGCCGTGTCGGTGCAGCCCGATGGATTCGTCACCCTGCGTGGGGTTGGCGACATCAAGGTCCAAGGGCAGACTGTGCCTCAACTGACTGAGACACTGCGCGGCGCCTATAGCAAAATCCTGAATGCTCCGATTATTTCCATCGTTCTCAAAGATTTTGAAAGGCCTTATTTCGTCGCCGATGGCCAGATCGGCAAGCCCGGCAAGTACGATTTGCGCGGCGATATTACGCTGACCCAGGCTATCGCCATTGCCGGCGGATTCACCGACGCATCCCGGCACTCACAAGTGTTATTGTTCCGCCGCGTCTCCGATGAGTGGATGGAAGCCAAAATCATCGACGTGAAAAAAATGGAAAAGTCCGGGAACCTCAAGGAAGATCCGATGCTGCACCCCGGCGACATGCTGTTTGTTCCCAAAAACACGATGTCGAAGATCGACCATTTCTTCCCCTCGGCTAGCATGGGCACGTTCTTCTCGCCGACACCGTAATCGGCGGTGTGTTTTCTTCGGTTGTTTGCAGGAGTCAGGAGTTCGGTCCAAATGTTTCTTGCCGTCAAAATTCGAGTCGCTGCAATGCTGATGGTTCTACCTCTGGCCGCCGCCTTTGCCGGCGGACAGCAGGTGGTTTCAGAAAACGTTCCGGCCAAGCCACCGGCTGCCAGCACTGCCGACCCGCAGTTTCAAACGCGGGAGACGCGCTACAAGATTGCCCCCGGCGACTCGTTCGATCTGAATTTCGAATTGAGCCCGGAGTTCAATCAGACCGCGGTCTCCGTGCAGCCGGATGGATTCGTAACCCTGCGGGCCATTGGCGATGTGCAGGTGCAGGGACAGACCGTGCCCGAGCTGACCGAGACTCTGCGCGGCGCGTACAGCAAGATTCTCAACGATCCCCTCATCTCCGTCATTCTCAAAGATTTCGAGAAGCCTTATTTTGTAGCCGACGGCCAGATCGGCAAACCGGGCAAGTACGATTTGCGCGGCGACACTACGCTCACCCAGGCCATCGCCATCGCCGGCGGATTCAAAGACACCTCCCGCCATTCGCAAGTGCTGCTGTTTCGCCGCGTCTCCGACCAGTGGATGGAAGCCAAAGTCATCAACGTGAAGCAGATGGAAAAGTCGGGCAACTTGAAAGAAGATCCAATGCTGCATCCCGGCGACATGTTATTTGTCCCCAAGAACACGATGTCCAAGATCGACAAGTTTTTCCCCTCGGCCAGCATGGGCACGTTTTTCCGGCCCTTCTAGTTTCAGCGCAGCCAGGCCGCATCAAGGCCGGGGCGAAGGAGTTTTATGAACGAACAGTCTTC
>Ga0209006_10000846_pt1 | contig 28262 bp, 22 predicted proteins | sample JacPin_JW_Ref_O2_FD_188567 | JGI IMG/M metagenome (GOLD analysis project Ga0209006, IMG submission 188567) | Forest soil microbial communities from Algoma, Ontario, Canada - Jack Pine, Ontario site 1_JW_Ref_O2 (SPAdes) (version 2) | ecosystem: Environmental > Terrestrial > Soil > Boreal...
GACGCCGAGTAACATCTGTGGATGCCTGCGATAGAGGTCAACAATCCACGGGCTCATGGCTTGGTTGAGCTCCCGATGCATAGAGGCCGTGTAGGGAATCAACTTGCGTGCGGCCGTCGAGCCGCTCGTTGGCACCAACCTTCTCACCGGATCGCTGGCCAAGACTCGAAGCTCGCCTTGGGTTATGCGATTGATCCAGGGCCTAAACTCGTCATAGTCTCGGATCGGCACATGACGGGCAAACTCCGCGGGCGTTTGCACGCTACCCAAACCGTGTTCACGACCGAACGCGGTGGCCGAGTTTCTTTGAATAAATGAGCGCAGGACCGCTTGCTGGGCAGCATCCGGATCGTCTAAAGCAGACTTAAAAGCCATCCACGATGGACCGCTCGCAAGCCACCACAGTGAGTTCGCACACGCAGCTTTCACCATCGAGGAAGCGCGGCCGCCATACGGCGTCCAGCGGTGGTCAGGTTGTGCGGAGAGAGCTCCGTGATGCACACCAACTCATCACCCATAATGTGGCCAGGATTGCCCGACGAAAAAAAAGCAATATGAGGATCTGTTTTTCGGCCAGCCGGGATCTCAGCAAGCGAACCCCGCAATCGCTGCGGATTCTGAAAACGGACCACCCCAGTTACGGGATCGTAATGCTCCTGGAATCGCTCCTTAGCCAGGCAATCGATTAGTCGCTTCCAGTGCGCGGGCGTCTTTTGATCAAAACGCGGAAAGAATTCGCGCCAAAACAGCGGAAGAAAGCGGTAAGTACGAAACCCTGAAGTGATGAAGAGCCAGAGGTAAGGACCGCGCGGGCAGAGTTCTCGCAATGTCGCAACTGACTCGATCCAGGAACGAGCCAGCGTCGATGACTTCCACGCATCTGTCGCCACGATCGTGTCTCCCGAGTAAATTACGCTATAGACTTGCCCGTCGATCCACGTTTCGTATGCAAGGAGTGTCGAGAATCCAACCAGTCGCTCAGACTGCTCCATTAAGATGACCCAATTTTTTTCGGCGGTGTCTCGCTGAAACTGTTCGATCGTTACGCCCACGAAATATTCGCAAAGCAAGCGATACATTCTCCCCATGTCGTTCTGCGTAAGCCGTTCGCGAGAGACCAAACGCGCCGCTCGAACTTGCAGAATTTCGTTCACCGGGCTCAAAGAGTGGCGACCTCCGGAGCAAGCAATCGGTCATCAAGACTCTGCGCCAAGGCCGCGCCACCCTCCCAATGCACCACGTAGATGCGGCTTACATATTCGCGCGGCCGCAGGACTCCTCGCAAATACGCCAACCGCGGGTCGCGCGAATCGAAACCCACCAGCAGGAAATCGATGCCGTGCGTGAGCGCGAAATTGCGAAGTGAATTTGTCAGACCCTCCGCAAGGCGTGGCTGATCGTGACTCATGGCTAGGTGCGAGATGAAGGCGTACGATAGGGGCGCTCCAACCTGTGGGAGACGCGGCGTGCCCGACATCGCCGCCCAGAAGTTTACGAGTGGCCTTGCCCATCGAACTTGCCCGGAATAGCCACGCACGACGATCTGTTTCATCGCCCGCTGGTCCCAGATCGAGGCGCATGCCAGCAGTCTTCCATCCCTTGCACGTGCCACCTGAAAAGTTTCTGGATGAATATCAGTCGCAGACCACACAGGTGCAAACTGGTATCTCTGTAGATCCCGATTCAAGAACTCTGCTATTTCAGCGCGTCGCTCCTTCGATCCCTGCGCGAAATCCATTCCCTGCTCGCGAATCCAGTGAGGGGTACCGACGTTTGAGTGAAAAAAGAGGTCGCGGCGAGCCGGGCGGCGAATAATAAGCGTGACAAATTCGCCGACAAAACGGTAGGTTGGCATCCCACTCAAATTTCTTTCCAGGAATCTCCGCGCCGGAAGATTATCGGCGATGATGCTGGTCAGGTAGATTCGCGGTCCGCCCTGCTCGTGAAGTTTACGGAATGCATCGTAGCCACGGCGAAGAATTTCTGAGCGGCCTCGACAAGACCGGTCCAACCGCAATGCACCAAGGTATCCAACGCGCATCGGCTGACCATTAATAAATCGGTGCCGCGCCGAGATGCTGCCGGCAGCAACGATGCGATCCTGTTCCAGCGCAACGACGGTCTGGTGTTCCCGTCCTTCGACGGCTGCGGCTCCGAAGAAGCTCGGCTCGCGTTCCAGGGTGACGCTGATTGATCCGGAGATGGCATTTTCGCGAAGAAGACGCCGCAGCTGTGCATCATCCTCAGACGTGGCCAACTCAAACCGGAGGCCGCTGGCGATCCGCGCTCTGGGTTGAGACGTCAATTGGCTTGCAGTAGCGGCCCAGACCACGATTCGTCCCCCAGAGGATACCCGTCTCGCATGCTTACGTCGCCGCGGTGCATCGCATTGATGAGATAGAAATTTCGCCACATGAAGCCATCCGCTCGATTGACCCGGTCGAATCCCCGGCGAACGATGCTGGACCAGGAATAAAATTCCCGGCGAGCTTCCAGACAACATCGTTGAAGATCTGTCGGGGTCATTGCCGCCGGAGTAAAAGGAATGTGGTTGTACTTGTAGCGGTCATCGAGCCACCACGCATCATAGAGCAGCCGCCCATCGGCTTCAAGACGCCGGTACAAAGGCGTGCCCGGAAATGGCGTGAGATGGTTGAAGGCTGCGATGTACATCGATCCCGACTGAGCGAACTCAACCGTTCGCTGAAAGCTCTGTGGCGTGTCCCGATCGTATCCAAAAATAAATGTTCCGTAAACCCGAACGCGGTGTTTACGAAGATTTTGCAGTGCTTCGGTAAAACCTCCGCGCATCAAATTGAACGACTTGTTCATGTCCTTCAGGTTTTCAATGTTGAGGCTTTCAAAACCAATCAACACACCCATACAGCCGCTACGCACGAGCAAGTCAAGGAACTCCTCATCATGGGCCGCATTGATACTCGTCTGGCTGACCCAGCGGATTTTCGCCTTAATCAGCGCTCGAAAAAACTCCTTCGCTTGGCTGAGATTTGACGTGATGTTGTCATCGACAAAGAAAAACAGCTTCCTGTCATTCTTTACTGCCTCGATTTCCTCGAGAATCTCATCCAAAGGGCGGCGGGTTTGTGTGGCGCCAAAAACCGTCTGCACAGCACAGAATTCGCATTTGAAATGACAGCCTCGCCCGGCCTCAACCAGGCCGATCGGTAGATATTTCTTCCCACGGAAAATGGAGCGGTCGGGTTTCATTTTCGCCAGCGATGGCCGGCCCTCCGCCTTGTAGAGCTTTTTCAATTTCCCAGATCGAGCGTCATCGATTACTACTTGCCATTGATTCTCCGCCTCGCCGACAATCACTGCTTCCGCATATTTTCCAACCTCATCAGGCACAAGCGTAGCGTGAAAACCGCCCATCACGACCGGTGTCTTGCGACGACGATACTCGCTGGCTATTTGATAAGCGCGCTTGGCCGTATACGTTTCGACGCTGATCGCAACTAAGTCTGCAGATTCGTCGAAAGGAATTCGCTCCATCCGATCATCGTAGAAACGCACTTCCACATCTTTTGGGGTAAGGCCGGCTAGAGTAGCTGCGGGTAGCGACTCCATCTGCCAAGTTCGAATATAGCTGCGATCCCCAGCCCAGCGGCCAATACACGGATGAATAATGGTCACTCTCATTGCAGGTCGCGAAGAGTCAAGGAAACCGGCAGCCGGAATTCATCCTCATGCGTGTTCTGATCCGATCGGCCAATGATCCAATCGCAGTTGTAGAACCGGCTCAAGTGGTTGGCATAAAAACGATAGCCGAGGTTGGTCGCCAGTCGCACGCTCCATGGCGCGGGCGAATGCGACAAACGGGACACAATCGATCGATAGCTGTAAGCCTGCTTCCAGGCCGTCTCTGCGCCCTCTTCAAGTTCGCGCACGCTCATGCGCTTGGGCTGGAAAACCACGTGCTGCCCATCGTAGAGCTCCCAGTTGCGCGTCAGAATTCGGCCTTCGCTGGCCAGTCTCTTGTGCAGCTTGGTGCCCGGAAACGGCGTCACAATTGCAAAACGCGGAAGATCAATTTTCATTGCCACGGCAAACTCCGCGGTTCTCACGAAAATGTCCGTGTCATCGCTATCGAGCCCAAAAACGAAGCACCCTTGGAGAGCGATTCCATGTTCGTGCAGCCTTTCGACAACTTGAACAAAACGGTCTGGAAAATTGAATCCCTTCCCGCTCGCGCGCAGATTCTCCGAAGAAATGGATTCCAGCCCAATCAGCAATCCCCGACAGCCGCTTTTCGCCGCCAAGTCCAGTAATTCGTGATCCTCCGCGAGCAACACGGTGGCCAAGCCGTACCACTGTACTTTCAGCGGTACCAGCGCTTTGAACAGTCGCATCGCATACCCGCGATCTGCAATCAGATTCAGGTCGACAAAAATTAATTTACGGGCGCCGTGCCGTCGAATGTCCTCGGTGACATCTTCGATGGGCTTTTGAAAAGGCTTGCGCCCCCAGGCCGAGGGCACAACGCAGAAATCGCAGTTATGGACGCAGCCGCGGGTCGCTTCAAAGACACTGTTGGTTAAGAATCGACGGGCGGGCAGCAGGTCACGTCGCGGAAATGGCCGGCCTGCAAGGTCCAAGTCTGGGGCCTGATCGTATCTTCGTCGCATTCGACCTGCAACAAATTCACGAAGCAATTGAGGCCAGCTATCTTCCGCATAGCCGACCACAATTGAATCTGCGTTTTCCTGAGCATCGTCAGGAATCAGTGTGACATGAGGTCCGCCAAGAACGGTTGAAATCCCTTGGGACCTGAAACGTTCTGAGAGTTGATATGCCCGAGGCGCCGTGCCGGTGATCACTGTGAGGCCGACGAGGTCAGCCTCAAGTTTCTCAGGCACCTCCTGAATTCCCTCGTCTATAAGAGTGAGCTCCGCCTGGAGTTCGCGCGGAACAAGTGCTGCGAGCGTGGTAAGCGTGAGAGGCTGATAGCGCAACGACTTGCGGAAGATGCCTCCGCGATGCCGGTAGAGTGGCCCCTTCGGAGAGATGAGGGCCAAGCGCAAAGGTTTTCCAGCAGTGTATGCCAAGACTCGTGCGCCTCCTCTGACGATTTCTTCAATCGGCGCCAACACCCTTGCAATACGTTGCAGAAATACTATAGTTATCTCTCACTTTGTCAAGTAGGCGAGCGTAATTGGCGCCGGCGGTTATTGATTGCCATGACGGATGCTCCTCGACGTATGTCTCCGATTCAGATTGCGGATCATGCTGACCGGCATCGCCTGGAAACCTGCCCTTTTGATCCCGGCGTTCCCGTTGATTTCAGCAGGCCCTTCGTTTGTCCGAGCCTGACGAGCCTCTATTACACTCCGCTTTGGGAAAGATTGAGTGGTGAGGATCAGTTGCGATATACGCAACTCTCGGCCTTGTCGTTCAATGAACTGATCGCGTGGTTTGAGGAAAGTTTCAGCTCAACCCTGATGGCTCTTAGGGAGAGCCAGCGCGTCCCCGCTGAGTTGAGAACCCTCTTGCCCGATTTCATCGCGGACGAGCGACGCCATCAAGACACTTGGTGGGCGCTGAACCGTTTTGCAGATCCTGACCGGTATTCGAGCAATGTCGCGGCCATCACGCGGATCGCTCCGGTGGCGCGCGGATTGATGAGATGGTTGGCGAGCCGTCCACTGCAGTATCCAGTTGTAGTCTGGCTGATGCTCATCCTTGAAGAGCACGGCAACGAGATCGCCCGGAGATGCGCAGCCAAACGTCCCCATGAGATCGAGGGACACTTTGCCGCGGCTTACCTTGCACACGTTCGGGATGAAACCCGCCATGTGCAAATTGACTGGCATCTGATCGACTCCCTATGGCCACGCCTGGAGGGATGGCGACGACATGTCAATGTAAGCCTCTTCCGATTAGTTCTCGGCCGCTTGTTATTCCGACCGGAACACGCCGCGATTTCGGTTGTCAACGAACTGGCCCGCGAGCGTCCGCACCTACGCCCTTTACTGCCACATATGCGGATTGCACTGCGCGGTGTGCATCAACAACCGGAATTTAGGAGCATGATGTTTTCTGCTCAGTCGTCGCCCATCGCGTTCCATCTGCTGAGCCGGTTTCCAGAACTTCGGAGCGCGATGGCATGAAACCCGCCCGCGCCAGCGCTGATCTGCCCAACACAGTGGTTGTGAGTGTCCAGTTGTTGGCGATCTTTAGTTGCATCGCCGCCTGCAAGATCGTCGACCTCAGGTGGTGGATGGTGCTCGGGGTGGTGTTCGTGCTGAGTATGAATTCAGTGTATTTTTCGATTCATGAGGCTGAGCACGGCCTGCTGTTTTCCAACCGAAGGGCCAACAACGCGGCAGGTACTCTACTCTCCTTCTTCCTCCCCGCCTCCTTCACCTTTATCCGCAATGCGCACCTGGCACACCACATTCACAATCGTTCCGATGAAGAAGTCTTCGACGTCTATACCAGCGACGACCCCGCGTGGTGGAAACAATTTCAATTCTTCGGCATCCTTACAGGCGTTTTCTGGCTAACGCTCGTTCTCGGCAATCTTGCACTCGCAATCGTCCCCATGCGCTGGCTATCGAACGCAGCGCAACTCGATCGTCCCTCGGCCGCGATCATGAAATACGTGAACCGCCGCAATAAATGGCGGATTCGGGCTGAAGCCTGGGCGGTCCTTATCCTTCATTCCACAATCGCCTGGCAGCTTGGATCGTGGGCTATGCGATACGCCATGATCTATCTCGTGTTCGGCATTAGCTGGTCAACACTGCAGTACGTTCACCATTACGGCACGTGTCGCGACGTTCTTCGCGGCGCGAAAAATCTGCGCTACGGGCCGGTTCTCGACCTGCTGTGGCTCAACCATGGATGGCATCTGACTCACCATCTCCATCCGACGGTGTCGTGGGTCCACCTGCGGGAGGTTGCGAGTGCCGCTGAGCCCTGCACCGAGTCGCTAGCGAGCGCTTATCTGAAGATGTGGCGCGGGCCGATTCTCACCACAGATCATGTGAAGAATGAATATGACGGAATTGTTGCACAGCACTAACACGGTTGCAATCGATTGGCCAATGCGTCGTCGCTTGATGATGGTATTGATCGGATATGTTCCATTTCTCATGGCTGTTTTAGTCATCGGCTCCATCATCGTGACCGTACGGCAATGGGGGATCATCGGCGGACTTGGCAGCGGCATTGCGGTGATTTACCTTCTTCCGCCGCTCGCGTATCGCATTCAGTCTGTCATCATGGCTCCGCAATCAGGACGTCATACAGTGACATCGTCAGCGTTTCTGCGATGGTGGCTCTCCGCTCAGTGGCAGGTCACTTTCAACCGCCTCCCGATGTTCGAGGAGTTGCTTCGAATTGTTCCGGGACTCTACTCCGCATGGCTGCGTCTGTGGGGCGCACAAATCGGGTCCCTGGTCTATTGGAGTCCGGGCGTCGCGGTGCTGGATCGGCCGTTTCTGAGCCTCGGTAGTCGCATTGTGTTCGGCGCCGGAGTGCGCCTCAATCCCCACATCATCGTTCCTGGCAAGAAAGGTGAGGCTCAACTTTGGCTGGCGCCAGTCACAGTGGGCGATGACGCCTTAATCGGCGGCTACAGCCTGATCACGTCCGGCTGTACGGTTCCAGCCGGCGTTTCAGTCCCCGCAGGCAAATATCTTCGGCCATTTTCCACATGGCAGGATAACCAGCCCGCCGAAAGCCGATACGAGGGTGATTCCAATTGAATCGATTGAGACCGCTCCATTCCGCACTGTTCAGCCGACTTCATTCCAATTTGGTCTTGAAGCTTTTTTTGTTGCTCGCTTTGCCCACCGTCGTCACGGCAGCCTATCTTGCGGTTCAGCGGACAGTTGTTTTCCCCACGCGAAACCTACCAGCAAATTGGTTTGACCATGCCATTGCCTTTGAGCCGCGCTGGGTCTGGGTATACTTGTCGCTGTATTTACTCAACCCGATCGGCCCTCTGTTAACGCAATCGCGAAAAGACTTGCTGCGCTACGCACGCGGCATCCTGTTCTTGTTCTCGACAGGGTGCGTGTGCTTTTTGATCTTTCCAGTCGCTGGGCCGCGACCAACTGCGCCGCAAGCGGATTGGCTTTACCACCGGCTGATCCTTGTCGATCGTCCCTATAACTCGTTCCCGTCCCTTCACGCCGCGTGTGCGGTCTATGCAGTTCTTTACGCCACCTATGCATCACGGGACTCATCGCGGCCAGAGTTGCGAAAGTTTCTGCTGTCGCTTGCCTGGCTTTGGGCCGGGCTTATCTTGTATTCAACCATTGCCACCCGCCAGCACTTCGCCATCGACTTGGTCCCTGGAATATTTCTCGGCTGGTTGGCACAGCGCATCTTTTTTGCCCGGGCCTCTGAAGAAGTCAGATCCGGGCCGGAACTTCTGGCCGGTGGAGAAGTTGCATGATTCACGCCACCCCACCCGTGTACTCTTCTTGCGCTCCCCCTGCGGAGGCATTTCCCGAATGGCCATCGGGGTGGTACGTCGTCGCACAATCCTGTCAGCTAACGCGTCGCCCTATTGCAGTGGAGTTGTTCGGCCGACGACTCGTCTGCTTCCGCTCGGCGGATGAAAACCCGGTCGTCATGGACGCCAAATGCTGGCATTTGGGAGCGGACCTTTCTACCGGTAACGTGGTTGGCGACCAGATCGTTTGCCCGTTTCACGGCTGGCGATATGGTGTTTCAGGAAAATGTGAGCATATTCCTAGCCAGAGCGAAATTCCCGATTGCGCCCGGCAACGGAATTATTGCGCCACCGACTTCGCCGGACATGTCTTCGTCTATCCCGCCAGTCAATCCGACTATCCTCTTCCCTTCTTCGAAGGAACGGATTCTTCCGATTTGGTCGCTGCCCCGTCATTTGAGTTTGTCATCGGCTGTCCCTGGTGGCTGGTGGGAACCAACGGCTTTGATTTTCAGCACTTCGACGGACCGCACAACCGCCGACTCGTTAGCCAGCCATCTATCGAGGCCACGCATCCTGCGGCATGCAGAATCGTGGCAACCTTCGAGGTTTGCGGTCAAGACTTGCGAGACAGACTCACGCGTCGATTCGCCGGCAGCCGCGTGACCATGGATCTGACTGTCTGGTCCGGGACTCTCGCGTTTGTCATGGCTCATTTTCACGATCCGCTTCGTTCAGGCAGCGGGGTTCGCGGCACGACCAGCTACGGCATGACCGAGATTTGTCCAGTCGCATCGGCCCCGGACAAAAAATCACACGTGCGGGTGACTATTTTTCGACAACGTCGCTTGGGTTTGGGATTGCTGGATTGGTGCGACGTGCGGCTCAAACGATACTTTATCCGCGCTTTCTTGAGGCCTGATACACTCCTGCTGGACGGCGCAACCTATAACCCGGATCATCTGATCGAAGCCGACATTCAGATGATTGCTTATCTTCGCTGGCTTGTACTCGCGTCCCGGAATCAAACTGCGTTGGAGGAGCCGATATGATGCTGAAGGCCCCGATATTCCTTGTCACGCTGATAGCCTTCGTCGCGGCAGTTTTTCCCACTCCGCTCATGGCGGATAACCCTTCAATCCCTCCAGCCACCGATCAATCCACGGCCGGTTTGGACCACTTGCGCGCATCCCTCAAAGATGCTTACACCAAGGGCGATGTGGATGCGATGATGCGCTACCTCCACCCCGATGTCGTTATCATTTTCCCGGATGGGAGCATCCTGAAGGGGCCCGAGGCCTTTCACCAATACTATATGCGGATGATGACCGCTCCCGACCGTCGCGTCGTAAGTTATTCCGCGAATCCAGAAGTCGAATCCCGAACCGTCCACAATGATGTCGGTCTCTCCTATGGTTCCATGAACGACAGTTACGTTCTAAATGACGGCAGGAAGTTCACCCTGAACAGCCGCTTTACCGTCACGGTTTTCAAATCCCCCGATGGACCGCGCGACACCGATGGATGGATGATCCGTAGCTTCCATTCTTCCGTGGACACCTTCGATAACCCCATCCTCACCATGGTGGCCCGAGGAGTCTTCTGGAGAGCAGGTATCGGCGGTCTGGTGATCGGAATTGTTCTTAGCTTCATTGTTGGCATTCTGTTGGCCCGGCGGCGAAGGGTAACCATCGCCCACACATAGACGACGCGCCTTCAGTAGTACGCCGAACCACAAAATAGTCTTTATTCGAATTGAAGTACGACAATTTCTGGATTCGATCCCAGACGCAGGGGCGGTCCCCACGTTCCTGCCCCGCTGGAAGTGAAAACTTGCATCTTCCCGATTCGGCTTAAACCGTAAACAAATTGCCGGTACATACGCCGCGCAATCCAGCTCCACGGTATGAACTGCCCGAGGTGCGTGTGCCCTGATAGCTGCAGAGTCACCCCCGCGGCCTCGGCGATTTCAGGGTAATCGGGCGCATGCGTCAACAGAATGCTGGCACGGTTGGGATCGAGTTGGATGCCGCCAAGAGCGGACGCAAGGTGAGCGCCTTGCGTCGCATTCCGGTAAGGCACACCCACGATCTGCAATCCGTCGACCTCCACCTTCTCATTGGTCAGCACCCGCACACCGGCGGCGGAAATCGCACGCAGATACTTGCTGTCGTCCCCAAACTGCTCGTGGTTTCCCGCGACAAAATAAACGCCATGTGGCGCGGCTAATTTATTCAGGGGTTCCGCTGCTCGCCCCTCATCAATGGCTGTTCCGTCGTACAAGTCACCAGTTATGAAAATCGCATCCGGTTCTTCAGTCAAAATCTTTCTGACCATGCGCCGCAGAAAATTACCGTTTCGAACATGGCCCAGATGCAGATCGCTGATCAGCGCCGCTTTTCGGCCTCGCCAGGCCTCCGGCAAATTCGCGAGTTTCACGGTCGTTCGCGTGATTCGCGTCCAGCCTGCATTGAAAACCCCATAGAGTCCTGCTATCGCCGCAACCCCGAAAAGCAATTCCACGATCCGATGAAAGTTCACTTGTAACCCCGCGAGATGCGTAACTCCAAAAACAATCCAGGAGACGATCGCGGCGGCGATGAGAAAAGTCAACAAGCCCAGCCAAACTGCGGCAGCCCGGTAAAATGCGCGCAGAACTGCATTGGTATAGCGAAAAGCGAGAATCGAAGCGGCAACAAAGCTCACTGACAAGAGACCAACAGCGATTTGCAGCGTCCGCAACCGGTCATTCTCACCGCTTGCGAGTGACAAGGTCCACGTTTTGTAGAGGAGATAATGCGTCAGAAAGAGGATGGACTGAAGAACCGCAATGAAGCCGATTAAGCGCGTTCGTACTCGCATGTTGGGTTAGATTCCCCAATTCATCATTTGGATTGCAAACCTGCGGATATCTGACCTGGGGGTTATTCGCTGACAGGCTCACCACGATCAGGCCGTGCATACATTTTAGGTATTATGGACATCGATATGTCCCGGGTATTCATTACAGGTTCTTCCGACGGCCTCGGCCGTATGGCCGCTCAGCTCCTCGTCGAGCAAGGACACCGCGTGGTCCTGCATGCTCGCAACGAGCGGCGGGGCAAGGAGGCTTTGTCCGCCGCACCGGGAGCGGAAACAGTCGTCATCGGGGATCTGTCGAGCATTGCGCAAATGCACAGCGTCGCCGATCAGGTCAACCAGCTTGGCGAGTTCGAAGCGGTAATACACAACGCAGCCGTCGGATATAGGGAAGCTCAGCGAATTGAGACCGAAGACGGCCTCCCTCATGTCTTCGCCGTGAACACCCTCGCGCCTTATCTCCTTACTGCCGTCATCAAGCGGCCGAAGCGCCTCGTCTACCTGAGCTCAGGCCTGCACCAAAGTGGTGATCCGAGCCTGAAGGATCTCGACTGGAAGAATCGCCAGTGGCAGGGGATGCAGGCGTACTCCGACACGAAATTGCATGATGTGCTGCTCGCCTTTGCGATCGCACGTCGTTGGCCCGATGTTTTCTCCAACGCCCTCGAGCCAGGCTGGGTAGCGACCAGGATGGGAGGTCCAGGAGCGACGGACGATTTGGATGCTGGCCACAGAACTCAGGTTTGGCTGGCGGTCAGCGATGATTCGGCCGCCAAGGTTACGGGCGATTACTTTTACCATATGAAGGCCCGGAAACCGAATCCGGCCACCCGCAATACCGACCGTCAGGAGATGCTTCTGGAAGCCTGCAAACGCTTCTCGGGAGTGGAAGTGCCATAAGCGAAGAGAATTTGGAGTCGGCCGCCGCTGGACTCGCATCCCGCAAGCTAGACTCGTTTTCGAATCATCCACCTCATCACAGAAACTCCGAGCCCAGCGAGCGTGGCAATCTTCAGTACCGCCCAGGCTCTGTGGTTCGGGATGAAGTGCCAAACAATTAAGAGCAAACAGGAGCAGACCGATGCTCCCCATCGCTGCGCCGGCGGCGCCCATACTCGCGGCTTCCCTTCCGCGCGGGGCGCCGTGTGTCCCTTTTTTTCCTTCTTTTGCTTCTCGCGTTTCTCAATAAGTGTCGCGCTAGCCGAAAAATTGCCGGAAATGCCAGGAAGAGCCCTCCAACGGCCGCACCGAACTGCTTGGCGATGACTCCCGCGATGGCAGTAACGAGTCCACCGAAAACAAACCGAACCGTGTAATCATGCCATCTTGTTTGACCCGAGAGCCTTCATTTTGTAGCGCATCATGATCCAACTCAGCAAAGAGGCGTAGAAAAAGAAGGCTACCGCGCCTGCCATCATGGAACGCGCCTCCGTGGCAACATACGAAGGCCCCTCCGTCGCGACAGGCAGGCCCAACGTGGCCGGCGCCACCGAAGGCGCCGCGCCGAACAATCCAGCCAAGCTCCTTGGTTTGAGGGTTTGAGCACATCGCCAATGATCGCGAAGCCAGAAACGACCGCCCCGCTGACCAGAAATCGGATGAGAATTGGAATCATTTCATCCCCGATTTCACCAACTTCCGTGCGTGATCCGGCCCCTTCACTCCCAGAACTCGGTATTTCTCCTTTGAAAGTCTGTGATAGTTCACAAAGAATTCTTCCAGCTCCCGGCAGAAGTGTTTTCCCAGATCATCAATCGTTCTAATGTTTGCCCAACTGTGTGCACCCTGCTCGACTGCCACGATTCGATCATTCCGCTCCGTGTCTTTCTTATTTCCCTGCTCTCCCTCGATCACGCCGATTGGGCGGCACCTCAGCACGCATCCCGGAAACGCGGGCTCATCCATCAACACCAGCACGTCCACCGGATCGCCGTCGTCCGCTAAGGTTGAGGGAACGAACCCGAAGTCATACGGAAATGTCATCCCGGCAGGCAGTACTTTTTTCAATTCAAAGATGTGCTCATCGGGATCGAAGGCGAATTTGTTGCGGCTTCCTTTTGGGGTTTCGACGACGACCCGAAGCAGTTGCTTATCGTCTGAATCGAAAGGCTTTAAGCGGGTCGGGTCTGCAACACCATGTTTCTTGCTCATTCGGCGTCCTGAACCTCCCTTTACGCTCAGAGGTGGATGCCCAACTTTGAAGTAAGGTTTGTTTCTTTCAAGAGTGACGCATACTGGCAGCTCTGCGATTCGCCCGTCCCCAGGCCATCGCGCGACTGCGTTTCGAAGGAATACAGACGCGCAGCCTTCGCCTCTATCAAAAACCCCGATCGTATGCAGTTGAAATTACGATTGGTACCGATCGTGTCGTTCGTGCGAGACTACGCTTCATGTTCGGACTCGCAGGCCGGAATGCAAGAGCAAACATCACGCTTGATGTGTACCTCCGCCTGACCAAAATGTGCGTTTGCTGCGGTCCTCCTGCCTCTCTCTAATTTCCGATTGTCCTGATTCGACGTAACGATCCTTAGCATCCGAGGGGTACGTGTATATGAGCGCAACGCCCAATCTTTGGGAGGAGACGATTCAGCCCGGGGCCACTTGGTCCCATGTGCTGAAGCGAGGAACGGCTTTGCGAGTCGTCGATCTGGAAGGCAACGCGAATGTCGGCGCAATCTTTTACAACTTCGAGTGCCCCGTCGAGCGCTACAACATGCCCGACACGCTCAAGGCCCAACACATCGCGCGGCTGACCACCGGCTTTGTACTGTATTCCGACATGGGGCGGATTCTTCTCTCGGTTATTGCGGACACCGTGGGCTGGCACGATCCAATTGGCGGCACTTCAAACGTACACTTGGTTGAGAAAAAATACGGGCTGTCCACCTACCAGGAAAGCCGCAACGACTACCCCAAGAACGGCCGCGACAGTTTCTTGATTGAGCTAGGCAAGTGGGGACTCGGGCCGCGCGACCTCGTGGCCAACATCAATCTGTTCAGCCGCGTCGACGTTTCCGAGGACGGCAGCATGACTTTTGTTCCCGGCAACTCCAAGGCAGGTGACTCTGTTGAGTTGCGCGCAGAGATGAATGTTCTCGCGATTCTGAATACCTGCCAGCACCCGCTCGATCCCAGTCCGAAATATGAGCCAAGGCCCGTGCAAGTGGCGATCCGTCAAGTTCCAGTTCCCGCCACGGACGATCCCTGTCGAATTTCGCGACCTGAGAACGGGCGGGGATTCACGCTAACCGAACGATATTTCCTCTGAGGACGCAACCATGAGCACTACGACCATATCCGGAAAGAATCTCATCGAGAGCAAACTCAGTCAGTCGAAAGCAATCTACCGACATGAGATACTCGCCGGCGAACCGTGGATCCGCGAACTGAGAAAAGGTCAGTATTTCCGAATCGTCGATCTCCACGGAAACCAGGCGGTCGACACGCTCTTTTACAACGCCCACGACTACTCCGATCGGTACAGTGCCCAAGACACGATTCAGCAACAGCGCAATATCTACCTGACCGCCGGGACAAAACTGATCTCCACGGCTGGCACTGTGCTACTCACGATTGTGGCGGATACGTGCGGACGTCACGACACTCTGGGTGGGGCCTGCGCAAACGAAAGCAATATGGTTCGGTATGCTCTCGAAAAACGTCACATGCACGCCTGCCGCAGCAGCTTCTTGAAAGCCATCACTGAGTGGGACCACGGGATGTCGAAGCGCGACATCACGAGCAATATCAATTTCTTCATGAATGTTCCCGTGACTTCGGAAGGTAAGCTCACGTTTGAGGACGGAATCTCCGATCCTGGCAAATACGTCGAGATGCGAGCGGAAATCGATGTGCTTGTCCTCATCAGTAACTGTCCCCAACTGAACAATCCTTGCAATGCCTATAACCCGACTCCGGTTGAAGTATTGATCTGGGACTCAGCTCTGTGACCCGGAGCCATGATGTTTCGTAAGGTTCTCATCGCCAATCGCGGCGCGATCGCCTGTCGTATCATCCGCACGCTGCGCAAGATGGGGGTGCCCTCCGTCGCGGTCTACTCCCAGGCTGACCGCCACTCGCTTCACGTGGATCAGGCCAATGAAGCCGTCTGCGTAGGCCCTGCACCGGCTGCGCAGAGCTATCTTTCCATTCCCTCTCTACTGGAAGCTACGCGAAAGACCGGCGCCGAGGCGATTCATCCGGGGTATGGCTTCCTCAGCGAGAACGCTGGATTCGCGGAAGCGTGCGCGGCAGAAGGAGTTGTCTTCATCGGACCGACCCCCGCGCAGATGCGGGACTTCGGCCTCAAACACACGGCTCGCCACATTGCCGCCGCGAACGGCCTCCCGATGCTGCCGGGCAGCGGATTGCTCGCCGACATTCATGCCGCACTCGCAGCTGCTGACCAAGTCGGATATCCCACGATGCTCAAAAGCACTGCCGGGGGCGGTGGCATAGGAATGCGCTTGTGCAGTTCACCCGCCGAACTCCGCGAAGCCTTTGCAGCAGTCTCGCGGCAGAGTCAAGCAAGTTTTGGCAGCAGCAGTCTCTATCTCGAACGCTTCGTCTCCGAGGCCCGGCACATCGAAGTGCAGATTTTTGGCGACGGACAAGGATCCGTCATTGCCTTAGGCGAACGCGACTGCTCGGTGCAGCGCCGTAACCAGAAAGTGATCGAAGAGACTCCCGCTCCCGGTCTCGATGCAACGATTCGCGAAAAGTTATTGGAGTCTGCAATCCGGTTGGGAAAAGCAGTTCACTACCAATCGGCCGGCACGGTCGAGTTCATCTATGACAATTCCAGGGGTGAATTCTATTTCCTCGAAGTGAACACGCGCCTGCAGGTAGAGCACGGCGTCACAGAAGAGGTAACGGGCGTCGACCTTGTGGAGTGGATGGTGAAACAGGCGGCAGGCGAAATGCCCGCGCTCGGAACCACCAATATCCCGCCATCGGGGTGTTCGGTCCAAGTGCGCATCTATGCAGAGGATGCCGCAAAGGATTTTCAGCCCAGCGCCGGCCGTCTGACCCATGTCGTGTGGCCGGACGATGCCCGCGTCGAGACCTGGGTGGATTCAGGCACTGAGGTCACTCCGTTCTACGATCCCATGCTGGCGAAAGTGATTGTGCATGGTTCCAGCCGTGTCGAAGCACTTGCCCGTATGCGCACGGCACTGCATGCATGCGAACTCTCCGGCATTGAAACCAACCTCTCGTACTTGGAGCGGGTCTGTTCCGATCCAAACTTTGTGAACGGCGGTGTCACCACTTCGTTCTTGCGGGACTTTCCCTACCCGCGGCGGGCCATCGACGTCCTCGAACCGGGCACACAAACGACTGTCCAGGACTATCCCGGACGCCTCGGCTACTGGCATGTCGGCGTGCCGCCCTCTGGCCCGATGGATTCGCTTGCCTTTCGCTTCGCAAACCGCCTGGTCGGCAATGCGGAAAACGCCGCTGGGCTCGAATTCACGCTCACCGGCCCCACCTTACGTTTTGCCTGTGAAACAACGATCGCACTCACGGGTGCGGCGTTCGGAGCCCGCCTGAATGGCCAACCGACGCCCCAGTGGCAGGCCATTGGCGTCAAAAAGGATTCGGTGCTCGAACTAGCGGGTGCGGAAGGCGCGGGAGCACGAGCGTATCTCGCGGTGGCAGGTGGCTTCGAAGCTCCGCTTTATCTCGGCAGCCGTTCCACTTTCATCCTGGGGAAATTCGGAGGTCAGTCGGGCCGCGTGCTGCGCTCCGGTGATGTGCTGCATATCGGCAAGTATGACCGCACTTCCAAGACGCCCGAGCTCAGGTCGAGCGCAATTCCAAGATACAGCCACGAGTGGGAAATCGGCGTGCTCTACGGCCCTCACGGCTCGCCTGACTTTTTCACGCCCGCAGACATCGAAATGTTCTTCGCGACGTCGTGGAAGATTCACTACAACTCCGATCGCACGGGCATTCGGCTCATTGGCCCGAAGCCGCGCTGGGCGCGCAAAGACGGCGGCGAGGCCGGCCTCCATCCTTCCAACATTCACGACAACGCCTACGCAGTCGGCACCGTCGACTTTACCGGAGACATGCCAGTCATTCTGGGTCCTGATGGCCCAAGCCTGGGCGGCTTTGTTTGCCCCGCAACCATAGTGGAGGCCGACCTGTGGAAGGTGGGACAACTGAAAGCTGGGGACACCGTGAAGTTCCGTGCCCTTTCACTCGAACAAGCCGAAGCCTTGCGGTGCGACGTGGAAGAATGCCTGGAAACTCTAGCCGGGAATTTCCCAAAGTTGCCGCTCACCCACCGCGAAGATCCTGTCGTGTACGAGCGTGCCGCCTCGAACGGTTCTCCCGCAGTGGTCTGCCGAGCCGACGGTGATCAGTATTTGTTGATAGAGTACGGGCCCAACGTCCTCGATCTGAACCTGCGTTTCCGCGTGCACGCGCTCGAGCAGCAAATCCGCGCCGCGAACGTTCCCGGAATCATCGACATAACGCCGGGTGTGCGCTCCATGCACATCCACTACGATTCGCGCCTGCGCCGCGACGAACTGCTCGAGGCGCTCGATGCCTGTGAGCGCCGCATTCCAGACCTCGACAACATCACGGTGGAGTCTCGGGTGGTTCATCTGCCGCTGTCATGGGACGACCCCGCCACGCAGCTTGCGATTCGCAAATACATGCAAGGGGTTAGGCCAGATGCGCCGTGGTGTCCCAGCAACATAGAGTTCATCCGCCGCATCAACGGCCTCAACACAATCAATGACGTGCACCGCATTGTGTTCGGTGCGAGCTATCTGGTGTTGGGCTTGGGCGACGTTTACCTCGGCGCACCCGTGGCAACACCGGTGGACCCGCGACATCGCCTGGTGACAACGAAATACAATCCCGCGCGCACCTGGACGCCGGAAAACGCCGTGGGAATCGGCGGCGCGTATCTTTGCGTGTACGGCATGGAAGGCCCCGGGGGATATCAATTTGTCGGGCGCACTCTGCAGATGTGGAATACTTTCCACTCCACCACGGAATTCCCTCCGGGGACGCCCTGGCTGCTGCGATTCTTCGATGAACTGCGATTTCATCCGGTAAGCGCCGAAGAGCTCTTGGAGATTCGTGATGCGTTCCCTCGCGGGCGCTACCCGCTGCGCATCGAGCCAAAAGAATTCCGCCTGCGCGACTATCATGCTTTTCTGAAGTCGATCAAACCGGAAGCCGACACCTTCAAGAAACACCAGCAGGCAGCCTTCGAAGCGGAACGTGAGCGTTGGGCCGCTGAGGGCAAAGCCGAGTACATCGAGCCCCCTGAACCGCCAGCTCCAGCGCCGGATTCAGAAGCTCCTGAGGGCTGTCGCCCCGTGCGCTCGCCGATCGCAGCAAGCGTGTGGAACGTCGCGGTAGAAGCTGGTCAGCGAGTGGAAGCCGGTCAGAAGCTTATCGTTCTCGAAGCCATGAAAACTGAAATCGCAGTGGCAGCCCCGAACGCGGGCATCGTCGAAAGGCTGAATTGCGCCGCAGGAGCGATGGTCTGGGCTGGCCAAACCCTTCTGTTGCTTCGCGCGGAGGCGGCCGCATGACTTTCGCCGTCACCGACTTCACCACGACAATCAATGCGCTTTACGATCGCCTGCAGAGCGAACCTCTCAACCCTGTGTGGATCTCACTCGTCCCGCGAGATGCAGCCCTTGCCCGAGCGCGTGAAATCGAAAATCATCCGGGTTTGCCTCTCGGAGGCAAGACGTTCGCTGTCAAAGACAACTTCGACGTCGCGGGAATGCCCACCACCGCGGGCTGTCCCGCATACGCTTATACGCCGCCCTCGACCGCAACCGTAGTTCAGCACCTGCAATCTGCCGGAGCACTTCTCATCGGCAAGACCAACATGGATCAGTTTGCCACCGGGTTGGTGGGTACGCGCTCCCCCCATGGTGCCTGTTCCAGTGTCTTCGATCACCGCTACATCTCCGGCGGATCGAGTTCCGGCTCAGCGGTCGCAGTCGCGAAGAATCTTGTGGCGTTCTCTCTCGGGACCGACACCGCTGGATCTGGCCGAGTGCCCGCCGCCTTCAATGGGCTGCTGGGACTGAAGCCAACTCGCGGCGTTCTCAGCACGCAAGGAGTCGTTCCCGCGTGTCGCACGCTGGACTGCGTTTCCATCTTTGCGCGAACTTGCCGTGAGGCGCATGAAGTCTGGCGAGTGGCTCGCGGCCTTGACCCCGCAGACCCGTTTTCGCGCGAGCCTCGTCGCGGAGAGGACGCAGCCCCATGGCTGAACCACGAATTCCGATTCGGAGTTCCTCCGCCGCAGCAATTGGAGTTCTTCGGTGACGAAGAAGCCGCGAACCTCTACCGCGCTGCAATCAAGAGACTGCAGCAGATCGGAGGCGAGAAGATTGAGATCGATTTTTCTGTCTTCCGCAAAGCCGCAGACTTGCTCTACGGCGGACCCTGGGTCGCCGAGCGTCTCGCCGCAATCAAGGGCTTCTTCCGCGATCACTCCGCCGACGTCGAGCCCGTTGTGCGCGGCATCATCGGAGGAGCGGAACGATACACAGCCGTCGAGGCCTTCGAAGCGGATTATCGCCTCCGGGCTCTGCGTCGTGAAGCTGAGAAGCACTGGGCAGCCATGGATGTGCTCTTACTGCCGACGACCGGAACGATCTACACCCACGAGCAAATCGCTGCCGATCCGGTGAAGCTGAACACGAATCTCGGTTACTACACAAATTTTGTGAACCTGATGGATCTCGCAGCTATTGCGGCTCCCGCAGGCTTCCGTTCGAACGGCCTCCCCTTCGGAGTTTCGTTCATCGGCCCGGCATTCACCGACGAAGCCTTGCTCGCGCTGGCGAATCGCTACCTCGGCGCTCCCGCTCTGCTCCTGGACAAAGCTCCGGGATGTGTTGAAGTCGCCGTCGTTGGCGCACATCTCAGCGGCCAGCCCTTGAATCAGCAACTGACCCTGCGCGGTGCGCGTCTCCAGAAAACCTGCCGGACGGCGCCCTACTATCGTCTGTACGCCCTGGCAGAAAGCAAACCGCCGAAACCCGGCCTCATCCGCGATGAAAATTTTCAGGGCCCCGGCATTGAGGTGGAAGTTTGGGCCATGCCCGAAGACCAGTTCGGCGGTTTCGTCGCTGCCGTGTCCGCGCCCCTCGGAATCGGCACCGTCACACTCGACAACGGCGAGCCGGTGAAGTGCTTTCTCTGCGAGCCCTGCGCAGCGGCAGCGGCAACCGAAATCACCCGCTTCGGCGGATGGCGGGCCTACCTCGCAACATCCAAATCTTGAATCGCAGCCATAGAAAAATTGCCTGTTAGACGGGTACAGTATCGCGTCTAAAATTCACACCACGATGCTCCCGTTGGCTACGACTCTGCGGCGTGCAGTTCTCCTCTTCTGTGTCCTTCTGGCGATGCCCGCTCTCGGCCAGAAGCCCGCGTTCACCGTCGGATGGTCCATCTACGCCGGCTGGACGCCCTATCACTACATGCAGAAGTCCGGCCTCCTCAAGAAGTGGGCCGACAAGTACGGCATCGTCATCAAAGTCCAACGCTTCGACTACGCCCCTTCGCTCGACGCCTTTGTCGGCCGCAACATCGATGCCTGCACCATGACAAACATGGAGGCCCTCGACATGCCGGCCGCCTCCGGCGTGCCCACGACCGTCATCCTTATCGGCGATTATTCCAACGGCAACGACGCCCTGCTCGTCCGTGGCGGCCTGCAGATGAAAGATCTCGTCGGCCGCAAAATGCTGCTGGTCGAGAAAACGGTCTCGGAATACCTCTTCGATCGCGCTCTGACGCTCAACTCCATGCGCGATCAGATCAATAAAGTGCGTATGATCAACACCTCCGACTCCGACATTCAATCCGCGTTCATCAGCGACTCCAGTGTCTCCGCCGCAGTCACTTGGAAGCCCATGCTCTCGCAGCTCGCACAACAGAAAGGGGTGATCTCGCTGTTTAATTCCTCGCAAATCCCTGGCGAGATTCTCGACCTCACAGTCGTGCGCACGGAGGTTTTGGATCGCCCAGACGGTGCAGGGCAAAACTTCGCCAAAGCGCTCGCCGGAGCCTGGTACGAAATGATGAGCTTGATGTCGGCACCAGGCCCGGCAGCCGACAAAGTGTTGGCGTCCATTGCCGAGGGCTCGGGCGATACCGTTTCGTCCTACAAAGAGCAACTCAGCACGACCAAGATGTTCTACCAGCCGGAGTCTGCCGCGCAATTCGGAAAGTCCCCCGACATGAAGCAGAAGATGGCTCTCGTCCGCCAGTTCTGCTTCGACCACGGCCTGCTCGGCAAAAACATCAGCTCCGTCGATGACGTCGCGATTCGCTATCCCGACGGCTCCGTGCAAGGCAAACCAGACCGCGTCCGACTGCAGTTCGACACGGCCTACATGGAGTTAGCCGCACAAAGCAAGCTGTAGCGCCGACGCTCGGCGGCTGTAAGTGGGGCGACCCGCAGCCCAAGCCGGCACCATAGATGAAGTCAAAAGTTCGAGGAGGAGGCTAGATGTCTTTCGGTTTCCAACTGGTGCACGCGAAGCCCAGCCGCACTTGGACTCTGCTCCTCTCGTGGACCCTGTTCACGCTCGGAGTGGGCGCCTATTTCTACGCTTCGCAAAAGCGCCACCAGGAAAATCCCGAAGACCGCGTCATGCCGACCGTCTCTCAAATGTTCCACGGCATGACCGACGCCACTCTGAAGCCCGCCGAAGACGACGATGCAACCGTCCCCGACAACGCGTCTCTCCGCCAGCGTTTCTTCGCCAGCATGCTCTGGAAAGACACCGTCGCCACTTCGCGCCGCTTTTTCTACAGCATCGTTCTGCTGATCCCGGCCGTCATCCTCGGTCTCCACATGGGACTGTTCCCTTACGTCGGAGTCTTCTTCCTGCGCTTCGTACTTTTCTTCGACAAGATCGTGGCTCTCTCCCTGCTTCCCATCCTCTTTATAGCGTTCGGAATCGACGAACTTTCGAAGATTATGCTGATCGTAATCGGCGTAACTCCCACGATCATTCTCGACACCTTCAACCTGACCAAAGGCGTGCCCAACGAACAGGTCGTCAAAGCCTTCACGCTAGGCGCCAGCGACTTCGATGTAGCCTATCGCGTGGTCTTGCGCCAGATCGCTCCGCGCGTCTTGAACAGCATCCGGCTGAACCTGAAAGCGGTCATGCTCTTTCTCTTCGCCGGGGAAATGATCGCCTCCACCGATGGCCTGGCTTACCGCATCGCCCTACTTCGCCGCCACATGGGCATGGACGTCATCATCCCCTACGTGCTCTGGGTCGCGTTACTGCTGTTCCTTGTCGATCTCGCGATGCGCCTTCTGAATCGCCAACTCCATCCGTGGTTTCAGGAGGCATGACTCCAATGGCCCTGATTGAAATCCAAAATCTTTCCATCGCTTACGGCACGCCGCAGCGCCCCGTCCTCAGCAACATCAATCTCAACATTGAAGAAGGAGGATTCGTCTGCCTGCTCGGCCAGACCGGATGCGGCAAGTCCACCCTCCTGAAGTTAGTTTTGGGCGCTGAGAAGCCAACGAGCGGACGCGTCCTCATCGACAACAGAGAGCACAATCAGCCCGACCGCACCCGTGGCTACGTGCCGCAAAAGTATTCGCTGTTTCCAGACAAAACCGTCCTCGACAACATCACCTTTGGTCCCGAAGTAACTGAATTCAATCTGCTCACTCGCTTTACGCCGCGATATCTTCGCCGCCGCCGCCAATTCCGCGAGGATGCTCTTCGCTACATTCATCGCATCGGCCTGCGCGACGCGGATTCCCGCAAGTATCCCTATCAGCTCTCCGGAGGTATGCAGCAGCGTGTAGCCATCGCCCAAGCGCTCGTCACGCATCCACGAATTTTGCTCATGGACGAAGCTTTCAGCGCTCTTGATCCCGGCACCCGCAAAGACATGCAGCGCCTGATTCGCCAGCTCTGGCGGGATACGGGCGTCACGGTGCTCTTCGTAACCCACAATACAGAGGAAGCGCTCTACCTCGGCACTCGCGTGATTGTGCTCGCAAAAGAATCCCCCGATGACGGGTCGCGTGTCGCTCTCGACCTGAATGTCCCGGAGCCTTGCTGCCAGGATCAGATCCCCAGACTGGTCCACCGCCTGGAACACGCCTCCGGCTGCGCCCGCGAACCCGAAGATGCCGAACTGGCCACGGCGTAGGAGCGGCAAGAACTCGAGCCATTTTGTCCAGAATCCCCGAGCAGCAACCGGTCCAGCGACCGACACACGGCGGCGACTCCAGCAAATCTCTGGGGTATGACATGTTCACGAATGGACACTGACAGGTGAAACTGGACACGCATACTTCCGTAAGACGTTCCCCGTGGTGGGTGTGGTGTTGGCGATGGCATTGCTGGGGCTGTTGGCCACGTGGATTCCAGCCAGACGCGCGCTGTCGGTAAATCCGATGATCCTGCTGCGTGAGGAATAAGTCGCCACCAGGATTTGCCTAAAGTCGGGCTTTAGCTTCTCCGGCCAGCTCAGAACTCAAACCGTAACGCGAATTGCATGACGCGCGGATCTCCAACGGCCTGAAACTCGCCAAAGGTTCCCGGCGCTTGCAGGCTCAGGCTTGGGTTCGAGAAGTTCACGTTGTTGAAGACGTTGAATGCTTCAGCTCGAAACTGGAGATGGGTACGTTCCCAGGGCAGCGGAAACGTCTTCACCACCGACATGTCGGTGAGGAACATGCCCGGCAAACGAAGAACCGCGCGAGCTCCAGTGTGCCCCGGCAATTCATCCACGAACGACCCGGAAACCGACGTGTTCGCGAACAGGCTCGGGAATCCGTTTTGATCCATATGCACTCCGCTTGAGACCGGACCCGTCGGAATCGCCAGCGAACTCAGCCAGTAGTTCGCGTTATAAGCAAGCTCGCCGCCCACCGTCGTCGGCACACCCGAGTGAAAACGGATCAAGCTGCTGATCTGCCATCCTCCAACAACTTGGTTGACCCATCCATGAGAGTCCGCCAGCAACGTCCGTCCCCTGCCGATCGGCAGCGGATAAAGAACGTTGGCCGTGATGTTGTGCCGCATATCGAAATCCGATGAGCCACGGAATTCTCTCGTGTTGTAAATGTTCTGAATCGCCGCGCCTTGTTGTCCCGCGCCCGATTCCGCGGCCGAGCCGTCATCGATGGAGTGCGACCATGTGTAGTTGAAATCAAATGTAAGGCCGCTGCTCAATCCCCGCCTCACGGAAATCGTCAACGCATGAAAGACCGCAGTGCCGGCATTCATCCATGTCGGCATCGAACTACCCTGCAACGGGAAGAACGTGTAGCAGCCGTGGGAAGAAATCTGTGCGCATCCGATGGGATTTGACGATGCCAGCCACGTGGTACTGGGATTGCGGTCCACGGCATGCAGACAATCCAGATAGCTGCCGCCGTAATCGTTATAGACGCAACTGAAATAGTTGGCCGATGCACTTCCCGGGAAGTCGACATTCGCCAACCCTGGCCACATATTCTCGACGAACGGCAAAGTCGGCACCCGGCTCGGATTCGCCATCACCTGCGCCACCGTCAACCCAGAATCGTGCAAGGCTCGCAACTTCATCGCATTCTGTTCCCAGGTGACGCCTGACTTCGGGTCCTTGAAATATTCAAGCGGCGTGTAGACATCTCCTTCCAGCAGCAGGCGGCGCGAGAGCCGCCCCGCATATCCAACTTCGAGGGTGAACTTTCCCGGGATTTCGCGTGCGAAGCTGGCATTGAGAACGTATGAATAAGGTGGCTTCAGGTTTGGCGCGATGCCCATGAACTCGCCCGCAATGGCAGCGATGTTCGGCGGTGTGACCGGAAACGTCTCTGCCGACGGCGGTGTCAGCACCGGCGCTGCGCCGTTATATCGCGGACTGGTGCTGAAACTGTATGACGTGGGGAAATTTCCGGAACTGGCGATGCCAATGGATCCGTACTGATCGTATTGCGTGATCAGATCGCTGCCGAAGCGGTCGTAAACCATTGCCGCCCCCGCGCGCAGCGCTCCCTGGCTGCCAAAGATCTTCCCCATGAGTCCTTGGTTAGATGATGGAGCGTAAGCCACTCCGATGCGAGGAGCAAAATTGCGATTCGAGGGGCTCCACCAGTTCGGTTTGCCGTTCACCGGGCCGTTCAAGGCCCACTGTAATGTCGCGTTCGGCATCGCGTTCTGTGGAACGCCCTGACTCTGCAGCAGATTGCGTTCCGCGAAATACTGCGTCAAGGGAACTGTGGGCGCAACTTGCAGCCCATGAGCTTCGTAAGGTGGCCGGAAGTCTTCCCAGCGCACGCCGAAGTTCAACGTTAGCTCACGAGTAATGCGAAATGTGTCTCCCGCGTAGAGCGCGTAATCGTGCTCGATAAAAGAACGAGCCTGCGGGGTTCCTGCCGAAAGGTAGTTGCCCTGCCGGTTGAACAGGTCCGTGTGAAAGTCATCATTGACCAGACCAAGGACAACACCCATGCCATTTGCCGCGGAGGTAGGATCGTCCAGCGGCAAGCCCGTGTACTGACTGATCGAGTTATCGATGTCCGAACCCAACCCGATCAGTTCGGTGGAGCCGTATCCGTAGCGGGCGAACGAAGTGGCGAACGAACTTGTGTTGTTGTGGATGTCGCTGATGCTACCGCCAGCTGTGATCGTGTGTTTGCCCTTAACCCAGGTGACCCCGTCATTGAAGTTTACGGTTGGCAGAACCTGTGAGGAAGGACGCGCGTAAGGATTCAGCAACGGGTCCAGGCTGGTCTGGAACAAAAGCGGCCCGGTCTGCCCGGTAAATGATTGGCCGAATCGCGTGTAACCAATGTTGAAGACGTTGATGACGCTCGGAGTGAGGATGGCGGTGTACTGTGCGGAAACTCCCTTGCTGTTGTCACGCAGAGTCGAAGCCGGAGCCTGCCCGGGAAATTGTTCCGGGATTTGATCGTCGGTGTTGCGCGCGAAAGTGCTGCGCGCACTTAGAGTATGTTTCCCGGAGCGATCCAGATGCAGGTCGATTTTTCCGACCAGCGCGTGGTCGCTGCGATGCACGGGAGCATTAAAGCGGTAGCCGCTGAAATTCAAACCGCCATCCTCACCAAACGAGGGATCATTACCACGGGGATAAGAATTCAGGACCGCGAGTATGTGCGCGTCTGGCCCTAGATTCAAGGGATCGACTTTTTGAATGTCGGATTGCTGGAGGGCCTGAACCGCGCCTCCGGACTTGAACTCGAAAAGACCTTGACGAAGCGTGTCGGACGGCACCGCACGAACCTGCGACACACCACTCGCATCCTGGCGTTGCTCGTAGTTGAAGAAGTAGAACACGCGATCAGGTACAATCTTGCCGCCGACGGACGCACCAAACTGATTTCGAACTAGCGGCTGGCGCGGAACTCCAGCTTGATTGTTAAACCACGTGTTCGCGGCGAACCATGTATTGCGGTTGTATTCATAGAGCGAACCGTGAAGTTGATTCGTGCCGCTCTTAGTCACCAGTGCGACTTGTCCACCGGATGAGCGGCCCAGATTCGGGCCTTCTCCTGCAACCGTAACCCGGAACTCTTGCACGGAGTCCAGAGGAATGGGCAGCACTCCGTTAAATCCGGCATTCGCATTCATGCCATTCGCGTTCGAGCCCTGATATCCGCCAGTGCCAGTGCCCGTGGCCTGCGGAACCAAGCCTGAGTTCTGGTTGTTGTTGACGTCGGCGCCGTCCAGCGTGATGTTGTTCTGATCGCGATGAGCTCCGAGGACCTCGCCATCGGTTGTGACTCCGGGCTGCAGGCTCAACAGTTCCACAACGTTTCGAGTCTGCAAAGGCAGTTGGCGGACCTGAGTTTCGCTGAAGGGATTGCCGACACTCGCGTCGGTGGTATTTACCTGGGAAGCTTCGGAGGCGACATTCACGATCTCGCCGGTGGTGCCGAGCGGCATAGTGAGATCAAGGTTTGCGGGCGTATTCACCAGCAGCTTGATGTCGCCCTTGCTCATGGTCGCAAAGCCCGCCTTCTCGGCTACCAGCTTGTAGCTTCCTGGTGCGACTTGCAGAAAGCTGTACTGACCATTCGGATCAGTCGCGCCTTTGCGGACAGCGCCATTGTCAGCGCTCCTGATGGTCACGGTGGCGTCGGGAATCACCGCGCCCGAAGGATCAGTGACGGTTCCACGCAGGGACGCAGTCGCTTGCGAATATGCGCTGACCGTCCCGAGCACAACAACAAACAAGCCTGCGGCCACGTGCTTCATTCCGAGCGCCCTACTCATGGCGTCCTCCATCGATGTCAAAGAAAAAGAGACTTGCTTTCGCAAACACACTTCCCCCTGCGGCTCGCGAACGTTTTCTTTGACGACGCATAAGTTCGTCGTCAAATACTCACAAGCCGTCACCTCAATCAAACTTCAGCTGGGGGTCTTACAGCCTGAACCGGTGTCGAGCGATCCTCAATGATCTTCGGCGGAGTGTCAAAGCCAATGTTTCGATGAGATCAATCAATGTTCTCGATACTTTTCTGTGAGCGAGAAATTATGCTTTTTTTCTCGGGCTGAAATCCGTTGGACGAGATCGTCCGAGTCTGAAACAAGATACCGCGACGCAGACGCACTGCATGCCGTTCTAGAACAGCAGAAAGGCAAAGCGATGATCCCCGTACATTATTCAGCGAGTGAGTTGTTGCCGGAACTCGGGCTCCTGTTTTGCTGTCGGCCCCGGCTACAGATCCTCGCGAGATTCAAGCGTTCCGATGGAGCTTTTCCTTGATTCGCTGCCGGTTTGTTCCAACTGCTTGCGAACGCCGGTCGATTCCTCGTGAGCCTTCCTAGAGTGTTCTTCGGCTTGCCTTGAAAGATCGTGAGCAGATGGGTGATCTTTCTTACCACGGGCAGTCGCGGCGCCTTGATGAGCATGAGCACCGAGATTGTGTAATTCAGCTGCGCGGTCGCGCGAACTTTGCAGCATTCCGTCCTTCTTCTTGGAGGAAGTT
>Ga0209006_10000847_pt1 | contig 28260 bp, 23 predicted proteins | sample JacPin_JW_Ref_O2_FD_188567 | JGI IMG/M metagenome (GOLD analysis project Ga0209006, IMG submission 188567) | Forest soil microbial communities from Algoma, Ontario, Canada - Jack Pine, Ontario site 1_JW_Ref_O2 (SPAdes) (version 2) | ecosystem: Environmental > Terrestrial > Soil > Boreal...
CGAGGCGACCATACTGCAGAGCCGCCACGCCTTCGACGCTGCGCTCGCCGCGTTGGATCTGGCACTGCAGGCGCAACCCGACAACGCGCAGGCATGGCTGACACGGGCCACGGTGCTGCGGGTGCTGGGCCGGTACGACGAGGCGATGGCGTCGTGTACTCATCTGGAAAGCGTGGCCGATGCGGCGATCACAGGCCTGTGCGAGCAGAGCCTGCGCGGGCTGACGGGACACCTGCAGTCGGCGTACGCGGCGTTGGTGTCGATGCCGCAGCAGGGGCTCGCCAACGAGGCGCGCGCATGGCGCTATTCGGAACTCGGAGAGATGGCGGAACGCAGCGGTGACGACCGGGCAGCCGAACACTGGTTGCGCGAAGGCCTGCAACTCGTACCGGAAGACTTTTATATGCGCGCGGCCTGTGCCGATCTGCTGTTGCGCCAGCGCCGCGCCGCCGAGGCGCTGCAGCTGCTGGCCGGCTACGAATCGATGGAGCCGATGTTGCTGCGTATCGTCATCGCGCAGCAGCTGCTGGAAGAGCATCGCGTCACGCCGCAGCGCACGCTGCTGTCGAGTGCCTTTGAGTACGAGCAGCAGCGCGGCGAGGCGGTGCATCGGCGCGAGCAGGCGCGCTTTCTGCTCGACGTCGAGCGGGCGCCGGAGGCGGCATTGGCCGCGGCGCAGGAGAACTGGCGTGTGCAGCACGAGCCGGACGATGTGCTCATCCTGCTGCGCTCGGCGCAGGCCGCTCACCGGCCGGAAGGCGCGCTTGCGGCCCTGCGCTTCATGCAGCAGCAGGGGCTCGAGGACGTGCGGCTCGCGCCCTACCGCGAGACGCTGCCATGAGGGACACGATCAAAGCAGCCGCGGCGCTGGTGCTGATGGTGATATTCAGCCCGGTTGCGCGCGCGCATATTGCCAGCAACGGCTTTCTGGTGGTGCAGGTGCACGGGGCGCAGCTTAGCGGCTCGATCGAGCTGGCGGTGCGCGACGTCGAACTCGCGATCGGGGTTGATGCCAATCATGACGGCCAGGTGACCTGGGGTGAGCTTCACGCCGGCGAGTCGCGGCTGATGCAGTACATCGCGCAACACCTGTCTGTGGAGGCGCAAGGCAGCGCCTGCCCGATCGAGTTGCAGCCGCTTCAAGTCAATGAGCGCGTCGACGGCAACTATGCATGGTTGCCATTCACCGCCCGTTGTCCGCTGCGCGTGCAGCAACTGCGTATCCGCTACAGCCTGATGGACGGCATCGATCCATCGCACCGCGCATTGCTGACGCTAACCGACGGTGCCGCGGCCCAGACCGGTGTGCTCGGGGGCAAGGCGGCGCCGGCGCTGTATACGCTCGATGCGCCGTCGCGCTCGCGGGCATTCGTCGAGTATCTGCAGGCCGGCGTCTGGCACATCTGGAGCGGCATCGATCATTTGCTGTTTCTTTTATCGCTGCTGTTGCCCGCGGTGCTGCTGCGTCACAACGGCAGCTGGCAGCCGGTGGCGCGGGTGCGCCCGGCATTCCTCAGCATCCTCAAGGTGGTGACCGCCTTCACGCTGGCGCATTCGATCACGCTGTCTCTGGCGGCGCTGAACGTGGTGCGGCTGCCGGGCCGGCTCACCGAATCGGTGATCGCGGCGTCGATCATCGTGGCGGCGCTCAACAATATCTTCCCGCTGGTCACCGACAGGCGCGCGCGCATCGCGTTCGCGTTCGGACTGCTGCACGGTTTTGGGTTTGCCTCGGTACTGGCCGATATGGGGCTGCCGGCCGGTGCCCGGCTGATTTCGCTGCTGGCATTCAATCTGGGCATCGAAACCGGCCAGCTGGCAGTGGTGCTGGCGGTGATGCCGGTTGTCTATGTCCTTCGGACCGGCGCGGTATATCGCCGCGCCCTGATGCCCTGGGGCTCCGCCGTCATCGCCGGCGTGGCGCTGGTCTGGCTGGTACAGCGCGCGTTCTTCCCGGTCGGTTAGCTGCGGGCTTCAGGCCTTGCGCATCGGCACAAATTCAATCGTCACGCCCGGCGCGACCGGGTAGTGCATCAGTTCGCCCGCCACGTAGCCCAGTGCCTGATAGAGCCTGACGCCGGGCAGCGTGCCCATCAGCTCAAAGCGGCTGAAACCGCGCGCCCGCGCCTCCGATTCACAGCGCTCGAGCAGCGCCCGGCCGATGCCCTGGCGCGCGTGGCCGGGATCGACGAAGAATGCCCGGATCCGGGCCGCATCCGTATGTGGATCGAGCTCGGCCGCATTGCGCTCGGCGTGGCTGTCGCCGCCGAATAGTGTGCGGCGCCGGCTCCAGCCGCCGCAGCCGATGAGCTCACCGTCGCGCGTCTCGGCGACGAAATAGGTGCCGTCATCGATCAGCTGGCTGTCCACGCCGAAGGCACCCTGCAGCGCAGCCTCGATCTGTTCGGGGCGGTAATCGCGCGCGCCGAGCGCGCGCGCGGAACGCGCAATCAGTGTCTGCAGCGCGGCGCGATCGCCGTGCGTGGCCGTGCGCAGCTGGTAGTGCATCAGGCGCTCGCCAGGATCGTGCCGGCATCACCGCTGCCGCTGCGGCCGCACTGGATCACGCGGCTTTTAGAACCTCTGTGCCACCTTGATTGCAAACGTGCGCGGCTGTGTCGGGATGATGTACGGCTGCGGCGTAATGGTCTGATTGGTCGACGCGAAGCGCGTCAGTTGGCCGCGTTCGTCGCCGACATTGACGACCGACAGCTGGATCAACAGGCCTTCGTGGTTGACTCCGGCCGTCAGGTCCACCAGGCCGAAAGCCGGCTGCATGCCCTCAAGCTCGGTCCAATCCGCCCGCAGCAGCGGTGCCGTCTCAGACTGGTAGGACCACGACGCCTGGCCGAATGGCGTCCAGTTGCCCACGGTGCTGAAGCTGTAACGCGCCACCAGGTCGCCCTTGAACTTGGGCGTGACCGGCAGGTTCGTTCCGGCCGGCGCCAAGGGCCCGTTCCACACGCCGGACGGCAGGTACGGTTCCGCCGTCACCTGGGTCGGACAGCTCGTGACGCCTTGCGTGCCGCAATAGTTCGAAGTGAGGACCGGATCGAGGAAGGTGAAGTTGGCGCTGAGCATCAGATCGCTGGTCGCCGCCCACTGCAGTTCGTTTTCGATACCCCGGATGCGCGCGTTGCCGCCGTTGACGACGATCGTCAGGCTGTTAGGCCCGAGGAACCCGAACTGGAAGTTCTTCCAGTCCTCCCAGAACAGCGCACCGTTCCAGCGCACGTGACGGTCGAACCACTGCGTCTTCCAGCCGATTTCATAATTGGTCAGGAAATCGGGCTGATAAGGTCCGACGCCCGCCTCTTCGGTGCGGTTGACGCCGCCAGGCCGAAAGCCCCTCGAAAAGGTGGCGTACACCATGAGATCCGGGGTGAACTTGTAGGTCACATTGCCGCGCGGCACGCTGCCGGTGTCGCTGACGGTCTTATTCAAATCGGTGCAGGGTGCGTACGGGGTCGTGGGCGGGGCGAAGCAACTCGCCATGCCGGTGGAAAATCCGGACAGCGCATCGTAGTTCGCCGAGTAACCGTAAAAGCCCTGCAGAGAATTCTCGTACCAGAAGTAGCGGATGCCGCCATTCACGGACAGGTGCGAGGTGATATCCCACGTGACCTGGGCGAATGCCGCCCGGTCGCGATCCACCCGCTGCTGGTCGGTGAGCCAGATGGTGTTGTCCATGTTCGGAATCGACAGACTCTCGGCGAAGCCGTTGGGATTGCCGCCCAGTACGTTGGTGAAGCCGTAGCCCGGCATCGTGTATTGCTGCCAGATGTCGTGCAGCTGTCGCTGGATAAATAGGCCGATGGTGCCGCGGATCGGCAGATCCGCCGGCGTGCTCAGCCGCAGCTCATGGCTGAATTTCTGGAAATAGCCCTTGGAATAGACGAACTCCTGCGGCATGACCGGCAGGCCGTTGTTGCCGACCCAGTTCACACCCGAGCCGTAATAGCGGTCGTAGAACTCGGAATAATCGCTGTAGTCCGCGAGCACGTGGGTATCGCGCTTCATGAACGCGCCCGCGTACACCAGGTCGAAATTGCTGAATTTGCCTTCGATCGTCAAGGCGGTTTGTACCCACGAATCCTGCGAATTCTCCGGCCCGAAATGCGTCACATCGAGGTCGCCGACCGCCGGGTCGTAGGCGAAGAAGCCCTCGGTCGTCAGGTTCTGGCCCATCACGGTCGGAGTCACAGTCCAGTTGTCGCCGATATCGATCTTGAGCGCTCCGCGGCCGCCGCGGGTGTCGACCGTGTTGTAGTCGCTCTTCGTCCAGGGGGCATTGGTGATCGCACCGGCACCGATCACCCCGGGAGTCGGGCACGGTTGGGTGGTCGTGGGATAGCCGGGATTAAAGCCCGGCTCTTGCCCGCTCCAGTTCGGAAATGTGCGAACGCCGTTGACGATGCAGGCCCCGGCGTTGGTACCCGAGACATTGTTAATGTAGCCGGCGTCGTGCTCATCCCAGCCGACCAAGCGCAGGGCGGCGAACGATGTCAGCGGTATGTTGACGAAGCCCTGCAGTTCCCAGCCGGTGCCGCCGCCGTCGCCCACCTTGTTGACGTCGACATCGTAGCCGGCCTCGAACTTGGTCGGGTCCGGCTTGTTGCTGATGATGCGGATGGTGCCGGACTCGGAACTGGCACCGTACAACGTACCCTGGGGTCCCTCGAGCTCCTCGATGCGCGCGATGTCGTAGATATGAACGTCGACCGTGCCGTCGATGGTAGTGACCGGCTCCTCGTCGAGATAGACACCGACGCTCGGCTGCGGTCCCGAGTGATTGCCGTCGCCGCCGCTGACCACGCCGCGCATGTAGACGTGCGAGCTGCCGGGCTCGCCGTTGCCGCCCTGGCCCTGGCCGCGCACGTAGGAGATGCTCGGCGAGTACTTCACGTAGTCGTCCAGATTGACGATGCCGAGCTGTTCGAGTTTGCGCGAGTCGAGCACCTCGATGCTGACCGGTACGTCCTGCAGGTTCTCCGACACCTTCTGCGCCGTGACCACTACTTCCTGCAGCGCGCCCGCTTCGGCCGCTTCGTCGGCATGGGCAGCTTGCATCGAAAAGAGTATCGCCGAAGCAACAGGTAGGCCCGTCCGCATGATCGAACAGCGTCTAGTCGATTGAGTGCGTTGGAGTTTTCGCCGTCGACTGCGTGTCATAGACCTACCCTCTTATGGTGGTTATCAAGCTCCCTCGAGCGCAAAGATCATGCAATGCGAATCAATTGTCAAAAAGAATCTGGCACGGCGGGATAGGCGGGGAGCACCGCACCCAAGGCGGATATCAGCGGCCCGAGCCACGGCTCGTAATGACGCCAGTGGTCCACACCCTCGCGGAAGATGGGTTGGCGCACCTGCTCGGAGCTGGCGGTACGCACCGCGCGCTCGTTTTCGTAGAACTTCAGACAGCCATCCTCGAACGGCACATTGCAGTAGGCGAGCAGCCGCCGCACCTGCGCATCCGTGTCCTCGATCAGGGTCTCGTAGATTACCCGGTGGACACGCCCCGGCAGCACGGTATCGAAGTGAGCCATCAGTTCGACGTAGTCGTGGTAATAGCGGCCCAGGTCGTCCAGCCCGTAGGTGTAGTTCTGGCCGCGCGCGAAGTGCTGTTTGAAGCACGACAGACAGCAGCCGAGCGGGTGGCGGCGCGCATCGATGATCCTGGCGTTCGGCAATATCAGGTGAATGAGTCCGATATACAGACAATTGTTGGGCATCTTGTCGATGAAGAACGGGGCATCGCTCTTGCGCACGATCCGCGTGCCGGCCAGATAGCGCTCGCCCAGCGCGCGCAGCTCGCTGTGCGTGAGGGCGGCCAGCGCCTGCAGGAAATGATCCGCCTGGCCGCGGCCGTCGCGGCCGGCGAGTTCGCGCGCGATCTGCGGAATATCCGGCAACTCCATCGTGCCTTCGATCAACGAGTGGCTCGCCAGAATCTGCTCGAGCAGCGTCGAGCCGGCGCGCGGCAGGCCGAGAATGAAGATCGGATCCCGGGCGGCAGAGCCGGCGCCGGCGCGCGCTGCAAAAAATTCCGTGCTGAACAGAGCCTTCGAGCCGCGCACGAACTGCGAGTTCTCGTCAGCGCTGTACGGATGCGCCTGGCGGCGGATCGCATTGCCCTCGGCATAATGGCTGAAGGACTCCTGGTAGCGCTCCTCGTCCTCGAGCGCCTTGCCGAGCGCGAATTCGAAGTGCAGGCGATCCTCGGCGGTGAGCTCGCCGCGAAGCAGCGCCGTGCGCATCGCCAGTACATCCGCATCCGAGAAGCGCAACGTCTTCAGATTGGCGAGGCTCCACCACGGCTCGCCCAGAGTCGGCTCCATCGCAATGGCGCGCCGATAGGCCGTGATGCTATCGGTCTGCCGGCCCGCGGTTTTCAATGCATGGCCGTAGCTCATCCAGACTTTGGGCTGCTGCGGAAAATCCGCCAGCACGGTCTCATACACCTTGATCGACTCGGCGTAGTCGCCGAGATTGGCGAGGATTGCGGCCTGAAGGTTGCGGTAACCCGGGTTGTGCGGTTGCGCCGCCAGCAACCGTTCGATCTGCAACAGGGCCGCGGCCGCTTGGCCCTGCCGATTGAGTACCGAGGCATAGTTGTATCGGGCCGCGTCGAAGCTCGGGGCGAGCTCCAGGCAGCGCTCGAGCAGCGACTGGGCGTCCGGGTATCGGCGCAGCCGAGCGGCAACCTCGGCGAGCATGCGCAGCGCGGCGACGTCGGTCGGATACGCCTGCAGATGAGCGCGCAGACGCGCATCGGCCACGGGCAGCTGGTTCTCGATCAGCGCTGCGGCCGCTTCCGTGAGCCGCGGATCGTGCGTGGCCGCCTTCAGGTAGCGGGCCCGGGCCTGGTCGGCCGCAGCCGCATCGCCCTGCGCATCGAGCTGGTCGGCGAGCAGACGCCAGGCGTCGGGCGAATCGGGCTTCAACTGCAGCGCGCGGCGCAGCGCCGCGACCGCCTCGCCGGCGCGCCCGGCCTCGCCGCGCGCGATCCCCAACTCCAGATGCACGGCGGCTGCGTGCGCCTGCTCGCGCGCAAGCGGTTCGAGTACCTCGAGAGCCGCCTGCGTCTGTCCGGCGAGCCGGTGCGCCGCGCCGAGCACCAGGCGCGCACGCGGGTGACCGGGCACGGCCCGCAGGATCTCGACGGCCTGCTGCGCGGCGAGGCCGGGGTCCTTCGCCAGCAGCCGCTCCGCGTGAGCAAGTGCGACCTCGAGGGTTCCGAGCGGCTCCGAAGGCTTACTCAATTCCAAATCCTGTACAGGCCCGCAGCGGGCGATGGCAAGATAAAGGCCTTCGCCTCCGGGTTGTCAAATGCGCTGCGCCGCGAATGGGGCGATCGGTTCACACAGCAGTAACGCGCGCGACCTACCGTCAACGCGCAGGCGGTCAACGCAGGAGAGTGCCGGATGATGCCGCGTGGCTGCGCGCTGATTGCACTGGCTGCCCTGTGGTGCGGCGGCGTCAGCAGCGCGGGCGAAGCGCCGGCGGCCCAGAGCGCGTCAAATCCCTGGCCGCCGCCGACGACGAGCGTGAGCTGGTCGGATCCGGCAGCCACGCATCGAGCCAGCGTGCATCTGCAATTGCTCGCTTTCAACGATTTCCACGGCAACCTGCAAAGTCCCGCGCTGTCCTCGCTGCGTCCGGCCGGCGGCGCCGCGGCGCTGGCGGGTTACCTTAAGGCGCTCGAGCGTGCAGCGCCCGGGCGCACGCTGATCCTTCACGCCGGCGATCAGCTCGGCGCCAGCCCTCCGATCACCAGCCTGCTGCAGAACGAGCCGGCGATCGAGTTTCTGAATCTGCTCGCCAACGCGAATTGCCGCTACGGCTCGGCGCTGCGGTTCTTCGATGCGGCTGACTGGCAGCGCGATCCGAATCGCTGCAACGTCGTCGGCACGCTCGGCAATCATGAATTCGATGCCGGGGCCGCCGAGATTCTCCGCCTGCTCGGTGGCGGCAACGCCGCGGGCGGTCCGTTTCTCGAGCATCCGTTTCGCGGCAGCAGGGTGCCCTACGTCTGCGCCAATGTGGCTGACCGGCGCACCGGCAAGCTGCTATTGCCGCCGTACGCCGTGGTGGTCGTTGCCGGTATTCCGATTGGAGTGATCGGTGCGGTGCTGCGTGATACCCCGAGCATCGTGCCGGCCTGGGCGGTCGAGGGTCTGGAATTTCTCGACGAGGCGGCATCGATCAATCGTGCCGCCGCCGAGCTGCAGCAGCAGGGCATCCACACGCTGATCGTGCTGATTCACCAAGGCCTGGAGCCTGCGGCCACGGCGGCTGGCTACGACTGGCACGGTCCGCTGCGCGATATCGTCGCGCAGCTGGATCCGGATATCGACGTCGTGATCTCCGGACACACGCATAACTACAGCAACGTGCTGCTGCCCAGTCGCGGCGGGTCCGCCGTGCTGGTCACCCAGGCCTATTCCTATGGGGTGGCGCTGGCCCAGATCGATTTGCGCATCGATCCGCTGACCCGCGACGTCGTGGCGAAGTCGGCCCGCATCGTACCGGTGTGGGCCGATGCGCCCCCGGGGCGGCCCGGCGATCCGCAGGCGCGCCGGCTGACGGCTGCGGCGCACGAATTGGTGGCGGCAACGGTCGAACGCGTGGTCGGGAAATTGCCGCAGCCGATGACGCGCGTGGTGAACGCGGCGGGCGAATCGGCACTCGGCGATCTGGTCGCCGACGCGCAGCGCGCGGCCACGCATGCCGACATCGCACTGATGAATCCCGGTGGCCTGCGCTCCGATCTGCGCGCTGGTGCGGTGACGTGGGGCGATGTGCTGACGCTGCACCCGTTTGCCAATCGCCTGATCACGCTGGACATGACCGGCGCGCAGTTGCTGGCGCTGCTCGAACAGCAGTGGCCGATCGAGAGCGACGCCGCGCCGAGAATTCTCAAGACCTCCGGCCTCTATTACAGCTGGGATCCTGGCCGACCTGCCGGTGCGCGCATCGTCGAGGCCTGCGATGCGGCGCGCGAGCCGCTCGACGCGCAGCGCCACTACCGCGTGACGGTCAATGATTTCCTGGCCAACGGCGGCGACGGCTTCGTCGCGCTCAAAGCGCTCGGAGCAGGTGAATCGGGGCCGCTCGACCGCGAGGCGCTGGAGCAATTTCTGCAGCATCAGCCGCCTTCGGCGCCTGCCAGCGGGCCTCGGATCGCACGCTCCGGCCAGGCGGATTGGCCGCTATGCGCCGTGCACTGAGGGGTGCCGCGCCGCGCCGGCGCCAAAGCGCGGTGATTTGACAACGGATAGCAGATAAGTGCAGTCTCATCAGGCGCCAACGGTGTTGTAAGAAATCGACGCCGGGCATTTTTTGGGGCGCCAGGAGATGCGGGGGGAAGCGGTGCGGCATCGTCGCTGTAGAGCGATCTCAGCGACGATGCCGCCCGGGATTACCTGCCCGTTCGGGTAGTTTCGGTCCTCGCCAGCGGCGCGCACGCTGCAGTCCATGAATACCCTGTCTGTTCTGCAGCAATGGTCGCGCGAGCGCGCGGCACTATCAGCCACTCTGGCGCCTCGTGCCGTCGCCATCGCACTCGACAAACGCCGATCCATCTCCGGAATCCGCTGGCGCGGCGAATTGGTCGTGACGGCGGCCGAAGCCCTGGCCGGCAGCGATGAGGTGCTGCTCGCCTCGGAGCGCGGCGAGCAGCGCGCCACGCTGGTCGCCTGCGATCTGGCAACCGACGTCGCGGTGCTGCGGATCGAAGGCGGCGATGCGGCCGCCGGGCCGGTCATCAGCGAGGCAAGCGCACCCACCGCTGCGGCACTGGAAGCCGGTGCCGGCGTGGTGATCGTAGGCCGCACTCGGCGTGGACCCGTGGTCGGCTTTGGCACGGTGCGCGCCGCGGGGCCGGCTTGGCGCTCGCGCCGTGGCGGCGAAATCGCGCAGCGCCTGGAATTCGAGGCGGCGCTGGATGGCCGCTTCGAGGGCGCGGTGGTTGCCGATCTGTCCGCGGCGGTGCAAGCGATGCTGGTGCCAGGGCCGCGCGGCAGCCTGCTCGGCATTCCGGCGCCGACCATCGAGCGGATCGTGGCGGCGGTCGAGCAGCATGGCTATCTGCCGCGGCCCTATCTGGGACTGCGATTACAGCCGCTGTGGCTGGATGAGGCGACACGAGGACGCTGGGGACGTACGGGCCGGAGCATCGCCGCGGTTGCCGGCGTTGAGCCTGGCTCCCCGGCCGAGGCCGCGGCACTGGCGCCAGGCGATCTGCTGGAAGCGATCGACGGCGTGGCGATCGATTCAGTGGAGGGTCTCGTCGCGCAGCTCGCCCCGTCGGACCCGGGCCGCGTGCTCGAGCTGCGGCTGCGCCGCGGCGGAGCGCCCCAGACGGTGAAAGTCACGGTCGGTGAATGGCGGGCGCCCCGGCGCTGACTGACCTTGCAGTCGGCGATGGCGCCACCATTACCGACATGGTGAACCCGACCGTCCAACGCCATTCGGCGCGACTGACGCCGCGCGAGCGCGAGGTTCTGGCGCTGGTCGCGGCAGGAATCTCGAACAAAGGCATCGCTCGAGCGCTGCAGGTGTCGCCGAACACGGTGAAATTTCATATTGCAGCGCTGCTGGAGAAGCTCGACGCGGCCACGCGCGCCGGGGCGGTGGTCGCGGCGTTGCGACGCGGAGAACTCTCGCTATGACTATGCCCGCTGCCCAGAGCGACGATGCCGTGCAGGACCCGCAGCTGATGCACGAGCAGGAACAGATACTGCTCGACGCCTACTCGCGCACCGTCACCAGCGTCGCCGAGGCCGCCACGCCGGCAGTGGTTGCAATTCATACCCGGCGCTCGTCCGCGCCCGGCGTGCAGACCGGCTCCAGTGCCGGCGGCGGCCTCCAAGGTGGCAGTGCCTCGGGCTTCGTGTTCACGCCCGACGGACTGATTCTCACCAACAGTCACGTGGTCCATGGGGCGAGTGCGCTGCGGGTTGCAACCGTGCGGGGCGAGGAGTTTGAAGCCGACCTGCTGGGTGAAGATCCGCATACCGATACTGCCCTGATCCGAGTGAGCGCGGCGATGCCGGCTGTGACTCTCGGCCGCTCGCATGCGCTGCGGGTCGGGCAGGTGGCGATCGCGATCGGCAACCCGCTCGGCTTCGACTGTACGGTCACAGCGGGGGTCGTCAGCGCGCTCGGCCGCTCGCTGCGCGCCAGCTCGGGGCGACTGATCGAAGACGTGGTGCAGACCGACGCGGCGCTCAATCCGGGCAATTCAGGCGGCCCGCTGATGGATTCTGCCGGCCGCGTCATCGGCATGAATACCGCCATCATCGCTGGCGCCCAGGGCATCTGCTTCGCGATTGCAATCGACACGGTGCAGCGGGTGGCGCTCGAACTGCTGCGTCACGGCCGCGTGCGGCGTGCCAGCATCGGCATCGGCGGCCAGACCGTCGCGGTACCGCAACGCCTGCGGCGTCATTTCGAGTTGCCGCAGCTCTCGGCGGTGCGGGTCATCAGCGTGCTCGAGGGCGGCGCCGCAGCCCGGGCCGAACTCGAAGCCGGTGACCTGCTGGTGCGCTTCGACGGTCAATGGATCGGTGGCGTCGATGATCTGCACCGGCTGCTGATCGACTCGCGCATCGGGGCCGCAACGCCGCTCGAGCTGGTGCGGCGCGGGCGGCGCCTGAAGGTCAATGTCGTCGCCAACGAGAGCGAGACCGGCTGACTTGCCAGCGCGCCTTTCAGCTCAGCGGTTCGATGTCGTTGAACCTGGCGTAATCGAAGTGATCGATCCCGTCCGCATCCGTGGTCAGCACGTCGATGAAGCGGTGATTCCAGCGCAGCGCTGATGCCGGATATTCCTGCCGCGCCATCAGGTTCTGTCCGGTGGTCTCATCGGAGCCGATCACCGTGAGCAGCAGAAAGGCGCGCTCTGCGCTCAGCGATTCCGCGCTCGCTCCGGCCAGCGGACTGGCCGCATCGATGACATGCAGCAAGGTCCAGCCGAACACGAACAGGGGATGGTGGCTGCGCGTCAATTTCAGATCCTGGATCCTGCGGATGCGGAAACCCTCGGCTGTGATTTCGTCGCGCAGCAGGCGCAGATGTGCCGAGGCTTCCATCACGATGTTCTGCCGCGCATTGGCGGCGCGTAGCACCAGCGTCGGCTGGCCATTCAGCGGCTGGATGACGGCATGATGCGCGAACATGAAGCGCGCCGTCGGCCTGGCGAAGCGCGCGAACATCATGCCGGTGATCAGCGCCAGGCACATCAGGCCGACGAAGATCTCGGATGCCGCGATGATATGCGCGAACGGCGTCTGCGGGTGCATATCGCCGTAACCGACCGTGGCGAGAGTCTCGACGCTGAAGAAGAACCTTCCCCAGTAGCCAGGCGGGTTGAGGTTGGCGATGTCTTCGGGCTGCAGCGAGTAGATGCCCGCGAACAGCAGATTGAAGATGAAGAAGAAGGCGGCAAAGGTTGCGAAAATGGCCGGCCAGCTGACCGTCATGAACAGGTGATAGAGATCCTGCCAGACCCGCCGGCGCAGTCCATGGGTGACGATCTGTCGGCTGGAAACGCTGCCGGTGCGTCTGCTGTAGCGATAGATTGGGCGCACGTCCGAAGTCTAGCGCGTGCGCTGACGCAGGTGGCGCTGTGGCTGTCGGCGCCCGGATCCGGCCGGCGCCATTAGCCCATAACGCTGCGCCAGGCGTTCTCCCACGCGCCCGGGTCGGTCAGTGCAACGAAGCCGAGACCGGCCAGAGCACCATCGAAGTGCGCGTCATGATTGATGCGCCCGCGCGCTCGCCGCGCCGCGTAGAACGTATAGATGAGATAACCGATCGCGAACAGTGGCGCCGGAATCGGCAATGGGATCGGCATGATCATGATCGACTGGCGCGGAAAGTACACGATCGAGGCGAACAGCAGCGCGAGAACCGCGCCCGAAGCGCCCAGGCAGGCGTAGTCCGGATCGTGGCGGTGCTTGAAGTAGGTGCCGGTATTGCTGGCGGCGAGACCGATGAAATACAGCGCTGCGAAGCGCGCCGAGCCGATCACGCGCTCCACCGGAAAGGCGAAGAAGCAGTAGGTGAGGCCGTTGAACAGCAGGTGGCCCAGATCCGCGTGCACGAAGCCGCTGGTGAGCGCGGTGTGGTACTGCCGGCGTGGCAGAAACCAGAACGGCCGGAACAGGTTGCGCTCGATGAGCCACGGCGCCGCCAGCAGACCGAGCAGGCTGACCGCCACCGTGATCCCGAGGATGATCAGGGCCGCCATGTTACGCCCGGCGCCGCCGCAGCATCAGCAAGTTGCCGCCCAGGCAGAGCGCAACGCCGAGAAAAGTCTGCAGCTGCCAGCGAAACTGCTCGAATGCGGTCGACAGCAGCAGTGCGACCACTGGGATGGCCACCGCAGTGTAGGAGGCACGGTCGGCGCCGATTCGCCGCATCAGCGTCAGGTAGGCGCCGAACGCGAGTGCGGAACCGAACAGCGACAGATAGAACAGCGAGACGATGTAGCTCCAGGAGACATCAAAGGCGAAGCGCTGGCCGGCCGCGAGCGCCATCGCGGCGACTGCCAGCGCGCCGTACAGCATCGACCAGGCATTGATCTGCATCACCGGCAACTGCCGACGGTGAATGCGGGTAGCGACCATGTTTCCGAGCGAAGCCACGGTGGTCGCCGTGACTGCCAGGCTCAGCCCCAGAACCTGGCTGCCGGTATTCGAGAATCGCTGCAACTCGGGCCAGAAGATCAGTGCCACGCCGACCACACCGACCACAGCCGCGACCGCGGTGACAGCCCGGATCGGCTGCGAAAAGAACAGCCGCATGCCCACTGCGTTCATGAACACCACGATCGAGAACACGACCGCCACCAGGCCCGAAGTCAGATACTGTTCGGCGAGATAGACGCAGGCGTAATTGACGCCGAACAGCAGCACCCCCTGCAGCGCAAGCCACAGGTGATCGCGCCCACTGAAGCGCAGCGGCTGACGCCTGAGCGCCGAGTAGGCGAGCAGCATCAGTGAGGCGAGTGCGAAGCGCCACGCCACCGAGACCAGCGGTGGCACGACGCCGAGCTGAAACTTGATAACCAGCCAGGTCGAGCCCCAGATCAGTACGGCGACGCTGTAGAGCGCGAAATTACTCATGGCCGTTTCAGCTGGCGCTCTCGGCGCTGTAGCGGGCCAGAAGACCGCTGCGTACCGCGTAGCGGTACACATAGGTGAACAGGCACGCCGCCAGCAGGATGTCGAGCAGCGCCAGCGCGATGGCGATCAGCAGGCCGCGACTGGAATAGCCGTGGCCGGCGACCACCGAACGCATGTTTTCGAACACATAGGAGGGCGGCAGCAGATGGCCGACGTTGCGCATCCAGGCTGGCAGCGTAGACAGCGGGTAGAACACGCCGACGAACGGCGACAGCAGCGCGGGAATCGGCCACACCAGCCACTCCGAGGCGGGTCCGAGCCGCAATACCATGGCACTGGCCAGTACCCCCAGCCCTATGCCGAACAGGAACAGCACCAGCAGGAATGGCAGCAGCAGCAATCCCATGGAAAAGAACGGCAGGCCGAACAGCCAGGTGGCCAGCAGCAGCATGACGATGAGACCCACCAGGCTGGTGGCGACTCCGGTCAGCACCAATCCGGCGAGGTACTCGGAGATCAGCAGCGGTGTTGCAAAGACGTTGATGAAATTGCGCGACCAGACATCCTCGAAGAACGCCATGGTCACGCCCTGCATCACGCGCGTGAAGAAATCCCAGAACAGCACCGCGCCGAGCAGGCTGGAGATGAAGTTGATGCCGCTTGACGTGACGCTGTTGAGGTAGCGCGAGATGAATCCCCACAGAATGATATCGACCGCGACCCAGGCAATCATCGGCAGAACCCGGGTCGGACTGCTGCGCATCAGGTACAGCTGCCGCAGGGTGATCGCGGCGACCGGGCGCAGCTTCATCGTACGGCTGCGCGGCCATCAACAGCCGGCGCCAGCGGCTCGCGGGCCAGCCGGATGAACAGCTCCTCGAGCGAGGCCGCGCCGTGTGCCGGCGGCAGGGTCTTGGGATCGCCTTCCAGCAATATCCTGCCGCGCGACAGGAACAGCACCCGATCGCAGGTCTCCTCGACCTCGTACATGTTGTGCGAGGTCCAGAGGATGCCGCAGGCGCCGCGGCTGGCCATCGCGCGTATACGCGAGCGGATCAGATCGGCGGCAGACGGATCGAGCGACGCGGTGGGTTCGTCCAGCAGTAACAGCCGCGGCCTGTTCAGCAGCGCCTTGGCGAGCGCCAGGCGGGTCTGCTCGCCGGAGGACAGCAACCCGCTGCGCGTATTGCGCAGGCGCAGCAGGTCAAACTCGTTCAGCAGCTCATCGATGCGGCTCGAGCCTGACGGCATGTTGTACAGCAGGCTGAAGAAACGCAGGTTCTGATAGACGGTCAGGTTGCCCGGCAGCGTGGCGTAGACCGCGGAGAAATTGGTGTGCGCGAGCGCCAGCGAACGCTGGCGGGCCAGGTCGATGCCTTCGATGCGGATCGTACCGGCGCTGGGCTGCAGCACGCCGAGCACCATATTGATGGTGGTGGTCTTGCCGGCACCGTTGGGTCCCAGCAGGCCGACGATCTCGCCGACACGCACGCCGAACGAGATGCCATCGACCGCGACGGTGCTGCCGTACTGCTTGCGCAGGCCCTCGGCGCGCAGCGCGTCGTCCGACGCCACTAATGCGGTTCGCCGCCCGGGTGCGCATCCTCCATCGGGAAGGTGTGGACGTCACCCGCCGGGGCCGGGCTGGCAGGCACGGGCGGCGGTGGCGCCGATGCAGCAGCCGGTGCCGGCGCGGCTGAGCTCTGGCTGTTGGCGCTGTTGGCTACCGCAGCCAGAAAGCGCCGCGCCGATTCGGAATGGGTGGTCACCTTGTTGCTGGTGATCATATTGGTGGTCACGTCGTCATCGACGTAGAAGGCGCGATTGCCGCTGCGGTCGAAGGCAACCACGGTGCCGTCGAGCGCGACTCCGGCGAACAGGCCGCGTGAGCGCGAATAGGAGTAGATCTCGGCGGCCTTGCCGGCCGCGGCCTCGGTCTGGCGGCCGACCGGTCCGGCCGCCACCGACACGTCGCCTCCGAGCGTGAACTTGCCGCGCGCGAAGTTCTCGACGCTGCGCTGGGTCACGAACACCAGCACCACATCGGTCGAGCTGGCGCCGATCTGCGCGCCGAAGCTGCCGCCGCCGAGGCGGATGAATATCGGATTGCTGAAGCGGCTGGAGGCGGCATCGCGCACCGTCAGCACGCCGTTGCCGTAGCGGCCGCCGAACACGAATGCGCCCTTGATGACCTCGGGCACGACCGCAACACCGTAGGCGCGCTGCATCAGCCAGTCCGGGACGCGCTGGTCTGGCGTCGCAGCCAGCTCTTCGAGCACCTGAGTAGCAGTGATCAGCACTGCTTCCTCGCGTGACGGGGTCTGCGCAAGCGCGCTGTTCAACGGTGCCACGAGCATTGCCGTGGACAGGATCGACAGTAGGACGGAGCTTCGGGTCATGATTCGCCTCCAGGGCATTTGAGCCTAGGAGGCGGATGATCGTTCAGTACCAGAAGGAAATAAAGAACTGCATGACGTTGGCGTCGAGCGTGTAGAGCGGCTGGTCCTCGGCCGTGGGGGCGGCGATCAGATCGTCGCGAAAGTCCTGATAGTCGATACGCAGGTGGTCGTAACTGAAATTGAGCGTGCCTTTATTCACCCAATGAGGCCAGGGAGGATGGAATTCCCAGCTGGCTCCCACCCCCAGGGTGAGGCTGTGAAACTGCGCCAGCTCGCGGTCGCGGGAGGTGAAATTCTGAGAATCCTGGAAAGGATACAGGTCGCTGTAGAAGTTGGCGGGGCGCTGCCAGTAATAGCGCGCGCTCGCATCCAGCGTCCAGGCTGCGAACAGCGACTGCGTATAGCCGACCTTCACGGTGTTGGCGAGGATGCCCCAGGTATCGGAGTACAGGCGATAGTTGCCGTCCAATGCCGCGTGCCAGGGCAAATAGTACTTCAGCTGCGCCGAGCCGGCGGCGCCGGTGCGGGTGTTGGGGGCGTTGGCCGGCCCGAAGCTGTAGCCGGTGGCGCTGAACGGATCGACGAAGCGCACCACGCGATAGGGACTTTGCAGGTAGCCGTTGCTCTCATCGGACTCGAAGTTCAGGCCGAGCAGCAGGTTGCGCGTCAGCACCTGCGACAGACCGACCGACCAGTTGCGATGGTCGGCGTCGCCCACCCAGCGCTGGAACACGCCCTTGTCGACTTCCCCGACCCGGTCCCAGCCGCGCGTGAAGCCGAACGACACGGTCGTCAGGTCGCCGAACATGCTCTGGCTGACGTTGAAGAACGCGGTATTGGATTTGTAATCCGGTTCGCCGCTGTAGATGAAGCCGGCGCTGTAGAGCGTGCTGCCGTGCAGGTAGTCGACGCCAAAATTGTGCTGCGTGCGCGTTTCCTTGTAGGCGCTGGCAGTCGACAGTACGTCGATCGAGGCGCTGGAAATCACGTCTTCGTAATACTGGTAGGAGAAAGAGAGCGAATCACCCAGCTTCTTTCGCACCAGCACCGATGGGCCCTGTACGGTCAGGCCGCCGCCGTCGTAGCGGTGATAGAGCACGTCGGTGCGGTCGTCCGGCAGCACGTCGGCATGGCCGACGGCGCCCAGGCCGAAGGCGACCGCAGCCAGCCAGCGAATGCGCAGTGCCAGCCGGCCGGTCACGTGCCAATTTTCCCGGTTTCGCTCACGCGTCCCCTGTCGCTAATTGCAACCGCACCCGCCACCGACGCTGCCGGTGGCGCCGCGGGCGCCTTCACGCACCTCGAACACGTGGTCGAGGTAGCCATCGGAGATCGGATTGCGGTCGAACGACATGATCGGATCGGCCAGGTGTTCGCGCTCGTAGGGTTTGACCCAGGGCTGGATCGGGCTGCAGCCGCCAAGCAGCATGCCGAGCAACGCCAGGCCGCTCAACAGTGCGGCACGCGGCAGTGCCGGCGCAATGTTCCGCGAATGCTTGTTCGGCATGGTGAGTTCCCGTCGCTGCATCACTCGCGCATCAAGCTGCGAATCTGATCCAGATACTGGCTTTCGTCGCCGGGCTTGTATCCGTGATGCACGTAGCGCACGTTGCCCTTGCGGTCGACGATGACGGTGCTGGGCATGCCGGACACTTCATACAGGGTACTGACCTTGCTCTGGGTGTCGAACAGTATCGGAAAGGAGACAGGCGTCGCCTTGAGGAAAGTAAGCGCGTCGCCGGATTTCGGTTCGACATTGACCCCCAGCAGCGTGAATCCGGCGGCTTTATACTTGCGGTACATCTGATCGAGCACCGGCATCTCCTGCCGGCAGGGGCCGCACCAGCTGGCCCAGAAGTTGATCAGCACCACCTGGCCCTTGAGATCCGCGAGGCTCACCGGGTCGCCTGCCGCTGCCGGCAACTGGAACGCGGCAGCCGGTGAACCGCTGCTCGCGGCTGGCGCTGGCAGCGCCGCTGCGGGCGCCAGGGCAAGGCCGAGAGTCAGGACGCAAACCGTTACAGTGCCAGCTTTCATGACTGTCTCCATTCAATGCGATCGGGCGCCTGCTGCGCAAGCTCGCTAGAAGAACACGGTCGCACCAATCGTTGCCTGAAGATTGTTCTTCAGCTGATAGACGCCGATGTCGTTGGACTTGAACACCAGGTCCTGGACGTCGATGTGCAACGCCAGCCAGTCCGTCGGCAGCACGCGATAGCCGGCACCGAAATTTATCGCGAAATTCTGATCACCAGCGAATTTCACGTTGCCGATGCCGCCGATCATGTACAGGGCGCTGGTCATGGCGAGGTTGCGACCGATGAATACCTCGCCGGGAAGGAAGTTGTAGCCCAGCGAAAGGTTGTAATACGTGAAGCGTCTCTCAGCATCGGAAAGTAGTTGTACGTTGCCGCTCAGCAGCTCAAAGCTGGTCTTGCCACCCTTGGCGCGCCCATAGGTCGCCTCGACAAACAGATCCTCGCTGATGTGATAGTCGAGGCGCGCCCCGGCGACCGGCTGGGCGCCGAAGTCCTGGATCGAGAGCTCGCCGTAATAGCCACCGATCTCGAAGTCCTTGGGTCTGATCTTCGGCACCTTGATGGTGCGGCGCTCCACCTGCGGCTCGATGACCGACGGCGGCGACGCGTCGCTGTCGTCCGTGCCGGCCGATGCGCTGGCGGTGGCGTCGCTCTGGGGGTGATGCCAGGGCCAATGCATCGACGCACAGCCGCTGCAGGCGGCGATGGCGATGCTCAGTAGAAGAAGGCGAATCCGAGTCTCCATTCTTCGTTGACCTCATTTGCATTGGTCCTGGTGAACACGACGTACTGGCGATAATCGGCGCGCACGAAGAAGCGCCGCGTCAGGTAATAGCGGGCGCCGACGCCGGCGTATCCCAGCTCATCGCTGCGATCCACCGGTTTGGCCAATGTGGCTTTGGGTTGCACCCAGACATATCCGGTACCTATATCGACCAGCGGTGAGAAGCGCCACTCGGGCATGAACACGTGCGCCAAGCCGATCTCGGTCGTGTAGCCGTCGGAAACATTGCCAGTGTACTGCGACAAGCCGAGCTCGATCTTAAGGTTATCGGTGATCGACAATGCGCTGTAGGCCGCCACCAGCGTGGCCCCCGCATAGTCGCCGGCAAATATCCCGCCCTCCCAGCGATGGTGGGCGAATTGGGCGCGATCACCCAGCCCGACCACGAATGGTGCGCCATCGGCCATCGTGGTCAGCTTCATCTCTCGCGCCGATGCCCAGCCTTCCACCCCGCGCTCGGTGCGCACCTTGAACCAGTCGGTGCGGCGGAACAGCACGTCCACCGATTCGCCACGCGCAACGACCTGCGCGACCGGGTAGCCACGTCCGGGCCCGGTGTGCAGTTCCAGGTACGGCTCGGTGACGAATAACTGCAGAAGTTCATGCGCGGCGCGGGCCGGCGTCGCCACCAGCGACAGCGACCAGAGCGCGAGCACGATCGCGAGCTCAATTCGTCGGAGCGACAAACGGATTGTTGTAGTACTGGGCGCCAATGTCTGCCCATTCTGACAGCAGCCGCATCTCAGCGGGAGATAGCAGGCCGATGTGCGTGGCGTCGGTGACGAACACCTGGAAGAAATGCGAATCGGTCGCGTCGCCGGAGATGAACTCTTGCCCGCGTACGACCGCGGTGGTGGTCGCCCCGGTGGTCGAATTGGTCGTGGTGACACTGAAGGGATTCAGAAGCTGCTGATAGGCATTGTCCTGATTCGCATTGGTCGCCGACGGCCCGTCGGCAAGATCCAGATAGCCGGTCGCTGCCGTGGACGCAGTATGGCAGTTGACGCAGGTGTTGGCCCCGCGATCTTTATCCCACAGCGGCTGGATATTGGTCGGGTAGTTGATCACGACGCGGCAATTCGCGGTCCAGCCGCCGGGCAGCGCGCAGGTCTGCGCGGTGGGCAGCGGCGTGGTGAAGGTCGGATCGTCGTACGACAGCAACACCGGTTCATTGCCGGTACCGCCGCCGAACCAGGGGTCGTTAAAAACAACGTTGACGCTCGGGGTCGCGGCGGCGCTGGCCGAACCGGCCGAGTTGCCGCAGTTGTAGCCGACCAGCGCCTCCGCCATCGTTTCACCCAGACAGGTGGTGTACGAACCCTGGGTGCCCGGGAACAACCCGGTGGTGGTAGCGCCGGTCCAGGCGGAGGCGAAGGTACCCGGCCGGCCGTGAGAGTAGAAACTACCGCCGGCAACCGGCGTCTGTTGCGCGGGTGGCAGATGACAACCGTTGCAGCTGAGCACTTCCCCCGGCAGCAACTGCAGCCAGGCGCGATGCAGCGGAAAGATGCGGCGCGCGGTGACATCGACCACCGAGATCTGGAATGCCACATTCGCCGGCACAGTGACACGCACCGAGCCATCGGGCTCGATCGGCACGTAGCCCAGGATCTCGCGCATGTAATTGCCGGCGGCGCCGAAGGCGGTTGCACGATCGAAATTGAGAGTCTGCTTGTCGGGGATCGCGACTGCCTTCTCGAGCCGCAGAAAACGCGCCGGACGCTGATCGGCGTCGGTTTGCGCCATCACCGCGATGCCACCGGCTCCGGTCCCGCTCCAGGCCGCTCCGTCCCAGTCGTAGACGCTGCGAATGTCGATGACACCCACCGGCGTGGAGCTGGAGGTGTAGGTGTCGGCAATAAAAGCAGGCGGTGCCGGACGCGGCTGCAGCGCCACGATGTCGGTGACGAACACTCCTTCCACCGGGGTCACGATCGGCTTAAAGGTATTGGCGGCCGGATCGAACATCCACGCACTGTACAACACCGGCGCTGCGAGCAGGGTGGTGTCGGCGAGATTGGCGGGCGTGCACGCCAGAATCGTACCGGCCATGTTCTGCAGCCGACATTCGCTCCAGGTCACCAGGATGCGTCCGCTGCCATCCCACAGCGGGAACGCCGAAGAGAAGCGCCCGCCGGGCGAGATCACCGGGATGTTCTTGGTGGTGTCGAGCGCGGTGGAGACGGCATTTTGCGTAGCCGCCGATTCTGCAAAGGCCGTGGTCGAATAGCCGCCGTTGTTCACCGTGTCCGGATACGCCTGGTTGTTTTCAACATAGTGCTGCACATCGACGATCATCAGATTACCGCCGAAATCGGCCGGCGTGAATGGACGCACCAAGCTCAATACCTTGCCGTTCGGCAGCTCGCGTGATTTCACGAACTGCACCGTGCAGTCCTCGCCGGCCGGACAGGTGTCGGCGCCGCCCGGGTTGGTACTGATGGTGTTATGGCTGCCTTTGCCGTACAGCAACTCGACATCGGTGCCGTCCGGGTTGCTCGTATATAGATGTATGCCGTTACTGCCATCGGCATGATCCCAGCGGCTCCACAGCACGCGGCCGTTGACCAGTACGGTGGCATCGACATCGTGGCTGGGGTTGTAAGTGATCTGGTGCATGCCGGTGCCGTCGGGATTCATCACGTGCAGCACAAAGGCGGATTCGTCCAGATCCTCGGTCTGTCCCTCGAATTCCGGCTTGCCTTCATTGAGCAGCACCGCACCGGCGCCGATCTGGCGCGTGGTGGCAAACAGGATGCGTCCGTCCGGCAGATAGTGCGGTGAGATGTATTGCGATTCGGTGCCCTGCGGGTCCGTGGTCGGCAATATGGTGTGCAGATCGTTGGTCGCGACGACGTATTCCCAGATATTCCAGTTCGGCGGATCGAGATCCATCTGCTTCGGCATCAGCGGTCCGCGCATCGCAAAGATGATGCGCGTGCCATCGCTCGAAACATCGACGTCCTTCAGGTCATAGAACGTGCCGGCCGGAGCCTTCGCGGTCACGCGTGCAGTAATGTTCTGTTCATTGCCGCCGGCGCTGGTGGGGTTCAGCACGTAGAGATCGGCCTGCGGGAAGAAAGTGCGACGCAGCCGCAGGTCATCCTGGGTCGTGGGCACGGTGCGTTTGATGTAGGCGATACCGAAGTCGGTGGTTTGCGAATCGGCGGGCTGCGAATTGGCAATGGTCACCGAGCCACCACCGCTGCTGCATGCAGCCAGCAGCAGCGCGGGCACAAATGCCGCGGCCAGGACAGATCGCGCTGCGCGTGGGACCAACAGACGCATAAACATTTTATGTTCCATCCTCAATCATGACGCCGCCAACTGCATCACGGTATTGCGCGCGAGTTTGCGCTCTGCTCTGCAAGGCAGCGATATGAGACCAGACGCACAGTTTTGAAACCGTGCGTTGAGTCGTGTTCAGGCGATTGAATCCAGGCATGCCACGGCTTTTTCATGGCGTTAAGCATAGCGCTATTGACGTAACTGTACGGAACGTCGTTGTGCGGCGACATTACGCGCCGCGCAACGTCGTGCCTATGATGGCGCCGTTGATGCAGTAGGGACGCAGGCAGGAGCTCAAGGCAATGTTCGATCGCTCAAACAGATCGCGTGTGCGCAAGACGCTCGCAGTCGTCGTGGCTCTATTGCCGGCGCTGCAGCCGCTCTCTCCGGTGCTCGCCGGCCCCACCGAGCAGGCCGAACGTCTGTTCGGCCGCATCACCGGGGCGCCGCCGAGCCCGGCAGTGCTGTCGCAGATGTCAGCCGACATCACTGCCAACAATGCCATCGCTGCCGCACAGCTGGCGATGCAGGATTCCAATTTTTACAACATCACGCTGCGCAACTTCGCCGCGCCGATGACCAACAAGGCGCAGTCGGTATTCGTGCCGTTGAATGATTACACCGCCACGATCATCGGCATGGTGCGCGACAACGTGCCGTTCAATACCGTGCTGTCGGCCGACCTCGTCTACACCGGCAATTTCTCCGGCGCGCCGGCCTATTCGCCGGCCAACAACAATCACTATCAGTATCTGGACACCAACGGCGCCGATCTGTCGAAAGTGCTGACGCCGCAGACGCAGTCGGCGCTGGTCGGAATCCCGTCGGCGGCGACTGCAGGGGTGATGACCACCTACGGCGGCGCCTCGGCTTTCTTTTTCAAAGGCACCAACCGCGCCATGGTGCGCTTCACCATGATCAACTACATGTGCAATGACCTGAACACGATCATGGATATTACGCGGCCGCCGGACCGCATCCGCCAGGATCCGTCGCGCTCCCCGGGCGGCGACAGTCGCGTGTTTCTCAATACCTGCATTGGCTGTCATTCAGGCATGGATGCGCTCGCCGGCGCGTTCGCCTATTACGATTTCAACGTGACCACCGGTCAGATGGTCTATACGGCCGGGCAGGTGCAGGGCAAGTACGCCATCAACACCGGCAACTTTCCGTACGGCCACGTCACCATCGATGACAGCTGGATCAATTACTGGCGCAGCGGCCCGAATGCGCTGCTGGGCTGGAGCAGCTCGCTGCCGGGCAGCGGCAACGGCGCCAAGTCGTTCGGGCAGGAGATCGAGAGTTCGGCGCAGTTCGCCAGCTGCCAGGTGCAGAAGGCGTTTCAGGCGATGTGCCTGCGGCCGCCGAGCAATGCGGCCGATCGCGCGCAGGCGACAAAGATCACCGCTGATTTCATCGGCTCGAACTACAACATGAAGACGGCCTTCGCTGAAGCGGCCGTCTACTGTATGGGCCAGTAGGAGGCCATGCCGTGAAAGCCCCGATGAACCTGACGGTACCCGGCCTGCTGACGGCGCTCGCGGCACTGCTGCTTGGCGCTTGTTCCGGCGGCGCACCGACCACGCAGAGTCCGAACCTGCAGGCGGCGGCACAGACCGATACCTATGCCGGCCCTGCTCCAGGCAGCGCCGATGTGCAGGCGTTCGAGACCAACCTGTGGGTCAACATTTCTCCCAGCAACCGCTGCGGCGGCTGCCACAAGGCCGGCGGACAGACCCCGATGTTTGCCCGTTCCGACGACATCAATCTGGCGTACGACGCCGCGCTGACCGTGGTGAACCTGTCGCAGCCCGAGACCTCGCTGATGGTGCAGAAGGTCGCCGGCGGACATAACTGCTGGCTCGCCAGCAACCAGGCCTGTGCCGATATTCTGATTACGTGGATCAGCAACTGGGCCGGCGGCGGTTCCGGTTCGTCGGTCGGCACGCAGATCCCGCTGACCGCGCCGCCGTCGCAGACGGTCGGTGCAACCAAGGTATTTCCGGCTGATGCCACGCTGTTCAGCACCACGGTGTATCCGGTGGTACAGCAATGGTGCTCGCGCTGCCATTCCGATACTGCGGCGACTCCGCAATCGCCGTACTTCGCCAGCGCCAACCTGGCCACGGCCTATTCCTACGCCCAGCCCGAAATCAATCTGAATACGCCCACCAATTCGACCTTCTATCTTCGCCTGGCGCAGCAGTCGCACAACTGCTGGGGTAACCCGGTGAACTGTCCGGCCAGCGCTGCCGTGATGCTGGCCGCGATCCAGGCGTACGCCAACGACATACCCGTGACGCCGGTCGATCCGACGCTGATCGTCTCGAAGCAGCTGGGACTCACCCAGGGCACGGTGGCCTCGGGTGCGAATCGCTACGACGCGCATGACATCGCCAAGTGGGAATTCAAGGAAGGCACCGGTTCGACCGCATACGACACCAGCGGCGTGAATCCGGGCATGGACCTCACGCTCAGCGGCGATGCCGGCTGGGTCGGCGGCTGGGGCATCAGCTTCACCACCAACGGCCGGGCGCAGGCGAGCACCGCCACCAGCTCCAAGCTTTATACCAAGTTGAGCACCAGTGGCCAGTACAGCGTCGAGCTGTGGGTGAATGCGGCGAACGTCACCCAGACCAAGGCCGACATGGCGAGCTATTCGGGCGGCGACACGCTGCGCAATTTCACCCTCGCCCAGGATGCCTTCCAGTACGAGGCATTCGCCCGCAGCAGCGTCAGCGACCTGAACGGCGCGCCGTCGCTGTTGACCAATGTCAACAATCAGCTGGCGCAGGCGGCGCTGCAACACGTGGTCATGACCTACGATCCGAGCAACGGGCGGCGGCTGTACGTCAATGGCGTCTTCACCGGCGACGTTGACAGCTCGACCGGCGGCGCGATCAATAACTGGGACAACAGCTTCGCCTTTCTGATCGGTAATGAAACCTCGGGCGATCATCCGTGGCAGGGCAGCGTGCGCTTTGCCGCCGTACATGACGCGGCGCTAACGCTGCAGCAGATCCAGCAGAACTATGCCGCCGGCGTCGGCGCGAGCTATTACCTGCTGTTCGACATCAGCGATCTGATCAACATCCCGCAGTCGTACATCATGTTCACGGCCAGTCAGTACGACAGCTACAGCTATCTGTTCGATCGGCCGACGTTCATCAATCTCAATCCCGCTTTCAAGCCGACCGCCAACATCGCCATCCAGGGCATCCGCATCGGCGAGAACGGCGCCGAGCTGCCGGTGGACCAGGCCTACATTCCGCTCAGCGTCACCGTGGACAGCGAGGACTACTCGCCCACGACCGGTCAGCTGCTGTCGCCGATCGGTACGGTGATTCCGCTGCAGAACGGTCCCGCTTCCGATCAGTTCTTCCTGACCTTCGCGCTGATCGGAACGCAGTCGCATAGCTACAGCACTCCGGCCCCGACCGCGGCGCCGCCGGTGGATCTGCCGGCCTCGTCCGACATCGGCGTGCGGGTATTCAATGAAGTCAACGGCGCCATGGCGAAGCTGACCGGGGTCTCGCCGACGCTGGCGGCAGTGAATACGACCTATCAGTCAGTGCAGACAGGACTGCCGACGATCTACAACATCCAGAGCATCAGCTCCGGTGCGCAGATCGCGAGCGCGCAGCTGGCGATGCAGTATTGCCAGGCGCTGGTGAACGATCCGACCCTCGGGCCGGCGTTCTTCCCCGGCATGAATTTCAACGCCGCGCCGAGCAGCGCATTTGCCACGACCAGCGGCATGGACCTGGTGGTGCAGCCGCTGATCAACAATCTGATCGGCCAGAACATTGCCACCCAGCCGGCGCCTGCTGCCGTGAGCTCCGAACTCTATACCCTGATCACCGACCTGTCCGGCTGCGGCGGGGCCGCTTGTCCCGCGGGCCGTACGCAGACCATCACGATGGCGGCCTGCACGGCGATCCTGTCGAGCGCCACGACGCTGATCAAATAGCGATGTTGCACGCCAACTCCCTACGACCCTGTCAAGAGGCTTAACGCCATGAAGAAGCACAAGTCGAGGCGGCCGCCGAGTCCGCATGCGCTGCGAAACCTGGATCATCGGCCGCCGGTGACCCGGCGCGATTTTCTGGGCCGCGGGCTGCTTAGCGCCAGTGCGACGGTGGTCGGCGCGTCGTCCTTTTTTAGTCTGTTCGCCAATCCACGCAAGGCCTATGCGATGCTCGCGGGCGACATTCAGACGCTGGTCACAACGCCCTGCAATATCCGCGCGGGCGCAGGCAAAGTACCGTTCATCGCCTTCGATCTGGCCGGCGGCGGCAACATCGCCGGCTCCAACGCACTGGTCGGAGGCGCAGGCGGCCAGCTCGATTTTCTTACCACCGCCGGCTATAACAAACTCGGGTTGCCCGGCAACATGATTCCCAACTCCTCGATCGGCGCGGGCAATTTCGTCAACACCACGCTCGGCGTGGCGATGCACAGCGACAGTGCCTATCTGCGCGGTATCTCGCAACGTGCGACCGCGACCACCATGAACAACGTCAACGGCGCGGTCATACCCGCGATCAGCCAGACCGACACCAATCTCAATCCGCACAATCCGATGTACGGGATTCATTCGGCCGGCGCTGCCGGCGACCTGCTGGTGCTCATCGGCACCGAGGCGACCGCATCGGGCGGCAACTCGATGGCGCCGGCTTATATGATCGATCCGACGGTCAATCCAACCGTGGTGACTCAACCCTCGGACGTGACCGGGCTGGTCAATACCGGTTCGCTGGTCGGACTGCTCGACCAGGCCGATGCGGTGTCGGTGCTCGAGTCGGTCGAGCGCATCAGCGCCGCGAAGCTCGGTCAGGTCAGCACCAATATCCCCAGCCAGGATACGGCGATCAAAAACCTGGTGCAGTGCAGCTACGTCGACTCCGCCTATCTGGTGGACAAGTACGGCAACGCCCTGGCGGCGCTGGATCCGACCCAGGATGCGAATATCAACAGCATCTTCAGCGCCACCGATCTGCAGGACTCCGATTTCCTCGCCACCGCCTCGGTAATGAAAATGGTGATCAACGGCTACGCCGGTGCCGGCACCATCGAGATGGGCGGTTTCGACTATCACGACAGCACCCGCGCCACCGGCGAGCAGCGCGATTTCAAAGCTGGTCAGTGCATCGGCGCCTGTCTGGAGTATGCGGCGCGCGTCGGCGTACCGCTGATGATCTACGTTTTCAGCGATGGCTCGCTGGTATCCAACGGCATGCCGGACAATTCGGTCAACGGCCGCGGCAAGGGCGTCTGGCTGGCGGATAATTCGACCACCGCAGCCTCGCTGATGCTGGTGTTCGACCCCAAGGCCAAGCCCACGGCGTCGATGCAGCAGATCGGGTACTACAATTCCGACGGCTCGGTTAATTCCACTTCCAGTCAGGCGGCCAATGCGGTCAACCTGCTCGCCGAAACCGTGATCCTCAACTACATGGCGCTGCACGGTCAGGCGGGCGCGTTCCAGACGCTGACGTACGCAAGCGGTCAGAGTACCGGTCTGGGAGCGGCGTCGACTTACGGCTCGCTGATAGCGTTCGGCCAGCTGGCGTCGGTGGTCAACGGCCAGATTACGTGACGGCGACGCCGGGCCGCCC
>Ga0209006_10000848_pt1 | contig 28237 bp, 27 predicted proteins | sample JacPin_JW_Ref_O2_FD_188567 | JGI IMG/M metagenome (GOLD analysis project Ga0209006, IMG submission 188567) | Forest soil microbial communities from Algoma, Ontario, Canada - Jack Pine, Ontario site 1_JW_Ref_O2 (SPAdes) (version 2) | ecosystem: Environmental > Terrestrial > Soil > Boreal...
AAATCGTGCTCAACACCAACCCGTGCATCGCCTTTCTCATGGAAGGCAATTCCCTGGCCATGCAGGCGCTGGTGATTCCGCATGCCTGCTTCGGCCACAACAGCTTCTCCAAGGGCAATTATCTCTTCCAGCAGTGGACCCAGCCCGACGCGGTTCTCGACTATATGCTGTTCGCCCGCAATTACGTCGCCGATTGCGAGGAGCGCTACGGCACCGAGAGTGTCGAACAGACCCTGGATGCCTTGCACGCGCTGCGCGATCAGGGGCTCGATAAGTACAAGCGGCCGCGCAAGCTCGACACGCGCAAGGAGCGCGTCGAACAGGCGAAGCGCCTGGCGATAGCGCAGGAGACGATGCGCCAAGCCGAATACTACAGCGTCGTGCCGCACGCCGAAAAATCCACCGCCGCTGAGCCGGTGTTCCCGGCAACCCCCGAGGAAAACTTACTGTACTTCATCGAGAAACACGCGCCCAAGCTCGAACCCTGGCAGCGCGAACTCGCCCGCATCGTGCGCAAGATCGCGCAGTACTTCTACCCGCAGCGCCAGACTCAGGTCATGAACGAGGGCTGGGCGACATTTTGGCATCACCGGCTGCTCAACGACATGTACGACGCGCGGCAGATCGATCAGGGAATTCTGCTCGAGTGCCTGCACTCCCATACCAATGTCATCCGGCAGCCGGAATATGGGAGATTGAACCCGTATGCGCTGGGATTCGCGGCCTGGAACGAGATCAAGCGGGTGTGCGAGGCGCCCACCACGGAGGATCGCGAATATCTTCCCGAGATCGCCGGCCAGGATTGGCTCAAAACTTTCCATGATGTGATGCAAAACTATCGCGACGAGAGCTTCTTGCTTCAGTTCCTGACCCCGAAATTAGCGCGTGATTTTCGCTTGATGGCGATTCAAACCCGCGAAGGCTTGGATCACTGGACGGTCAATGACACGGCGGGCGGCGAGGGGTTCAAGGCGATACGCAGTCAATTGGCGGCCTCCTATCGGCTCGAGTCCTACATACCGGAAATATCCGTGGTGCGCTATGGACGAGACTCCGACCGCAAGCTGGTGCTGCAACATCAAAGCTACAACGGCAGGACGCTGCACTCTGCGCAGACCGAGCAGACGCTGAAGCATTTGCGCTGGTTGTGGGGTTTTGACGTGACGCTCGAGGCCCTGGATCAGAGCGGGCGCACGATCAAGACGTATTGACGCCTCGAACAAGGGACCAGGCGCAGCTCATTTGGACGACTCGCTGCGATCATCGGGCGCCCCTACTGACTGGGGCTTGCAGGAATAATGGTCCTGGGCGAGTTTGGTGACCAGCGAGGCGGCCTTGGCCACACAATAGGCGTAGCCGGTTTTGGAGGACCAGAGGGTCGTGGTTCTGCCGTTTCGGGTGTAGTCCACGCGGCAAGCCTTGGGCGCGCGCGCCGCGTCGGTCTTGACCACGCTCACCATGCGATTTTCGGAGCCGAGGGTGCAGATGAATTCCTCCTTGGATTGAGCCTGCGCAATCGGAGTCATCAAGATGAGGAAAATGAGAGAAACGAGTCTTGACGCCATGGGTCGTGCACTCATTGGAGCTTAATTCCGGGAAACCACCCGCTCTTGGCCAGGAACGCCTTCGGATCGGTCATCTCAATGATCTCGCGCAGCGCCCCTCGCTTGTCGCTGTCGTGCTGGTAGTAGGATTTGATGATGCGGTAGCCGACCCAGTAGCCCAAGTCACCTTGCTTGTCATAGGTTGAGTTGTCCAGCCATTTGGAAAAATCGGTGCTCTCTTCATCAGTAAGAAATGCGCTCTCGATTTCCTTTTCATGTCCCTGGGTTGCTGCCCGCATCTGAGGGCTGGTGACTTCGCCGGGCTGACCGGTAAGCAGTTCAGCGCCGAATTCTGCGGCGCCTTCGATGAGGGACCTCTCGAGCAAAGTGGGATGTTCATCATCACTGAGAGCCGCGGCCTGCTGGACGTGGATATATTCGTGGGCGATGATGCGTACGAATCTGTCCTCGATATTGGGATCCATCCACTTCACCGCGCACAATGCCTCGAGACCGATCTGCAGACCGGTGACAGGGCTCCCCACGCCGACGGGTTTCCCCCGTCCGACGGCGATGGTCACCGGTGGCAACCGTGCTTCCGGATACAGACGGCCTAGTTTTCTTAGCGCGAGCCCCACGCGCTGACGCACGCGCGGCAGCACGGCCATGCATTGCCTGGCATCCGTATAGATCTCGGGGTGTTTGGCGATGTTATCGGCGATTCTCGCTCCGGTGACGTTGCGCACCTTCGCGAGGTTGTGCAGCCCGTCCGAACCCGGATCAAGGTAGTCGTGCTGAAGTTGATCGGCAGTCGGGTGTCCGTTGGTCGCGTCGTACAGCGTATAGAATGCAGCCACGTCCTCGATATGAATAACGGGGCCGTCCACTGGATGCGCCGCTAAGGAAGCGGCGCCATGCGCCAATCCGCAAATCAAGCCCAGACTCAAAGCGTTGACGACGAGTCGCGCGGGAACATACTTCATGAGTCTATCTCTAGAGGATTCATGGACGGAATGACAGCAGAGCTATCAACCGGATCAATATTCGCGCTCTTGTCATCGGACTTCCTTGTTTTTGCGGTTGGCGGTCAGTGGAGTATACGATAGCTCGAGGGCCCTCTCGCCGGATGAGGCGGGGCTCAATCCAAACGAGGGACGCGGCAATGAGACTCATAACGCTTGGGGCGACTTTTCTCTTTCTGGCGATGGCCTCGCTGACGCAGTTGGCCAAGGTCGCAGGTGCCGCTGAACCTCTCGCCAATCATTGGCTTGTGACTGCCGACCTTCACGGGACGACGATCTATGGGCGTTTGAATGTCGAGGCGCAAGGCCAAAAGATCACGGGGGAGTACTTCGAGGACAAGTTTGAGGGCTCACTGGATGGCAGCGCGATTCACTTCGTCGCCAAGGACAGTTCGGGTGGGACCTCGAAGGTAGACGGGGCGCTCAAGAATGGCGTGTTATCGGGCACGGTGGTTGAAACCGATGCGGCGGATGAAACTCATTCGCAGCGCTACTCATTCGTTGCAATTCCGATTCGCCAAGAACACCGGACTGCGTCGCTGCATCATGAGTTTGCGCCCTCCGTGTTCTACCGCGAGTTCTCCGCATCGAATAAGCCCGTTTTAACTGTCAATCCGGGAGACTCGATCCATACGACCACCGTGGACGCGGCGGGCGTCGATCAAGACGGCCATCGGCGAGTCTTGGGCGGCAATCCCCAAACGGGGCCGTTCTATGTTCAGTCCGCCATACCGGGAGACACGCTGGTCGTTCACCTCACACGATTGCGACTGAACCGGGATTACGCGATCAGCGATGATGGACTAGTCGGTCGTGGGACGGATAATAATCTTGCTGTGAAAATGAAGGATGCCGGCAACACCGTGGTATGGCATCTGGATATTGCGCAGGGGCTGGCCACGTTGCAAAAACCGGGTGCTCACATGGCGGCTTATACTGTGCCCGTTCATCCCATGTTGGGCTGTGTTGCGACGGCGCCCGCGCCTGCGCGCGGAGCGCCGCCCACGGGCGATTCCGGTAGCTACGGCGGCAACATGGATTTCAATGAGATCGTCGAGGGCGCCACCCTCTATCTTCCCGTGGCAGTTCCGGGGGCTCTCTTATATCTGGGCGACGGACACGCGGCGCAGGGCGATGGCGAGTTAAATGGCAATGCACTCGAGACCTCGTTGGAGGTCGAGTTCACCGTCGATGTAATCCCCGGGCGTCGGACGCCCGGGCCGAGAGTGGAATCCGCAAGTCACATCATGGCAATGGGATTGGCTGGATCGCTCGATGATGCTCTTAAGAGTGCGACTGCAAACATGGCGGGCTGGATTGCCGAGGACTATAAACTAACGCCCCCCGAAATTGCTGAGTTGTTCGGAACGGCTGCCGAGTACCGGGTGAGTGAAGTCGCCGATCGAAATGCGGGCGTCGTGTTGAAGATAAGCAAAGAGCGCCTGCAAGCGCTCAGTCGGCTGATTCCCGACAACCCCATTCATTGAATGGGGAGTCGGTGTCTTGTAACGATTGAGCAGTCAGACTAGATCAGCCATTGATGCGTGGCGACACTCCGGGCAAAAGAGATCACCGACAGGTGCGGGTGCGATTGCAGCTCGAATAGAAACCCGAGCGCGCCCATGATCAGGCTGTTCATTGCGAGAGCGGCCGCGAAAGTCGTCAGTTTGGAAGAGAGGGTGTTCATGGGCGTCTCCGAGAGTAAGTTTGTCATCCATCCTTGCCTGTAGAACACAGCAAGGGCCGTGCCAGTTGCAAAAACCAGCAAAAAGAGCATTTGGAAGGCCATCTGATAGCTGGGGAAGCGGGCGAGTGACCGCGGACACATCCGTGGACACTGTCCGCGGACAAAGCGGACAACCGACGAAGCGGGTAAGGGGCGAGTTGCCTGCGAGGGACATCCGAAAAATGGCGATTCAGAGGCTTCTACGGATGGCACAATCGAAGCTCCGAAACACTAAAAACGAATTGAAACTGGATCTCTTGGGGGATGTGCGATGCTCAGAATAACTGGAGTCTGCGCGCTCGCTTGGATCTGTCTTGTTCCGGCGCAATTTGCTCATGCGGTTCAACCTGCCGATGAGGTCACTCGCGTTGTGCGCGCTCAGATGGAGAAGCAGCACATTCCGGGGCTGGCCTTACTGGTATCGCGTAACGGCGTGCCGATTCGCGAGGAAGGATTTGGGCTCGCGAGTCTGGAACTGAAAGTAGGTGTTACGCCCAAGACCATTTTTCAGTCGGGGTCCATCGGCAAGCAGTTCACGGCGACAGCGGTGATGCTGTTGGTGGAGGAGGGGAAGATCGGCCTCAACGATCCGTTGTCCAAATATTTTTCCGACGCCCCAAGCTGGTGGAGCGGGGTGACGATCCGAGAGTTATTGAGCCACACGGCGGGATTCACGGACTACCCAAAGGACTTCGATTTACGCAAGGACTACAGCGAGGATGAACTCCTCAAAGTCGTCGAAGCGATTCCACCGGCGTATCCGCCGGGAACGGGTTGGGCTTATAGCAATCTGGGATATGTGACTCTGGGCATTTTGATCCACCGTGTTAGCGGGCAGTATTTCGGGGATTTTCTGCAGGATCGGGTTTTCAAGCCGCTGGGTATGTCGACCACTCGCATTATGAGCGAAGCGGACATCATTCCGAATCGCGCAGCTGGCTATCGAATCGAGAAGGGAGAAATCAAGAACCAAGAGTGGGTCTCGCCATCAGCCAATTCGACGGCGGATGGCAGCTTGTATTTCACAATCCTAGATTTGGCGAAATGGGATGCGGCCCTCTATACCGAGAAGGTATTGAAGGAGTCCAGCAAGCGGGAGATGTGGACAGTCGCTGCCTTAAGCGACGGCAAACCCAATCGGGCTCATTATGGATTCGGGTGGTCTGTTGAATCGCGCAACGGCCACCGCGTCGTGGAGCACGATGGACGCTGGCAGGGGTTCTCGACGCAGATTTCACGATATGTGGACGATAGACTGACCGTCGCGGTCCTGGTGAATCAGGGCTATTGCGATCCGCATTTGATTGCGGATGAGGTGGCGGCGGTTTATCTGGCGAAAGGGACGGCGGTTAAATTGCCCAGCCACTGAGCCGGTTCTCATCAGGCCTCATATCAGGCTAATGAGCAGCTCTAGACCATTTCCGCGACGGAGACTATCAGCATCGCAGCCGGCATCAACAGAAGTTGCGCCAACACCGTCCCCGCCAGCCGGCTGCCGACGAGCCAGACGACTGCTCTCCGAAAGTGCGGCTCGCTGGTCTTTCCCTCGATCACATCGTCGGTCATCACGGACATTTGTGGATCGATGAATACAAACATCAAGATCGTCGCGACTCCGTTGACCACAGCGGACGCGCCTGAGGTCGAAATGCTCGGCGCGCGGGCCCCGTAAGGTCTGATAGGCTCGGGACCATGAACCTGTCGATCAAGCTTTCAGCCTTTGCCATTCTTCATCTGCTCGCGATCCGGACATTGGCCGATGAACCGCCTCGACTTGATGTTCCTGTCGCAGATCGAACGGCGCCGCTGACATTCATCGCCTACGGTGATACCCGCTTTACTCAGCGCGATGGCGTGGCGAATGCCACAGCGCGCCGTGCGCTGGTCGCGAGGATGGCAATCGAAAACCCGGCAGCGATTTTTATCGGAGGCGATCTTGTTTATGAGGGTAGCAGTCCTGAGGACTACGAAACTTACAAGAATGAAACTGCCGCGTGGTCGCAGGCCAAGATCCCGATCTTCCCGGCGCTCGGTAACCATGAGTTTCAAGGCTGCGACAAGGACTTGAGCCTTTGTCTTGAAAACTGGTGGAGAGCGGCCGCCCCGAGCCGCGTGCGGTCCTTCCGCTGGTATTCCGTGACGGTCGGGCCGAAGGTCCTGGTACTCGTACTCGATTCTGATTCATCCCTGAAGCCCGGAAGCGAACAACGGAGCTGGTTTGAACAGCAGATCACCCATACGGGTTCCCAAGTGGAATTCGTCCTGGTCGTGCTGCATTACCCGCCCGTTCGGGACCCGATCTTTCCCAGAGGGAAGGACGAGAAGGAAATTGCGCGCTATCTGTCCAAGCATTCGCGCTCGCTCCACGCCCGGATCGTCGTTGTGGGCAGCCACATACACAACTACGAAAGATTTCGCCGCGACGATAGCACCTATTTGGTTAGCGGCGGAGGAGGGGCAAAGCCCGTCCCGGTGCTTCGACTTGGAGAGCTTTCCAAGCTCGATACGGCCGTGAACTTTCACTACATACGCTTTCGGCTCGAGGGCGGAATTCTGCGGGGGACCATGGTGCGATTCGACCCCAACCGTCCTGGGGAGACCGCTTGGACGGAGCCGGATCGCTTCGAGGTCGAAGCCAAAGACAGCCTGCAGCCTCGCAAAAATCGAGAGACTCGGCAGGATTGACGTGGAGAAGTGGGTGGTTGAAGTGGCTATACCGGCGGAAAGCCGCTAGCTGCATAGCACCAAGAGCGCTTTCGCGTTAACTGCCTTGGGCGGCTAGAATGCAGTTGGGATTCCAGGGACGGCACACGGCATGGAGGGCATCATCCTACTTTTTCTCATTCTTCTCGTGGGCGCCTTGATTGCGCTCGGCATGGTTGCAGGTTTTGGACGCAAGCGCTTAGGGGTCAATCCACCGCGTCATTGTTCGAACTGCGAGACGCCCATGTCGTTGAGGCGCGTTTCCCTGTTGCAGTTACTGACGTTTCGGGGCATGTGGATGTGTCCTCATTGTGGAACGCGAATGCGTAGGAAGGCGGGAATCGCGGGGAAGGCGACGAGATGAGGCGAACTGGACTGGCCGCATCCCTTGGAGTGCTGGCATATTGTGCACAAGTTCGAGCGTTCGGAGCAGGTCATGAACCTTCAGTCGATTAATCTCAGGCAGAAGTTGGAAATGTTCGCGGAGCAGTGGCAACCGAAAGTCATTGCCGAGATGAATGACTATCAGTTCAAGGTGGTGAAGCTGCAGGGTGACTTTGTCTGGCACGACCACAAGGATACCGATGAGACGTTTATCGTCCTCGAAGGAGTCTTAAGGATCGATTTTCGTAGCGGCGCGGTTCACATTGCGAAAGGCGAGATGTACGTGGTCCCCAAGGGCGTCGAACACAAGCCTTATGCTGAAAATGAAGTACATTTGCTGTTGATCGAGCCGCGCGGGGTGCGCAATACAGGACATGAAGGCGGCGAGCGGACGGCGGCAAATGATGTGTGGATTTGAAGGGGTGAGAGACACTGAGCGCGCGGCAAGGCTTGAGGCGGCGAGATGACAGAACGACTGTATTTGAACTCGGGGGCACTCACTGGCGAGGCGCGCATTGTTGAGATCAGACTGGGCGAGGTATCCACGTTACGCCTCAATCAGACCCTCTTTCACCCTAGGGGCGGTGGCCAACCGGCCGATCGGGGAGCATTGATCCTCGCCGATGGCTCAGGGGTCGCCGTTCCGGTAATCGATGTGCGAAATGCAGATGACGGCGCCGTCGACCATGTGGTCGCTTCAGACGCACCGCTCTTGGTCGGCGATCGAGTTCTCATGCGAGTCGACGCCGACAGCCGCCTATTGCACGCTCGGCTTCACTCGGCTGGGCACCTCCTTGCGCTCGCAGGCGAGCGGATCGAGCCCGGCCTTCGAGGCATTGCCGGGCACCACTGGCCTGGTGAAGCACGCGTGGAATTCGAGGGTATTGCAACGAACCCGGAGGACTTCGAAAAAGCGCTCCGATCAATGCTGGAGGAAATGCGCAGCGCGAATCTGCCGATCAGCGCATCGGTGGGCGGCGATGGTCGCCGTTCGATCGCAATCGACCGGGCCGCCCCTGTACCGTGCGGCGGGACTCATGTCGCAGAGACAGCCGCCATCGGCCGAATCGACATTCGGAAAATCAAGATCAAAGCGGGCCGGGTTCGAGTCAGCTACGACATTGAAGCGTGAGCGGAAGTAACGAAGTTCTGCGATAACCTTGAGAAACCAGGGAGGTGGCATGCGTCTGCAGGGATGTTGGATCGCCGTAACGGCTGTCGCAATCCTCAGCGGTTGTCCGGGTATGAGCAAGCCGGATAATGAACGCTTTCAAGCCGTCGTCGCGAAAAACGTGTCGGTGGGGATGCCGTTTGTGACGGCGATCGAGCATTTGGTTAAGGCGGGATTCTCCTGTGATGATCGGAGCGCGGCTCCCGCGGTTACTTGTACCCGGGAGCGCATGAGCTTGCTGCCGTACGCGTGCATTCAACGCGTCAATCTGATGACCGATGCGGAAAGAAGGACGATCATGGAAGTCAATCCGAGGCCGATTGGATGCGCCGGGCTTTAGCAAGTTGACGGTGAGGTGCACATGTCGCTCCTAGATCCGCCGCGCTGTCCGAATTGCAGTTCTATCATTGATCTGACCGAGCTGTATCGGGTGGCGCCAAAAGGCGGGACGACCATGATCGGCCGTGTGGGCATCGTGTGTCCGGTGTGCGGTATGAGCTTACGGGTGTTGCAGGTTCGCGCTTATCTCATTGGGCTGCTGCCGTTCTTTCTTCCGCTCGTTTTAGTCGTGACCACCTATATTGCGGCGCCTGTGGTCCGCGGATCGACCGAGTACAGCATTAGGATGGCGATTTTTATTGCGGTTATGTGGGTCGGAATGTCGCTTCACAAACGCAGCATCCCGAGACTTTTGACGCTGAGACTGCTCGAAAATGGCGAGGTCGTTCGCTTTCCATTGGCGCGGACACCCACGACTGACGAGCACGCGCAACCAAGCAACGCCCTCCAATTGACTCCGGTCGAGGCGAATCGACCCGTTTGGACTTGTGCGAAATGCGGAGAAGAGAATCCGGGGAATTTCGAGGAGTGCTGGAAGTGTCAGACGTGGAGAGCGCCTGAGAACAAGCAATCCGACGATCAGTCGGGGAAGGAGGAATGATCACGGGTCTAGACCTTAGGTGTAAGGAGCCGGTGACGCGGCAGCTCTTGGCGTGGGCGGAAGTGATATGTGTGATGGGGAAGAGTCATCGGAATAAGCTGCGGATAGGGGGAGGCTTGGAAGCCGAAGGATTCTCACTTGCCGAATGATCTGAAGGGCCCCGATGCTGGCGGCTAAGGCGGTCTCTGAATTCAAGAAAAGCGGCTATTTTGTGATTCCCGGCGTAATCGACGCCGTATTGAATCGGAGATTGGGCGCGTTCGTCGCAGGGATCGCGAGCGGAGCCGGGTCTCGAAGGTTGCTGGATGAGGCATGGTGCGCACATTTGGCCGGCGCGTTGCGTGGCGACGCAAGAATTCGTTCATTGTTGCCGCGCAACGCCGTGGCGGTACAGTGCACGCTGTTCGATAAGTCGCCGACCAAGAACTGGTTGGTGTCGCTGCACCAGGATTTGAGTATTCCGGTTAAGGAGCGGGTGGAGAGTCCGGAGTGTTCGGGATGGTCCGAGAAAGAAGGGCGCCTGTATGTGCAACCGCCGGTCGGCGTGCTCGAGCGGCTGGTTGCGGTTCGAGTCCATATTGATGACTGTCTCGCGGAGAGTGGGGCATTGCGAGTGGTGGCGCATTCGCATATGGAAGGTCGAGTCGATCCGAGCCGAGCCGAGGCGCTTCGCCAACAGCATGGTGAAACTGTAATTCCGGTCGCGCGGGGCGGGGCGCTGGTGATGCGGCCGTTGATCTTGCATGCGTCCTCGAAGGCGACGTCGCTCGTGCCAAGGCGGGTGCTGCATTTTGTATTTGGGCCGCCGGCGCTGCCGTTGGGGTTGGAGTGGCGGTGGGCGGTTTAGTCGAGGCGATCAAACGCATTGACGACAAGCAGCCTGGCAATCACGTTGATGCCTGGTTGTCGTGCGCAGCGGCACGCCGCCGTAACACGACGGACAGAATCCGATCGAGCAAGTAGCCAATAGCAAAAGCCACGAGGGCTTGGATGGCGCCGCTGGTTGGGTTGGGCGCACTGTGAACAACGCTGGGCGCAATCATCAGTACCAAGCCGTAAGCGACCCAAAGCACCATGAGGCCGCGGGCGATATTGAGTAGTAGGATCATGGTGTCACTCCATTGACGTGGCGATTTGGTGCACCCTATCTTAGAGCGCGTAGCATCCAGGCGTCAAAACCGGATCGCTGCCGAAGATTTAACATTGAAACTAAGACCGAGTCCGCCGGCGCTTGCGCGACCGCGAGACGTGGCGCGACGATGAGCCTAGCGTTATACTGAGCGTCCATGAAACCGCGATAGCGTGGTTTGCCCACGATTTAGATGGCCATTCTTGCGGCCGGAGGTTTTCATGGCAATCCAAGACTATGTACGTTCGATTGCGGCAACCGAGACCGTCTCGAAGAGGGACGTGTTTCGGTTTCTGGAAATGCAGTTCGCGCGGGTGGATCGGAATCATGACGGTGAGTTGGACGCGGAGGAGTTGGCGGCGTTCGTGCAGGCGGTCGCGCGGCCGGAGACCGATCAGCGCTAAGAGCGCGAATCTTAGGGTATCGCGAAGCGGATTGTAGGCAGCAATGACGAGCACTGCCGAAACGGCCGGTGTGATTGGACCGAGGCTGGCTTGGTCTTCGGTAGTTTTACCAGCTTCGCTTCCGGGTAAATCTCCGGATCAATCACCTGTCGAAGTCGGTTGACGCCGCATCAGCGCGCCAAATACCAGCGTGAGTGCGACTATGAATCCGCCCATCACCCAGCGATGATTGAACCAAAATGTGTCGATCCTCGCTCGTTGCGGGTCAGATCTCGAGTAGGCGATCGGCACGGCATCGCCCGTTGTAAATCGCACCATCGCCTGCTGCGTCGGATTGACGACGCGGTGCAGGCGGTCGTCAGCATCCTTGAACTCAAAGATTGGATAGACCTGCTTGCGCTGCGGGCGCTGGAAGTCGACGACTGTACCTTGAACATATGTGGGCTCGGGCGTCGAGCGTTGGTAGTTGCTGTCGAGCATTACGCCGGCGAGAAGAAATATCGCTGCGAGCGCGAAAGGTAGCATCAAACGCACGAGTACCTCCATGGACAGCGCCGAGCAGCGCTCGGCTTCAGCGGATTCCAAGTCGGATTCTAGCTTGAATCGGCTTCAATACCGTTGAGCTAGTGATAAGCGTGAGCGCCGAGCGAAAATACTGGGCGCTATTTCGCATTTTGCGGGGGAATCAATTGTTATAAAGGCCCGAGCAGCATCGTTTCGCAATGAAAGGAAGCGTTGGCGATTCAAGGAGATCCACGAATGAGGACGTTGCGAGGGAGACGCAGACCGACGGCGGCGATGACGAGGCCAATCGTTGATTGCTGACGCATTAATTGGATCGTACTTCTAGGAGTTCATCTCATGCGCAATCGAATCTTCGGCGGGATTGGCGTGGTGTGGGGAGGCCTTATTCTGGTGACCTCGTTCATGCGTGGAGGGCCGCAAGGTTCCGGGGCCTACGCGGCGGGCCAAACTGGCGCGTTGGTATTTGGGGTTCTGCTACTCATCATCGGCGCTTATTACGTTCTGAAGGGTGGGCAGAAGGCTGGGAACAAATAGCGCGCAGCGGTGACCGCCATCTGGCCGATTTGACAATAGCTCTATACGAAGGCCTTAATGAGGCAATGCGACAGCACATCTCCGCTAGAGAGTCTTCAAATATTCGAGCAGCGCTTTTTTTTGACTCGGCGACAGCGCCGTGCCGAACTCGTGACCACAGCGGCTATTGCCGGAGTCCAAATCGCCGCAGTCGGTTGTTTGCAGTACCTGGGTGAATGCTGTTTGCTCGGTTGCCAGTCCAACCGTGTCGAGATCATACGCGGGCCCAATCTTGAATGACGTTACGCGCTCACGCGAGGGCTTGAGCAGCTCAGTCAGTGTCGGCACGGAACCATTATGCAGGTACGGCGCGGCCGCCCAGATACCGCGCAATACTCGCGACTCATAGCTGCCGCGCGCAGCGGTTGTGGGCGTAAAGCCGAACGCGCCCGTGAGCGATGCAGTTTCGGGGGTGAAGGCGGAGCCGGCGCGGGCAATCTGATCGGCGAGGTCAGTCGGTACCACCAGCGGCAGCGCATGCTGAATGATGGAGCCCACCACCGCGAGCTGCAAGACGCTGATCGGCGCTGTCGGGTTCTTCAACGGAAGGTTGAGGCCTGGAATTGATGCCCCGGTGAGGACGCCCGGGTCTACGAGCCGATCCATATTGGACCACTCTCGAGTGTCGGTACCGACATTCTGAATCGGGGTGGCCCACGTTGCTTCGGCCAAGTTGAGCGAGCGAATCTTTCCGGTTTTGACTTCGTGGCAATTCGCCGCGCAGTTCTGCGCGAAGAGTTTCCGGCCCCGCGCCACCAAGGTCGGATTGGTGGGCCAACGCCATTTGGGCGGTCCGATCATTCTGATCAGTTGCTCCAATCGGTTCAGACCATTGAAATTCGTGGAATTGTTGTCGACGTAGTCGATACCGAGGAGTCGGCCACCATCTTTGACCGGGTGAAAAACGGCGAACACGCCCGTGACTTCGCCCACGTTACGCGCGAGCCCCAGCACCGAATTGCCGTTGTCGGCGAACCCCGGCCACTGGGTCGTGTCCTGCCGCGCGGCGTTCCACAGAAACGGATAACGGACCGGTGCGGTGGCGGGTTGAATGTTCCCCTCGATGATGAATGTCGGCGGCGGCCCCAGATCCAGGCCGGTCAGCCGGTTGAATATCATCGACACCGCGTCCAGTCTTCCCGGTCCCCAGGCCGGATTCGGAAGGCCCAGATTCATGATTTTGTCGTACGGCAAGTACCAGTCGGCGACATCTTTTCGAAGTGCCGCCACTTGGTCGGCCGTCGCGGATGAGCCTATGACCGTCCGGGCAAAGTCGTCGAAGTCGGTATCGGTTTTCAGGACGCTGCCCACCGCGACATCGAGATCCGTCAGGAAACTTTGGAAGTCGACAATTGCCGGGCCGCCATCGATTCGGTAGCTCTGGCCCTTCACCGTGATCTGGCGGGTATGACAGGCCGCGCAGGTCATACCCAGCACTTCGCCGTTGGTGGAACTTGCCACCGTGAATCCGACCGGCAGGCCGGGCGGCATGCTGCCTTCGTTGGCAAGATAACCGTAGCGGGAAAGACTATCTGCCATGAAAGGCTCGCCGCTGGGCTGTTTCAAGGCAGTCACCCACCGCAGCGGTATGACACGTGAGCCTTGATCGTGACTATAGAAGTCTGCGCGCGCGATAGCGGTCCAATTTATGCCCTGGTCCGTCGCAATCCAACCGGGGCTCACCGCACAGGCCGGCGAGATTAGGACCCCTGCGATATATATCAGGGCCAATTTTAGAATGAGGCGTTTCAAGTGTGCCGAGGGCATGCGAGGTCCCCCCTTCTTGAGTGATTTGGTAGATCGGCGACCAGCGCTAACGTAGCTAACGCCAATCGTTTAGTCGGGTCAACAGGCATCGCGAAGTGCAGTCAAAGAGCTTATTTAGGTGCATTATCGCTACTATTCTGCATTGACCTGAGCCGAGCACCCGCGGAGATGGGCCAAGAACGTTGGCAAGGAGGTCCGATGACAAAGCTCGATGAATTTCACGACGCAGAAGAAAAGCGAGGCCGCGCCGAGGCCAACCGCTTGCTGTTCACCTGGCTGTCGGACGACGCTGCACGAGCCGACCTCTATCGGTGCTTGCTGAAGAGCTCGGAGGTGCTGAAGTTTCAGAGCCGCGCAGGCAACAAGGAGCGGCGGACACCGGAAATTCCTTCAGAATTCCACCAAGAGGTGTATCTGCTGGCAAAAAGGAAGCACGTAGTAAAAGCACTGACCGACCCAAAATTTAGCAGCTCTCCTTACAGCGCGCTCGGAAGCGGTACCTTCATGCTGGGGCTGGACGACGAAAAAAATATAGAACAGAGCAAGTTCGCCTCGAAATACCTGAGATACGATGCGCGGATAATCGATGCGCTGGCGAGCGTCGCCTTCGACGCAGCGGCCGTGCTGCCATCGAAGCAGCGGAACTTCGATCTTGTCAATGCTGCCGAGCAGTGCGCCCTGCACTTCGCCGGCTTCCTGTACGGCTTCGAACAGGCCGACCATGTTCTACTCGAAAAGACCATGCGCGCAGCCCACATCGGCGCCGACTATCAGATCATGGGGCGCCACTTCGTCAGCGAACCGGGCGACGTCCCGAATGCCACCACCGCCTTGGGTGCGCTGCTGCAGAGAGTGGCGCAATTGATCGATATTTACCGCGCGAGAATCGGCCAAACGGAGGAGGACACGTACCAGCGGCTCGGGCAGGAGCTCAAGGAACTTCGGCAGGAGATGGGTAAGAGCATGGGGTCGCCGCCGCTCGAATTCGAGCCTGTATTGCGGAGAATTGCCACGCAGACTCTGTCCGGTGTGAAGGCGGATTACACCGGCAATGAACTGGCGGTGATTGTCGTCGGCCTGATCGCCGGCAGCATCGGCAATATCCAGGCCGGTGCTTCCATTGCGATTAATCAGTTCTTCAGCGATGCCGCCCTGATCGCTGGGGCACAAGATGCGGCCGTTAAGTGGCAGCTGGGTGAGACCGGCGATGGCCCCTTGTACGACCTGATCTGGGAAGCTCTGCGGTTGAATCCCCCGGTTCCTTTTCTGCCCCGCAAGACGAAGGAAGCCATAGACCTCGGTGATTCGACCGTTATTCCGAAAGACAGGAATGTCATCCTGGCGGTCGGCGCGGCCACCCGCGACTTTAAGCCAGATCCGGATTGTTTCAACGCGAACCGAAAAGAGAGAGATCCGCTGATCTTCGGCGGCCCCGAGGGTACAGGCGCATTCCCCCATCAATGCGTGGGCGAGCATCTGGCGATGCCCGTGATCGCTCGCATCGTCAGGGGTGTTCTGCTGCTCGATGGCCTGGCGGAAACGCTCAATCCGAGGACCGGGGAGCTGTTTCGTCTGGAAAAGTCCTGGGGGGTCAATTGCACCAAGTATCCGCTGCAGTTCAATCGCACGAGCGTCCTGACGCAGTTTCCTCTGATCGTGATCATGAAGGTGAAGAATCCGGTGTCGGTGCACGCCGAGGCGCTGAAGGAAATCATCAAGTATGGCGCGCCGAAGATCGAGAAAAAGCTGCGCGACGCCGGGCACGTCCATTTCGCCTGGCTCCTGTTCCTCGAAAATGACACCAAACTGATGTTGTCCACGATATATGACCGCGACTTCGACTCGTATATCGAATACTTTGCTTTGCAGATTGGCTCGTTGTTCGACTTGATTTTCCCGCACATTGAAGACGCGCCTCCGATGCCGGTCAGTGAGTTTCCGAAGGAGTTCGTGGACACGATACGGCACTACAACCACCGCACTGCCGCCGGCTACTTCTTCAGCGCCTACCCGATGGCGGATGTCTCGATGATCACGCATCAGTTCCCGCCGGAGGACCAATGATTGGTGCTCCCAAGGCACCGGACGGGGCGAAAGTCCAACGCCTGATCCCTTTTGGTTATGTGTTGAATTGCAGCCGGCACTTCGTTCTGCAGGTGAGAGATCCGGTCCGATCCCGAAGGTTCATCGGGGAACTCGTTGCAGGAGACTTGATCACCAATGCGACTGTTAAGAAAGAAGATGTGACCGAAATGAAGGACCGAGGGAAATGCCCGGCAAACATCGGCTTCACTTTCCGCGGCCTCGAGAAGCTGCAATTGCGGGTGCCTTACCAGCGAGTATTCCAGGAAAAGGCAAAAGCATTCGTCCAGGGCGCGAGTGCGCGCGCGGCGCAATATCTTGCCGACAGCGGACCCAGCGCAGCGCAGTGCTGGGACAAGCGGTTCGCGCCAGATCATGCCCATGTGCTGCTTTCCGTGTACGCGGACACGCACGCGGAACTCAAGCAGTTCGCCGCAACTTTGCGAGGAATACCCGGTGCAGGCGGTCTCAGCGGCTGGACGCAACCGTTCGAGGGATGCCAGCTCACGGACACCAGCGAATTCAGAACCGAACATTTCGGATTTCGCGACGGAATCTCCAATCCGGTCATCGAGGGGTTCCCGCCGAACAAACCCAATGCGCACGCGCCGGGCGAGTTCCTCCTCGGCTACCCCAACGACGACAAATTCAATCCTTGGCTGCTCATCAACCCGTCGACGAAGCCCAACCCGTGGCTACGGCCGCTGAATCCCGCTCCCCAGCTCACGGAGTTCTTCCGCGATGGCAGCTTCGCTGCGTTCCGACAACTTGCGCAGGACGTCCAGCGCTTCCAAGATTCGGTCGAAAGATGGGCCACACAGCTGGGGGGTGGGCAGGCTCCTGAAAAGTGGCAGGACTACGTGAAGGCCAAACTAGGCGGTCGATGGTGGAACGGTGCGATCGTGCAGCCGGGCCGGAACGACCCGCCTCCTCGGTGCGACGGCTACCTGGACACTAAAAAACTGAATGACTTCGATTTTTCAGAGGATACGCGCGCCCACGGCTGCCCCTTCGGCGCGCACATCCGGCGGATGAATCCGCGCAAAGACCCGGTCGTGCCGTTTCCACAGCGGCCGCTGATTCGGCGCGGCATGCCCTACGGTCCGACAGTCAAGCAAGAACCCGACGCGCCTCGCGGCTTGCTGGGACTGTTTTTTTGCGCCAGCTTGGAGGACCAGTTCGAGCTCTTGCTGAGCCAGTGGGGCAACGCCAATCCCCTGGGGCCTGACGACCGCGGCAACGCCAGGGACCCTCTGGCGAGCAACCGCCAGCATCCCGGTGCGTGTTTCGATATTCCGATACCGGGCGAAGCCTTGCGCCAACTCGATGGCTTCAGCGGATTCGTGACCACTCGCGGGACGCTCTATGCTTTTTTCCCGAGTGTCGACACAGTCGGCAGGATAGCGCGCTGTGGACCGCCCGCGCATCCTCGAGCGCCCGCGCGATGAGGCAGGGCCCGCCGCCGGCTTCATGCGGTTGCGAATCGATAGCCGCGAACCCTGTGCCGCCGGACCCCGAGCCGCTCGACCCTGCGACGCAGCCTCCGATCGACCGCTATTGCGACCTGGTCTTGACCGGCGGCGTCACTGACGGGGTAATTTATCCCTGGGCGATTCTCGAACTTGCGCGTGCCTATCGTTTCAAGAACATCGGCGGCACCTCCGTCGGCGCGATGGCAGCGGCGATAACGGCGGCGGCGGAGTATGCCCGCAGGCAAGGATTTCTCTCCGGGTTCAACGACATCGTGCTGACGATGCCTAGAAAGCTGGGCGAGGACGTAAAGAAAAAGGGAAGAACCCGGATCTTCAGTTTGTTCCAGCCTTCCCCTGCGAATCAAAGACTGTTCAAACTGTTTCTTGCTGTCGTTAGCCCCGGCGGAGTCAAATCCGGGGACGCGCCGAAATCCAGTTCAACGAGTCCATCCGCGACGACGACCTCGAGCACTCAAAGCGGACCTGCTACCCAATCGAGCAAGACAGGCAATGCCATCGGCCAGGTCGTCAATCTTGTCCGGCCGGTGCTTCAGATATATCGGCGGCCCGCGTGCCTCGGTCTTGCATTTGGGTTGTCGCTCGCGGTCATCAGCGCGGGGAGCCTTCTGTTCTCTGTCTCGGAGTCGACGCTGACCTTGAGTGTCCTGAAGATCATCGCGATTCCGATTATCGCGATCGTGTTTTTGCTCCTGACGCTGGCGGCTGTTCTGGCGCTCGTGCTTGCCTTCATCCTGTTCGCGTTCTACCGCGATCTGGTGAACGGCCTCGTGCCGAACGGCTTCGGTTTGTGTACCGGCGGCCATGCGGCAGGCGTGCCGAACGACGAGCCGTCGCTCGTCGAATGGCTTCACGAAGGCATTCAAGCGGCAGCCCGCAAGACGCTCGATCAGCCGTTGACCTTCAGGGATCTGTGGCAAGCGCCCGGCGGACCGATTCAGGCGAGCGCGCCTGCCGCAACTCGAACCCAAAAACCGAGGTCGATCGACCTTCGGATGATCACCACGAACCTGACTCTTGGACGGCCGTACGGCCTTCCTCTGGACGATGCGACGAGCCGGCTTTTCTTCAAGGCCAAGGATCTCAAGCCGTTCTTTCCTGAGTCGGTTATCAACCACCTGATGAGACATTCAAAGCGATACAAGCCGGCTGGACCCGAAGATCCACCGCGATCGCGGCGCACTCGCTCGATACTCGAACTCCCGGTGGCCGATCTTCCCATCGTCATTGCGGCGCGTCTTAGCCTGAGCTTTCCGGTGCTGTTCTCCGCCGTTCCGCTGTGGACGATCGACTATGAGCCGAAACGGAAAGCCAGAAGGGTGCGCCGGTGCCGCTTTTCCGACGGCGGCATTTGCTCCAACTTCCCGATCCACCTGTTCGATGCCGCGATTCCCAGATGGCCCACCTTCGGCATAGCCATCACGACCCGAAGCATTTTCCGCAAGGAGCCGTTCGTATGGCTGCCGCGATTGCACTATCAGGGACGGGGCGATTGTTGGAATCGATTCGATGACCAAAGAACCCTGAATACCGGCAAACCCCTGACTCGCGGCAAAAAGGTACCGCCGCTGACTCGATTGAGTATGTTCATCGGCAGCATCGTTTTCAGCGCCAAGGATTGGGACGATGAGACGGCAATGCGCATGCCCGGCGCGCGTGACCGCGTCGTGCGCATTTACACCGAGAAGGGGGAAGGGGGACTGAATCTTAAAATAACGGGCGACGACATCATGAGACTCGCGAGCGTCTATGGGCGACCAGCCGGCAGGGAGCTGGTGGAGAAATTCATCGACTGCTCTGACCCCAAGACACCCTCGGCCGGCTGGAACGAGCACCGGTGGGTGCGCTTTAATACCTTTCTGGTCGGATTGCGCGAACGCATCCAAGCGCTCAGGGCGGCGGCGAAGACCGCCGCATACTGCAAGCCGCTCCCGCAACAAATACTGGACGCCACAATCGACCGGCCGCTCAGGGGATCGGATCCCGCCGGAATCCCGCTCAAGGGGCCGCAGGCGCAAGACTTGGGGGATCTCCTCGCGGCCCTCGAGAAAGTCGAGTCGGCGTTTGGTCAGGCTACGATGCCACAGCCCTACAAGCCGGAACCGCCCCCCAGCCTGCACCTCCGCCCGCCGCTCTAGCCGCCGTGGCGCGCAAGCGCCTTGGGACCCGGGCGCCCATCCATGCGTGATTAGTAGTAAGTTATCCTCGTTCGGATTCAGCAAAAGCCGCAGAGTCAGTTCTTAGACGAGTATGTCTCGGGGGGCTATTTGCCTAGCACCAACATTCGACCGATAAGCCTGATGATCCGGCACGAGCGGGACCGCGTGACGATGATTCTGAGCGACTCGCGCTCCGTCGCCTACGCGCTCGATTCGACCGTGGCCGACTCGCTGTTGGAGGAGCTTTCCCGAGCGGCCGAGGCATTACAGGCTCCATCGACAGAATCGTGTCTGCCCTCAGGGGCGTGCGAGGTCCGCAACGAAATGCGGCGCCTTGGCGCAGACCTCTATGCTCAGTGCTTTCCTGAGCCCATTCGAATCTACTTGGCTGGAAGTCCGACCACCTATCTGAGTCTGCAGATCCAAGAGTCTCTGTTGCGCGTGCCCTGGGAACTCGCGTTCGACGGCGAGTTCTTTCTTGCGGAGAAGTTTCTGGTGTCACGGCAGGTCCTATCGCAACGACAACTTCCTCTCGCACACGAAATGCGTGCCGCCTCCGGCCAGATGCGCATTCTGCTGATCGGAAACAGCCCTGCCGCGCCGGTCTCCGGACCTTACTGTCAGTTGCTCGCCCGGCACATGACCAACGCAACCCACGGGGTCCCCACACTGGCGGCGGTAGAGGGCGGGCGGCAATTTATTCTCGACATGATTCCGGAGCACGACGTGGTCCACTACATCGGCCCGGTTTCCGGATCGGCCGCTGCGCAAGGGGATACCGCGTGGTGGGACGGGAACGACAGCATCACTGTAGGCGACCTCGCCCGACTGCGACGAACGCCACAACTGATCGTCTGTGAAATTGCACCGGCATCTGCCGATCGGGAAGCGAACTTCTCCGGCGCACACGCGTTTGCCGGCGCCGCGTGCCGCTCGCAGTTAAACGTGTTGCTCGGAACCTGGCCAGGATCGCCGGCCAACGACAACATGGAGTATATGCGACAGGTGTACACCGGCTTGCAACGAGGTGTTGGATTGGCCGAATCGGTCCGCACGCCGCGTATCACCCGGTTGCGGCACACGAACTCGTTCTCAGGCCTGGGTGCAGTCTTGTACGGCGACCCGCTGCGCACAGTGATCACGAGTCCCGTCACTGAATCGCACCAGGTCGACAATCGCCGACAAATCACCATACTGGCCTGCGACATCGTTCATTCCACGGAACTACTCAAGTCGTTGGGTGATGAAAGATACAGCGACATCCTGTCGCAGTACCACAGAATGGTCGGTGAGATTGTATTGGGCCACCTTGGTTCGATCGAGGAACCGCAGGGCGATGGCATCCTCGCGTACTTCGGCTTTCCCGTGGCTCAAGAAGATTGCAGCACACAGGCCGTCAATACCGCCATATCAATTTGTGCGGCGCTGCGCAGCCTCGACGTCCAAGTGCGAATCGGCATCAGCACCGGGCCGGTCGCTGTGCGCAAGGGAAAACCGATCGGCGACGTCATACATTTTGCGACGCGATTGCAGGCGGAGGCCATTCCGGGGCAGATCCTCGTCAGTGGAGCGACCCGGGACATCGTCAGTGGCCCCGTCGCGTTCGAGCGCCTCAAAGGGAGGCATAACCTAAAGGGGTTTGGCGAATCGGCCCGACTATACAAAGTACTCTCGGAGCCGCGCGCGCCGGGTTCGCCTGCGCCCCAGCGCCTGCGGCACTTAACACCCTTTCTAGGCCGGCTCGGCGAAATGCAGACGATCGAGCGAGAGTGGGAGTGCGCGCAATCCGGCGAAGTCCGCACGGTCCTGATCACGGGCGATGCCGGCATTGGCAAATCCCGGCTCGTCAGCGAATTTCGAAGCCGGCTCTCTGCGCTGGGCCATGACACGTATGAATTTCGATGCTCGCCGCAGCACACCAGCAGCGCATTCTATCCGTTGCTGAAATTTCTTCGCAGCTGGTTAGGGGTGCGGGACGACGAGAATCTGGAACCTCAGCAGGAACGCATCGAGCGCGTCCTGTCTGCACGAGTCCCGGTCCAGGGCGCGGCAACCCTCGTCCCTGAGTTGCTGGGCCTTTACCGCGGCTCACGACGACCCATTTCCGCGCACGCCCTGGACAGGAAGCGTCGCTTGACGTTGGACCTGATGGTGCGTTGGCTTGCCAGCGAATCGAGAAAGTCCGCTCTTTGTGTGATCGTCGAGGATATCAACTGGATCGACCCTTCATCCAAGGATCTGCTGAGTCTCGTGCGCAATCTCTCGGCACCGGTGCTGGTACTCGCCACCGTGCGTGCCGAGCGCGTCCAGGAGCCCATGCAGTGGATCGGCGGCCGGGTAATCGAGCTCAAAGGCTTGTCCCAGGATGTCGCCCGCGAGATGGTTCAAAGGGTATCTGGGAAGTCTCCCCTCAGTGCCGAAGTGGTACGGCTGCTGGCGCAACGAGGAGATGGCGTCCCTCTCTATATCGAAGAATCCACTCGCATGGCAATCGAAATCAGCGAGTCGGTAAATCGTGACGATGTGGTGTCGTTGATTCATTCGACGGTACCCTCGCGAATTCACGATCTCCTCATGGCCCGTCTCGATCGTCTCGGCGATGCTAAGCAGGTCGCCCAGCTGGGCGGAACCATCGGCAGGGAGTTTCCGTTTGCCCTGCTGGAGGCGGTGTTGAATCTGGATGGCGTTCCCATGCGGATACCAGATCTCTCCTCTCAATTGGACACACTGCTCGAGTCCGGGTTGGTGATTGCGGTCGGCGATCCGCGCGATCGGCGCTTCGCCTTCAAGCATGCATTGATTCGGGACGCTGCCTATCAGTCCCTGTGGGAGCGCGATAGAAAGAGTCTGCACCGCCTGATTGCCAGTGTGATTACAGAGCGGTTCCCGGCGTTGGTGGAGATTCAGCCGGAACTGGTCGCCTATCACTACACGCAGGCCGGGCTGGACACGCTGGCGGTCACCTACTGGGAGCGTGCCGCTCGTTTGGCCGCTTCGCGATCCGCATACGACGAAGCGATCAGCCATCTGAACAGCGGCCTGCGGTTGATCGAGGCCCAACCCGACACGTCCGATCGCCGTTCCGTGGAGCTTCGCCTGCTGCTGCTGCTTGCCGGTCGGCTCATTGCGACTGAGGGTTACGGTGCCGATCGGGTCGAAGAGGTTTACACGCGCGCATTGGAACTTTGCACTCAAGTGGGAGACCCCGCGGCGCTCAGGAAAGCCCAGTTGGGCATGGAGGGCTACTACTTCATGCGCGCTGATTTCGCCAAGGCGCGCGAGTTCGCAGAGCAAGTGGCGGCGATGGAACAATCACAGCCCTTAGAAATGCGCACGCTCCAGGCCGATTGGGCGATCTCGAACATTCTGTTTCACCAGGGTGAGCTGGAATCGGCCGTGACCCGCATGGATCAATGTCTGCAAAAATACGATCGCGCCAGACACCATCCCGGCGCGCTTCAGGACCCCGGCGTCATGTGCCTGTGCTATTCGGCATGGGCGCTTTGGGAACTGGGATATCCTGACGAGGCGAAGAAGCGTGCCGATGAGGTCATCGCGCTGGCCCATTCGCTGGACCACAAGTTCAGCATTGCAGAGGCCAGCGGAATCTGCGCAGGCGTGTATTTTTTCCGCGGTGAATACGAATTGGCGCTGATGCGCGCCGGCGAAGCCGTGGAAATCTGTGAGGTCCACGGATTTTCCGTATGGCTGGCGCACGCCAAGATGCTGCGGGGACGGATCGTGGCCCAATTGGGGCGGGTCGACGACGGCATCCAGGAAATGCTGCAGGCTTACGGCATGTGGACCAAAACCGGCGCAGTGGTGACCAGGCCGTTCTACCTTGCCATGTTGGCCGAGGGCTATGCGTTGGCCGGCCGCGTCGCAGATGGCTTGGCGGCGCTTGAAAACGCCCGCGAGATCGTTCGAGCCTGCGGCGAGCGCTATTACGAGCCCGAGATCCATCGTCTGGCCGGGCAGCTACTATCAGCCTCGAAGTCCGGTCGAAGTAGTCGCCGTTCCGCCGAAGCGGAACAGTGGTTTCGTAGCGCTATAGAAGTTGCGCGCGAGAGACGGCTACGGTCGCTGGAGTTGCGCGCCACCACGAGCTTGGCTCGCCAGTTGGAAACTTACGGCCGTGGCCGCGAGGCTTCGCCATTGCTGGCAGAAGTCCTCAAGGGCTTTACGCAGGGCCTGGATACGTTTGACGTGCGCCAGGCGCGCAAGGTGCTGGGCGAATTGAACTGATGGTAGGTAAACGGCGCGCAATGTACCTCTTGTGTCGTCCACTTGACAGATCCTCATTCTGAACGCGCTCACGATGGCTCCCGACGGTGAAGCGGCGGGTTCGCTCACGACGTGGTGAGAACCCAAACCAATCGGAACACGGGAGGAAATGGTCATGCGCGGCATTCAATTGAGCGCCCTTCAATGGCGCAGAATTCGTTCGACCTTCAATGCACATTCAGTAGGGGAGTCGGTCGTGAGCGCCGCGAAAGTCATCCGCAGAAACGCAGTACGGCTAGCGTGGATAACGGTGACCTTCGCACCCATGGTCATGCTGTATAACGCGTCACGGGCCGATGGCTGCGCCGCGCGGGCAAATGCCTGGGCGGCTGTAGCATCCACGGCGCCCTCTCAAGGGCGCTTTAGGGTGCGAATTTATCGTCCAGCGCTGAGTGCGCCGCCACGACATGCCGTAATGCGTCCTGGTCGAGGATGATGATCTTGCCGCGACCGAGAGTGAGCCATCCCTGTACCTTCCAGTTTTGCAGATACTGGTTGACAGCCTGTCGGGAGAGTCCCAAGAAACGCGCCATCTCTTCCTGAGAAATACTCAGCTCCACACCGTTCGCGGTTTCTCGCCCGTGAAGCTGTCCGAGACTTAGTAAACGCCGCGCCACACGCTCCGGCACACTGAGCAACGCTGATTCTTCTGCTAAGCCGCTGGTCCAGCGAATGCGCTCGCAGAGAAGCTGCACTATGTGGCTTACCAGCGCGGGTTCGCGCTTCAGCAATTCCAGAAAGTGGTCCCGTGTGATGAGGATCAGCTCCGATCTCGCTGCGGCACTGGCCGTGGCCGAACGGGGTCGCCCATCCAAGAGTGCAATCTCACCGAAAGTATCGCCGGGCTCCATGATGTTTAGAAACACCTCTCTACCGCTGGGCGAACTGACACTGATGCGAACTTTACCCGTGACCACGCCGTAAAGCGCATCACCTGGATCGGCTTGTGAAAAAACGATTGCCCCGATGCCGTACGAACGTTGGATCGAAAGGGCCGAAATCTGCCGGATCGTAGCCGAGGGCAGGCCACGGAAGAGTCGGGTGCGTTCCAATATGGTTTGTGCGGTCAAAGCCACAGTTGGATCCCTCGCGGTGAACTCGCGAGCAGTGTACGTCTTGTGTCGCCCGCTTGACAGAACCGCATTCCGAGTGCGCGCACGATAGGTTTCGCCACGCAAACGGAGTCGGTCACCATGAAGATCAGCTACCTGCCCCTCGCAAAAGCAAGCGGAGCTGTCCATGAAGTTGTGCCGGAGCCCGGGACGCTGAAGGCAAAGCCGCTCGAGGTCGTGCAGATCGGTGATTGGATCGTGAATCCGGCACTCGATACGCTCTCTCGCGGCCGAGAAACTCACAAGCTCGAGCCGCGGACGATGCGGCTGCTTCTGCACCTCGCATATGCCGCCGGCGCCGTCGTCAGTCTCGATCGTCTTCTCAGCGAGGTGTGGACGGGCGTGGTCGTGGGTCCGGCTTCGGTTTACCAGGCCGTGTCGCAATTGCGAAAGCTTATGGGCGATGTGGACCCAAACCCGACCTACATCGCGACCGTCCCGCGCAGAGGCTATCGGGTCGTTGCACCCGTGCGCCGCGCTGCGGCGGAGGCGATGACACTAAAAACGGACATCGTGTCTATCGCACCCACCCGGCGCTGGCAGGTGATGGCACTTGGCGGCGTGACGCTGCTGGCCTTCATCCTGACCGGCTCATCGATCTGGAGGCCATCACCGACCGAACGCAGCCCTTCGATCGCCGTCTTGCCGTTCATCGATCTGACGGAGGAGCAGGCGGAGCGGTCCTTTTGCGACGGTCTCACGGAGGAGCTATCCAACCGGCTTTCGCAAGTACCCACGTTGCGGGTCGTCGCGCGCACCTCCGCTTTTGCATTCCGCGGACAGGACGAAGATGTGCGCGGAATTGGCAAGGAACTCGATACCGATCACATCCTCGAGGGCTCCGTGCGCCGTTCCGGCAATCACTTGCGGGTGACGGTGAAGCTCATCGATGCGCGCAATGGTTATCACCTGTGGTCGGTTAACTACGATAGGGCCGCGGACGATGCGCTCAACGTTCAAGAGGAGATCTCGCGATCCGTGGCAGAGCATCTTCAGGCGGATTTTGGGCTTGCACCGAAGACGACATGACGAACAGAGCGCAGGCGCCCCTCCGAGAGCCTAATCGTGTCGTGCGGTGCGTCCTCTAAATGGTTGCCGATGAAATCCGTGTATCGCTGCCACTCCACCGAATTCCCGTAGCGACACGCGGCGACGAGCTGCGACAGCGACTGAAGATGGCGCGCGCGTTCCGCCAACTGATGCTGCAGCACGAGCGCACAGTCGTTTTCCGATTCAGCCGCAGCCGCATAGCATGCCGAGCTCAGTCCTGTGGCCAGTCCCTGCGAGGACAGCACATCGCGCGCGAGAGCGGCATCGCCCACCGCGATGGCAGCCGATCTTTCCGCCCACTGCACCGAGACAGGAAAGGCGCGCCCGGATTGCAAGGATTCCAAAGGAGGCAGTCCCTCCAAGAGCCAGTCGGCCCCTGCAAGGCCGATGGCCGTTTCGATGGCTTGCGGCGAGGCGCTCAAGCTCGCACCGCGGCCCGCGACCCACAGGCTATCGACTTCGTTCGAGCCCACTCGATAGACGTAGCCCTGGGGTAGCGCGGCGATCTTGAATTCCCGTAGCGTCGCGGGCGCCGGCGCCGCGCGCCAAAATGGACGCGCCACCCAAGGTTTGGGGGCCGTGACTCGACGAGTCGCGGTGGCCGCGGCGCGCCCCGTCGCATCAATCAGGCGCCGCGCGGACCATCCGGGGCCGATCCAACCGGTTTTTCCGTGAGACGGCGCGCGGGGGTCGATGACGATATCAAGATGCGGGATTCGCGCCGCCAGACTTAAGAGTTCAGAGGTCAGCTTGGCCTTGTCGACATGCGCCATGGCGCGTCCGCGGCGAATCTCGGGGTCGGCGCATTCCCAAGCCACGTGCTGCATTTCGTACAGGCGATCCACGCCAATGCGCCGCGGATGCACGCCGTAATCAATGAGCAAACTCAACATGGGCGCCGGCAGCGTTTCGATGCGCGGAATTTCGCCGGTTTCGGTGCGTGAGCGCAGGAGCAACACTGTTGGCTTCCTGCGCGCGCTGCAAAGCGCCGCGACGAGGCCGACGGCTCCGCCGCCGAGAACGGCCGTTTCGTACCGAGTGGTGTTCACGGCGGGGCAACGGGGCTGAAGCGGGGATCCTTGATGGCGTCGAAGGCAACCAAATATCCCTGCGCGCAGATTCTGCCGATGACCCTCTGCATCTCATCGGGTAGCACCATGAGATTGCGCGCCTTGTTGACCTGTTCGCCGCCTTCGGGGAAGCCGGTGGCGTAGCCGGTGTACAGATCTTTGAGCAGGTCCTTATAAAACTCCTGCAACGCTTGATGGTCTTCATTCCCCTTCGGCGGAACCGTCATCTGTCTGCGCCGCAAGTACTGCGCCTCCTGATGGGGGCTCAGCCATTCACGAATGAATTGAAACGTTTCGAAGTGATCCTCGCCCTCCGCCATGACGGTGCGGATCGCGTGTTGCTGATCGACCGTGCCCTGATTGTTCAAGGTGGCGAGAATTTGCGAATACAGTCCGTCCACGGATGAGGACGGCTTCTCGATGTCGATGAAGGCATTGATGGCCGCGCGGTCGGCCTGGCTGATCAACAGAGGTCGGAAGGTGCCCGGATCGAGGCCGGGAAGCTTGGCGGCAATTTGCAGCGCCGGCTTGAAATGCTCGTCCGGATGGAGACTCCGCAGCACATCGTTTACCGCACGCAGGTGGCGCATCTCAATGATGGCGATGCGCATGAGTTCGGCGTGCGCGGCCGTGACATTCTGACGTAGCGCGCCAGTCAAGTCTTGCGGACTGCGCAGCGAGAAGGCGGCGGCGAGATATTCATGGATGACCCCGAGTTCAACCCCGGCGGCATAGCGCAATTGCGCAAGCAACTCGGCCCGGGTGGCGAACGGGTGTGAAGACAGTTCCTCGGGCGTGTAGGGCTGTACCTGTTCGCGGCCGCCCAACACAAAGTTCAGTTCCTGCCAGCGTTGGTTGATGGCGTAGTGGTCCATCTCGATGGGCGTGGGATCGCTGTCGGTGGCGCGCGCCGGCGGCTTATCGAGCGAGCGATCCGAGCGCTCCCATGGCACGGCGGAATTCCATTCAGGTCCCGCCTTGGTGTCGGCCGGCAGCGGCGGCTTGACGATGTCCGGATGATTGGAAGCCCAGTAGAAGCAGCCGCAATCCCGGAAATCGTGTGTCCAGGGACTGCACAAGGACTGCGTCATCTCACCAGGCA
>Ga0209006_10000849_pt1 | contig 28229 bp, 21 predicted proteins | sample JacPin_JW_Ref_O2_FD_188567 | JGI IMG/M metagenome (GOLD analysis project Ga0209006, IMG submission 188567) | Forest soil microbial communities from Algoma, Ontario, Canada - Jack Pine, Ontario site 1_JW_Ref_O2 (SPAdes) (version 2) | ecosystem: Environmental > Terrestrial > Soil > Boreal...
AGGGACGGCGGCGAAGACTTCCGCATCCCGCTCAGGCAGGAATTCGAGGCGCTCGGTCAGCACATAGTCATTGTAAGCAAAGGCTTCCACCACAGAGGACACGGAGGGCGCAGAGGGCCTTCTTTTGCCACGGATCAACACGGATGCCCACGGATAAAGCGAATTGATTGGCGTGAATCTGTGCGATCGGCGGCGATGAAGCTTTTAGCGGAAGTTCGCGCTCCGGAATTTCTGGCGGAAGTCGGTACCGTCGAGGCTGATGATTCGGCACATTTCGTGGAGGCGCGAGCGCATGCGTTCGCCGATGCGGTCGCCGAGAGTTTCCGCGCGTGAGGCCCTGGCGGGTGACATCGAACCTGACGCTCCGGCGGCGGGCTGGTCGTCAAAGTTTGTGGTGATGATCGTCGTCCGGTTGTCGTTGTAGCGCGTGTTGAGAACCAGGCTGACGGTGTCCCACACCCACTCTGTAGGCTTGACCGCGCCGAGTTCATCGAGGACGAGAACGTCAGTCTCGAACACGGGGCGCAGAACTTGTAACTCCGTGGTCTGCACGGTCGAGTTGTAGGAGTTCTGAATTTCCTTCAGCAGTTCGCGGTAGTCGTAGAACAGGCAAGAGATGCCGCGATGGAGAATCAGTTCTTTGAGGATGCCGACAGCAAGGTGAGTTTTGCCGGTGCCGATCTTGCCGATGATAAGAAGCCCCTTGTCGCCACGCGGATCGCACTTCTTGGCGAAACTTGTGGCCGTGAAGTGCGCCTCGGCCAGCGAGGCGTGGGCGCCGGGAAAGTCCGTGTCATAGTTCGTGAGTTCGCAGTGCTCGTAGCGCCGGGGAATGCGTGCGGCCGAGAGCAGCGACTGCGCGCGTGAACGCAGTTGGCAGTCGCAGCGGGTGACGCGGCGTTCTTGCGCGGCGGTTGAGATATTCTTCCATCCCGTGCCGGAACAGAGCGGGCAAACTTCTGCGGCAGTTTTGACTGCTGGACTTGTTTTGATTTCAGAACTATTGATCACAGAACCCTTATGCCTTCCAACTACTATTCTATTTCGACTTTGCACTGCGCGCGCGTGCCGTGCAAGCCATAAAGGCTGGCGGCCTGTGTACATCCTGTGAAGGACCGCCGTGGTCTGTGGATGCTGGAGGAAAAGTGCGCGGCGATGCACCGAAAACCGTGCGGCTGGCCCGAACTGGCTCAGGGGAGGTGCAAAACAGGCTTCCGGCGCGGATTTTCACAGTTGACATTCGGCGGAGAGAGAGGAGAATACAAGCCGTCAGGTTTCCCAACTCAGTCCAACCAATTTCCTCCCGGTGCAGGCTGGGCAAGAAAGAGACCTGTGAGGAGAAACTATGAATAAAGCCGATCTGGTCGATAAGATCGCAGGCGCATGTGAAATCAGCAAAGCGCAGGCCACGACTGCAATTGATACCGCAGTGGAAAGCATCACCGGCGCTCTCCGCAAAGGAGACCGTGTAGCATTGATAGGCTTCGGCACATTTTCAGTGTCGCAGAGAAAAGCACGGAACGGGCGCAACCCGCAAACCGGCGCCACTATCAAAATTGCCGCCCGCAGAGTCGCAAAGTTTACCCCTGGGGCCGAACTGAAGAAATCCGTAAACAAGAAGTAGCACGGATTTCTCAACGTCTGGAGTTGTAAGATTTTTGGGCCCATTTCAAAACTTAAAAACGGCAGGGGGTCGGCCCTGCCGTTTTTGCTGCCGTGAATCTGCGCTTCAGAGTCTGGTGCGTCGCTTGACCCTTGCCGGAGCGGCACCCTAACATCCAGGTTGTCCTGTAATGTTGTCCCGTAATGATTTTCCCTGAGCTAGTTCAGTCTTTTCCGGCGCGATTTTTACACGCTTTTGTTGCCAGCTTTTTTGCCTGCGTTGTGACGGCGGTGACGCTGCAGGCACAGCAAGCAAAGCCCTCCACACCTGCCATCGCCAACTTCGTCGATGTTGCGGACAAGGCCGGTCTTACGCTGCCGAACGTCTTCGGTGGCATCGACACGAAGAAATACATCATTGAGACAACGGGCAGTGGCGTTGCAATTTTTGATTACGATAACGACGGCTGGCCCGACATTTTTCTGGTGAATGGCACGCGGCTGGAGGGATTCGCTGCCGGCGCGGGGCCGACGAATCGTCTGTACCACAACAATCACGATGGCACGTTTACGGATGTAACGGCCAAGGCTGGCCTCACTTCATCATCGGCAACACCCGGATGGGGGCAGGGTGTTTGCGTCGGCGACTACGACAACGACGGCTGGGAAGATCTGTACGTCACGTACTACGGGAAGAACCGCCTCTACCACAATGATCACGGAATATTCACTGAAGTGGCCGGGAAGTCGGGGGTGGCGGGATCGGGCAAAGCATGGGGCACGGGCTGCGCGTTCGTTGACTATGATCGCGACGGGCGGCTAGATCTGGTGATTGCGAACTACGTGGATTTCGATTTGGCCACTGCGCCGGCGCCGGGAGAGCGCCCAACTTGCATCTGGAAAGGCGTGCCTGTGATGTGCGGACCGCGTGGGCTGCCGGGCGCGAAGAACATTCTTTATCACAATCGCGGCGACGGCACGTTTGAAGATGTCACGACGAAGGCGCACATCGACCGCACCGATGCCCACTACGCTTTCAGCGTTTCAACGCTGGATTTCGACGAGGATGGCTGGCCGGATATCTTTGTCGCATGCGACAGCACGCCGAGCATTTTGTATCGCAATAATCATGACGGAACCTTTACCGATGTTGCCGTGACGGCTGGCGCAGCTTTCAACGAAGATGGACGCGAGCAGGCGGGGATGGGATCGACGATTGGTGATTTTAACGGCGACGGGCATCTCGACATCTTCAAGACGAATTTTTCTGACGATACTTCGACGCTATACAAAAACAACGGCGATGGAACATTTACGGATGCCACCACGGCGGCCGGGTTGGGGCTCTACACGCAGTATCTTGGCTGGGGAACGATGTTTTTGGATATCGACAACGACGGCTGGCCAGATTTGATTCTGGTGAATGGGCATGTGTATCCCGAGGTCGACAGCCAGCATTTGGGCAGCAACTACAAAGAGCCGCGAATTCTTTATCACAACAACGGCGATGGCACGTTCCGCGACATTTCGGCAACCGCGGGGGCGGGTATTACCACGGCCGCGTCGGCGCGCGGGCTCGCGGTAGGTGATCTGTGGAACGACGGCAAAATGTCGGTTGTCATCAACAACATGAATGCAGCGCCGAGTCTGCTGGTGAATCAGATTCATAGCGCGAATCATTGGATCGCGATTCGCACGATGGGCGTCCAATCGAATCGTGACGGAATCGGGGCTAGGATTCGAGTGAAAGCGGGAGCGCGGATTCTGGTGGATGAAGTTCGCAGCGGGTCGAGTTACATCTCTAATAGCGATATGCGCGTGCACTTCGGCTTGGGGAAAGCTGACAGAATCGAGTGGGTGGAGGTTCGCTGGCCGGGCGGGCTGACGGAGCGATTTGCGAACCTGCCAGTCGATCAGATTCACGTGTTGAAAGAGGGTTCGGGAACAGCGGTAGAAATGTCGAAGAAACCTTGAAGCGCGAGAGGAAGAGATCGCGCAATTTCTGAAGCAGACCCCGGTTATTTCTTCTTCTGGAATTGCATGGTGCGAGTGATGCCTTCGCCTTCTTTAACGAAGACGACCTGATTCACCTTCACATCTTTCATTGTGTCGACCTGGCCGCTGGGCCAATGAATTTCGAGAACATCGACTTTTTCTGCTTTTCCCAGGCCGAAGTGGACTCGCAGATCGTTTTGCGAGAAGTAGCCGCCGCCGCTGCGAACTTCGTCGATCTGGCGATGTGGCTTCGATTCTCCCGGAGGGCTCGTCACACATACGAGGCGCGCGCCGATTCCGCTGCGATTTGATTTGGTGCCGATGGTGCGAACTTTGATCCAGTTGTTCGCGAGCTTCGAGTCGCAGCGCAGCAACTGTGGATAGTCGTTGACCGTGTTGACGACAACGTCGATATCGCCGTCGTTGTCGAAATCGCCGAAGGCCGCGCCGCGCGACGCGACCGGTTCCGAAATTCCTGGTCCCGCTTGGAACGAAATGTCGGCGAAGTGGCCGTTGTGCAGATTCTGGTAAACGAGTTTGCGCTGGGCGTAGCCTGCTTCGGTTTTGAGTTGCTCGACTTCAGGATAGACATGGCCGTTGCAGATCAGAATGTCGGCCCAGCCGTCATTGTCCATGTCGAAGAAGCCGCATCCCCAGCCCAGAAATTGCGTGTGCGCGCCTAGGCCCGCGGTGAATGTGGCGTCTTCGAAATTCGCTCCGCCTTGATTGTGATAGAGAGACGGAGTGTCTCCGGCGAAATTTGTTTTCACGATGTCGAGGTTGCCATCGAGATCGTAGTCTGCTGCGGAAACGCCCATTCCTGCCTGCGGCTTGCCATCCGGGCTCAGAGCGCAGCCAGCCTCGATGGCGATGTCCTCAAACTTGCCGTTCTTTTTATTCTGGTAAAGCGCGCTTGCAGTCGAGTCATTGGCGACGTAAATGTCGGGCCAGCCGTCGTTGTCGAAGTCAGCGGTAAGAACTCCGAGGCCGTAGGTGCCGTTGGCGCCAAGAATCCCCGACGCTTCGGAGACGTCAGTGAAAGTGCCGTCGCCGTTGTTGTGATAGAGAATATTTTTTCCGCCCTTCAGCCCAGGCGGGCCGCAGGCTACCATGATGCTTTTGTACAGACACGGACCGGATTCCGGAACCGGCGCAGTGGCGAGATCAAGGTCGATGTAGTTGGCGACGAAGAGGTCGAGTTTTCCGTCGCGGTCGTAATCGACGAAGGCGCAGCCGGTGTTCCAGCGCGTTCCTTTGCCCGCCACGCCTGCCTTCTCGCTGACATCGGTGAAGGTACCGTCGCCGTTGTTGTGGTAGAGAACATTCTTGCCGAAATAGGTGACGAAAAGATCGTCCCAACCATCGTTGTCGTAGTCACCGACGCAGACGCCTTGTCCCCAGCCGGAGTGCGCGACACCGGCTTTGTGCGTGACATCAGTGAATGTTCCGTCGCGATTGTTGCGGAACAGGTGTGAAGTCGGCTCGCTCCCGGCGGGAAATCCCTCAAGGCGCGAGCCGTTCACAAGAAAGATGTCGAGCCATCCGTCGTTGTCGTAGTCGTAAAAGGCGACGCCGCACCCGGTCGTTTCCAGCAGGTATTTATTTTTGTGTTCGCCGCCGTAGATGGTTTTGGCGTTCAGCCCGGATTCGCGCGCGATGTTGATGAAACTGATTCCGGGATCTGGAGCTGGAGCCGGTGCGGTCTGCGCAGGGTCCTTCTGCTGCGCGCGCAGCCACGGGGGGCGCGCAAGCGACAACACGTTTTCCAGCGACAGCACCAGCGCGGAGCGGCTGAGGGATTTAAGAAAGACGCGGCGTGACGATGACAAGAATTCGGTCCCTGGTTGATATTACCTGGGCCTCGGGTCGTGCTAGAATTCGCCCCTAATCCTTATATTCAGTGAACCTCCACTTTGCAAGCTGCAGCCGCGCGATTTTGGATTTGAAGCGAGATCCTGACACTATGTTCGGCTTCTGCCATCGCAGCTTGCTCTCTCGCATCTTTACTTGTATGTTCGCCTTCGTATTCCTGCCTGCCAGCGTCGCATATACAGGCGCGCAACAAGCTGATTCAAAGCTTGAGCTGACCAGAACGATTCGTCCGTGGGAGTTTCTTCCGGTCGTCGGCACGCGTGCGGGATTGTTTGGGAACGAGGCCGGGCAATTCGAAGCCTGGGTTTACCCGCTGAAGATCTTTCGTGATTTTCATTTGATCTTCCACCTTGGCGATCGCAGTCTGCCTGCGGAAAGCCTTGCCCGCACGCTGACGGTGCGGCCGGAGTCAGCTTCGATACTCTATGCCGGCGATTCATTTCGCGTGCGTGAGACGTTGTGCGTTCCGGTGAATGAATCCGGAGCGGTGATCCTGCTGGAGATCGAAACTGAATCGCCGATGGAGGTCGAGGCGGCATTCACGCCCGATTTTCAGTTGGAGTGGCCCGCCGCTTTAGGTGGAACATTTGTGGAGTGGGATAACAAGGATCGTACTTTTTTCTTTGGCGACGAGGCTCACAGGTACGTGGCGCTGGTGGGATCTCCGACGGGCGCGGACGCGAGGCTGGCCTATGAAACGAATTATTCCGCTTCCAATGAAAATTCATTCCGTCTTGGTGTGACCGCGAAGGGCAAGGACAGCAAAGTTCTCGTGATTGCGGCTTCCGTGAATGGCCATGCGGAGGCCGAAAAAACGTATGAGAAGTTGCTGGCCTCTCATGCCGACTTGATGCGCGATTCGGCCAATTTCTACCGCGCATATCTCGACAAAACCGTGAGTGTCGAATTGCCCGACAGCGCCTTGCAGCAAGCTTACGACTGGGCGCGCGTCAGCACGATTCAGGGCGTGGTGAACAATCCGTACCTGGGGACGGGATTGGTCGCGGGATATCGGACTTCGGGAACCAGCCAGCGTCCTGGCTTTGCATGGTTTTTCGGCAGAGATTCTTTCTGGACTTCATTCGCGCTCAACGCGGAAGGCGACTATTCCACGACTCGCGCGGCGCTCGATTTCGTCAGCAAGTTTCAACGCGAAGATGGAAAAGTTCCACACGAGATTTCACAAAGTGCGAGTCTGTTGCCGTGGTTCAAGGAGTATCCGTACCCATACGCGTCGGCGGATGCGACGCCCCTGTTCATCATCGCGATGAGCGATTATGTAACGCAAAGTGGAGATGCGGCTTTCGCACGCGAGAAATGGGACAGTGTCTGGCGGGCTTACCAGTTCCTGCGTTCGACCTACGATTCGCAAGGTCTCGCGCAGAATGCGGGAATTGGCCACGGCTGGGTCGAGGGCGGTCCGCTGCTTCCCGTGAGAAGCGAGTATTACCAGGCAGGGCTTGGAGTGGAGGCTCTGCGCGCGCTCTCGAATCTGGCGCGACTCGTGGGCAAGGACGATGTCTCGAAGCAAGTCGCGTCGGAATTCGATCAGGCCTCGACCAAGCTCGATCAAGCCTTCTGGTCGCCGGAGAAAAAAAATTATGCGTTTGCGCTGAATCAGGATAATCAGCAGGCGAATGAACTTAGTGTATTGACGACCGTGCCAATGTGGTTCGGGCTGGCGAACGCTGACCACGCCGATGAAACGATTACGCAGCTTGCATCCGCCGATCACCAGACCGATTGGGGCATGCGGATCATTTCCCAGCAATCGAAGGTGTACAGCGGTTCTGGATATCACTTCGGCGCGGTCTGGCCGCTTTTCACCGGATGGGCGTCGGTTGCGGAGTACCAGTATCATCGCGCGCTGCCGGCATATTCCAACTTGCGCGCGAATGCATTGCTGGCGACCGACGGTTCGCTCGGGCATTTTACCGAAGTCTTGTCGGGAGCTTACTACGAGTCTTTTTCTACGAGTTCTCCGCATCAGATATGGTCGGCGGCCATGGTAGTGAGTCCGATTCTTCGGGGAATGTTTGGGCTGCAGACAAATGCAGAGAAGCATGAAGTGACTCTCGCACCGCACGTTCCCGTCGACTGGACTTCGTTTGCAATTCACAACGCGCGAATCGAGAGTGGCACGGTCGATTTTCAATATCGCAAGAGTGCCGACAGCATCGTGCTGGAAACGAAGCAGAGTGGTACGAGCGACTGCTGGGTTGACTTTTCGCCCGCGCTCAGCCTGCGGGCTGAGGTGACTGGCGTGCAGATGAATGGAAAGCTTTTGCCGTTCAAGGTGCAGGCCAACGGCAACGATCAGCATGTGAATGTGCGATTCCAGGTGAAGGGCGAGCCTCGCACGGTAGTGATCCATGTTAAGAATGACTTTGGAATTGCTCTGGCAAATGAGTTGCCCGCGCAGGGTAGTTCGAGCCGGGGATTGCGCGAACTCTCGGAGTCGTGGAACTCATCGAAAACGCAATTGACGCTCGAGGTTTCGGGATTGGCTGGCAGCCGGTACGAGTTGGGAGTTTGGAATGCAAGTCAGGTTTCGTCGGTGGATGGTGCAGCGCTCGCCAAGGATGAAAAGTTGCAGATCCAGATGCCGGGAGCGGGTTCCGATTCTTACGTGCAGCAGAAAATCGTCATTCACTTTGGCAAGCCGTGAAGTATTCTTCCCGCATCGAACTCGGGGCTGAACCTTCGCATTCTCGCGCATCGAAGCTGCGAAAGGTTTATGCTCTATGCGAAATGAGGTGTTGCAATGCGATGCAAGTCCCTTTCGACATTTGGGTCTATTCTTCTTACCCTTTCGATTGCTGTCGTTGCGCAGTCAAGTAAAACTGTCGACGCCGCAGGGCAGCAGTGGTGGCAGCATGCGGTGTTTTATGAGATTTATCCGCGCAGCTTTGCCGACAGCAATAATGACGGCATTGGCGACCTCAACGGCATCACCGCGAAGCTCGATTATCTGAAAGATCTGGGCATCGACGCCATCTGGATTTCGCCCTGTTTTCCTTCGCCGCAGGTTGATTTTGGTTACGACGTTTCCGACTACGACAATATCGATCCCATGTACGGCACGCTGGCGGATTTCGACAAATTGGCCAGCGAAGCGAAAAAGCGGGGGATTCACATCATTCTTGATTTTGTCGTGAACCATTCGTCGGATCAGCACAAGTGGTTTCTGGATTCGAAGTCGTCGCGGACGGCGGTGCATCGCGATTGGTACATCTGGCGCGACGGCAAAGGCGATCAGCCGCCCAATAACTGGACTTCGGAATTCGGCGGTTCGGCGTGGACGCTCGATCCCACAACGAATCAGTACTACTACCACTATTTCTACGCGGCGCAGCCCGATCTAAACTGGCGCAATCCCGCGGTGAAAGACGCGATGTTTGACGTGACGCGCTTCTGGTATAAGCGTGGCGTCTCGGGATTCCGCCTGGATGCGGTGGACACTTTATATGAAGACCCTGACTTGAAAGATAATCCCGGGGCTGAGGGAAAGAACGCCTTTGGCGATCCGAACCAGCAAAGAATCTACAACACAAAACTGCCGGAGCTTCACGATGCGCTTCGCGGCCTGCGCAAGATTGCCGACGAATACAACGCAGTATTGATCGGCGAAACCTGGACGCACGACATTGCCGAGCTGAACCGGTATTACGGGGAAGGAAATAATGAAATCCAGCTGCCGATGGATTTTCTGTTTACCAAGGTGGATAAGCTTTCGGCAGACGAATTTCGCAAGCAGATTGCGGCAGTAAACTCCGCTTCCGGCTGGCCGACGTTTGTGATCAGCAACCACGACATTGTGCGTTCCTACGAACGCTATGGCGATGGCGTCCACAACGATCAGATTGCAAAACTGATGGCTGGCCTGTATTTGACGTTACGCGGAACGCCGATTCTGTACTACGGCGAAGAGATTGGCATGAAGACGACGCCTCCGACGCGAAAAGAGGAAGTACAGGATCCCGAGGGGCGCACCGGTTGGCCGAAAGAAAAAGGCCGCGATGGAGAACGCACTCCCATGCAATGGGACGAAAGCAAGAACGCAGGTTTTTCCGACGCCAAACCGTGGTTGCCCGTGCCTCCAAGCTCAAAGACGCACAACGTGGCCGACGAGCTAAAAGATACAGACTCGATATTGTCATTTTACAAAAGCGTTCTGAACCTGCGTCACACGAATAAGGCACTCCTCGACGGCAGCTACGTTCCGCTGAATGAGAACGATAAGAACGTGCTTACATATTTGCGCGTCTATAAAGATGAAACGGTTCTGGTGGCGTTGAACATGACGGGCGTCGTGCGCACCGCGAACGTGCAACTGAACAAGAACGGTTTCAAGTCGGCGACGAAACTCGCGGGGACTGGCAAGTCCGCTGCGAAGGGAGACGTTGTGGAACTGGAACCGTTCGGCGTTTTCATCGGCGAACTTTCCAAGTGAGACTCAGAGACCACGACACAATGCTGGGCAGGATGCGGCGCTTTCTAGAGAATCGATTTTCTAGGGCATAAACTCGATCTTCACCTCAAAATAAAAAGCGGGCTGCGCTTGCTCGATGCTATGATGGCGGACATTGTCATCGTCCCGGTTGGAGGCTAGCAGACAGACCTCATGGCGATTCAAGCATCGAATACTTCGGTTACCACGACGTCGCCGAACGGGGGAAAAGGCTACGGCGCCCCGCTGGCAACCGTGACCACGCTGTTTTTCATGTGGGGATTTCTCACCTGCCTGAACGACATTCTCGTCCCCCACCTGAAATCAATTTTTGATCTGACTTATGCGCAGGTGATGCTGGTGCAGTTCGCATTCTTCGGCGCGTATTTTATTTTTTCACTTCCCTCCGCAAAAATTATCGTTTGGATCGGCTATCACCGGTCGATGGTGCTGGGCCTGCTCACCATGGGAGTGGGTGCGTTTCTGTTTGTGCCTGCTGCGAGCGCGCCGTCGTTTCCTTTGTTTCTCGCCGCACTCATCGTTCTTGCCGCTGGCATCACCTGCTTGCAGGTCGCGGCGAATCCTTATGTCACGGTGTTGGGCAAACCTGAGACTGCATCGAGCCGGCTGAATCTCACGCAGGCCTTTAATTCTTTGGGCACGTTTCTTGCTCCATTCTTCGGAGGCATGCTGATTTTAAGCGGCGCTGCTTTGAGCGGGGATCAGATGCGGGCTCTGAGCCCGGATGCGCTGCAGGCCTATCGTCTGCAGCAGGCTGCAAGTGTGAAAACGCCCTACGTGGGACTTGGTATCGCGCTCGTTATCCTGGCCATTGCGATTGGCAGCTTCAAGCTGCCGACGATCGAGCAAGCGCAGCACAAAGCCGGCGAAAAGGTGAACGATTCGATCTGGAAACATCCGAATCTGATCTTTGGCGCAATCGGCATCTTCGTCTATGTAGGAGCTGAAGTCTCGATCGGCAGCTTTCTCGTGAACTACTTCAGCCAGCCGGAAATTGGAGGGCTGACGGAAAAAGCGGCCGCCAACCTGGTCGCTTTTTATTGGGGCGGGGCGATGGTCGGCCGGTTCATCGGGTCCGGTCTTCTGCAGAAAATGAAAACCGGGCGACTGCTGGGTATCTGCGCCATCTGCACGACTGCGCTGGTTGCGATCTCAATGCTGACGAGCGGGCATCTCGCGATGTACAGCATTATTCTGGTCGGGCTTTTCAACTCCATTATGTTCCCAAGCATCTTCACGCTGGGTGTAGCCGAACTTGGCCCGCTCACCGGCGAGGGTTCTGGCGTGATGATCATGGCGATCGTGGGAGGCGCAGTCATCCCGCTGGCCCAGGGAGCGATTGCAGATCGAATCGGGATTCACCATGCGTTCTTTCTGCCCGTCATCTGCTATCTGTACATTCTGTTTTTCGCGTTGAGCGGCTCGAAGCCGAACAGCGAACGCTACGCGTGACTCATGCGGTCCCTTTGGCGTTGCATTCCGATAGATTTTGATTTGAGGGAAATTGCGCAACTCGTCTGACGGAAACTCGGGGCCGGCCAAGAAAGCTGGCCAGAAACCCGAAGTCATCACGCTCAAGGCCGTAGCCCAATACCTCGGCCTGACGCCAGGGACAGTCTCGGCCGTACTCAACGACGCGCCATCGGCGCGTTCCATCCCACAAGAGACGAAGAATCGGATTCACGCAGCGGCCAAGGAACTCAACTACCGGCCGAATTTCTTCGCCCGCACCTTGCGCAACAAACGCACTTACACCATTGGCGTGATCACGGAAGAGATTGGCGACTCCTACAGTTCGCCGATCATCAGCGGCATTGAACAGTATTTGCGAAAGAAAGATTATTTTTTTCTGACCGTGGCGCACCGTCACGATCCGGAGTTATTGTCGCGATATTCCCACATCCTGGCCGAGCGCGGCGTTGAAGGCATCATCACGGTGGATACGACGATCCGCGACGCGCCGACATTGCCTGTGGTTGCGGTTGCCGGACATAAAAAGATCAAGGGTGTAACCAATATCGTGCTCGATCACGAACACGCCGCATCGTTGGCGCTGAAATGCCTGAAGGAATTGGGCCACGAGCGAATCGCGTTTATGCGGGGAAACCCTCTAAGCGCCGATTCGAAAGACCGCTGGGATGCGATTAGCCAGGTCGCGGAGCGGATTGGAATGAAAATCGATCCCGACCTCGTAGTGCAGATCGATAGCGGCGACGCCACGCCGATGCTCGGTTATCCATTCGCCCGGCAATTGCTCGCGCGCAACAAGCCGTTTACCGCGCTCTTCGCCTATAACGATATCTCCGCGATCGGTGCGATCAAAGCATTCCAGGAGCACGGGCTGCGCGTGCCGCAAGATGTTTCCGTGATGGGATTTGACGACATTCCGGGCGCGGCCTTCTACACTCCCAGCCTGACCACAGTTCGCCAGCCTCTCAACCGGATGGGCGAAGTTGCTGCACAGAGCCTGCTGGAACGCATTGAAGATAAAAAAGAATATCCTTCCGAAATAGCGATTGAACCGGAACTGGTCGTGCGAGAATCTACAGCGAAGGCGCCCGGCAGAGAATAACCGGCTCGCGGCAACACTTCGCTGATTCATGCCTATTTCTGACACACCGCGCAGCCCGGCTTCAGCCCGGGCCCTCACACTGGCAGCGTACGCCTCGTTTATCCCCATCGGAATCGCGACCGTTCTTCTCGGCCCGTTGCTGCCTACGCTTTCGACACGCTGGTCGCTCGACTATTCGCAGGCCGGCGCGTTATTTCCCATGCAATTCTGGGCCTCAACGCTTGCGGTGGGATTTTCTGGTTTGCTGGTGTCGCGTTTCGGGTTCCGCTTTGCGATCAAAGCCGGCCTTGTGCTGATTTGCGTAAGCGTCGGCGCTCTGCTGGCAGGTTCGAAGTTATTGGGCATGGCCTGCATTGTTGGGTACGGCGCGGGACTTGGGCTCGCGGTTCCAGCGTCGAACCTCCTGGTGGCCGAGGTGAATCCGGAGCGGCGGAGCGCGGCGCTCAACACGGTGAATTTTTGCTGGAGCGTGGGCGCAGTGGCGTGTCCTTTTCTTGTGGCCGCGGCAGCGGAGGGACGCGGGATTTCGATGTTTTTGCTATTCGTCGCCGCATTATCACTCGTAGTGGCGCTGGCGATCGCGGCCATGCCCGCATGGATTGTCGAGCCCGCGGGCGATGCCAAAGGAGACGTACAACGAAAGATCGACTGGAAGAGCCAGACGATGCTTGTTCTCGGTGCTCTCTTCTTTGTGTATGTAGGGACAGAGAACAGTGTCGGGCTATGGATCGCATCGTACGCGAAGAGTTTGGGAACTTTATCTGCAACCATGGCGCTCATGACGCCGTCGTTTTTTTACGCGTTGCTCATGCTGGGCCGCTGGGTCGCGCCATTCCTGCTGCGGACCATCGATGACGTGAAACTGGTGCGGGGCGGCGTGATCGTGGCTTGCGTCGGAATGACTGGCATTCTGTTTTCACATTCGCTGGTCCCCGTTGTGGTGAGCGCTTCTCTCGCAGGGTTGGGATTGGCAAGCGTCTATCCGATTATCATTTCGCTTTTGTCGCGAGAATTTGGCCCGACCGCCTCGCGCGTGGGGTCGGTGATGTTCACCCTTGCCAATCTGGGCGGCGGATTTCTTCCCTGGCTGGTTGGGATTTCTTCGTCGCGAACGGGAGCGCTTCGCGCAGGACTCTTTGTACCGCTTGTTGGCGGAGTGGCGATGTTCGTCTTATTTATGAGGGATTGGAAAGCGGTGTCTGTGCAGCAGATGTAGTTATCAAATTTATTGGCGGAGCAGTCGCGCTGCCAGCCGCGATAGTCGAACGAGGCGATACAACGGAAATAGCGGCGCTGGGAGTGGGACCGCATCCCACTCACCCGGGCCGGGAGTGAAGGCGAGCCGCCACACGAATCGCCGACGATCAGATGCGCGTTCCCGCAGACGCAACATCAAGCGAAAATATGCGAGCGATTCGACGTTGTAAGCGTTCTCGCCCGCCATATGAGTTTGAATCTCCTCGCCGAAAGCTGCGGTTTCAGTGTCATCGAATTTGAAACCAGCTTGGGCGGCTGCGCTCGGAATCGCGGCTCCGAGCAACCGATTCGCCAGGACCATCGTTATTCCCATGATGCGCGCGATCCCCAGTTCGTTTGCCTGTGAGGCGATCCACTCCCAATCGAGATTCGGCAGCGTCATGATTCGGGCGAGATCACAGAGCCAGATGAGCCGTCCCCAGACATGTTTCGCGGCGTGCGCCGAAAGCACGAGGAAGAGATCTTCCGGCGAAGGAGTTTTCATCGCATGCCCTGCAACATCCACCGTCACCGCGCGCTCGAAGATTCCATCCATGTCGAAGTCGATGGAGTAGAACCTGGGCTGAACGGCCCACTGAACTTCGAGAAGATTCGGTCCGGCGGCTCCGTCGAACGAATACTCGTATCCGGACTTCAAATGGGCGCGCTCCTGTGCCGCAGAAAGATGCGAGTGGGAAGTGAATCCGATATCGCGCACTGCGTCGCGCACGCGCGAGAAATCCTGCGGGCGAATGAGCAAATCGATGTCGCCGGACTGCCGCAGAGCGATGTCGCCGTAGATCGCTTCCGCCAGCGCGAGGCCCTTGTAGGGCATGGTTTCAATGCCTAGCGCGGAAAGGTGATCGACGATGCGGATAAGTTCCCGTGACAAGAGCAGTGCTTTACGCAGATTCAGTTGATGGATCTGCTGCAACGGAGGCATTTGCTCCGCAGCAATTGGCGCTGAACTCGCTGCCAGCGCCACATATACGAGTTGCTGCACGCCGTGACGCTGGGCAAGATCGAAAAGAGATTGCCAGTGAACCGGGCGCCGCAGAAGGGAATGGAGGCGTTGATTTCTTTCTTCTGCAGGCCCTAATGAACATGCGGCCAATAGGACGGACCATTCGTGGTCATGGGTCGCAGAAGGCATGTCGCTGTTCGAAACCGAGGGATTTGAAATTGCAGGATTAGAATTCGCCGACGTAGGTTTCACACGCTCGCGCTGGCTAGAGTTGGAAGTGCGCGGATTTGCACCAGGTTCGCAGCGGCTCGCTGTTTTTTTGCCAGCATGTTAGCCGAAGGAACTCCGGTGCGCGCGAACGATTTCTCGCAGTCCTGTGTGGAGGGGCCGCGCATATTGCCCTCCAAGTAGGCAAGGCCGGGGCAGCGACTGCAACTCGTGACATGTGTGCACGAAGTGCATGTCGTCAGGTCTTTCACGCGGATGGCCCGCACTTCATTCATCTGTTCGGAGTGATGCCAGATGTCGGCGAAGCGCTGGCGGCGCACATTCCCGGTGGGATAGGGGAATGCGACGCAAGGGAAAACTTCGCCGTAGGGAGAGACGTAGCAGGCAGTGTGGCCCGCGCTGCACGGTGTCGCGTCAAGATCGGGCGCGCCCTCCGCGGATGGGATGGCGCAAAATTCTTCCGCATTGCCCACCAGGGATTCATCGCGGAAGACCTGCCGCAGCGCGTCCACGTTGACGCCTAGATTCAGCGGCTCGCGGTTGCCGTCGAGCATTGGTGTGACGGTTGGGTCCAGCGTACTCTCTACGCCCAACTCCTCGGCCAAAGCTCGCACGCCGCGATAGTCGGCCATGTTCTGCGTCATCAGAACGTTTGCGATCTTTACGTTCAGCCCCTGCGCTTTAAGCATGCGGATGCCATCGATCGAGCGCTTGAGTGATCCCGGAACCAGCGTGATGGCGTCGTGAACTTCAGGACGATGCGAGTAAATACTGATCTGGACCGATTCCACGTGCAGTTCTTTCAGCCGCTGCGCCTCGCGCTCGCGAATCAGCACCGCATTGGTCTTGAGCTTCACGCAGAACATGAGCTGCCGTGCGTGCTCGAGAATCTCGAAGAAGTCTTTGCGCAGAAAAATCTCGCCGCCGCTCAACGTGAGAATGAAAACTCCGGCCTCGGCCATTTCATCGAGCAGGTGCTTGATCTCGGCTGTGGTCATCTCGCCGTGGTCGTCGTGGTCAAGATAGCAGTGCACGCAACGTTCATTGCAGCGGTAGGTGATGTCGATGTGAGCGCTTAACGGAATGTTCAGCGCGAGCGCCTTCGCGGTCATCTGGTCCATGATCCCGCTCATCGTGAACCTGCCGCTGGTGTTGCCGTAGAAGATGCCGCTATCGGCTGTTCCGAGATCTGCAAAATTTCGTGGCTGGCGAGTTCGCGGGCAAGAGATTCGGCATCCTGTAAGGCTTCGCCGCGCTCGACCTCGAATTCGACGCAGATTCGATGGTCCACGATTTCGTCGAGCGGCGTCGCGCCGTCAGCGGCTTGCCACAGAATCGTCGCGGTCCGATTGAGCGTGAACAAAGTCGAGTCGCGGCCGGACATGATCATCATTTCGCCGTCGATGCTGCGCGCTGCAACTTTTGGATTACGTGCGAGATAGATGCGGCTCATCGGATCATCTCCCACACGCGCACATCGGGCACGAACGTGAGCCGGCGAACCGGCACGCGGCTGGCGAATTCGAACGCGGAATGAAATGTGGCCTGCACGAGTTCTTCATCTTCCGCGAAAAAGAGCATATTGGCAAGAACAGATCTCGCGGCTTCGCCGGGCGCGACTTCGTCGATGCGATTCTCGGGCCCTTTCGCCAGCAGATATAGGGTCGCAAGCGGCGCGGAAACATTTTCGCCGATCTTCGCCAACTCTCCGGTGAAGGGAGTGCCATAGGCCACGTAGCCGTCACCACGCTTGCGAACGTAGGAAATTTCGTCGGTGAGCAACGTCGCGTCGGGCGGAGCAAGGCGCGAAATCGTAGTCTTGCCGGCGCCGGAAACGCCGGAGAAGAGAAACGCCCGGCCGTTGCGGATCGCGCTCGCCGAGTGCATCAGAAATCCGCCCTGCCGTGCCAACACTAGCGTATGCGCGATCCGTAGCACGGCATCAATCGAATAGGGATTGGCGGACTGGCGAATGCGTCCGCGGCGCGTGGAGGGGGACCACTCGGCGTGAAAGTCGCCACGGGTGACCGTCCAGCAGTCAGGGCTGCGAGTTACGCGAACATCTTCGTCGGGACCGCCTGTAGGCACAACCAGATCGACGTCGAACTCGATCTCGGCGTTTCCCGGTTCAGAAGCATTAGCTTCAAGAACGTATCCGGCGTAGCGATCCTGGAGCATGGTGACGAAGCCGGGATCAGTCGTGTTAACGCGGACAGGCATGCCTCCGATTTCGATCACGAGGCTCAGACGCTCGACTTCGGTAGTCAACTCTGGCAAGGTTTGCTCGGACGAATTGCAGTCTGCGGTGAATTTTCCATCGGAGTGCGCTGGCTCATGCCGTGCACGCCAACAACTATGCGGGCGGCAAGATCGGAGTGCTGGACTGCCGTGGCGAGGGCGCGTTTACCCAGGCTCATTTTCTTGCCCGGTACGACGCACCTGCCGTTCCGTTCAATCGAGGCTACTTTGCCCAGCAGATCCTGATCCGGGACTGGCGGATCGGTCTGCGGCATCGCGTCGCCTTGGGTCGTAATAGCGTCAGCATGCCTTGCCACGATGCGATGCACCACGAACCGGTTCTCGCGAGCGCACAAGACGATGTCACCTTCGGATACCACTCTGGCATCGGCGCGCTCGATGATGAGTGTATCGCCGGGGCAGATCGTCGGCAGCATGCTCCATCCCGTAACTCGCAAGCGCAGACGGCCAGATACGCGCAGCGACTCTGCGGCCAGTTCACACTTGAGAGCGTGGCCTTGGTCTGCATGGACCGTAACCACTGCCGGATCAGAACTCATGACACTCTCGTATTGAGGCCGCAACCACTCTGCGTGGAGGTGATCTTGCCGCACGTGAGGGCGCTGGTTACGAAGACTTTCTCGTAGCGGAACGTCGGTTTCTCGTACGGTTTTTTGGCGACAGCAGTTCGCTGAATTTCGGAAGAGGAGCCGTTCGTATTCATAGGAGAACCTTTTGAGCGAGACTATTGTAATGCAGATTGCGATGCCTGTATGGCGCAGCCTCCGGTGCCGCCGGTTGCGCAAGTTTGATTGCCCTGCGTGGTGAAGTAAATCTGTGATGCGCCCGCCAGCGTGCCCGATCCCACGACGTTGTCCAGGATAATACCGCTGGTGCCCCCGGCAGACGCATAGCTTGCCGTTGCAGCCGGCCCCAGATTTTTCCAAGTCACCAAGGCATCCGTCGTGTTGGCGTTCAGCGTTGTTTTCCAAGTGGGATTGGTTGCGCCGGATAAGCCCGCGACGCTGCTAGCCAGTTCAATATAGCCATTGCTGTCGATAATGGTGGTGTTGACCGTATAAAGATGGAGCGCTTGCCACGCGGTATATGAGGCGGCCAGAGTCCCCTGATTCAGCCAATGAACGCCGCCGTCCGTCGTGTTGCCCCCGACGGTCGTGCTCCATGTGGGATGTGTCGCACCCGATGTTCCACCCGTAAGCACGTTTTGAATCTCCAAATTCGAGTCGAGCACCTGCTGGCCCGCGACATAGGTTGTGCCATGTTGCCACGGCGCATCGCCGAAATTCATCAGGCAGGCGCCGGTGGCGCAGTTGCTGCCCAGCCCCCCGGCCGTAGTGCTGGCAAAGAGCCATTCTGAATTCGCGAAGCCGGTCGCATTTGGATTTGCCAGGTCGGTTACCGGCGAGCACGCGGCTGTCGCGTTGGATATCACGGGCCCCGCGACCACCGCTTGCATTACGCCGGCAGAAATCGGCACCTGATAAAGAATCGGCGGGCCGCCGGTGTTGCCGCACACATAAAGATTTCCGCTGGCATTGCTCGACGCCTCATAGGCGCTGTCGAATGCTCCGTCAAAAAGTGGAGCCGGGGCTGCGGCGCTGGTGCCGACCACGGCTTTTGTGCTCAAAGCCAGGCCTGCGGTAATGGAGAACTGGAAGACTGCCGAGCACGGTCCGGTGCCAGCGCATAACGTAGTGCCATCGTTCGAGGCGAAAACATACAACTGTTCCGCCATGCCGTCGACGATAGGACCGGCAACGATGCCCGCGCCGTGGTCAATTTGGGCAGACTGCGTAACATTCACCAAATTTGGGTTCAGGGAATAAACATACCCGCCATAGTCGCCGACGAACACGGTGTTCGATGTGTAGTCGTAAACCGGACTTGATAAAGTCGTCGGATTGGTCGGATTCAGTTGAACCGGGAAGCCTCCTGTCGTTACTTCAGCAGGATTGCCACGAAATACCCCGGCAATCTGGTGCAGCCAGCTTACCGTGCTGCCGACCCAAAGAATGTCGTGCGTGTAGTCAGGAAAGGCCGAGGAGGTTCGGTCGTCCAGTTGGACTCCGTGGCTGGTGACCAGGGGAATCTCGACCATGCAGGGCGCAGTGCAGTTTCGATAAGCGGTTGAGGCGACCGGCAAAAGCGTCGTTGGCGAAATCACGGTATCAGTCGCGGAAGGCAGAAACTTCAACACAGCCAGACTGCCGAGGCCGCTGCTTCCACTGGTGGTCTGCGCAAATGCGATCTGCGTCCCGTCGCCGGAAATCACGGGCGAAGTCATGATCACGCCGGCATTCGTGTTGTAAGCCCAATAAACCTGGGGAACCGTGCCGCCGCAACCAGAATAAAGATTGTTGTAGGCAACGATGCTGGCCTGGTTCGAGGCGCCTGCCAGCCCTGTTGCAAAAACGACATAGTCGTTGGTGCAGCTGGCCGTCGTAGTTCGGAACGAATACTTGGCGGGAAAGTTGCCGGCGCCAGCCGTGCCGCCACTTCCCAAATTCACGGACCAATCGCCCACCCTGTTCCTGCTCCATGTATCGCCCAGATGCACGGCAATCGGCTCCACGGAATCCGGCGCCAGGACGCGCGTCGCGTTCTGCCGATACCACTGCTGCCAATAGCGCGGATCCTGCTTCAGGCGCGCGGCCTGTTCCGGCGTCGTGGGTTGCGAAAAAATCAGGTGGCGATGGCTCCAGTCCGTCGGCAGGCCCTGGCGCACTGGCGCTACGGCGTGGCCAATCAAAAACCATCCGAAGGCTGTCATGAGGATCAACGCTGTGCTGGAGAAGGCTGTCTTAAGCAAACGCTGGCGTGCGGTATTTCCTGTCATCGGCCACTCCCTGGTGCGAAAAAAGCGCGACAAAAACGTCGCCATCGACTTGCGCGGGCGGATTATGCCCGCGATCTTTCTGGCCCAAGAAACAAAACGCTTGCGCGAAAAACCATAACTCGCAGGCTGGATACACGTTGCCGATTGTTGAAGGCTGGAATGGGCGAAATTCTACTCCTAGGGAATCCCCATATGCAATGCAAGTCTGGGCAAGTTCGCGGGCTACTCGCCGAGATTTCCACAGTACTTTCGTTTACTGGGGAAGGTAACGCGGCTGCCGATCTGCATAAAATAGAAGCCTGAATGTTCTCCAAACCGCGCCGACTATGCCATCATCAAAGGGCTGGTTGAAGCGGAGTTCCATGATCGAAGGGGGCCCAGGCCGATTGGACCGATCTGAGCAAGTCGCCGAAGTAAAGGAACAATCTGTGAGCACACAGGCCGTGAGTGCCAAAGATGTCAGCCATGTACTGACTCTTCAGGAAATCGAAAACCTCGCCGGGGATGGCGGCAAGCCCGCCGAAACCCTCGCCAACGTGGTGGCGCTCATCGCCAAGCGCTTCCGCACCGATGTTTGCTCCGCTTACCTGCTGGAACCAGACCGTGCCAACCTCGTGCTCGCGGCAACGGTCGGGCTCAAGCATGATTGCGTCGGCACCCTTCGGATGGCGGTGAATGAAGGCCTTACCGGACTCGTTGCCGAGCAAGTGCGGCCCGTATCGGTGAGCCAGGTGAAGAACCATCCCCGCTTCAAGTATTTCAAGGAGGCCGGCGAGGAAGCGTACCAGTCGTTTCTGGGAGTTCCACTGGTCGATCGCGGCGTCCTGCAGGGAGTCCTGGTTGTCCAGACCGTTGACGCCCGCATCTTCAGCGATGACGAAATTCGCCTGCTCACCGAGGCTGCCACGCAGGTCGCCCCGGTTGTGAGCGAAGCTCGCACGCTGGATCGTTTCATCGCCCCTTTGCAGGAGCGGCTCTGGGAACTCGCGCGCAATCTCTGGTGGAGCTGGGATGACAATTCATCCAGCCTTTTTCTCGATCTCGATCCCGGACGCTGGAATGAGCTGAATCACAATCCGGTAGCGCTTCTCGCGGAGCTACCGCTGGCCAAGCTCGAGGCTCGCGCCACGGAATTGATGCTGCACAGCCGCGTGAACTACGCTTACCGCCGCTTGCTCGAGTATCTGGAAACGGATCGTACCTGGGGAACTCGCCACGCCGGCGTATTGCGTCCGCACCCGGTGGCATATTTTTCCGCCGAATTCGGCATTCATGAATCCTTGCCGGTGTATTCCGGCGGATTAGGTGTGCTCGCCGGCGATCACATTAAGAGCGCCTCCGATCTCGATATTCCGCTGGTCGGTATCGGCCTCTTCTATGGCCAGGGATATTTCCGGCAGCGCCTCGATGTCTCGGGATGGCAGCGCGAAGAATACCTTGAGACCGACGTTACGCAGTTGCCGATGGAAGTTGCCCTCAGCAAAGATGGCAGGCCGGTTGTCGTCGAAATCGAAACGCGTAGTGGCCGCCTTTACGCCAAGGTGTGGCGCGTGAAGGTAGGCCGACGCGACCTGCTGCTGCTCGATTCCGATGTCGAAGGCAACGCTCCGGAAGACCGCGAGCTGACTTCGCGTCTGTACGGCGGCGATCTGCGAATTCGCATTCGCCAGGAAGTTTTGCTCGGAGTTGGCGGACTGCGCGCGCTGAAGGCTCTCGGCATTTCTCCCGGAGTTCTTCATCTCAACGAAGGCCATAGCGCATTCGCGGTCCTCGAAGCCATTCGTATGCGGATGGAAGATGAAGGCATCGGCTTTGACGCCGCTGTGCCGCGCATCTCGCGCGAAGTCGTTTTCACCACCCACACGCCTGTACCGGCAGGGCATGACCGCTTCGACGCGGCGCTGGTCGAGGAGCATATCGGACCGCTTCGGGAAGCGCTCGGCCTCTCGCAGGAGAGCCTGCTGGGACTCGGCCGGGAAAATACCTCGAATAATGAAGAACTTTTCTGCATGACCGTGCTAGCCATGCGGCTTTCGCGCCGGGCCAACGCCGTCTCCGCCCTGCACGGCGAAGTGTCGCGCGCCATGTGGACCAACTTATTTCGCGGCAAGCCGGAAGACGAAGTTCCCATCGGGCACATCACGAACGGTGTTCACGTCCACTCCTGGCTGGCTCCGCAGATGTCGCGCCTTTACGGCCGCCATCTCGGTCCGGGATGGCACCAGCGCAGCAGCGAAGCCAAAATCTGGGAGGGCATCGAAAACATCGATGACGGCGAGCTGTGGGAGGCGCATCTCAGCCTCAAGTCGCAGCTTCTCGAGTTTGTCCGTCGCCGCGCATTTATCCAGGCCGAGCGCCGTGGCGAAAAAGTGGAGATGCTGGAGCGCCTCCAGACCATTCTGAGCCCTGACGCTCTGACTATCGGCTTCGCGCGCCGCTTCGCCACCTACAAGCGGGCCAATTTAATCCTGCGAGATATTGAGCGGCTCGCCACCATGGTCAACGATCCGAATCGGCCGGTGCAGTTTGTCTTCGCCGGCAAGGCCCATCCGCTCGATGAACCGGGCAAGCGCATCCTGCAGCAGATTGCGGAACTCATGCGCGACCGCCAGTTCGGCGACAAGTTTGTTTTCGTCGAGGACTATGACATCAACGTCGGCCGTTACTTTGTGCAGGGCGTGGATGTGTGGCTCAACAATCCGCGCCGCCCGCTTGAGGCGTCAGGCACGAGCGGTCAAAAAGTCGTGCTCAACGGCGGCTTGAATCTCTCCATCCTCGACGGATGGTGGGCCGAGGCCTACGATGGCATGAACGGCTTCGCTATCGGCACGGGACGCACGCACTCCAACATGAGTGTTCACGACGCCCGCGACGGAGAGGATCTATTGCGCACGCTGCGCGAAGACGTGATCCCGCTTTACTACCAGCGTGATCGCGACGGCCTGCCGCGCGGCTGGATTCGCCGCATGAAGCGCGCCATCCGCACCCTGGGCTGGCGTTTCAGCGCCGACCGCATGGTCATGGATTACACGCTCAAAGCCTATCTTCCGGCGGCCGGTGGAGTCTCCAGCGAAATGCGCGCCGGGTCCTAGTCCGCGACACAGGTTTTTGGCGTCATCCTGAACGGAGCCGTTCTTCAGGCGCAGTGAAGGGATCTCCCGCGCAACCGGCCAGACGACGCGTAAGCCAAACCGCGGCTACTCTTCCGACCCCCGGCCTGCGCTCGCCAGATCCGCGATCCGTGCGGGAAAAATCGGTGGCCGCACCGAATCCGGTTTCCATCCAAAAAGAAATTCCGTTGCCGGGCCGCAAATCCTTCCCTGGCACGGTCCCATGCCGCAGCGTGTATGCAGTTTGGCCGACCGCCACGAGTCATGCGCTTGCAGCCGCGAATACACCACATCCTCGCAACGGCATACGATCGTCTCCGCCGCCGCTAAACTCGCCAGCTCCTTGCGCAGCCGGAATGCGCGATCCATGCGATGGGCGAAACTCCGTGTCCGGCGCCGCCTTCCGAACAAGGCCCGCGCGTCATCGCCACGCCCGGCCGCGGCAAGCCCCGCGATCTCTCCTTCGATCAGCGACGACTCCACTCCTCCAATGCCGGTCGGTTCCCCCGCGCAAAAAACGTTGGGCTCCGTAGTCTGCTGGAAGTCATCCACGGCAACGTATCCATTCGCGAGCTCGCATCCCAGCAGCAGCGGCAATTCAACATTCGGTACCAGATGAAAACCGCACGCCAGATAATCGCAAGCAATTTTCTTGGACTCGCCCCCGCGCGAAACCGTGACGGCCTCCAGCGCATTTGCTCCGTGCGCCGCCACCGGCCAGCTATTGACGGCAAACGGAACTCCGGCAAGATCTCTTTTCAGCCGAAGTCCCTGTCCAATTTTTTCTGGATTGCTCAAGAGCGCGATTCCAAACTGCGCCAGCTTGCTCCACGAAGCCTGCTCGCAAATGATCGGAATCTCTGCTCCATGCTTGCGCAGGTATGCGGCGACCGCCAGCAACAACGGCCCGGTGCCCGCGACAACAACCCGCTTGCCGCGAATCGGCAAGCCGCTCTTGACCATCGCCTGCAATCCGCCTGCGCCCATCACATTGGGAAGTATCCATCCGGGGAAGGGAAGAAAGCGCTCGCGCGCGCCCGTCGCGATGATCAGAGTGCGATAACGCAACTCGTGCAGATTGTCCGCCCCTTCAGCGAGAAGAACGCCGGGCTCGGGCTGCTGAAATATTCTTTGGCCGAAGAGCTTCGCGATCGATACCCCATCGATTCGCTTGCGCCATCTCTCCGCTTCAGGCCCATGGTCGTTCTGTGAGCCGCGCCAAATCTGCCCGCCAAACGCAGCGTTATCGTCCACCACGCCAACGCGCGCGCCGCACTCCGCGGCACGAACCGCAGCAGCCATGCCGGCCGGGCCCGCGCCAATCACGAGCACATCGAAGCGCTGAGAGTCGTTATCCATTTAAAATCTTCACTTGGCGTCATCCTGCGCGAAGCCGTTTTTCAGGCGGAGCGAAGAGCCTGCCCTGAGCAAGCGAAAGCGCGTCGAATGGGATCTCCCGTTAACCCGGCGCTAAACGTGAGCCAAACTGCACAACTCGTGCCTAACCCCACGTTGCTCACTTAGCGTCCGTTCTTACGTCCATCCCCGGCGCGCACAAAATCTGGCAGCTTCGACAATGCGGAACGCCGTCGATCGTGGCGCGGCATTCGAAGCAGATTCCCATTCCGCAGAGCGGCCCGCGCGCTTCGCCGCTCACCGAGGTCCGGCACGCTTGCCCGGAGATCATGATCGCCGCCGCGACGGTCGTATCCGTGGCGATGGAAACACTTCGGCCGTTCACCGTAACTGTCATCTCGCCAGGCATGATCTTCTTAGCCATGATCTTGCTAACTAATGCGCGTGTTCCTTCACGCTTCGATTGGGCAGATATGGCTCGATCGGAATCTCTGGCTTCGCGCCCGTGACCTGATCCACCAGAATCCTCGCCGTTCCCAGAGACGTCGTAATTCCAAGCCCCTCATGTCCGGTCGCCAGAAACACCGTTCTGTCCTTCGAGGGTCCGATCAACGGAAGCTTGTCGGGAGTCGCCGCGCGAAATCCCGTCCACGTGCGCACCGCCGACATCATACCTAGCGCCGGCATATATTCCTGCGCGCGTTGCAGCATTCGCGTCAGAATCGCCTGATCCGCTTCTGTATGCTCGGCTCCAAATTGCCGCGATGAGCCAATCAGAATCTGCCCCGTGCGCCGTGGCTGCGCATTGAATGCGACCGAATCGCTGGCTACGGAATGCGCGCTTTTCAAATATCCAAGCTCAACCAATTGATGCCGCAGAAATCCCGCATAACGATCTGTGATGACCAGATGTCCCTTGCGCTTTTTGATCTCAACTCCGGGAGTCAGCGTGGGCGCGTCGGCTCCCGTTGCATTCACAATAATTTTCGCTCGTACTTCGGTTCCATCGGAAAGCGCGATGCGTCCTTCGCTAATCTGCGTCACTGCGCCGCTTCGCATCTTTGCGCCGGTCCGCATCGCGCGCTCGATCAGAAACCGCGCCGCGCATGGCGGATACAGTACTGCGTCTTCCAAAACGAGCAATCCGCCGGTCATGCCGTCGCGCAAATTAGGCTCAATCTGCTTCAGCTTTGTCGCGTCGACCACTTCGGTCGCCACACCACGCGCGGAATAGTATTCGTGTTTGCGATATACCTCCGCCATCTCTTCTTCGTCGGCTGCGACCCAGATCGTTCCGCACTGCTCGTATTCAACATCGTCGGGCAACTCCGGACGCAGCGCCTGCCAAAGCCGTTGCGAATAGCGGGTCAGAGCGAACTGCGCTTCGGAGTCATCCATGACAACGATGTGCCCCATGCCCGCGGCCGTCGCTCCGCCTCCAATCACCTCGCGGTCGATAACCATCACTCGCAGGCCGCGGCGGACAAATTCGTCGGCGCAGGCCGCGCCTACGATGCCCGCGCCAATAATCACAACATCGAAGGTTTCACCCGGGTTCGTCATTCAGGATTCAGGCGCGAATTCCCATGCAGAACGGATCGTGTACATCAAACACCAAATCCGCCTCCGCGTTCACAAACGCCGACCCCTTGATGCTGGGATAAACTTTGCCGTCACGCAGGCGCACGCTTCCTTCGAAGACGCTGCCCACAATGCTTTCCTGCTTCCAGACTTGCCCCTCGCGGAGTTTGCCGTCGGCATAAAGGCACGCCAGCTTCGCGCTGGTTCCCGTGCCGCACGGAGAGCGGTCATACGCCTTGCCCGGACACAACACAAAATTCTTGCTGTCCACTCCTGCAACCTGTGAGGGCGTGAACAGTTCGACGTGGTCAATTTCTTTGCCATCGTCACCCGTAATTCCATTTGCGGTGAGCGCCCTGCGGATCGCCCAGCTGAAGTTCGTGAGATCCTCGATATTTTTTGGCGCCAGCTCAAACCCATGATCGCGCACCAGAAAAAACCAGTTCCCGCCCCACGCAACATCGCCGTAGACCGTGCCGAACTCGGGAACATTGACCGCGACGTTCGCGGCCGTACGGTAGCTGGCGACATTATTTACCGTCACCTCGCCGCTTTCATGCAGAATCGCACTCACTGTTCCCACCGGCGTTTCAATTTTGTGCTCCCCGACGGTGATGCGATTCATATACGCGAGCGTGGCTACCAGGCCGATCGTTCCGTGGCCGCACATCCCCAAATAGCCGACGTTATTAAAAAAAATAACTCCCGCGGCACAAGTGCGATCGACCGGCTCGCACAGCAGTGCGCCCACCATCACGTCGGAGCCTCGCGGCTCGTTGACCACCGCCGAGCGGAATGGATCGTGCTCAGCGCGAAAGCGTTCGAGCCTGTCCTGCAATGCACCGTTGCCTAGGTCCGGTCCGCCACTCACCACCAATCGAGTCGGCTCGCCTCCGGTGTGCGAGTCAATCACGTGAATGCGCCTGCTGTCGCCCGTTTTCATGATTCCATCAGTGTAAGCAATCGTCGCCGTGGTTGGGTAGTAATGGAGTTTGCGCTCCAACCCGAAAATCTTATTGGGCGTCATCCTGAACGGAGCCGTTCTTCAGGCGAAGTGAAGGATCTCCCGCTTAGCCGGCCTGACGCATAAGCCAAACCGCACCGCTGCCCCCGGTTGCAGAGAGGCCGCACGCGCGTACCAAATTCGCGAGCGAGTGGCACGCAGGCGGTTCTGCTCGGAGTTTGTGAAACAGCGGATGAGTGAAACAGAAAGATAATTAGGCGCGCTGCACGCCGCCGAGCGACTTCAGCGCAGCAACGATCTTTTCCGACCATTGTGAAATTTCGTCGTCGCGAAGCGTGTGCTCGTCGGATTGAAATTTCGTCCGCAGCAGAATCGAATATTTGCCCGCGCCGATCGATCCGCCGCGAAAAATTTCTACCGGCTTGAATTCGCGCAACTCGGCCAATGCCGCTGCAGAAACGGCATGCCGCATCTGCTCGAAGAGAATTTCATCGTCAAACACAAACGAGAAATCGCGCTCGACCGCCGGATACTTCCCCAGTGGCGCAAACGCAACCACGCGCAGGCCGATTCGATACAGTTGCTCCAGATCGAACTCAGCCAGGAATACGTCTTGGCGCAATTTTCTTGCCTGCGCCACCTCAGGATGAACCTGGCCAAACTGCGCCACCGGTTCACCGTTGATAGTCGCCCGCGCCGACCGCCCCGGATGAAAATATTCAGATGTCTCGCGGTCGTACTTCACATCGCCGCCAAACGCAGCGAGCAGATTTTCCACGTCTCCCTTGAAGGCACGAAACGCCTCGCCGGCTGCGGCGTGTTCGCCCTTGCTGACATCAAGCGTGCCGCTCGATGGCGCTGAATTGTTCACGGCATCCGCGGTTGCGCCTAGGCATGCCCGCTTCGGTTCGACTCGTTCACCGGTCACCGATTGATACACGCTGCCGATTTCGAACAGCCGCGCGACCGCCACATCGCGATTCAGATTCCATGCCAGCATGTCGAGCATGCCTGGCGCCAGCGATGTCCGCATGACCGATGCTTCTTCACTCTGGGGATTCTCCAGTTCAAGAACCTGCGCCCCGGCGTCGGACGAAAATTTCTCCGCATCTGCGTGCGAAATAAAAGTCAGCGACAACGACTCGTTGTATCCCAGCGCCAGAGCCCGCTTGCGCAGAGTCGC
>Ga0209006_10000850_pt1 | contig 28228 bp, 23 predicted proteins | sample JacPin_JW_Ref_O2_FD_188567 | JGI IMG/M metagenome (GOLD analysis project Ga0209006, IMG submission 188567) | Forest soil microbial communities from Algoma, Ontario, Canada - Jack Pine, Ontario site 1_JW_Ref_O2 (SPAdes) (version 2) | ecosystem: Environmental > Terrestrial > Soil > Boreal...
CGGCGCGGGAGCTCCCGGAATGGGACTCGGCGGCGGGGTTTGATCAGTGTCGGTGGGGTCTGCGGATGCGGTCGGGACGATAGCTAGCCCGATGCCAAATGCGATTAGTGAAGTAGCCAACGCCCGCCCACAAACGTGTGATGACCTCATCGTTTCCCTCCAGGTAGTCGGTTTCTCCGAACGCGTCAGGCCTGACACCGCGGGTCCCGAGCGACACCGGCTGGTCTTCCCCTCACCCGCCGCCGACCCGCTACAGCCGACGACGACATAGTTCTGCCAACACAAGCCGTGGTCAAACGACGAGGTCTCAACGCCAGGTCGAAGCAAAGTATCGACAGAGCAGCTGACCCGATCGTGAACGAACCCCCAACAGTTGATGACCAGGAGCAAACCACTGCGTGTCTTGACGCCGGAACTCCGCACCGTGGCGTCTCGGTGTGGTAGCTGGGGCCGCAGGGCGAACAGGGGGCATGCCGGGACTGGAGACGCCCAGTAGATAGGTAGACGGCGCGAACTGTTGTCGGTCCGTTTACCGTCTGGACACCCGGCCCATCAAAGATTCCACGGGACAGATCCTGTCGGTCCCGAGGGGATTCGCACGACGAGAGGCGCCAACGCGACATGTTGAATCGTTTTGCCACCTTGGCTGCTGTTTGCATGCTGGTCCCGACTGGCGCGGCCCCGCTCGCGTTAGCGGACCCGGACCCCGCGCCTGTGACGCCGGCCGCCGACTCCGCACCACCTCCGCCGGGCGGACCCAATGGACCCGTCCCATCCGGCCCACCGGGCGTCCTGAGGACCCCGGATGGCTGGACCTTGAACGTGACTGGGCAGAATGAGTCCATGGAACCGGTGGCCCCGCTGACAGGCGCGCTTTCGTCACGGGAATACCTGGTGGACGGTACGTTCATCGGCTCGATAACCGGTGGGGGAGGCACGAAGCTCACCGGTGGAACGCTGGAGGCCGGATACCAGATCGGCTGCGGGATCCTCGCCGATGACATCGAGTCCATTTCTTCTCTCGGAATTACCCCGGGGGTCCATATACCGTTCCCATCGACCGCCGCCTCCTTATTCCCTGTAACCCTTGGGGTGTCGGCCTCCGAACAGATAAAGATTGACCTCAAGCCCGGCACGGTGAACATCGTGTCGGTCGACAAGAAGGCGTTCAAGGGCACGGTTCCGCGGATCCAAGTCACGGGTCTGCGTGTCAAATTCGACGCTTGCGCCGGTCAGTCCTTCATCCGGTCGTACGCGACGTTGACGAGTTCGACTGACAACACCGACGACGTCATCACCTATCTGGGTGTCACCAAGGTCGTTTGACGCGACGCTTCACTTGCGTCATTGAATCGGCCTCGCTGTAACGCCAGTGAATGGCGTGGTCAGCGGGGTGTAGACGAGGACCCCTCGAGGGGTGTGGTTGCGGCCGACCCGCTCCGGGGGTCCTCGTTCTTTCGGGCACTCTGCCGGGACTTCGCTTACCGCCTCAACGGTCTGGCTACATGTCCAGCCGATATCTCCGGATCTTCGTTTGCTAAGTGGTTGCCACCACTGAAGATGCCGACTAGATAGGCACGGGGTCTCAACTGTTGTCCGTCCGTTTACCGTTTGGACACTCGGTCCATCAAAGATTCCACGGGACAGATCCTGTCGATCCCGTGGGGATTCAGACGACGAGAGGCGCCAACGCGACATGTTAAATCGTTTTGCCACCTTGGCTGCTGTTTGCCTGCTGGTCCCGGTCGGGACCGCTCCGTTCGCCCTCGCGGACCCGCCTGATCCCGGGCCCGTGGCGCCCGCTGCTGACGCCGGCCCCCCGCCCGACACCGGAGTCGTCGGGTCGGAGGTCCCGGGCATCGCGCACACCCAGGACGGCCGGACGTTGACGGTGGCCGGGAAGGACGAAACCCAGTTGCCGGTGGCGCCGCTGACGACCGCGCTGTCGTCCCGCGACTGGCTGGTCGGTGGAACCTTCACCGGGAACGTCACGGGCTCGGTGAACGGCGGGTCGCTGGAGGCCGGGTATCAGATCGGCTGCGGCATCGCCATGGACAAAATCAAGCTGAACGGCTCGATCGGCATTGGCTTGGGCAACGCAAGCTTCGGAACCAGCGCCGCCGGGGCGGGCGCGGGCTTGACGACTCTGGGATCGTTCACGGTCCCGATTCAGGGCCAGATCGAGGTGGAGCCGCGGCCCGGCGAGGTCATCAACGTTCCGGTGGACAAGAAGACGTTCAAGGGCACGAACACGCGGGTCACCCTCAGGGATATCCACATCAAGATCGACAACTGCGTCGGCGCGTCGTCGCTGCGGTCGTACGCGGTGTTGACCAGTTCCGGCACGGACACCGACGACATCGTCGCGTACTACGGCGTCACGAAGACGTTCTGATGACGGCCGCGAGCAAGCTCGCCAGGACCATCACGGTCGTCGGCGTGCTGGCTGTTGGTACGGCGGTCGCTTCCGCGGCGACCGCCGCCGCGGATCCACCGCCGCCAGTTCCCGCCGATCCGGCGGCTCCCACCGAACCGCCCGACCCCGGGTCGCCTCCTACAGCGATGGGCACCATGGGCGCGGTCTTGGGGCAGGCCACCCCCTCACCTGCGGGCCTCGATCTCCTATTGGGCCAGAGCCCAATTCCCGCGGTGCCGGGCAGCCAGCCGGCCGCGCCGCTGGATTTGAGCGCGGTGAACACCCCGCAATACCTGTTCGGGACTAACATGACGCTATCCGAACAGGGGCAGCAATCGATGTACAGCACTGGGCCGACCGACCTGAACGCGCCGCCACCCACCGGCAACATTGACGCTTTCCAGCGGGCGCACGGAATCTGGCACCAAGGGATGGGCCGCTTGGACCTGGCCCAACTTGGTCAGCCGCTTCCGGGAACCGCACCCCCACCGGGGACCAACATTCCGGCGGGCCCGGAGCAATTCTTGCCTGATCCCCCGCCGCCACCGGGTGCCCCGCCTGCGTTGCCGCCGGGTGGGTGAACGGGTTTCTCGATTCAGCGGACGCCGGCGCCGTGTTGGTCCACGCGCGCCTCGTCGATTGAATCGATATCCCGCTGGGCGACAAGGAACGATGTGCGCATCACGCCCTTGCCCTTGATCTCCACGTCGCCGCGAGGCTCGAGCACGAACATGTCCTTGAGGCGTTCGTAAACCTGCTGCGGCACCTGGATGCGTCCCTCAACACCAGTCGATTCCATCCGCGAGGCGACGTTCACCGCGTCGCCCCATACGTCGTAAAAGAATCTGTGCGTGCCGACCACTCCCGCGACCACAGGGCCAACGCCTATGCCGATCCGGACGGGCACGATCTGCCCCATCAGACCGGTGACCCCCGCGATCGCGTCGCTCATGTTCAGTGCCAGGCAAGCAAGCGCTTCGAGATGATCGTGGCGCGGCTCGGGCACGCCGCTGACGACGATGTAGCAGTCGCCGCTCGTCTTGATCTTCTCGAGTCCGTGTTTCTCCACAAGTCGGTCGAACTCGGTGTAGAGGCGGTTGAGGAACTCGACCAAGTCGGCGGGCGTCGACTGGCTGGCCCGCTCCGTGTAGCCGGCGATGTCGGCGAACAAGACCGAGGCGTCGTCGTACTTGTCGGCGATGATCGTGGTGGCCGGGTTCTTCAGCCGGTTGGCGATGCTGGCGGGAAGGATGTTGGCCAGTAACGACTCGGAACGGTTGTACTCGTCTTCCATCGCTTCTTCGGCCCGCTCGATTTCGCGCAGCGCGTACCAGACGGTGGCGACGGCCATAACGCATGCCGAGATCGTCGACACGATGAAACCGAGATTGAGGGCCCAAGCGGGCTGGAGCCCGGTATCGAACGGCACGGTGAACTGCAAGGTGATGACAATGGCCGCGCCGATCGCCACCAGTGTGCAGGCGAGCACGAAGTGCTCGATACCCATGACGAGAACCGCAACGGTGGCCGCGACCAGGAAGTAGAACTCCAGCCCGGCCCCGGTGCCGATGTTCCAGGTGACAACGGACAGTGACACGTAGGAGGTCACGATCAACGTGAGAGGAGCGACCAGCCCGCCAAAGCGGTGCAGCAACGGGACGCCGGCGAATATCGCTGCAGCGACGATGTTGATCCCCGCGATCCGCCAGATTCCGTGTTCGGTCACCAGCTGAACAATTGAGAAGCCGGCACTGACCGTGCCAGCGATCGCCGTGGTGATGTTGATGACCTTGCGATTCCGCGCGATCCGGTCGTCGTAGTGCCGGTTACGAGCCGGCGTCTGGGGGCGCAGGCGCATCGGCGGACCGCAGAAGGTCCGTGCGATCGGTCCTGCTGCCGAATCCTCGACCTCGGCGGCCATTGTCAAAGCTTATCGGGCAATGGTGACACGCGGTGCCCGCGGCTCTGGCGTGCTGGCGCCGAAGCTTCGCCGCGGCAGATTCGAATGTTCAGTTTGGCGAGCCGGGAATTAGCTGCATTCGACTCCTCGCGTCGAAATTCTGCTGTTCCGACCCGCTGTGCAGTTGCTCATCATGATATCTATTACCAGTGGGATAGCTGAACGCTAGGGATCAACATCGCCCCGAACGTTGCCGCCCCGAACCTCGCCTTCCTCCGCAATTGCGCCGGCGCCTTCGACGGTGGCGATGGTCGAGAGGTTTCGCCCACCTGATGCGAGGCGGTGCGCACCTCGTCGGGGACGGCGTCAGGTGGTATCCGGATCCTGTTGGAGCCGAGTGGGAATCGCGGGTGTCGCGTCCGGGTCATCGCCGTTGGTCGACCCAACCGACGACGAGTCGCTCGTGCGCGGTGGGCGCAGCGCACTGAGCCACGACTCGATCTCGCCATCTTCGCCCTGTGCCGCCGGCGACTTGGTGCCGTCCGTGCGCTGCGCCGCCACCTCACCGTCGGCGCTGTTCTCCGGGTCGTTGGCATTCGAGATCTCTGCGACCGGCGGTTGGCCGGCGAGAGCGCCGCCGACGTCCGGCATCGGCGTGGTCGTCGCGGTCGACGGTGTGCTCGCCGCTCCCGCCTCGGCCTCCGCCCGGGCAGATCCCTCGACGGTCGGACGGGTGGGGTCATGCGGCGGCCGGGGGCGTACCGGCGCGCCGGCCCCGACGAGAACTTCCTCCGACTCCGGGTCCGGCTCCGGCACCGCCGGCGGTATGCGCTCGTCGCGCAGACCGATCTCGCCGAGCCCGAGCCAGGTGTGCAGTCGTTTCAAAGACCGTGGCGCCCACCAGCACTCGTCGCCGAGCAGCTTCATGACCGATGGCACCAGGAACATCCGGACGACCGTCGCGTCCAGCACCAGCGCCGTGATCAGACCGAACGCCAGGTACTTCATCATGACCAGGTCTGACATCACAAAAGTGCCCGCCACCACCGCGAGGACCAACGCGGCCGCGGTGATCAGGCGGCCGGTGGTCGCCGTGCCGATGCGGACGGCCTCGGTGGTGGGCATGCCGAGCGCCCGGGCCTCGACCATGCGCGACACGAGGAAAACCTCGTAGTCGGTCGACAGGCCAAAGATCACGGCGACGATCAGACCGATCACCGGGGCGGTCAGCGGGGTTGGCGTGAAGTTCAACCATCCAGAGAAATGGCCGTCGACAAAGATCCACGTCAGCACGCCCAGCGTCGAGCCGAGCGTCAGCACGCTCATCAGCGCCGCCTTAATCGGCAACACCAGTGACCCGAATGCCAGGAACATCAGCAGTATCGTCGTGCCGAGCAAAATGACGGCCATCAGCGGGAGCTTGCTAAAGATGCTCTGGATACTGTCGTGTTCGAGCGCGGGTGTGCCGCCGACCCACACGATCTCGCCGCGCTGCGGCGAGATCGACCGTAACGCCTCGATCTTCGCCGCAGCTTCATTGCGGTTCACCAGGCCGCTTTGTATCACCCGGACCGATGGATCCTTCGACGCGCCGTCGAGGTAGGGGCGTTCCTTCCACATGTTGGCCGGGTTGTTGCCCGGGACGATGAAGCCCGGGATGGCCATCGCCTTGCTGCGGATCAGCGCGACCTGATCGTCGGAGAGCGACTTGTGGTTGGAACTCTGGATCACCAGCGTGACCGGCTCGGTGCGGAACCCGGGGAAGATTCGGTCGAACTCCTCTTGCGCCTGGCGCACCGAGTTGCTCGACGGCAGATACTTTTCGCTGATACCACCAAGGGACAGTCGGCCCAGCGGGACCATCAGCAGAATCATGATGATGACAATCGGGGTCGCGAACGCGATCGGCCGCTTCATCGCCCGGTTGGCCAGCTTGCCCCAGAAGCCGTTCTCGACCTCTGCTCGGGTCTTGGTCTTCTGTACCCGCGCCCCCAGCCAGTGCAGCCACCAATTGGTGGGTTTCCAGTTGCGAAAGAACGGCACCCGCAGGAATGAGTACACACCCAAGGAGTCGACGTGGCGGCCCAGGATAGCCAGGCAGGCAGGCAGGATGGTCATCGACAGGATCGCCGACAACATGACCGAGGCGATCATGGCGTAGGTCAGCGATTTGAGGAAGCCTTGCGGAAACAGGAACAAGGCGGCCGCGGACGCCACGACGAGCACCGCCGAGAACGTCACAGTTCGCCCGGCCGTCGTCACGGTGTGGCGCACCGCGGTTTCGGTGTCGTGGCCCTCAGCGATCTCCTCGCGAAAGCGGCTGACCACGAACAGGCCGTAGTCGACGGCGATACCGAGACCGATCAGTGTCACCACCGGCTGTGCGAAGAAGTGCACGGGCCCCGATATCGCGACCAATCGCATGATGCCCAGTGCGCCGGCGATGGATAGCCCGCCGACCATCGCGGGCAGGCTCGCCGCGACCACACCACCAAACACGAAGAACAGCACCACCGCCACCAGCGGAAGCGCAAGCACTTCGGCGCGCTTCTGGTCTTCGCCGACGGTCCCGGTCAGCTCGTCGGCCAACGGCTGCAAACCGGCCAACTTCACGTCAACACCCGGGATGGCGAGGTCGTGCTGGACCGCTTTGTAATTGTTCAGAATGGTGTCATCGTCGTTGCCTTTGAGCTGAATCGACATGAACGCGTGCTTCTTTGACGCATCGGCCATGCTGCGTAGCAGGTCGGGGCGCTTGAAATAGCCGACCGACCGAAGGATCTGGTTCGGGTGGCTCTTTTCGACCTGCGCGAGGTTGTCGAGGATCTTCTTCGCGAAATCGCGGTCGTCGACGGTCTTGCCGTCCGGGGCGGTGTAGATCGCCACGATGTGGCCTGACGTGTCGCGGCCGTACACCTGGTCAGCGAGGCGCGCCGCCTTCGCCGACTCGCTGTTGTCATCGTAGAAGCCGCTCCGGGTGATATGTGCACCCAGACTCATCCCGAACACGCCGGCAGCCACGCACAGCGCCACCATGACTCCGATCACGATGAATCGGTAGCGGTATACCGTTCGACCCCACCAGGCGAAAACGTCGACTCCTCATTGCACTCGCTGTGCGACTCGCGGATCCGTTCACTGCAATTGTCATACGAGCGAGGTGACTAGCGAGGACCATGCACCATTTTGGTTGTCTGTATCAGATCCCACCCGGCGGGCCCGAGACACTCACGGTGTGGACTGGCGCGCTGCACGGTGCCCCCAGGTCGTCCTTCAGCAGGTTCGGGTACTGGTTCGAGCCGACGCCCCGCAGCGCAGGCTAGAAGTCGCATCGACCCGAATTCGGCGTCATCGGTAGGCGGCCGCCCCGCCTGACGTGACGCGACCCGCAGCGAAGTCGGCGGCTCGGCCCGTCATGCCGTTCACCGAATACAGAGTATGCGCACCGTTGTCGTTGCCGCCCGGCGAGCAGATCGGATCCTCGGGAATGCAGAGGTCGATGGTCTTTCCCGAATAGAGGCGACCGACCGTGATCGGCGGCGCGTCCCTGTCGATGCTGTTCAAGAACCCGTTCGAGGGCTTTCCGAAGAGGGCCACCGCAGCGACATGATCGGCCACCCCCGGGGCTAATGGACCGGTGATGCCGGCGGGCGGGGTGAAGCCGGCAGGTATTGCGTCCGCGGTGATGTAGCCGATCACGGCCGCTCCTTGGGAGTATCCCCCAAGCACCATCTTCGTGTTCGGACAGCTCGCGGCGATGTCGCGGACACGATTGCTCGCGTCAATAACACCGTCGGCGGCGGTAGCGAAGTCCAGAGACGCCGGATAATTCACCGCATACACGTCGACCGATTTCCCGCCGACTTGCGAACGCAGCGAATCAACGAACGCCTCCCCGGTCATGCCGACGCCGGGTGGCTCGAACGTGCCGCGCGCGAACACCACCTCGACATCGGCGCATGGAGCAGCGGATGCGGACGGAGTGCCGATCGCTGGGCTCAGCAGCGCCGAGGTCGTCACAACCGCAGCACCGAACAAACGACCGATCATCCTCATTTCGATCCCACCGCCTTATCTCGTTCCCGATCCCGACGCTGGGCGTCAGTGCCCGCTCCGCAGACGACGCCGGTTAGTACCCGGTAGAGCGCCGGCCGAAACAAGGGATCGCCGCTTGTGACGGACACCACATCCACCGAAGCGGACCTCAGCCGAGTTTGATACCCGTGGTCGTTTGGGTGACTGTCACACCGCTCAAGGTCATCACCGAATCGTTCTGCAATGGGTAAAGCATGCTCGATCCCCCGCATCGCCGTTGTTGCTATCGACCGCACGAAAGTGGATTTAGAAAATCACCGATCCAGAACATTTCGACACTGCTGGCGATCGCCGAAGCTATCCGGCCAACCGCGGCGGCGGAATGCGGCGCGTTGGTTCATGCTGCCTACCTGAGAAGAACACATCGGCGATCGGTCGAATTCTTAGGCCTAACCGAGGTGCCGAGAGTACCGTAATTAACGCCCCCGGATACGGAAAGCTGCATCGCGAATTTCTGGAGGGGAGACGCTCGTGGATGTTGTGCTTGGCCTGTCCATGACGGCCACCACGGTCCGTGTTGTGCTGGTCGAGGGCGAGAGGGCCGACGGCGTCACCATCGAAAATGAGGCCTTCGACACGGTCGCGCCGGAAGGCGTCCCTAAGCCCAGCCCTTCCGAGCAAGTCAGCAACGCAATCCTCGCAACTCAGCAAAATGCCGTTTCAATTGGTCACCACGTGGTTGTCAGCGGTGTGGCTTGGGAGGACGTGGCTCAGCAGGCTGCATTGCGTCACAGCATGATCGCACGCGGCCTCGACAATGTGGTGCTGATGTCAGATCAAAGCGCCGCCGGCGCGCTCGCACAAACCATCGGTTGCGCCTTGGGCTACGACACCACTGCGGTTCTGCTCATAAAGGTCGACACCGCCACACTGTTGATCGTTAACAGCGCCGACGGGTCAATTGCCGATGGGCTCACCCATAACTTCGACGGCGCGAAACTTGTAGACGTACTTCCAGGAATCGTCTCAAGCCTGGAAACGAACGACCCTCACCCGCAGGGCGTAGTCATCGTGGGTTCTTGCGCCGAGATCGGTACGGTCAAGTCGAGGCTGGAAAGCCTGGTAGCGGTGCCGGTCATCGTGCCCGAGGAACCAGATTTGGGCCTCGCCCGTGGTGCGGCGTTGGCCGCGGCGAATGCCGTCGGCCTCGAGGCACCCACCGTCTGCCTGGCTTATTCGCAGGATCCCGACGGCGACGGAGTGAAGCTGTCCGCAGCCAACACGGTGGTGGTTCCGCCGCTGGAGGTGGAGCTCGAAGACGACCTGGACTCGGTAGTCGCCCGGATCGGCCGTGCGTTGCCCGTTCCGGTTGGCAGTCTCGTGGGGGCAATCTGCGTGGTTGGCGTTGTCACGCTGGTCATGGCGCTGGCAGTCAGCACCGGCACCACCACCGGCGCTAGTCGCGGCTTGTCCGCCGCCGAAAACGCCACAGCGCCAAGCGTAGTGGTGCCAACGCCACCTCCTGTGCAGGGTCCGACCATGGTCCGTAGTCCTGCCTCGGTTCCGCAAGCACAGGTGATCCAGCCGCCGCCTGTGCCGGCAAGTCCGGAACCGGTCGTGATCGCGACAGAGCCTCCTGTCGCGGCGCCTGTGATCACGCCGGCCCCCAAGCCGCGCGCTCCAGTGCCCGTGGTACAGCAACCGGCGTCGTCGCGCGTCATCACCGAGCCCACGCCGGTTGCGGCCGCGACGCCGCTCGTAGCCGTCGAGCCCCCGCCTGTGGAAGCCCCGCCAATAGCGGCTCCTGCGGCGGCGCCGCCGCCAGTTGCATTGCGGGCGCCCGTGGCGGCCGGCCCTGTCCCTCCTCTCCCGCAGGCACCCCCGCTCACCTTTCCTTGGGGGCCGCCGACGCTGCAGATAGGGCCTTTACGGATACCTCTAGGGCCTCCGCAACCGGCCGCTGCACCGCCAGAACAGCTTCCGACGGGACCGCCGATTGTTCCGTGGACTCAGCAGCAAGCACCACAACCGCCGGCTTGGTCACCGGCCCAGGCCCCGCCACCTGTTCTAGGCGGCCGGGACGGCGGTCGTGAGCGCTGGTGGTGGTGGCTTTGGCGCTAAATTACGACACGAAACCTACGGTGTGATCGCGATCACCTGCCTCGTCGGTCAGCCCCCGTTGCCACACCAGAGCATCGTGTCGTAACTGTGACTTTTGTTAGGCACAGTTACCTGAGTTAATTGTGTGTCGTGAGTGGCATTTAACCAGGGGGCCCCGATGCCCGCGCTGACCGTTCGGGCCGGCTGGTCGCAACGCACCTTCGCGCCGGGCCACGATGTGGTCATCGGACGTGACCTGCGAGCCGACGTCCGCGTGGCCCATCCGCTGGTGGCGCGGGTGCATGTCGTGTTGCGCTTCGATCGCGGCCGGTGGGTGGCGATCGACAACGGCAGCCTGAACGGAATGTTCGTTGACCATCGACGGGTGTCGTCGGTGGACATCAGCGACGGGCAGAGCATCAACATCAGTAATCCGGACGGGCCGAGGCTGACGTTCGAGATCGGGCGCCACATGGGCCCCGCCGGCCGGCCGCCGGGCGGTCCCCCGTCCGTCCGACCGGCACAACAAACCGTTTCACGACCGCCCTCGCAACCGACCTATCACACGCCAACAGAGATCGGGCCGGGAGCGAGGCCCAGTGGCGGCGACGGGCCGAACTTCGCGACGAGCATGATCCGGATTCTGCGCAGCCCTTCGCCGGCATCGCCGCCGGGCGCCGTGACCATCGGCCGCGCCACCGACAACGACATCGTGATCCCTGATGTTCTGGCGTCGCGTCATCATGCGACGTTGGTGCCTACCCCCGCGGGCGTCGAAATTCGGGACGCGCGAAGCATCAACGGCACGTTCGTCAACGGCACCCGGGTCGATCAGGCGGTACTGGGCGAGGGCGACGTGGTGACGATCGGCAACGTCGACCTGGTATTCCACCACAGCACCCTGGTTCGTCGCACCGAAACTGAAGCCGCCACTCGCACAGGCGGTTTGGAGGTCCGCGGCATCGGCCTGACGATCGAGCACCACCGCACGCTGCTGGACAACATCTCGTTCTCGGCGCGGCCGGGCACGCTGACCGCGGTGATCGGCCCGTCGGGTGCCGGTAAGTCGACGCTGGCGAAAGTCATCGCCGGCACGAGCAATCCCACCCGCGGGAAAGTGTCGTTCGAGGGGCACGACATCCACGCCCAGTACGCGTCGTTGCGCAGTCGTATCGGCATGGTTCCGCAGGACGACGTCGTGCATAGCCAACTTACGGTCAAGCAGGCGCTGGGCTACGCGGCCGAGTTGCGGTTGCCGCCGGACACCACCAAGCAAGATCGGCGCCAAGTGGTGGCGCAGGTGCTCGAGGAACTCGAGCTGACGCCGCACGCGCGGACACGAGTGGACAGGCTCTCCGGCGGCCAGCGCAAACGCGCTTCGGTGGCGATGGAATTGCTGACCGGTCCGTCGCTGCTCATCCTCGACGAACCCACCTCTGGCCTGGATCCCGCGCTGGACCGCCAGGTGATGACGATGTTGCGCCAGCTCGCCGATGCCGGCCGCGTGGTGGTGGTGGTCACACACTCGCTGACGTACTTGGACGCCTGCGATCAGGTGCTGCTGTTGGCTCCCGGTGGGAAGACCGCGTTCTGCGGGCCGCCCAGCGGGATCGGCCGGGCCATGGGCACGACGAACTGGGCTGACATCTTCACCAAGGTCGGCGCCGATCCCGATGCGGCGAATCGGCGGTTCCTGCAGCGGGCCAACCCGCCGCCGGTGTCGCCGGAGACGGAGAAGCCGACCGACTTGGGCAAGCCGGTGCATACGAGCCTGCGGCGGCAGTTCTCCACAATCGGTCGCCGGCAGGTGCGGCTCATCGTGTCGGACCGCGGCTACTTCGTGTTCCTGGCGCTGCTGCCGTTGGTCGTCGGCGTGTTGTCGCTCGCCGTGTCTGGGAACGTGGGCTTTGGTATACCCGACCGGATGGGCGTCGCGCCCGACGAGCCCGGCGAGATTCTGGTGCTGGTGAACATGGGTGCGATCTTCATGGGTACCGCGATCACGATTCGAGACCTGATCGGCGAACGGGCGATCTTCCGCCGCGAGCAGGCGGTGGGCTTGTCAACGACGGCGTATCTGCTGGCCAAGATCTGCGTGTACTCCACCGCCGCGATCATCCAGTCGGCGATCCTGGTGGCGGTCGTTATGTACGGCAAAGGCGGCCCCACACAGGGCGATGTGGTGGTCGGCAACGCGCGTGTGGAGCTGTTCCTGAATGCCGCGGCAACCTGCGTCGCCGCGGCGATGCTCGGGTTGGTCTTGTCTTCGCTGGCCCGGTCCAATGAGCAGATAATGCCCTTGCTTGTGGTGTTGGTCATTTCGCAGCTGGTGTTCGGCGGCGGCATGATCCCGGTGGCGCACCGGCTCCTGCTCGACCAGCTGTCGTGGTTCACACCGGCTCGGTGGGGTTTTGCTGCGTCGGCCTCGACGGTGGACCTGATCAAGCTGGTCCCCAGGCCGCTGGCGCCCACAGATTCGCACTGGGAGCACACCCCGAAGGCGTGGATCTTCGACATGGGCATGCTCGCGCTGCTGTGCATCGGCTACGCCACGTTCGTCCGCTGGAAGATTCGGCTCAAGGGCGAGTAGGTCCAGGGACCCGTAGCGCCCGGACTCGTCGGCGAGCTTGTTCAGCTGGCTCGCAGTCAGATACGCCTTGCGCCGCGGGGGCTGCTTCGGCAACTTCACACCTCGCGCCGGGTTCGATGCCAGCAGCCTGTTCTGCGCGTCATAGAAGATCCGTGCGACCTAACCCGCAACCCACCCCAGATCGGCCCTGTTTGTGCGGGTCGTGGCCGGGTACCCCACAACGCCAGTCAAAGAGAAGAGTCGCTTTAGGGGTTTACGAAATGAACGCGAAGAAAGTCATCGCCGAAGCCGCCATCGCCGGCACACTCGCCGTCTCTGCACTCGGACTGGGCGCGGGAGTGGCGAGCGCCGCCACACCAGCACCCAGCAACGCACCGTCCGTGCAATTGCACCAAGACCATGGCGGGTGGTGCTGGTGGTGGTGCTGGGGTCCCGGGCACGGCCACTGGAGATGACTAAACGTTGAAAACCGGCTCCTGCAATTCGGCCCGTCATCCCGTAGTTGTGGGTGGCGGGCCATCCCATTGCTCGGCGGCTTGCTTCGCCTCGTCGACTGTGCGGTAGGTGCCATGGTGGATATGCCTGTCATCCTCCCGGGCCACCAGAATCCACGAGAGGACTTGGCTTGCATCGGGGTCGTATAGGACTCGGTATTCACGATTGCCGCTGACCGCACGGTAGCGCTCGGACGGGTAGGTCGCTTTCAGGTCCACTTCTTCCCATCGCAGCATGGTTCTATGATCCCGCGCGCGGCGCCGCCGCGAAACGGCACGCCGACAACGGCTACAGCCGCGGCGAACGACAGCTAGCCGCTTACGACCAGCAGATGGCGAGGTTGCGGGGGCTTACCGGCCCCAGCCCCAGCCGCCCCAGCCGCCGCGGCCACCGCCCCAGCCGCCGTGGCCCCAATCGCCACGGTCACCCCAGCCGCGGTTCCAATCGCCGTGGTGACCCCAGCCGCCCCAGCCCCAGCCGCCGTCATCGTCAACCAGCTGCACTTGGGTGGTACCCGGTGTCTGCACGGTGTGCGCTGGGCCGGGAATCGCGGGCGCCGACGTTGCGGCGTTCGCAGCTCCTGCGCCCACAACAAAGGCTGGTAACCCCAGCGCTCCGGCGATCACGGTACCGCCAACTAGCTTCTTCAGACTCATCTGCATCGTTTCGTTCCTGTCCTCTGAGCGCAGGCTCATGACTTCCCCCGCGCCCTAATTAGTCATACTTAGGTAAATACGTTGACCGCCGCGAAAATAGTTCACAGGATGGTTAATCCACAGCATTGTCTACGTTTTCGGACGCGGACGCGGCCGTCCCTAAGCGGTACATCCAGGCGCGCAACCTTGCGAGATCGACCCGATAGCCCGCGACACTCGGCGGTCACGTCGGCGTCCCGGGCCTCGTCGCGCATGAGCTACGGCATACCTGCGCGAGTCTGGCAATCGCGTCGGGTGATGCCAACGTGCCGGCGGTGCAGGGGCTTCTAGGCGATGCCAACGTGTCGATGACGTTGGACCGCTACGGCCACCTGTTCTCCAATGACATCGCGGCGGTCGCGCAGGCGCTCGATACCCCAGGACGTGAAGCGGGGAAGCGGGGAAGCGGGGAAGCGACTTACTGCGGTATGACTGCGGTATCTGGAAGGGTGCGGTATTCCATAAAGACTGGTAAATACCCTTCTAGCTGGTCTTTCTCCGTGCCCTCGGTGAGATTCGAACTCACACTGGACGGGTTTTGAATCCGTTTCCTCTGCCAGTTGGGATACGAGGGCGGGCAGCACTTCACGATAAAGGATGCGCTCCCTCCGGTTCGCCACGCCGGACCCCATCGGTCCGTCGGTCGGGGCGAGGATGTCGGATGTCACAACCCCGAGGTCGCCGGTAGCCGTCGGTCACGACAGAATGGCACCCATGACCGGGTCATCGTCGGAGGCGCCGAAGCCGCGCCGCGTCCTCATCGCCGAAGATGAGGCACTCATTCGGCTTGACTTGGCCGAGATGCTGAAAGAAGAGGGATATGAGGTCGTCGGCGAGGCGGGCGACGGCCAGGAGGCTGTGGAGCTGGCTGATTCCCTCAAGCCCGACCTGGTGATCATGGACGTCAAGATGCCGCGCCGCGACGGCATCGACGCGGCCAGCGAGATCGCCAGCAAGCGCATCGCGCCGATCGTCGTGCTTACCGCATTCAGCCAACGCGAACTCGTAGAACGAGCCCGCGACGCGGGTGCGATGGCCTACCTGGTCAAGCCGTTCTCGGCCACCGATCTGATTCCGGCGATCGAGGTCGCCGTCAGTCGCTTCAACGAGATCACCGAACTGGAGCTCGAGGTCGCGAGCCTGTCTGAGCGGTTGGAGACGCGCAAACTCGTGGAGCGCGCGAAAGGCCTGCTGCAGGCCAAGCAGGGGATGACCGAGCCCGAGGCGTTCCGGTGGATTCAGCGTGCGGCGATGGACCGCAGGACCACCATGAAGCGTGTCGCCGAGGTGGTTCTCGAGACACTCGACACCCCCAAGGACACCTCGTCTGCCAGCTAGACCGAGCGGCGAGCAGCATTACCACCCAACCACTCGCGGGTTGCTCGACAAACGCGGCATGGCAGCGACGCGTTGGCTATGTTCTACGCGAGGCGCCGACAACCCGGATGGATGAGGCGCCGACAACAACGCCGACATGGAGGTGACACGTGCCCGGTCGCGTGACGCAACGTGCTGTTGCTCTGGGAGCCGCCGGATTGCTCGTCATGGGCATGGCCGGATGTACGCAATCCAAGCCGGGCGAGAACACGTCGCAAACGAACCTGAAGATCGTCGAGCAGGTTCCGATCGACGCGAACGGCAAAGAGATCAAACCCCCAGACGTCAGCGCCGCGGTCAACGCTGCCGGTGACGGCAAGGCAACCTGCCCGCCGCTCAGCATCGCGATGGCCGGTGCGCTGACGGGGCCCGACGCACAGCTGGGCATCAACATCAAGTACGGCGCGCAAATGGCTGTCGATAAGCACAATGCGGCCAATCCTGGCTGTCAGATCCAGCTCAAAACGTTCGACACCGAGGGCGACCCGCAGAAGGCTACCCAGATCGCACCACAGATCGTCGATGACGCATCCATCATCGGCCTCGTCGGGCCGGCGTTTTCTGGCGAGACCGAGGCCACCGGAAACACATTCAATCAGGCCGGTCTGGTCGCCGCCACCGCGTCGGCGACGAATGTGACGCTGTCGCAAAAGGGTTGGCGGACGTTCTTCCGCGGCCTCGGCAACGACGGTAGTCAGGGTGAAGCTGTCGCAAATTACCTGAAGAACACCGTTAATGCCAACAAGGTCTGCGTGGTCGATGACAGCACTGCCTATGGAGCTGGGCTCGCGAAGGTCATGCGGGACACCCTTGGGCCGGTCGCACAAGGGAACTGCAACATCTCTGTCAAGAAGGGCGATAAGGACTTCTCGGCGGCGGTGACCCAGATCAAGACCGCGGGACCGGACGCGGTCTTCTACGCCGGGTACTACGCAGAGGCTGCCCCGTTGGTGCAACAGCTGCACGACGGCGGCGTGACGGCGAAGTTCGTCTCGGGCGACGGCACCAAGGACCCGGAGTTCGTCAAGCAGGCCGGCGCGGCGTCGAAGGACGCGATCCTGTCGTGCCCGTGCAGCCCGGCGCCAGCGGCGTTCGCCGATGAGTACACCAAGAAGTTCAACCAGCCTCCGAGCACCTACAGCACCGAGGGGTACGACTTGGGCACCATCATGGTCACAGGCATCGATTCCGGTGCGACCACCCGGCCCCAGCTGCTGGAGTATGTCCGGTCCTACAACGCCCCGGGCGTCGCACGTCAATACCAGTGGACGGACACCGGGGAACTGACCAACACCCTGATCTGGATTTACAAGGTCCAGTAAACCCAGAGGCGGAATGCGTCCGAGATCGAAAATCTCGGACGCATTCTCGTAGACACCCAGGAGCCGCCACCGGATGATCGAAGATTGCCTCGGCCACTGCGCAATTAACGCAGCCAACATCAGCTTCAACTTGGAAGGCTTGCGAAGCGGCTTCTGGCAGTTGACGATCGACGGTCTGGCCTGGGGCGCAATCTACGCGCTGGTGGCCGTCGGCTATACGCTGGTGTTCGGAGTGCTGCGACTGATCAACTTTGCGCACTCCGAGATCTTCATGCTCGGCATGTTTGGCGCGTATTTCACGCTCGAGATGGTTCTCGGCTTCGCGCCCAGCGGAAATGCCTACAGCATGGGCATTTTCCTGACCGTCGCCTATCTCGGCATCGCGATGCTGGTCGCGATGGTGGTGTCCGGAACGGCGGCGATGGGACTCGAGGCAGTGGCCTACCGACCGCTGCGCAAACGCAACGCGAAGCCGCTCGCATTCCTGATCACTGCGATCGGCATGTCATTCGTCCTGCAGGAATTCGTGCACTTCGTGCTGCCGCAGCTGCTGCGGGGCTACGGCGGTAGCAATGCCCAACAGCCCATCGTTCTGGTGGTACCCAAGACCCAATTCACCGTGTTCGGGGCCACCGTCTCCAACGTGACGCTGGTAATTGTCGCCGCAGCATGCTTTTTCGCCTTTCTGACCGATCTGGCGATCAACCGCACCAAGTTCGGTCGCGGCATCCGCGCGGTCGCCCAGGATCCGACCACGGCGACGTTGATGGGGGTGTCGCGGGAACGCATCATCGTCTTGACGTTCCTGATCGGCGGCCTGCTGGCCGGCGCCGCGGCGCTTTTGTACACACTGAAGGTGCCGCAGGGCATCATCTACTCGGGCGGATTCCTGCTCGGCATCAAGGCGTTCTCGGCGGCGGTCTTGGGTGGCATTGGCAACCTACGCGGCGCGCTGCTCGGCGGCCTGCTGCTCGGTGTGATGGAGAATTACGGGCAGGCCGTGTTCGGGACCCAGTGGCGCGACGTCGTCGCGTTCGTGTTGTTGGTGGCGGTGCTGTTGTTCCGTCCCACCGGGATACTTGGAGAGAGTCTCGGGAAGGCACGGGTATGAGCGGGCGCCACACACTGGTCGCGCCCGGCGACCGGCTGCGGGAATGGTGGGCCGGCCTGACGCGGGCGCAGAAGTGGATCTTCGGCGTCGTCGGTTTCGCGGTGATGGCGCTGCTGCCGCTGCACACCCCGCCGTTCCTGAACACCCCAGGCATCAGCTTCGGTGGCACGATGGCGCAGTTCGCGATGGTCGCGCTGATCGCGATCGGCCTCAACGTCGTGGTCGGCCAGGCCGGCCTGCTCGACCTCGGTTACGTCGGCTTCTACGCAGTGGGCGCCTATACCGTCGCGTTGCTGACCAGCCCGAGCAGCCCGTGGAACAAGATGAGCGCGACCGGGTTCTTCAGCCCCAGCTGGGCGTGGTTGTCATGCGTTCCTCTCGCGATGGCCATCACGGCCCTGGCGGGGCTGATCCTCGGGACACCCACTCTGCGGCTGCGGGGTGACTACCTGGCCATCGTCACGCTCGGTTTCGGCGAGATCATTCGGCTACTTGCCGACAACCTGTCCGATATCACCAACGGATCGCGAGGATTGCCCGGTATTGCGTTTCCCCGCGTCGGCGAGAACAAGGTTCCCGGTGGGTATTTCTCGAGCGGCAACGTTACCGGCCATGCAAACTACGGCACCTGGTGGTATTGGCTGGGACTAGTGCTGATCGCCTTCATCCTGCTGATCGTCGGCAACCTGGAACGCAGCCGGGTGGGACGCGCCTGGGTGGCGATCCGCGAGGACGAGGACGCCGCGGAAGTGATGGGCGTCAACACGTTTCGATTCAAGCTGTGGGCGTTCGTGATCGGCGCCGCAGTGGGTGGCCTTTCCGGCGCACTTTACGCGGGGCAGGTGCAATTCGTGGCGCCGACCAACTTCAACATCATCAACTCGATGCTGTTCTTATGCGCGGTCGTGCTGGGCGGGCAGGGCAACAAACTCGGCGTGATCTTCGGGGCGTTTGTGATCGTGTATCTGCCGAACCGGCTGCTCGGCGTCCACTTGATGGGCATCAACCTCGGTGACTTGAAGTATTTTTTCTTCGGCCTGGCGCTCGTCGTGTTGATGATCTTCCGCCCGCAGGGCCTGTTCCCGGCCCGTCAGCAACTGCTGGCGTACGGAAGGTCCGCGCGGGAACTGCTGCGGCGCGGCGAGCCGGTGAGCGAGTCAGCCACATGAGCAGCGTTGAAGAAGTGGCCGGCCTGCATCGCGAAGTTCATGCGGCCGAGGGCGAAACCCTCCTAGAAACCAGGGATCTCACGGTTCGCTTCGGCGGGCTGCTCGCGCTGGATTCTGTGACCTTCAATATCCGACGAGGAGAGATCCTCGGCTTGATCGGCCCCAACGGGGCAGGCAAGACGACGTGCTTCAACGCGATCTCCGGCGTCTACCGGCCCAGTGGGGGCACGGTGATTTTCGACGGCGCGCCGCTGGGTCGCATCAAGCGCTATCAGATCACGCGTCGGGGTATTGCCCGCACATTCCAGAACATCCGCTTGTGGGGCGAGATGACGGCGCTCGAGAACGTCGTGGTTGGAACCGACGCGCGACACAAGACCTCGGTGCCTGGGGCCATTCTTCGAAGCGTGCGCCACCGCCGCGAAGAGCGAGACGCCATCGAACGTGCGGCGGCTCTGCTGCATTTCGTCGGCATAGCTCACCGGGGAGAAGAGAAGGCCAAGAACCTGCCCTATGGCGACCAGCGTCGCCTGGAGATCGCGCGCGCGCTCGCAACAGAACCGAAGCTGCTGTGCCTCGACGAGCCGGCCGCCGGGTTCAATGCAGCCGAGAAAGCCGCTCTGATCGAATTGATCAACAAGATTCGGGACGACGGGTACACGGTGTTGCTTATCGAGCACGACATGCGGCTGGTGATGGGTGTCACCGACCGGATCGTGGTGTTGGAGTTCGGCCGGAAGATCGCCGAAGGCGTTCCCTCCCAGATCCGTGAAGACCCGGCGGTCATCGCCGCATACCTCGGGGTGCCCGATGACGACGCCTAATGACCCAGCGATGAGAGTCTCGGGCGAAGAGCCTCGAGTATTGCTCGAGGTGCGCGACATCGTGGTGCGTTACGGTCGGATCGAGGCCCTACACGGCGTTTCGCTCGTGGTTCGAGAGGGCGAACTGGTCACGCTGCTGGGCTCCAACGGCGCGGGCAAGACCACCACGATGCGGGCGATCTCGGGATTACTCCCGCTAAGCCGGGGCTCCGTCTGGTTCGAGGGCCGAGACATCTCCCGCGTGAAGGCCCACAAGCGGGTGGCCGACGGCCTGATCCAGGCGCCCGAGGGCCGAGGCGTATTCCCGGGGATGACCGTGACCGAGAACCTCGAAATGGGCTGTTATGGGAGGAAGTTCCCGTCGAGGGCTGAGCACCGTGAGAAGTTGGATTGGGTGTTCGAGACTTTTCCCCGGCTGGCCGAAAGACGCGATCAGGTCGGCGGCACGCTGTCGGGTGGTGAACAGCAGATGCTCGCGATCGGGCGATCCCTGATGGCCCGGCCACGAGTGCTCCTGCTCGATGAGCCGTCGATGGGATTGGCGCCGATGGTGATTCAGCAGATTTTCGGCATCATCGCCAACATCAACTCGCAGGGCACTACCGTCCTCTTGGTGGAGCAGAACGCCCAGCAAGCCCTGAGTCGTTCGGACCGCGCATACATCCTCGAGACCGGCACCGTCACCCGCGAGGGGGCGGCGCGCGAGCTCTTGCGTGATGACAGCGTGCGGGCCGCCTATCTCGGCGTTGCGTGAACCGTGGCAGCCGGAGGCGGGACTCGGTTCCGACGAATGAAGCTGTTGCGGGTGTTGACCGCAACAGGATTCGTCGTCTTGATCGCTGTCGCGGCCGGCCTGGTCGTCCGGCTGGAGTCGGTTCAGCAGGGCATCGTTGTCCAAGGTCAGATCGACGAGAACGGGCAGGTGGTACCGGCGGGGAACGCCGTTGCCGCGAACCCTGCCGGCAGCGGCAGCGCGATCTGCCCTCCGCTGTCGATCGCGATGGCCGGGGCGCTCAGCGGCCCAGACGCCGAGACCGGCATCAACATCAAGAACGGTGTGCAACTGGCGATCGAGAGGCACAACGCGGCCAACGCGGGATGCCAGGTTCAGATCAAGGAATTCGACACCGGCGGTGATCCCCAGCGGGTGAGCGCCCTCGCGCCGCAGATAGTCGCAGACGCGTACACGGTCGGCCTGATTGGCCCTACTTTCTCCGGGGTGGCCGAGGCGACGGGTGCCTTGTTCGAGGCGAACGGCCTGCCGGCGGCGACCGCTTCTGCGTCTAAGAGCTCACTGTCGGAGCAGGGCCGGCACACTTTTTTCCGGGCCGTGGCCAGCGACGCGGCGCAGGGCCGTGCGGTGGCCAACTACGTCAAGACCACCCTCGGGTACACCAAGGTGTGCGTCATCAGCGACGGCACCCCGTACGGTGATGCCGCAGCATCAACCGCCAACCAGACACTGGGAACGCTGTCACCGGCGGGCTGCCGATTCTCCGGCACGTCGACGGACTTGCAGTTCGGGCAAGCCGTGGATCGGATTAAGGCCGCCGCCCCGGACGCCATTCTGCGCACGGGCTCGTCTGCGGGCGCTCCCGAGTTCGTCCGGCGGTTGCGCGAAGCGGGGATCAGGTCGGCATTGATATCCGCTCAGGGCACGGCTAACGCGCAATTCGTCGCGCAGGCAGGAGATTCCGGCATGGGCGCATTGTTGTCCTGTCCGTGCAGCCCGGATCCCGCGTGGTTCACGAAGGAGTATCGGGCAAAGTTCGGCGCGGATCCCGGTGCCTACAGTGCCGAGGGTTATGACCTCGCGACCATCATGCTCAACGGCATCGACGCGGGAATGCTGGTCCGGCCACAGATGCTGGACTGGATGCGGCGCTACAACGGCTGGGGCGTGGCACGTCGGTATCAATGGACGGACACCGGAGAGCTGACAGATCCGACGGTCTGGATCTACAAGGTGCAGTGAGCTTTTCGCGGAGCGTCAGCGGGCGACGATGACGGATGACCCGTGGCCGAACAGGCCCTGGTTTGCGGTGATGCCGACCCTGGCACCTTCGACCTGACGGCCCACCGCCTGGCCGCGCAGCTGCCAGTTCAGCTCGCAGACCTGTGCGATGGCCTGCGCGGGGATCGCTTCGCCGAAGCACGCCAGCCCACCGGACGGGTTCACCGGTACGCGGCCGCCGATCGTCGTCGCCCCGCTTCGCAGCAGCGTCTCCGCTTCGCCCTTGGCGCACAGCCCCAGATGCTCGTACCAGTCGAGTTCGAGCGCCGTGGACAGGTCGTACACCTCCGCGAGCCCGACGTCCTCGGGCCCGATAGCGGCTTCCGCGTACGCGGCGTCGATGATCTGGTCCTTGAACACCCGCTCCGGCGCCGCGACGACCGCAGTGGAGTCCGTTGCGATATCGGGTAATTCAGGCACGTGCTGCGGATAACGCGGGGTGACTGTGCTGACCGCCCGCACAGACGGCACACCGTCGAGCGAGCCGAGATGCTGGCGGGCGAACTCGGCGCTGGCCACCACCAGCGCGGCCGCGCCGTCGGATGTGGCGCAAATGTCCAACAGCCGCAACGGATCAGACACCACCGGGCTGGCCAGCACATCCTCGACCGAGGACTCCTTGCGGTACCTTGCATTCGGGTTTTGCAAACCGTGCTTCGCGTTCTTGACCTTCACCTGCGCGAAGTCCTCCGCCGTCGCGCCGTGCAGATCCATGCGCCGGCGTGCGAGCAACGCGAAGTACACCGTGTTCGTCGCGCCGATCAGATGGAACCGCTGCCAGTCCGGATCGTTGCGGCGTTCACCACCCACGGGGGCGAAGAATCCCTTCGGTGTCGTGTCGGCGCCCACCACCAGCGCGACGTCGCAGAACCCGGCCAGGATGTTCGCGCGCGCACTCTGCAGCGCCTGCGACCCGCTGGCGCAGGCCGCGTAGCTTGAGCTCACCGGCACACCGTTCCAGCCCAGCTTCTGCGCGAACGTCGCTCCGGCGACAAACCCCGGATAACCGTTGCGGATCGTGTCCGCCCCTGCGACGAATTGGATCTGGCGCCAATCCAACCCGGATTCGGCCAGTGCCGCCCGCGCCGCGACCATGCCGTACTCGGTGAAGTCGTTGCCCCACTTGCCCCAGGGGTGCATCCCGGCGCCGAGGATGTAAACGGGTTGGGGTGTCATGCGATCCTCCACACGTAGACGGTCCGCTCGACGCCGTCGTCATCGCGATACAGCGGCTCGGTGGCCAACTCCATCTCCATGCCGACCTTCAAATCCCCGGCCAGAGTGCCTGTAACGACCTTGCCGAGCACGATCAGCCCCTCGTCGGCCAACTGCACCGCGGCAACCGCGAACGGCTCGAACGGGTCGGGCGCGGGATACGGCGGCGGCGGCGCGTAGCGGTTCTCGGCGTAGCTCCACAGCGTGCCGCGGCGCGACAGCGCGACCGCCTCCAGCCGGCCGCTCTCGCAGGCGGGGTTGGGGCAGTCCAGCGACCGCGGTGGGAAGACATAGGTCCCGCAGAGCGGGCAGCGGCTGCCGATCAGATGCGGCAAGCCTGATTCGTCGGTGGCAAACCAGCCGTCGATCGCCGGTTTCGCCTCGTCAATAGCTCCTGGCACGCCATCAGCCTACCGAGGAAGGTGGCAAAACTGAAACATGTTCCAGTTTGTCCGCGGCTGGCTGCCCACTCGTCGATGAGTTCTGCCACCGACGCGGGTCATACCTTCGAATACGTCGGGGAAAGTGAAGGAGCATGTCATGGTGATCGTCGCGGGCCATCTTGTCGTGGAGCCGGCGCAGCGCGCGCGGTACCTGGCTGGTTGCAAGGACGTTGTCGAACAGGCCCGCGGGACAACGGGCTGTCTCGAGTTCTCCATCACCGCAGACCTGCTCGATCCGGCCCGGATCGTCATCCTCGAGCGCTGGGAGTCCCAAGAGACGGGGGAGAAGTTCCGCGGCAGTGGGCCGAGCGACGAGCAGACCACCGTGATCACGTCTGCGAGCGTGACCGAGTACGACGTGACCGGCGCGCGACCGCTGACGTGATGTCACCGCGGGTGCCTAGAGTAGGGCCGTGAGCCCAGCACGGACCGCATCGAGAACGACGGGACCCGGCAAATCAGCGCAGAACGACTCCGCCGACGACCGGCCCATTTTGATGTTGCTGGACGGCAATTCACTGGCGTTCCGCGCGTTCTACGCACTGCCGGCAGAGAACTTCAAGACCCAGGGTGGGCTGACCACAAACGCGGTCTACGGGTTCACCGCGATGTTGATCAACCTGCTGCGCGACGAGGCGCCTACGCACGTAGCGGCCGCGTTCGACGTGTCACGCCAGACGTTCCGCTCCGATAGGTACCCGGAGTACAAGGCCAACCGCTCCGCCGCGCCCGACGAGTTTCGCGGCCAGATCGAAATCACCAAGGAGGTGCTCGTCGCCCTCGGCATCACGGTCCTCGCGGAGGCGGGCTTTGAAGCCGACGATGTCATCGCGACGCTGGCGACGCAGGCCGATGCCGCGGGCTTCCGGGTCCTGGTGGTCACCGGTGACCGGGACGCGTTGCAGCTCGTCACCGAGGACGTGACCGTTCTCTATCCGAGGAAGGGGGTCAGTGAACTGACCCGCTTCACCCCTGAGGCAGTACTCGAAAAGTACGGGCTCACTCCGCGCCAGTACCCCGACTTCGCCGCACTGCGCGGTGATCCCAGCGACAACCTGCCCGGCATCCCCGGCGTCGGCGAGAAGACCGCGTCCAAGTGGATCGTCGAGTACGGCTCGCTCCAGGACCTCGTCGACAACGTCGATTCGGTGGGGGGGAAGGTCGGCGATGCGTTGCGCGCCAACCTTTCTCACGTGGTGCTCAACCGTGAGCTGACCGACCTCGTCCGTGATGTGCCGCTGGCTCAGACACCCGACATGCTGCGGATGCAGCCGTGGGACCGCGACCATATCCACCGGCTGTTCGACGACCTGGAATTCCGCGTGCTGCGAGACCGGCTGTTCGACACGCTGGCAGCGGTCGAACCGGAGGCCGATGAAGGGTTCGACGTCCGCGGCGGCGCGTTGGCCCCCGGTAGCGTGGGGGACTGGCTGGGAGAGCACGTCACCGATGGCCGCAGAGCGGGCCTCTCGGTGGTCGGCACGCGCGCAGTGGCCGACGGAGACGCCACCGCGGTCGCGCTCGCCGCCGCCGACGGCGAATCCGCCCACATCGACACCACGACGATGACGTCCGACGATGAGACGGCACTCGGTAGCTGGCTGGGCGACGAGAATCAGCCGAAGGCCCTGCATGAGGCGAAGTGGGCAATCCACGATCTGGCGGCCCGCGGGTGGGAGCTGCGCGGAGTCACCTCCGACACCGCGCTCGCCGCGTACCTGGTTCGCCCCGGACAGCGCAGCTTCACGCTCGAGGATCTGTCGCTTCGGTACCTGCGCCGGGAATTGCGCGCCGACAATCCCGAACAGGTGCAGCTGTCCCTGCTCGACGACAGTGACGGGGTCGACGACCAGGCCGTGCAGGCCCAGATCCTGCGCGCCAGAGCGGTTCTCGATCTGGCAGACGCGCTGGACGCCGAATTGAAACGGATCGACTCCGCGTCGTTGCTCAATGACATGGAGCTGCCCGTGCAGCAAGTACTGGCCGGTATCGAAAAGGCTGGCATAGCAGTAGATCTCGCGCAACTGACCGATCTACAGCAGCAGTTCGCCGAGCAGATACGTGATGCGGCTGAGGCGGCCTACGGGGTGATCGGCAAGCAGATCAACCTCGGCTCGCCAAAACAGTTGCAGGTTGTGCTGTTTGACGAGCTCGAGATGCCGAAGACCAAGCGCACCAAGACCGGCTACACGACAGACGCTGATGCTTTGCAGTCGCTGTACGAGAAGACTGGCCACCCATTCCTCCAGCATTTGTTGACCCACCGCGACGTCACCCGCCTCAAGGTCACCGTCGACGGGCTGCTGAACTCGGTGGCCACTGACGGCCGGATTCACACCACGTTCAACCAGACCATCGCCGCGACCGGCCGGCTCTCGTCGACCGAGCCCAATCTGCAGAACATCCCGATCCGCACCGACGCAGGCCGGCTGATTCGCAACGCGTTCGTCGTCGGAAATGGTTACGCGGAGTTGATGACCGCCGACTACAGCCAGATCGAGATGCGGATCATGGCGCACCTGTCGCACGACGAGGGGCTGATCGAGGCGTTCCGGACCGGTGAGGATCTGCACTCCTTCGTCGCATCACGCGCATTCGGGGTGCCGATCGACGAAGTCACGCCCGAACTGCGGCGGCGGGTCAAGGCGATGTCCTACGGGCTGGCCTACGGGCTGAGTGCCTACGGCCTGGCCCAGCAGCTGAAGATCTCCACCGAGGAAGCGAAGGACCAGATGGACCAGTACTTCTCGCGCTTCGGCGGGGTGCGCGACTACCTCCACGAGGTCGTCGACCAGGCGCGCAAGGACGGTTACACGTCCACGGTGCTCGGCCGGCGTCGCTACCTGCCCGAACTGGACAGCACCAACCGTCAGGTCCGGGAGGCGGCCGAGCGCGCTGCGCTCAACGCCCCGATTCAGGGCAGCGCCGCCGACATCATCAAAGTCGCGATGATCGAGGTCGACAACGCGCTCAAGTCGTCGGGGCTGACGTCGCGAATGCTGCTGCAGGTGCACGACGAATTGCTGTTCGAAGTGGCGCCGGGCGAGCGCGCCGAGCTCGAAGCCCTTGTGCGGGACAAGATGGGCAGCGCCTACCCGCTGGATGTGCCGTTGGAGGTGTCCGTCGGTTACGGCGGCAGCTGGGATTCCGCGGCGCACTAGGTACCTTGCGCGCGGTATCCGACCAGCGACTGCAGCACCGGTGCGGATGCCCGTGCCGCCGTGACCCCGTACGTCTCCTCGTTCTGCAGCGCGAACACCTGCCGGTCGCCGAAGCCACGGTCGATTCGGTCGCGCACGAAGGCCAGCTCCACCACCTGGGCGGCGAAGTTCTTGACCGCCTTACCTGCGGGGCGCCCCCCGAGCCGGGTCGCTTCGGCGATCGCCGCTCTCCGGGCGCGGATGGAGCCCAGCCAGGTCGCTTCGTCGGGGGTCACCAGGCCGGCGGCCACCATGGCGGGCAGCTTGGCGGCAACGACGCGCTGCTCCCTGCGGCGGCTGGCGGCGCCGAGTCCGATCGCCAGCGCGAAGATCGGCACCATCCACAGCACGTAAACCAGAAGGTAGGCCTTCAGGCCGAGCAGCGCCGAGCCGTTCCACAGCCCGTGCATGATCACCGCGCCGATGTAGCCGAGCAGGATGCAGCCCGCCTTCGCGATGACGTTTCGCTGCTGCAGCGCGAAATAGACCCCGATGCCGGTCATCGTGGTGAACAACGGGTGGGCGAACGGTCCCATGATCAGCCGCGTCGCGGCGGTGACCAGCGATCCGGCCACCGAGTCGGCCTTTCCGATATACAGGATGTTCTCCAGCCAGGCGAAGCCCGCCGCGGTAATTCCCGCGTAGACCAGGCAGTCGGTCAGCGAGTTGAGCTCGTTGCGGCGGCGGCCGGTCATCATGATCAGCAGGAACAGGCCCTTGGCCGCCTCCTCGATCATCGGCGCGCCGATCGCGACGGAAGCGGTGCTGACCGTCTTCGTTTCGCCGGGGTTGATCAGAGACTCGAGATAGAGCTCGGTGCCCACCGAAATGATCACGGCGACAGATGCTCCCCACACGAACGCGAGCACCAGCAGGCGTGGCGGTTCGGGCTCCCAGCGGTCCAGCCACAGATACACCAGCACGACGATCGCCACGGCCACCGTCGAGAGCACGAACCCGATGGCTGTGCCGACCGGCCTGACCGCTGTCAGCAGAATCACCAGCAGCCCGGCCACCGTGCCGAGCGTGATGATCACGCCGAGCGGTGCCCCGACCTTGCGGATCCGCCTCTGCAGCGGCCGACCTAGCGGGCGCGGCTGCTGCGGCGCGCCGGCGTGTGACACAGAAGCAGGTTAGCCGCCGGCTCGGGACCGAGTTTGTCCAGCTTGTACACAGTCGAGTAGCCTCGACAGGTAACTCGCGACGTGATCGCGGGTAGCACCATGCAATTGTCCCTACGACCCAACCTGTCCGGAGCAACCCAACAACATGCCAAGTCCCTCCGTCACCTCGCCGCAAGTAGCCGTCAACGACATCGGCTC
>Ga0209006_10000851_pt1 | contig 28225 bp, 52 predicted proteins | sample JacPin_JW_Ref_O2_FD_188567 | JGI IMG/M metagenome (GOLD analysis project Ga0209006, IMG submission 188567) | Forest soil microbial communities from Algoma, Ontario, Canada - Jack Pine, Ontario site 1_JW_Ref_O2 (SPAdes) (version 2) | ecosystem: Environmental > Terrestrial > Soil > Boreal...
CTCCTTCCGCTTCAAGTTGCTTATCTCGGCGCATTTCGCTTAGCTCGCGCGCCATTCCTCGGAGCTTTTTTGTCAACTCGACGACTTCGCCCTCCTTCGTCTCGCAGGAAGGGCAGCCCTCGCCGTAGATCTCCCCGGTGCTCTCGTCGAGCTGGACTACGCGGAGGTGGGAAGCGGCGGCCATCAGGAGGCTCGCTCAGTCATATTCGTAGGCCCAGTCGCAATCGAGGCAGCGTGCTGATATACCGGAAGTGGAGCGCTCAATCCTGTGGTTGGCGTTATGTTTCTCGGGCTCGTTGTTGGCCGGGGGCTCGTTGATTAACTCCTCGGTGCGAGCGATGAAATCTGCGGCGGTTTCGCCCGGAAGAAGAAAGAACGCCATCAGCAGATTACGCACTGCTGCGTTACGCAAGATTGCGTCATCAGACGGCCCTTGGCTCAGGCTCGTTGAAGTCCAGGAGCGCTAAAATCTCGCCACGCTTCTCCGCTGGGACGTCGGCCATGAGCAGCGCGACTTCTACATCCTCGGTGCCGTAGAGGGCCTCGGGGATGCTGAGGAACGGTTCGGCCTCGCGCAATTGGCGCCGCTCGGCTAATTCGTCTCGCCCTTCGTCGCCCCCGTTTGACAATGCTCCTCCTGGTGATTTAGCGTGAGGATGGAAGTTTACGTGCTGGCGGATTTTCTGTCAAGGGCAGATGCGAACAAAAAAGTCGCAATTTGCGGGACTTTTTACCTGCCGTTCGGGTTGATTTGTGCTAAGCTTTTGTTTGTTATGCTTGACAGCACCGGATTCGCGACTTTGGTCGCCCGCAAGCCGCATCTCTACCACGCCGTCTTTGAGCCGAGCGAGTCGAAGCTGGACTCGATCCGTGGGAACGGGGCGATCTCGGTTGTGAGCAGGGGGTCGAGCTTGGGATCATCTCCCGCGTAGCGTCTGCGCAAATACTCAAAAGCCTTCTCTGGCCCGAGTAGATCGGCAGCATATTCGTAGGCGCTATCGGGAAGGGTGGCGAGGGGGATGACGCGGGAGCGGTTGTGGTGCTTCTCGTGGCATTCCTGGTCCAGAACCATGCGATTGCGAATGTCCCACATGAGCCCGTTGGGAGTTTGGCGGATTTGTTGACGATAAGTTACGTGGTGTCCGACGAGGCGCCTCGAAGGCTTCCCGCAGCACTGACAGGCGCTCCCGAGGTTTTCGCGCCAAACCACGACTCCATACGCTCCCTCGTAGCCTTCCGGTGTCCGCTCGCGTGGCTTGAGTGAGAGCTTTCGTTTCGTCTGCTTGCGAGAACGTTGCTGCCATTCTCGAACCTTCTGGGGGTCAGCTTTGAGGGGTTTTGAGCGCTTCAGATTTCTGCTCCTTGCTGCTCGTCGTTTAGAAACGCCCATCGGCTTTCCGGTGCGTGGCTGAGACGAAAGATGCCACTTGCCACACGAGCAGCGGTAAGCACGCGGGCCATCCGTCTCGGCGAAGAAAAGTGCCGCGACTCGCGTTTCGTAAGCTTTCTTTTGGGGCGTAGGGCAGTTCATTTCAATGCGGGAGGTGGGAGTCGAACCCACACAGGCTCTCGCCACACGCGCTCTTAAGGCGCGCCGCTGGACCAAATCGCGTACTCCCGCCTGCTCAAGAAGCTTTGCTGTGCAGGTCGTGTTGGAAGGCAAGCCCGAAGCGAATCGCCTCATCGCGAGAAAACCCGGCGTCCTCCATCTCTTTGACGAAGGCGCTGATGATTTTTGCGATGTCAGCGAGGCCGCGTATGAGCTAGTCGAGATTTGCGAGTGGATCGGGGGCTTGCTCGTCGGCCATCTCCCTACCAGCCGAATCGACGCAGCAGTTTGTGCGTGGCTTTCCACGTCAACTCGAAAGCTGCAACCTGCACCACTATCCCTAGAAGTAGCTTTTTCATCTCTTCCTTTCTATCGTAGCGCGTTGATAAGCGCCGCTGGGCTCTTGCCCACAAATTTACCAGCTCCGGTGGCTGTCCCGGCGATGAAACGAGCCAAGCGCTCCGCCTGCCCCTTGTCGAGGACCGTGAACTCCTCGTGCACGTCAATCCGACCCTCGCGGACAAGCGCCTCATCGAGCGCCTCGCGATTGTTTGTCGTCATGATGGTAACGAGGCCGTGTGGGGTCCAGATGCCGTCGAGTGCGTTGAGCATCGAGGCAATCGAGGCGTCGCCGTTCTCCTCGTCTCTGCTCGTGGCAGCGTGGTAAACGTCAGCATCCTCTAGCAAGAGAACGGAGTGGGGCTCAATGGCGCCAACGAGGCCCATGAGATCGGCGTCTTTTTCGATGTCGCCGAGTGGCAGGTAGTAAATGGGCAGTGAGAAGTGATTAGCAAGGGCGCGAGCGACGCTGGTCTTTCCGGTCCCAGGCACTCCGTGGAAAAGATAACCACGATGCCACGGCTGGTAGATTCGCGCGTAGTCGTCCTCGGCGGCGAGAAAAGTGCCAAGGTCCGTCACGAGCCGCTCTAGTTGTCCGTTCTTTAGAATGATGCTATCGAGGGTTCGTGCCGGCAGGTCACCTCGCTGGTTCCAAGAGCCACCCCAGCGCGAGGGAACCATCAGCGGCGGAGGACCGCCTGCTCCGTGCTTGGTGGCAAGGAGGCTGTCTATCATGCGTACGATTGCATCTCTGCCTCGGGTGCTGCTTGCTGTGAAGGTTATCTTCTCCAGCAGCGAGCGCCAGTTCTCGGGTAGGTTCTCGCGGCCACCGGGGATATCCTCACGAGCCACCTCGACTTTGATCTTGTGACCGTCCAGTATGATCTCTTGCGTCCTGGAGCCGTCGTAGCGCAATCGGACACGCGGCGGCGGTCCTTTGTGAACGCTCTCGGTGTGTTTGGTTGGCGGTGTTGCGGCGATGAGCGCCTTGCGATCGTCCTCCGGAATGCGAGCGAGGACCCAATCGTGCAGATCGGCGTAAATCTCGTCGGTCCCACCCACCGTAATCGTGAAGTCCTCGCGCTTTCTGATCTTCGAGTGCGCCCACTTGGCAGCCGGAAGCGTCACTTGGATAGCGGCGGCGATAGCGAGTGCCCGTTCGCCGTGCCTACCGCCGTACTTTCCAAGGATGGACAGCGGCAATGCACTGACCTCCTCCGCTTCGATTGGATTCGTCATTTGGTCTCCTTGCGTTCGAGCATCATTTCGTCAATTTTTGCTAGCACCAAGTTGAGGCAATCTTTGTTCCAGATCGAATCCCGAGGCGCGAAAACGTACTGTCGCCAGTGAGGATACCAGCGGATTTCGCCGAGCAACGCCCCGGAGCTTCGAGAGTAGATTCCGACGATGCGCGTCTTCGATTCCCAGCGTCCAAGCTCGCAAAATTCGATGTACTTCTCGGCGCCCACTACACGCGACTTTGAGACTTCAGCAGGCTCATCCCTATCGTGGCTCGTTGTTCGAGGACTTTCACGACTGCCCTCAGAGCTTCGTACTCGGCCTGCTCGATCGCTCCATCGGCGCCATGCTGCTCATTCGCCGCTTCCTTTTTTTCCGTTGAAGTGCCCTCGGCCTTTCGATAAGCTATGGCGCGGTTCTTTGTGATGTCGCCGAGAATCCTGAACCACTTTCTCGCTGCCTCCTCGTAAAGATTCTGGCGGATGGCGAGGTCGCGGTCGATTTCTTCGAGGCGAGCTTGCACGAGCTGCGGGGTGGAAAGCTCGCTCATGACGTTTTCTCCACAAGCCAAGGATACTCCACGGCGAGGTACTCGTCACCGACGGTTTCCCGAGCGATCATTCGCGCCTCTTCGCGCTCGTACTTGCATCCCTCGCATTTGTCGATCGTGCAATCTCCGGTGCCCAGAACGTTCGCGATCTCGCCGAGGGCGCTCTTGAGCCATGCGATTTCGATTTGCTCATCTCTGGTCATGAGGTAAACTCCGCGATGTGGGGCTCAAGCTCGTCGGGATGCCCGCGCCAGCCGCAGCTACAAACTCCGAAACCCTCGGTGGCGTCCTCGATTGGGACGTGCTCCGTGGCGTTCATCATCTTTAGCTCCGAGGCAATCAGACCGATTGCTTTGCAAACAATGACGGGGTAGTATTCGCCCGCTTTGCCATCTTTAGCGACGCGCTCAAGCAGTGCTCCGAGGACTTTATCAGTCCGCATCGAGTCGTCGTTGAGCAGATACTTGACGGCGTTGCGGGTGCGGGTGACCGTTTGCGTTGGAGCAGCAGGGCCGAACGGGGCGCGATTCTCGGGCTCGGGTGGCGCCGGGACGGCGCTATCGTCCAAATCTTGCGTGAAGAGCGCTGAGGCTCCTGTTACGAGCAATACGCCGTCAACGAGGGCGCGCTTACGAGCCATCTTGAGAACTGTGTTGTATTGGTCTGGGAGGTCTGGGTTGTCAACGTCGCCGAGCGCTTGCCCCGTGATTCGCGAGTCGTCGTCGGCGAACTTATTGCCACAGCCGCCCTTCTTGGCCCAGCAATAGAAGCCCTCGCCGTCTTTTTTGCTTTTGAAGATGCTGGCGTTTCCGCAATCGGGGCAAATGCGATCGGCTTTTCGGTAGGCGTACTTCTTCTCGCGCGTGGAGCACATTCCTTCGCCGCGTCCGAGCCTTTCGCCCGTCGGCGCGTGGTAGATTATGCACACCGCCTTGACGGTGAGGTGGTCGCCCTCCCAGTGCTCGTAGGCGCTGATCTGAGGGTCAAGCTGGAAGAGGACGCTGAGCTTCTCGGCACCGGGCTTTAGGAGCGTGGGCTTCGAGTTCGTGCCTGGAATGACGCCGTAGTCCACGTCGCGGCGCATTGCTTGCTCCATCGCTTCCTTGATTGTGGCGAGGCGCGCTACGAGATCGCTAGCTTTGACGGGCGTCGTCGCGGTGGTGACGGTAGCTAGCTCGCTACCGACCTCCTCGGCCTCTGGAATTTCGTCGCTCACACCGCTCCCTTGGGTTGCTTTTGTTGCTATCATTCTAGCAAGATGGACCGCAGAAGCACGGAAGAAAAACCCGCAATTTGCGACAATTTGGAGGCGACGTGAGAACGTGGACGAACTGCGATAAGACGGGCTGGGACGATGGACCCTGGAATGACGAGTTCGACAAGGCCCAGTGGGTTGACGAGGCGACTGGGCTCGATTGCTTGATCGTGCGTGGACCAATCGGTGCGCTTTGTGGCTACGTGGGCGTGTCTCCCGAGCACCCCTGGCACGGCATTTCTTACAGCGGGAAAATGAACCCCGGCGAGGGCGAGTACGACTACGAAAGTGCGCCCGACGGCAACGTTGAGGTCCACGGCGGCTTGACGTACTCCGATAGCTGCTGGGAGGATGCGCCCGAAGGCACTGGAATTTGCCACATTCCCGAGGCCGGTCGGCCCACTGACGTTTGGTGGTTCGGTTTCGATTGCGCACATCACATGGATCGGGCGCCCTTGATGGACAAGAGCAGCAAGGAGATGGACGAGTGGATGATTGCCGAAGGACGCGAGCCGATTGGACTTAGCAGCTTCGATCGGCACCGAGTCTACCACACCGTCGAGTACGTCAAAAGCGAGATTACTTCTCTCGCCGCCCAGCTAGCGGCCGTAGCTTAGAAGGAGGACCGCCGATTCGTTTCCAACCCCTTCAATAGGTGGCCTGTACTAGTCTATCTCGTTTCCGAGTGATAAGCCTCGCTCTCGCGAGACACGGCTTTCGCCATCAGGGGTACCACCCAAACCGACGATCCTACCCCCAAAGGGCGCCCTCAGCACTTCGAGGACGCCCAGACGGGGAACCAAGGAGCGGCAATGACAACCGCACCTAGCTACGATACCACGCTTTTGCAGGGATTTCAACCCCCGCATTCCGCGATCTCGCCGCTCGGCCAGCCGCCCATGCCGCGAACGTTGCGAATAAATACTTCCGCTTGCTGTTGAGGCGACGCAGCGATGGCTTCGCTTGGGTCGTTGCGTCCGCGTTGAGCGAGCCACGTTTCGTTCAACCACTCGTAGCCGCCTTCGTATTCGCCGTTCTTGACGTGCCAGAGAACCGTGGCGACCGTGCCTCCGGGCCACGAGCCGTGCTCTTTATTCGCCATGCAAATCAGGAAGCGAGTCCAATGGAAGCGGACTTTTCTTCGTGAGGGCTTCGTTGATCGCGCCGATATCGGCGTCTGATAGGCGAAAACGGCCCGTGAGGGCTTCGATGAGATACTCCTCGATGATGGTGCGAGAGAGGGGGCTGGAAACGCCATCAGGGCGATTGTCAGAAAAAGTCCGATTGCTCAAACTGCCTCCTTTTTTGCTTAGCTCGGGCCTTACGGAGCGAGCCTAACCGCAGCGCGGGTGATCCGCGTTGCGCTTCGTCCCCACTGGACGGAACGGCAACCCTAGCATGCCCAGTTCGACGGGCTCGGGGTAGATTTTCCCGCAAATTGCGAAAATCCTTCATCGCAGGTTGACACGCTGGTGCCTGATGCTGTAGAGTGGGCTTTCAACCGAGACCGAAGGAGACCAGCATGGAAGAAAGTGGCGCAACCGACGAGGCCCTCGACCAGGGCCTTCAAGCACTTTTGCAGGGGCCGGTACGTGGCGCACTGAAGCCGCATCCCGCTACTGGCTGGATGGCCGTAGAAATCGTCCCAGGCTCGAAGATTCTGCCGCCGATGGAAGATGCGGGGCCGCAGAGCGTCCAGACTCCGTTCGGTACGCTCCAGATTGATCCCTCAACGATGAACGTAGAGGACCGCGTAGGTGTCGTTGCGGCGAAGGTGGTCGAGGTCGGGCCAATCCCCGGTATGGAGTTTCCATGGGGGGCTGGCGACAAGGTTTTTATCGGCTCCGATCGCGGCATCCAGGTAGGCGACTATCTTTTCGTGATGGTGGATAAGCCGATTTGCTATACGAAGGCAGACGAGGATTGAGATGGCCGACTTGACGCCGAAAGAAATCCTTGAAGGGGCACGCAACCTCATCCGCGTTCCGCAGTTGTGGGTCAAGGGCGAACTAAGCAACGGCGGCCGTTATTGCGCGCTCGGAGCAATCTCCAAGTTCGCGGTGGGGCGGCGCGAATACAACGTTGCGCCCGAGGCGGAAGAGCTACTTCGAAGCGTTTTGCCGGAAGATGAAGCCATTATGGATTTCAACGACAAGGGCACGCATCGCTGCGTTCTCGTAGCCTTTGACGCAGCGATCGAGAAGGCAGGCGCCGATGACTAGCTATCAGCGTGGCAAAGAAGCTGGAGAACGAACCGTCCAACTCGAACTCTGGGACGTGGAGCACGACTGGAAAGAAGACCGCAGGCGCCTTATCGCCGAACGAGAAGCAGCGGAAGGCGAGCATGATGACTGGCGAGTACGAGCGGAAGATTTGGCAAACAGGCTCTTTGAGCGCAAAGTAGAGGAGGTCGCGGCATGACCACGAAGGAAATACTCCAAGCAGCGCGAGATTTGATTACCGATCCAAAGAAATGGACGACCGGGGTGTTGATGCACACGAACGAACATGGAACCTCGTTTTGCGCGATTGGGGCGGTGAACGAGGTTCTGGGCTTGATGCAGGACGATAAATACGTCAAGCTCAGAAATCACGAGGCGTTGAAGGCGCTTGCTTTGGCCGTCATGGTGCCATGTGCTAGCTGGGACAAAGACGATTGGAGTGGCAACGTAGTTTATGGCTACAACGATTCCCAGCCCCACGAGTGCGTCTTGGCAATGTTTGACGCTGCGATCGAGAAACTCAGCGCATGACCACCGCAGTTCTCGACATGCGTTCCATCGAGGACATCGAGGTAGGCGAGCGTTTCCGTAAGGACCTCGGAAGCATCGATCCGCTCGCCACTTCGATGCAGGAACTCGGCCTCCTGCACCCGGTTGTCGTCACGGCAGACGGCAAGCTCATCGCAGGAGCGCGGCGTCTTGAGGCCGCGAAGCTCCTAGGCTGGGACGAGGTCCCTGTGCGCGTGGCGGAGAACGTTCTCAGCGCCACGGAGGAGCTTGTAGCCGAGCGCGATGAGAACACCTGCCGCGAGAACATGAAACCTTCCGAGGCGGCAAGGTTGGGGATCGCGATCGAAGAACTCGACGCCGATAAACGACTCGCGAACAAACTCGCGAACCTCGAACGGGCGCATGTGAAGAAACGAGGTGATGATTTGCCACCTCCAAACACGCAATCGCTCGGCAAGGCGCGAGATATCGTTGCTCCGGCGGTGGGAATGTCGCCGCAAACTTACAGCCGCGCGAAGGTGGTAGTCCAGACCGCCGAAGACGAGAATGCGCCCGAGGAGGTCCGCGAGGCCGCAATCGAGGCGATGCGCGAGATGGACCGGACCGGGAAGGTCGCGCCAAGCTGGGATCGCGTCAACGAGGCGAAAAAAGCACAACCTGAGCCCGGCGAGTTCGTCAACTGGGACAAAAGCTCCGAGCGCTACAAAAACCGCGTCAACAAGATCGTCGAAGGAATCTGGGGCTCGTTGAATCGTTTCGAGGTTGCTGCACCCGAGCTTGCGGGGGTTGACATGGAAGTTTTGACTGATAATCTTTCCCCCGCAGAACTCGACGACATGCTCACGATGGCAGCGAATGCCGTCAAGGGCCTCAAATCCTTTCAGCGGAAGTTGAAAGATCATAAAACAACAGAAGGAGCAAGCTGATGGTGACCGCCGTTATGCCCGCAGTGACGCAGGAGCAGCACGCCGTGAAGGATTACGTGCGCGACGAGCGCGTGAACCGCGTGATGAGCGCTGCGCGCGTAGCGAAGATCCGAGCGAACCTCGATCTTGAGGGAATCGGAATGTTCGTGGTCTCGGAACGCAAGAACGGCGAACTCGTCATCCTCGACGGAGCGCATCGTTGCACTGCTCTCAGCGAAGAGGGCCTCGGCGACATGGCGATCCCAGCCCTCGTTCACCACAACCTCAGCATGGCCCAGGAGGCGCAGCTTTTCCTGGTCTACAACGACCGGCTGGCAGTGGACATTCTGGAGCGCTTCCGCATCCAGGTCGCAGCGAAAGACGCTGAGGCGATTGTTCTGGACCGTGAGATCCGTGCGGCAGGCTTCGTGGCAGACAAATTCTCACGCAACAAAATCATGGCCATCAAGACGCTCCAGACGCTTTATCGCGGTGGTTCATCAACGGGCCGCGAGGCGCATCTGAAAACGCTCCGCGACACGCTGGAAATCATCAAAGACGCATGGGGCACCGAAGGCACGGCGAACAAGCAGACGATCAACGGAATCGGCTCGTTTCTTCTGAACCATGGCGAGGAAATCGACCAGGCGCATCTTGTTGACGCGCTCACCCTGACCCGAGGCGGTGCGAATGCGATCGTCGTGCGCACCCACTACCACACGACGGAGGGTGGTAAGAAGGCGATGGCTGGGGCAGAATTGGCCGTCGCAGAGATTTACAACAAGGGCTTGAAAGCTGCGGAAAAGGTAAAGGTGGGCTAATGACGACGCGAGAAGTTCTTGTGAAGGCGCGGGAGATGATGGCGACGCCCGGCGGCTGGACGTACGGAACGTTGCAAAATTACAACGATTCCGTTTGTGCAATCGGAGCGATTTCGATGGCCGCTGTCGGCGAAGCAGTTTACGTCACGGATCACGAGGGGAAAGGCCATCGCGCTTTTGCTGCTGCCGTTCGCGCCGTGGGAAGCGTGCTGCCCTCACCTGGTCCCTACGATAAGGGCACGATCTCGGAGTTGCAGAATCGCGTCGTGAGTTACAACGATAGTCAGGGAGGCCCCGATTGCGTACTTGCGGCGTTTGACGCTGCAATCGCCAAGCTGGACAAGCAATCTGGTACGATCTCAAAAGGAGACGCAGTGACTACGAAGGAGACCCTCAGTGACTACGAAGGAGACCCTCAGTGACTACGAAGGAGACCCTCAGTGACTACGAAGGAGACCCTAGAACAGGCGCGAGCCCTTATTGCCGATCCGACAAACTGGGAGCGGGGATGGGGCCATGGAAGTAGCACTTGTGCGATTGGAGCGGTGCGCCTCGCCGTAGGAGCGAGAATGGCGAGACCCGCGCTGCATTGCAATGAAGCCTTCGGGGACCTAGGATTCATGAAGCGACGGAGGGCGAGCCAGGCGACGTCGCTCCTGGCCGAGGTAATTAGCGTCAAGGGACCTTCCGGCGTTATTGACTACAACGACTCAATGCCTCATCATTGCGTAATCGAGGCTTTCGATGCAGCGATAGCACACGCAGATTAAACCACAATCAACCAAGGAGACCACAATGACCGATTACGAGGCAGCGCTGAACGAAGCACGAGAGACGATTCAGGCACAGCAGGAAGCGCTGGAACGCATGGCCGGCGACCCATGGGGCCTTGCAACGATTGCAACAAGCTCTGAGAAAGACGGCACGGCGACGTTCGTTTTGGCGCATTCCTCGGGGATTTTCGAGGTTCTGGCACCGGACGACATGGAGCTTTCTCCCGGTGATGGCGTGCGCGTCAACATGCAGACGAGCGCGATCGTTGCCCCGGCGCAAATCGACGGTCACGGCGGTATCGCGGTAGTCAGCAAGCTCCTCGACGAGCAGATCGAGATTGAGCTTGACGGGCGTACTGCGATGATCTACCGAGGCAAACTCGCACCCGAAAAGGGCGAGCGCGTCGTGCTGGACATGACGGGCTGCGTCGCAATCAGGAACCTGGGCCGCGACGAGGAGCGCTTCCGCTTCGACGCCACTTCTGGCATCTCCTGGGATGACATCGGCGGCTTGAAGGATGTGAAGTCGCAAATGATCGAAGCGATCGAGCTTCCCCACCGGCACCCGGAGCTTTACGAAAAGTACGGCAAGAAGCCGGTCGCTGGCGTGTTGCTCTACGGACCCCCAGGATGCGGTAAGAGCATGATTGGCAAGGCAACCTCGACTGCGCTTGCGGGTGTTTTCGGCAGCGACCACGGCGGCTTTTTCTACGTCAAGGGACCGGAGATTCTCAACGAATACGTGGGACGTTCCGAGGCAACGATCCGGGAGCTTTTCGAGCGCGCAAGGCGCTTCAAGGACGAAAACGGGCATCCTGCGGTGGTTTTCATCGACGAGGCTGACGCGGTGCTTGGCAGGCGTGGCACGGGGATTTCCTCGGACATGGAGAAGACGATCGTGCCGATGTTCCTCACCGAGATGGACGGCCTGGAGGCGTCAGGCGCGCTTGTGATTCTTGCCACAAATCGGCAGGACACGCTCGACCCCGCCGTGGTAAGGGAAGGCCGCATCGATCGCCACATCCGCGTCTCTCGCCCCGACAGAGCAGCAACGAAGGAAATCTTCGATCTCTACCTCAGCGATGTGCCAAGCGAGCCGGACCTTGCGGAGCTGGGCACCGAGGAGCTTTTCGACACCAGCAGGAACTTCGCCAACGTGCAGACGAGCCGTGGTGTGCTCCCGTTCACGCTGGGCTGCATCGTTCACGGCGGCATGGTGGAGAACATCGTGGACCAGGCAACTTCGTTTGCAATCGCGAGGGACCTTGAGAAACCCCGCAGTAAGGCGGGAGTGAAAGCCGAAGACATCACGAGGGCCGTGGAGCGGGTGTTCGTGCAGAATCGCGATCTGGACCACAAAGATGCGCTTCGTGAATTGCAGGAAACCGTAAACCTCGTAGCGGCTTAGGAGGCCACAATGACGACGAAGCAGATTTTGGAAAAGGCGCGTGGAATGATTTCGAAGCGCGAGCATTGGACGACCGGCGTTCTTCGTGACTCCATGGGACATTCATTGCGCTGTCGGTGCCGTCCTTGATGTGAATAATGGACTAGGAGACCACGATGCCACACCAAAGAATGAGACGACCCGGAGGTGATAGCGACGACAGCACCGTGCTGGAGCTTTCGCGCGTCGATATCCCCGATGTTAGCGGGCAGCTAGAGCGCCTTTCGGCTGCGGCTGCCGAGGCGGGAGTGGAGAAGCAGAATACTCGCCAGAAGCAACGGCAGGAAATGCGGGAACGAGAGGAGCGTGCGCGATGCTGCGGGATTCGAATCTAACGACGCGAGAAACTCTGGAAAGAGCGCGGGAGTACATTAGCGATATCACGAGCTGGAAAAAGGGCGAAATTGGTGCTATTGACGGAAGCTACTGCGCGATGGGTGCAGTTGGTATGGCCGCCAGCGGAAGCCTCTCTGGCTGGGAAAAGTCAGATGCGGCCTTGTTTCTAGCGGCAGCGATTTCAGACGTCCCGTACTCTCAAGTCTTCGCTGCAGCAATCACAGTAGCTCGCTACAACGACACCCACGACCACGCTTGTGTGCTCCAAATGTTTGACGCCGCGATCGAGCGGCTTGTCGTCCCCTACAAACTACCCTGCCACGCAGAAATTCCACTTGCCTAAAGGAGACTGAAATGCTAGCTGAGGAAGCAATAAAGAACGCGCCGACGGATGTGCTCTGCGAGGCTGCGGGCACGTTGCAGAAGGCGCACGATTACGTGGAGAAGAATACTTTCAACATCAGTAAATACGGTGCGGGACGAGGTGCCGTAGAGTGTTGCTTTATCGGCTCCGTGAGGCACGTGAGCGGAGAACATAACGTTTCAGTAAGCGGGCCTGCCAGGCTCGATACTTCGCGCTTGGCGCTTCTAGCGCTCGATCGAGCGGCGATAACCATCGACGGGGGGATCGTCGAGGAAGAATGGACTGGCCGTGAGGCGGGTGGCTTCGCAGAGCAGCTCGGCTTCAAGCGGCGAGACGCAACACATCGTTGGAATACGCCAGACCAAGAGGTGGAACTTGCCGTCTATCGTCAAGCACTCCGCGAAATGCACCTTGAGCTAATGAGTCGCGAGGACGCGGGGGTGCCAGCATGAGCCCGATAATCCTCGGCGAGAAGTACCGCGATGGAATCACTGGCTTCGAGGGCGTCGCAACGGCACGCTACGAATTCCTCCACGGCTGCGTTCGTTATTGCCTGGAGAAGGGCGATAAAGACGGTAAGCCCACGGAGCTGGTAGTTGACGAGCAGCGCATCGAGATGCTAAAAACGAAGAAGAAGCCGAAGGCTACCGCAACAACGGGCGGTCCTCGGGGATCTTCGCGACCAATAGGCGGATGAAATGAGCATCGCAGAACAGAGAATCAAGGAGGCCCCAACCGACGTGCTTTGTCGTGCGGCTGGAACTTTGCAGGAAGCTCACGATTACGTCGAGAGTCATGTTTTCAACGTGGGAGCGTATGGTGCCGCGAAGGATGCTGGCGCCTGTTGCTTCATTGGCTCGGTGCGTCAAGTGGCGGGAGAACACGATCAAGGCCCGTGGGAAAATTCGCGTCAGAAATCGTCGGACTTGGCGCTTCTCGCATTGGATCGCGCCGTGATCGAGATGGGAGGCAAAGAGTACCACCAAACTCCCGGAGTAACTGCGGAGAATTTCGGCATGGGGCATCCGAAGTGGGGCCACTCGCAGGAGGGCGCCCTGCAGATTTACCGCCAGGCGCTTCGGGAAATGCAAACTGAGCTGATGGGGCGTGAGAATTTGCCACAAGCAAAAGCGAAGCTCAACCGGCGCTCTTTGCGTCAGAAACTAGGCATCGCGGCATGAATCCGATTGCCCCAGTTCCCGTCCTCATCAACCTCACGCTCAATGAGTGGTGCATCCACGACGCCGAGAACCGAGGCTTCATAACCGGCGTCTTGACGGAGGCTGAGGCGAAGGCGTACTTGCAGGAGAATGCGCCGCATTGGATTGCGAAGGACGGGGCTTGGGCGTATGAAGTTTTCGATCTGCGCGACTTCCGAAAGAACCGCGAGGCCCCGTTGGAGCAGCCCGAACGCGAGAAGCTCGAAGAGCAGATTCGAGCCGTGGCGTGAGCCCGATCCTCACAATCGCTTACCTCGCGCTTGCCGTCGGGGCGATTTCGATGACCACCGCGAAGACGGAGATTTTCATGCCGCTGCGCTGGTGGATTTACGACCGCAACGAATGGCTCGGGGAACTCGTCAAATGCCCGTACTGCACAGCGCACTGGCTGGCGTTTGGGGCCGAGGCGGTTTACGGCCCGCGCCTCGTGCGTTCGGGGTTTGCGCCGCTGGATTATTTGCTCAGCGCGATGGCGATTGTGGCAATTTCGACGCTGGTTTCGGGAGTGATGTGGAGGGCGTTCTTGCAATTCGGGACCAAGGAGACGCGATGACGACGACGCTAACCGACGATCGCACGGGCACGTTTTGTGGTACAATCACGAGGAATTTCTTTATCGGCCACGGCGACGTAGCCCAGCAGCTTCGAGGCTACGAGCGAGGACCAGCGCACATCCGAATCAACGGCGAGCATTTTCGTTACGAGGACTACCAAGCCTGCACTTTGTGGGGTTTGCAACGAATGAACCGGCGCGAAGTTGCGTTGTGGCGAATACGACGAGCACTAAGGAGAAAACAATGACCACGAAGGAAATACTCCAAGCAGCGCGGGATTTGATCAGCGATCCAAAGAAATGGACTGTTGGAAAACTAGAAACATTCAACGGCTCAGTTTGTGCCATAGGCGCCATCAACAGGGCTCTCGGGCTTGTGAATTCGGAAAGTGAGAGTTTCATCCGACCCGAAAACGCGCGTGCCATCGCGGCCCTTGCGGCGGTTATCGACCCCACCGTGGAACCCGCCAAAGCGGTCTGGAACTACAACGACTCAATGCCTCATCATTGCGTAATCGAGGCTTTTGACGCAGCGATCGAGAAGCAGCCGTGATCGCAACTTTCTCCTGGACACAGCCCTGCTGCGACGATTGCTGGAAGGTGCGCTGTCCCGACCGAGGCGCCCATCGCTTCAAGGAGCCGCTTCTTGAGCTTTGCGTGGACTGCGGCGAGGAGACACGCTCAGGAATCTACATCCGCGTTGATCCCGCTGAGGCGAAGTTTCCGACGAATGAGAAGTGATGAACGACATCGCCCGCAGCCTCAATGTTCTTACGGCCCTTCTTGCGGGGCACCACCTCGTGCGTATTGACGGGCAGGTCGCGCACCCAACACCACCGCACGATGCCTCAACGGACGGCCCGTGGATTTGCGTGGATTTCGAAGACGGCATGCAATTCACGATTTGGAAGGAAACCGCCGCAATCTATCGCGTGGGACCAACTGGAGCGGTGGAGGATGATCCCGTGATTTCGTGGCAAGAGGACGGGACGCCGGTGCTTGGAGGACTGCCGCTATGATTCCGCTCAAAGAGGCTTGCGATCTCGTCAACACGCGCATTACTTCGATTGCCCAAGAGACCGACTGCGAGTACGGCGCGACCGCTTCTCCCGACGACTTGCGGCTGCTTTTCGTCGGCATGGACGTGGACCCCGACGAAGTTATGACCTACAGCGAGATCCTCGTCATGACAATGCGAGAGGCGGTCAACCACGGTGAGGACATCGGAGCGGTACTTCACGGCGCGTTTGTGACGGCGGTTGCGACTGCGATAATGGCGGTGACGCATGATTCCTCGTGAGAAAACCCAGAAGCTCAAGGAAATCGCGCCTGGGGAGGTCAGGATCGTTTGCTTGATCTGCGAGACCCCGATCAAAGGACGTGCCCTTTACTGCGAGCAGCACAAGGGCAAACAGAAAAACGCTTGTGCTAAATGCGGCAAAGGCACGCGTGGCACGATCTGTCGCGAATGTCGCAAAACGCCAAGGCCGAGTCAAGGCTGGCTAACCGAGGCCGATCGCGAAGCTGTCCAGGAGCTTTGGGCGCAGGGACTCAGCGCGAAAGCAATCGCTGGGCGTCTCGGCTTGAGCACTAAGAACCCGACGATGACAATCATTTCTCGTCGCGGTAAGGGCTGGGATCTTCCCTACCGAAACTTGGCTGGTATTGAGCGGGCAGCGCGAATGCGAGAAAAGATTCGAAAATGAGCCTCGCCACGTACCACAGCTTCAGCCCAACGCCAAATCCCTGTCTAAAGGGCCATTGTGAGCGTTGTGGGCACTTGGAACTGCACCCGACGCATCTTTCCCTTCTCGATCGCGTCGAGGCGCTTAGGGAGCTTTATCTGGAGGAACACATCTCGATTGAGGATCTCGTCGAAAAACTTCCTAACGGCTGGTGTGAGCGAGACGACGATCCGAATCGCGAGGGGCGCCATCTCGTGCAGGTGCTCGTTAGTTTCATGGCGGAGTATCAGTGCGAGAAGTGCGACGAGCCGGAATTGCGAGCAAACATCGCTTCAACACGATGACGCTCCGGTGCGATCTATGTCATACCACGGAGGTCAAGTGGGACTACGATTGCGCCGACTTCGAGCTTCCGCTTCCCGACGGGCAAACCTTCGTCAGCACGGGCGGCTGGATTGCATGCGAGGAATGCTCCGACATCATTGAGCAGAATGGGATCCCCGTGTTTCACGAGCCCGTAGCTCAGCGCCTAACAGAGAATCACGGCGGAAGCGCCGAGTGCTGGAAGCAGTGAGTGTCGCGCCTGCAGGCGGCATTCCTTGAGCATCGAAGTGGCCCACGGAAACTTCTCAGCGGCGAGGAGCTGAATGCTGCGTGAGACGACAAGCGCGGGCTGGATTCGCGCGGGCTTCCTCAATAAACGCCACAGCTTCTCCGACGGCAAAAAACGCTCCACACTTCGCTACACCACACCGGAACTCGAAGCGTTGCTTTTCGAAACCGTGGACACGCCGGTTCTCGTTTTGGCCTACGGGGAGCGGCAGTACTGGCTTTTCAAGAATCGGACCTACTGGGACGATGAGGGACTCGCGCCCGAGGACGTCGAGGCCTTGGTGGCGGAGAAAGAGCGCAGGCGAGCACAGCGGCTCGAACGCGCGCATCACGCGCTGAAAACCCAGAACCAACCCCGTGAAATGCGACGCGGCCCGATACCAAGAGCACTACGGAAAGCGGTCTGGGAGCGCGACGGCGGAGCTTGCGTCGATTGCGGTTCGAAGTTCGACCTGCAATGGGACCACGTTCTGCCATTCAGCAAGGGGGGCGCGACGAATGAGGCGAATATCTGCGTCCGTTGTTCTGCTTGCAATCTCGCCAAGTCCGACGAAATCTAAGCTGCTTTTGCCCCAGGTTTCCAGTGCTTGGCGTGAAGCTCGCGCTTTTCGCGTTTGAGTTTGAGCGCGTTGTCGATCGCAGATTTTTTGCGCTTCTTCGGCGATGACGGGGAAATCGAAGGTGGCTTCCAGAGGGACGCGGACCTTGGAGCTTCTTCGAGTTTGAGGCGAGTTTCTCCGTTCATTTTTCTTTCAACCGAAAGAACCACGTAATTTGTGCCGTTGTATTCGACAATCTTGCCTGGCGCCCAACCACCGGGGAGGCCGTAAAACGACAATTCCAGCGTCGTGCGTACTGCTGCTGGAATCGTTATTCTGTTGCTCGTAAAGTTCGGAAGCGAGAAGGATTCGCGTGCTTCGTTTGTCGTCATGATATTGCTGGTCCACATTGGCGCGATGAATTCGCCACCGCCTGTCGGGCCGTAACCACTCGACGCATTCTCTGCTGCCTCAGCGTAAAGCTCGTCGGGGATCGGCTTCGCCCCCTGCTCCTCGGCCAGTGCTACTGCGTCATCCCAGGAATCGACGACGCGGGCTCCGTATTGTTCGGCGAGGATTTCGAGAGCAGCGAGAGAGGGCGGCATTGGGCACTCGAACCATGCACTACGCAAAAGACCCGAGAATACCATCGTAGGGCTGGCGCCTGGTTGGAAGAATTGACCGCTGGCTTCAGCTTCGAGCTTGTGTTGCTCGAACTCCTGGCGCGTAATGTGGCACTTGGAGCAGCACAGCGTGGCAGAACGTACCTCCCACTTGTGCTCACACTCCGAGGGCGGCTTTGGTGGCGCGATCAACGCGATAAGCTCTGACTTCTCAGCACGCCAGCCGTCTGGATGGACGATGATTTTGCCGTAGCCGATCGTTACCGCCTTGATGACGCCCTGGGGAATCTGCTCTGGCAGCGCGTGACTGTAAATCCCGCACGAACACGACTCAACTGGCGCACAATCGCCGTCCGCTGCGTGATTTCGTCCACTGGAAGGCCACATGGTGGCCATCGAACCGGACGAAGGCGAGCCCTCCTCGTAGGCGCAATTGGCGACTTGGGGCTCCTTCGTTATGGGCCACGGAGCGCTGAAGCCCACGCCAAGCAGGGCGCCTCCATTCCAGTTGAAAGCTCTGAAGCCGATAGCCGGTGCGTCGAGTTTGACGCCACTGCGACGTACGGGAGCCTTCTGGGCGCTGACGAAGCAGGCGTAGCAGTACCACTGGCGTCTTGGAGGCTGCGGGATCGTCCCGAACACGCACGGCAGCTCGCGGTAGAGAGGCTCGCTGAGGTAGATCGTCTCAGCGTAGTGTTGCCGTCCGAGGCGCTCGATTTCCTCGACAAGCGCACGTTCGTTGGTGTCGTTGACCGCGATGGTTTCGACTGGAAAGTTGCGGCCATTGACGTGGTGAACCTGCGTAGACCCGACGGGCAGCGGCTCGATTTTGAAACCTCGCGGTGCAGACTGCCAGCTCAACGTGCCGTCCTTTTAGCAATTCGCTCATCTTGCCAGTCGGCAAGCGTTCCCTCGTAGCCGTTCAGAACCGCACCAGCGTAATTGACGAGAGCCTCGGTGCACTCGCCGCAAGGCTCACGGCGCGTGTGGGTGAAGCCTTGATCGTCGAAGTGTTCGTTGATTTCTACGAGCCCGTGTTTGAGGCGTTCGACTTCGGATTTAACGGGCATCGGCTCGCTCAACGCGACTTCGCCTCACAACGCGGGCATTCCCACAGGAGAACCTTCAATTCGCCAGCCTTCGTTTTCTGAAACTTGACGCCGATCCAGTTGTGGCCTAGTGCTAGGCAGGCGCCGTTTTTGCGGGCCTCCCGCTGGAAGCGCTGCCAAGGCTCCTTGGGTTCGACTTCTAAGTCGGTGAGATTCAAGCTGGGACCGGCTCTGCAGGGGCGGGCGTAGGAGCCTCGACTGGAACTGGGGCCTCGGAAGGCTCGGGAATCGAGATCGGCTCGCGGTTGGGAGCGGGTGCCTCTGCGGGGATTGTTCCTGGGGCAAGTCCCATGGAGGAATTATCCACAATCGAGGGACGCTTGTCAAGCCGGAAAAACCCGCAATTTGCGACAATTTGGCGATCGTGTTATGATGACGCCATGCAGATCGATCCCGAGAAAACGTGGGTGACTTCCGACAACCACTTCGGGCACCACAACATCATCCGCTTCTGCTCGCGTCCCGCAGACCACGAAGCGATCATGGTCAAGCACTGGAACGAGGCGGTACCAGCGAACGGCATGGTGCTGCACCTCGGGGACTTGGCCTACCGAGACTGCAAGCACTTCGAGGCGAACATCGCGCGCTTCCTCAACGGCACGAAGAAGCTCATCCTCGGCAACCACGACAAGCAGAAGCCCGAGTTCTACAAACGCTGCGGCTTCGAGCCTATCCCCGCCGTCTCGTTGGAGTTTGAGCACGAGGGGCAAGTTGCAATCGTTACTTTCGACCATTACCCGCTCCCCGAGCTGGTCTCTACCGACCGACGCAAGCTTCTGCACGTCCACGGCCACATCCACAACAACGGCTACTCGAAAGATTCCTACGTGCCCTTCCGAGCGAATCAGATCAACGTTTCAGTCGAGCAGACTCAGTACCGCCCCGTGCTGATCGGGGATTTGCTCCGTGGAGCGCTCTCTTAGTCCCCCTCAAGAACGTCGGAGGGCGGCTCTTGGCCCACTAGGATGCGCTGCAACGCGGGCATTGGACTGCGATCGAAGCTCGCGCTCTTGAAGCGCTGCTCCAGTTGATAAAGATCGCGAATTGCTTGACGGACCTCAGCGATTTCCTGCTTCGTGGCGAAGTCGATGTCGCCCATTGTGCCTCCTTGGAAAGAAAAGCGCCGAGGTTTTGAGGCCCCGGCGCCTGGGATTTACTCGGTCGGAATCGATTCTTTCGCGGTTTTCGCTTTCGTGTCAATCGCTTCGATTGATTCCTTGAGCGGCGTGAGGTTGACTTCGGGGGCTTTTTCGGCGATCTCCGCCTCAAGCTTGGTGAACTCTGCGAGAGCCGTTGTAGCATCGGCTTCGAGGTCCGTTGCGAGCGTCGTGACGGCTTCCTGCACTTCGGTTACGGTCGTCATGAGATGGTTCAACTTTCTGTCGATTTGCTGTAGTATTCTTCGGTCGCTTCTTCCGTCGTACTCGTCTTCGTCGTACTCGCTCATATCAGCCCTTCTTATTGCGGCTGGTAAGTTTTAGGATTGTGGAAAGTCGCGCCTCTTGAGCTTGGCCATGCGACCATCAGGATGGTGCCAAACGATTCCCTCGTAGGGAAGCATCGTCACTAGCAACATCTCGAAGGCTCCGTGAGCGTAAGCCATGTTCATCGGGAAAGACAATCGTTCAAGATTGATGACCTCTGCTCCATCGTGAGAAACGAGACGATGGTTCTCGAAGCCCTCGGGGTTGCCGTTGACCTTGGGGCCGCAAAGCTCGTAGGTCCCGGGAAGAAATGGGAACACCGCACCAGAGAGCAGTTTGGAATTCTCGATGGCTTCGGCATGCCACTTCTTGAAGTCGGAGTCGTGCATGGGAATCCAACCCACGGTCTTGCCGGTCGTCTCGTCGTGCTCGCTGGCTTGGAAATTCGGAGGCGTCTGCTTGTCGGGCTTGACCTCGCGTCGTGCCCACCACTCGCCATGCTCGTCGAGCATGCAGCACGTTCCGTCGTACTTGCGCGTTGGGACTCCGTCGCCCGCGAGAACCCACTCACAGCCGGGGATAATCTCGGGCAGCACTTGGCGCATATCCTCTGGGTCGCGCTTGAACAACGTGGGAATCTTCTGCACAGCGAGCCGCTCCTTTTGTCGCAATTTGCGGGGGAAACTTGCCTTGAGGCTCACTTTAGCAGGTGCTAGGCTGCGTTTCAACCTCGCCAAGCTGGTCTTCGGCGAGGGGACGACGCTCCTTCCCTCCCGATCCGAGGGGGCGTCAGGCGGAGTGGGCTGCGCCCTTGTCCTAGCGTGGCCTCTCCGCCGAATTTTCGGCAAGCTCGTGGACTCGACTTCGTGGGGTGGTATCCAAAATGGCGTGAACCCTGCTATGATTGTGGGATGTCTCCACACTACGAAGTGCGCGGCGACGTAGACCAGCGAGCCATCGAGCAGCTACACCGCTGTGCTGAGTCAGGTGATGCACTTGGTGCAGCACTTTGTGCCGATGGCCACGTTGGTTACAGTCAGCCGATCGGTGGCGTCGTCGCCTATAGGGGCCAGATTTCGCCCTCGGGCGTCGGTTACGATATTGGTTGTGGCAATAAGGCCGTCAAGACGAACATCCACACTGGGCCGATGCACAACGCCGACATCGGCGAAATCATGGATGAGATCGTTGCACGAATTAGCTTCGGGATGGGTCGCGTCAACGATGAGCCCGTGGATCATCCGGTGCTTGACAAGATCGCCAACGCCAGCTTCGTCCCGCAGCGCAAACTTGTGCAAGCCGCTGCACAGCAGCTCGGGACCGTCGGCTCGGGTAATCACTACGTGGATCTTTTCGAAGACGAGTCGGGTTGGCTCTGGGTTGGTGTGCATTTCGGCTCGCGGGGCTTCGGCCACAAGACGGCCTCGGGTTTTCTCGCGATGGCGCAGGGCAAGAATTTCAACGAGCACGGAGCTGACGGCGAGATGGATTCCCCGCCGATTCTGTTCTCGACCGACAGCGAGATAGGCCAGTCCTACATCGAGGCGATGACGCTCGCAGGCGAGTACGCTTACGCGGGGCGCGATGTGGTAGTTGAGAAGGTTCTGGGGATCCTGCAGGCTACCGCAACCGAGGAAGTCCACAACCACCACAATTTCGCGTGGCTTGAGGAACATGGCGGTGAGGATGTTTGGGTGGTCCGCAAGGGCTGCACACCAGCCTTTCCGGGGCAGCGGGGCTTCGTTGGCGCTACGATGGGCGAGCCTTCGGTGATCCTCGAAGGCATCGAGTCCGAGGCTGGTGAGTCGCTGCTTTACTCGACGGTTCACGGCGCGGGTCGTGTAATGTCGCGAACGCAAGCGACTGGCAAGATACGTCGCTTCACTGCCTGGGAATGCAACGATCGCGATTGCGATTACCGCGCGCCACGAGATCGGCAGCTAGCGGGAGGCGAGCGTATTCCGTGCCCAGAGCACCCCAACGGGCGCCTTGTGAAACGTCAAGTCCGTGAGCAAACGCGCCCCGGTGAGATCGACTGGCCTGCCGTACTGGACGACTTGGGCGAGAAGCGAATCGAGCTTCGTGGCGGTGCAGCAGACGAGGCCCCCGGCGTCTACAAGCGTCTGGACGCGGTTCTTGAGGCGCATTCGGATACGATCCGAGTTCTTCATACGCTCACTCCACTCGGCGTGGCGATGGCTGGTGCCGACATTTATGATCCCTTCAAGGACTAGGCAACGACGCTCACAGGGCCAACGCGACCGAGAAACGAGGGCGCTCGAACCCAAGACTTCAAAGCGTTTTGACTGGACGAGCATGACGTTGCATCTGTTTGCTCCGTGGTGGGGACCGAACGGCACGAAACGCGAGCTGGGCTTTATGATCGGCGTCAAGGACCCCAGGCCAGCTTGTGACCATCATTACAAGCCCGAGTGGTGGCATCGCAACGACGAGCATGGCGCAGTCTGCGGCGGATGCGGAACCGAGCTTTCGGTTAAGCACAATCGCGCCATTCTTCCGAAGCGACGAACCAACTGGCGCTATTTGAAGCTCTTTATCGCCAAGACGGAATCAGACAGAACACGTCACGGCATCGTCATGGCAGAAATCGAGACGCACCTCACCGACGGAAAACACGGCGAATACTCGACTCGTTCAACGAAGGCTTTCGTGCGGTTGAAGATCGGCTTCGGAGGGCGCTATACTTAAGCTGCGCCTGTAGCTCAGATGCTAAGCCATTCGCGGGGGTTGGTACCCTCCCTCGTGGCGTCGAGAAAAGAGCACCAGTCTTTCAAGCTGGAGGTCGCGGTGTGGGGTCGCTACTCACGAGCAAGCCGCCGGGCGCATTTTTCAACAACCCAGACAGGAGACCCGATGAAGCGCACAGAGTGGGAGTTCGAATACACGGCAGAAAGCCTGCTGGAGGCCTCAGAAGCACAGTTCGATAAGCGCGAAGCTCGAATCAACTACTGGCGCGAGGGGCGCGATAAAGTCCTAGGGCAGCTCAAGGACGAAGGACTTTCCGTCACGAACTGGAACGACGAAGGTTTCTCAAAGATGAGCATGGAACCACGCATCGACGTGCAATTCGACGAGAAGCTGATGTCGCGTCTCCGCGAATGCGAGAAGTACCTCGGCAAGGCGCTCGACGAAAAGAAAGAATTCGTCATGTGGATTCAAGTTTTCAGCGACTCGCCTTCCTCCAAGGCGCTGCAGCTTCACGCCCAGGACGTGGCGTACTTCGGCCTCGGCAAGTCCGTGGAACCCGACTTCGTTGCCCCGGAAGATGCGGAGCACAAAGGCACGCCCTCGATCGCTTAAGAATGCCCTACAAACAGCGATACGATGCTCGACGACGATCCCAAGTTAAAGCGACCAACGCTAAGAAGAAGACGGCCAACCAGGATCGGATGTGGGAGTATTTGATAAGTCATTCGTGCGTTGATTGTGGGGAGGATGATCCACTCGTGCTTGAGTTTGATCACCGTGAGCCGTTGTTGGATTCTCGCGCAGGGCGCGTTATGAGTCTCGTAACGACTGGGCTAGCGTGGAGGACGATTCTAGTTGAGATCGCCAAGTGCGACATGGTTTGTGCCAATTGTCACGCGCGTCGAACGGCAGCCCGCTTGCAATCGTGGCGCTGGGAACGAGCCACTTGACGACCCTCGCTTGGCGTGGTAAGCTTCCTCCTGAAGGGCAGCAGAAGCAGACATCTAGGGTCTCAATCCCCGAACGATTGAGTGGTGCACCAGACAACAGGGCGTCCCGTGAAGGCTTGCGGGACGCCTTTGTTTGTGGTAAGCTTGAGCTGCGGGGATAGCAGGTGCATGACTCCGCCCCGTCGCCCTAGAACACAAAAAGCGCCCCCGCCGGTTGACGGAGACGCCTAGTTTGTGGTAAGCTTTACGCGGAGCCAAGTTTGGGGCTAGCCGAGTCGCACGTCGGCGGGAGAAGCTCGCAATCCAGATCCCTGGTGTGGCGGTCCTAAGTTCGGGTAGCACCCGACGCCTTGCAGGCTTGGCTCCATTAATTCAGCAGATCGTCTCTAACGTGCTTTAATCTCCGAAGCGCAATGTCGAGGTTCACTGCGCACGCGATAGCACCGAGAGCAAACTGCCGCAGCTCAGCCCGATCCGCGTCACTGAGCGTGGGACCAATGCGCTCAACTTCGAGCATGACGTAAGCGGCAGAATCTGGCGGCTCTTGAATTGCCTCGGCGAGATTGTCCTTCGTCAGGAAGTCGCCGTCTCCGTAGCGCTCCGCTCCTTTTTGAAGCCGTTCGAAAACTAAGCGCTGGAATCTCCCGCTTGACTGCCCCCCATAAGCGCGCTGGCAAAGCGTCTCAGCCTCGTTGAGCATTTCTGCCTCTTCTTTGGAGTCTCTCATGGCGTAGCCTCAGTGATCGCAGTGCCACCGCTACGTTTTGTCGAGCGAACCCAAGAACCGCAAGCTTCGCAATGGAAACGAACGTAGCGTCCAGTCTTCAGGAAAACGCTGCCGTTCTCTTCGAGCTGGTCGCTACCGCACGTCGGACAAACATCCAGGGCAAACATTGCTCCGATGCTCGGGTGGTTCACGATCCACGGCTTCAGACGCTCGTAGAGGTCTTCGAGGAGCTGCACGTCGCGAATGTTGTACTCGCGCATTGTTGCCCAGGCCTCCTCGTCGCCAGCCATGCACTTAAACCACAGGCGGTAGCCCTCGTGCTTGACCTTTCCTGCGAGCCCTAGCGCCTCAGAAACGTGCGCGAGCTTGTTGCTCGGAAAGCGGAAGCGTCGCTTGGCGGTCCGCAGCAAATCGATCTGCTTGAACGGGGACGGGGGCGCCATGTCCAACAACACGAACTCGCGATTGAGGTGGGGGATATCGAACTTCTGGCCGTTGTAGTGCACCACCGCGTCGGCGGAGTCGAGAAGATCCCAGGCTCGACGAATCATCTCGTCATGCCCGTCGTGGTGCGAGGAACGAAACTCGATGTGGTCTTCGCCAATCCACTTCGCTGCCCAGCAGATGATCTCCGTGGTCTCGACGAGAGCCTCTAGGTTGATGTTTTGGTTCCAGATGTCCCAAACGTAGGCGAGGTTGGGGCGCGTCTCGATGTCGATCGCGAGGATGCGCATTCCGGCGCCCTCGGTTGTGAGGTACGAAGCGCTCTTGAGCCAGCGCCTTACAGTGCGCTCATCGACTCCTAGTCTTGGTGCTGCCTTCCTAATGGACCCGGCTTCGTCGATTGCATTGATGATCTCTTCGAGACTTGGGCGCGACTGGTAGTGACCCACCTATGCTTCCCCCTTGAGTAGAAACGCGCTTTGGTCTCCATACGCGTATTATAGCACAACCGTCAAGAAACGTCGCGTTCGGGCGTCAGTTCCGATGCGTTAGGGCCTGTTTTTAGCGCTAAGACATCAGGACTGAGGTTTCTGCACTAGAATCTCGTTGTTGTACTGGGCAATGAAGATCGGGGCTTCGTCTTTCGCGGTACGGAGCACGTTCCAGTCGGGACCTGGCAGCGAGTGAATCCCCGAGACCCCTCGGTGATGCTCTGTGCAGAGCGGCTCCAGTGCGTTCTCCCCGTCTGGTCCTGGCGCTCCCTCGACGAAAGCCTTGAACGCCGCGTCGTCGAGATGCAGGCCCCAGACTTCGTTGAACTTCATGAGGTCAATGTCGTTGACGTGGGCAAACTCGACGAGATTGTGGTGCAGCTCAATCACGCCGTAATGATGTGCCGCTTTGACGTTACAAACGAGTAGCCCAGCCTCCTTCATGCGCTTTTTCGCGGCGTGGAAGTAGCGGTAATTTGGGTCGCTCTCGCGAGGTTCGTGAGCGGGCCATCGCTCGATAAAGTTCAGAACGATTTGTTGTTCATGTGCGTCGGTCACAGGGCGCTCAAGTATTCTTCAAGCTCTGCAGCACCGAAGTGCTCGTAGCTCTTGCCTGTCACCGCGTTGATGCGCTCGCCCGAAACATAAGCCCACGTTTCGTCGGTGTATTTTTTGTAAAATTCGTCAGTTACAAGCTGTCGCTTGCCCCACGTAACGACCGCGAGATAGTCCGCTTGGGGCCTACCGACGATCGGGACGTAGTGTCCACCTACGATTTCGGCGCCTGGGACAACGGCCCACGGGGCGCCTTCACCGAACTGTTGCTCAGCGGACTCGGGAACTTCGAGGCCCATGCCGACGCACTCGAAGAGATACGCCGCCTCTACGACGTGCTGAAGGTTCCCGACCTCAAGCGCAACATAGACACCGACCTTGTGGACACCGCCGTTCGCGTCACGCAGGCCCTTTTCTTTGCGCCACTGGAGCACTTCGCGGATGCTTGAGCCGTTGTCATTCGCGCCGGTCTGGGGGTCGTAGCCGCAGTATTCCGAGTATTGCTCAACGATAATCTTGCCCGTGAAGCTAGGCACCGCGCGACCGGCATCCTTGCAAAGCTCCATCGTCTCGTGCGCTGGTCCAGCCCACGCGCAATCGCCACATCCCTGGAAACCCTCGAAGACGGAATTATCGGGGCCATTTCCCAACATTCCCCAGCCTTCACCCGCGAAATCGTTTCCATGCCCGAAAACGGCAGGCACCGAAGGAAGTGGAATAGACGGGCGAAGAGCGGCGTATTGGAGATCGCGCTTGTCGTAAGTCGCGGGACGCTTCCCGAGCTTGAGCGTGCTCATTACTGGCCAGCCTTAGCTTTCGCGGCTGGTGTGTAGTGCCCGGCGAGGATGTGATGCGCAGAGAGCCACGTAACCGCAGCAGCGACCCCGAACACGAGGACCGCGCTGATGACTTTGGCGGCCGAAGTTGCGGTGAGGTTGAAGATTGCGAGAACCTGCGTGCTCGAAAGCCACGTCACGAGAGCGCCCGTGACGAGCGGGACGATGGTGGTTACGAGAAATTGCTGAATTTGTTCGGTGGAGGGGATAAGGCATCACTCCCTTCGAGAGCGGTATCGGATACAGGTACGGCACTGGCGTTTGCCACTGGGTGCCGTGTAGGTGTTTTCCGGCGTGAACTCATGGCCGCGCGGGGACAGTGGGTCAGTCGCGACAAGCCATTGGAATGGAGCGCCCTGACAATGGTGTTCTCGCGCACGCTGACGGCCTCTAGATGCGCGGGGTTTACGCACGCACGATTGCGACACAGATGGTCGAGGTGCATCCCCTCGGGGATCGGGCCGATGACGAGTTCGTAGGCGATGCGATGAGCGCGGTGCCTACGACCCGCAATGCCAAACTGCCCATACCCGTCGAGCTTTACTGCCATCCAGACCCAGCAGTCATCGGGGGCGCCCTTATCGACGTGGCGCCAAAATCGCTGCTCAGTCGTCAATCCCCGTGGCTGCTGGGGGGCCTCGGCCAATGGATCACCATAGTCGCGCCAGCGCCGATAGTGATTCTGGCACCAGCCTTTCCCATGCACCAGCCCATTGCACTTCTCAATGGAGCAGATGGCGCGCCCCCGTGTACCCTTCGGCATGGCATGACCCCTTCCGGTCGTGTCGTGCCCCCGGCGGCTCCAACCGTGCGGGAGCGCTTTATGCTTCGGATTATACAACAGAGAGGCGTCGGAGACCGCTCCAGATAGCGCGCTCACGAGCCCCCGGTAGGCATGGTGCTCCTTTGCTTGGAATGGTCTGCGGGAGGCCCAGCGAGGGGGAGCTACTGGAGCACTCCCGCAGGCTTGGTGATCTAGCGCTGAGCCGTCGCTTTTTTCGTTTTGAGCTAGCGAATCGGGGCGTCGTTTTGAGATCCAAGGGACGCGGACCTTTGGTTTTGCGCGTGACCAGCAAGGATTTGCTCGTGCGTTATCACGCGGCTGCCACCGGGGTGATGCTTGCGGCAAAGCAGGAGTCTCTCCCCACTTGGTTCGACGTGCTCTTTCCATTGGTGCTTATGGCACGAGGAGACGTGGCATTCTGTTGCTCGCCAGTGTCGATAGAGGGCGGTAAGAACCGAGGCAAGTAGCGCTAGAATTGAGACGATGCTAATCAATTCGACGGGCGAGTCTGTCCACACTTTTTCGTGGGGAAAGAGCGCCCAAGCTAAGATCACAGCGATCTCACCGCTTCACCCACGGCAGCCGCAGAAGGCTTCGCTACGAAGCTGTTACTCCACAGGCCGAATTCGCCCAGCGCTGCGAAAATGTAGAGCG
>Ga0209006_10000852_pt1 | contig 28209 bp, 26 predicted proteins | sample JacPin_JW_Ref_O2_FD_188567 | JGI IMG/M metagenome (GOLD analysis project Ga0209006, IMG submission 188567) | Forest soil microbial communities from Algoma, Ontario, Canada - Jack Pine, Ontario site 1_JW_Ref_O2 (SPAdes) (version 2) | ecosystem: Environmental > Terrestrial > Soil > Boreal...
TCAGGTCAGTTGTCGTGGAAATCGCTGAGCCTTCAAACTATAACTTCATTTTGCGATTTGAGATAGACAAAATGTTGGTTCGTTTTGCACAGATGGGAACCGGAAGGACCATCGTCGAGGATGAAGTCGTCCAGGACAACGCAGAGCGGAGAATCCAGCGGCCGGAACAGCTCACGTAGAGACAGCCGCCTCGGCTGTCCGGCCTGGGCGAAGCCCGGCTGCAAACCATCCGCACTGCGCATGCTAAGTCCGTCTTAGGCCCTGTCCCCCCAAATAAAAATGGGCACAGCTGTTTTTCCGTGCCCTTTCCCAGGAGACAAGAGGACGCACACCCAGAGAACCGATCGACGAGAAACCTAAATCGGGCCCGTATCCGAGTCAGCCGCAGAAATAACCGGAGCCGGAATCCTAATCACAGGCATCCGCGGAATGTTCACCACGGGAATCCTCACCGCCGGAACATTCACCCGCACCCGCGGACAAAGCACTCGAATCTTTACCGGATCCATCACCACCCGCTCCAAGCCAGCCGGCGCAAAACTCACACGCGCAACCTGCGCCTCGACTCGCGCCTCGACTTGGGCTTCAGCCCGCGCCTGACGGGCTTCGAACCGCGCCACCTGAGCCTGTTCCCGAGCCGTCATCCGATCAAAGCCGGCCATCTTGGTCTGCGCAAATCTGGTCTGGTTCTGCGCAAATCTGGACCGCGCCACTCTGCTCTCGAACCCGGCCAAAGCCGTCGACAAAGGGCAGGACGCCGTTTCATTGCGCCCCGCAGCCATACGAACTTCCGTCAGGAACTGGTCCGCCCGGTCAGAAACCCGCTGGACCACGAAATCCGACCGGTCCGAGATGCGATCGGCAATCTGGTGCGCCCATGTCATGCCGCCGTCGAGATAAAAACCGTTCAACCCCAGCGCCACCACTCCGGCCGTCAGCCACGCCCACGCCTGTGTTTTCATCGCCTTACTCTCCGTATGGGAGATAGACGGACCCCAAGGGAATCGGTTAGCGAGGGAAGATACGGCGGGTCCCGGGCGAAAGTCCCCCTGCGGGAGTAAAATCCCCGCACGGGGGATCAGCATGCCTTTTCCCTTTCTTCTGCTCCTTGGCCTCAGGCAACGCCAGCCGCACCCGGAAAAGATGCGCTCACTCTCTTGCAGGAAGTGAGCCAGCGCCATGCCGACGCCAAGTCTTACCATCTAGAAGCCGTCGAAGAGCTCTGGGCGAAGGAAACCGCACGAACACGAAGCGGATTGAAACCGAGTGGTTTACTTAGGCCGCTTCTCGCTCCTTCAGTTTCTCCAGAATCAGCGGCCCCAGCTGCGAGACGCTGCCCGCGCCTAGCGTCAGAATCATGTCTCCATCCTGGGCAACCGCGGCGGCGGAATTCACTGCATCGGCGAAGGAACTCACATACCGCACGCTCAGTTCGCCACTTCCGGCGATCGAGCTGCGTTTCGAGCTGATGCTCCGGGCCAGCGCCTGGGCGGTGATACCCTCGATCGGCTGCTCGCTCGCCGCATAAATTTCGAGCACGAACAACGAGTCCGCATCGCCAAACGCGGTGCTGAATTCTTCCATCAAGTCGCGCGTCCTCGTGTAGCGATGGGGCTGGAATACGACATGAATCTTGCGGAAGCCGCACGTTTTCGCCGCGGCCAGCGTGGCTCTGATCTCCGTGGGATGGTGGCCGTAGTCGTCGATCACGCTCACGCCCGCCGCCCGCCCGCGCAGCTGAAAGCGCCGGTCGACGCCGCGGAACTGGTCGAGCGCGGCGCGGATTGCCTCGACGCCAACGTCCAGTCCCACGCCCACCGCAATCGCGGCCGTCGCATTCAGAATGTTGTGCAGGCCCGGCACGTGCAGCGTGAATTCGCCCAGGTCTCGTTTGCGATAGCTCACGCGAAACGTGTTTAGGGGTGGGTGCCCCATTTCTGCCGCGCCCGTAGCGGCAGAAGTGGGGATTTTGATCCAAAAATCCGACCCGCGTTTCGTTCCATACGTCACCGTGCGCCGCTGCAGTTCGGGCAGCAGCCGCCGCAGCAGCGGATCGTCGTTGCAGGCCACGACCATTCCGTAAAACGGCACGCGGTCCATGAACTCGAGAAAAGTTTTCTTCACGTCGCGCATGTTGCGGTAGCAATCCATGTGTTCGCGGTCAATGTTGGTCACGACGGAGAGGATGGGGGATAACTTAAGAAAGCTGCGGTCGCTCTCATCGGCCTCGGCCACCAGATACTGCGACTTGCCCAGCCGCGCGTTCGACCCCATCGCGTCCACGCGCCCGCCGACCACCACAGTCGGATCGAGGCCGCCCGCGGCCAGCACCGCCGCCACCATCGAAGTGGTGGTGGTCTTACCATGCATGCCTGCGATGGCGATGCCGTACTTCAGCCGCATCAGCTCGGCCAGCATCTCCGCCCGCTGAATCACCGGGACGTGCAGCTTATGCGCCTCGGCCACCTCGGGATTCTCCACCGCGATCGCCGAACTGGTGACGACAACTTCCGCTCCCGCGACATTCTCCGCGCGATGTCCCTCGAACGTCGTCGCTCCCAGACCGGCCAGCCGCTGGGTCACCGCGGAACTCTTCAGATCCGACCCGGAAACCTTGTAGCCGAGGTTCAGCAGCACCTCGGCAATTCCGCTCATGCCGATCCCGCCGATGCCCACGAAATGGATGCGCTGGATCTTGGCAAACATAGAGCAAAATTTTTCGCCGCGGGTTTACGCGGATTCACGCGGATATAATCTTTTTTCCAATCTCAAATACATCTTCGATTCGGGTATCCTGAGCGCAGCATGTGCTCCGCGAACGCGGAGCACGTACGGAGTCGAAGGACTCCTGGCAGCTATCCAGCGCCATCGGCTCCTCAGGGAATTCTCTCCTCAACTTCCGTCACCACGAAAACCCATACTTAAGATCTGCGTTCCTCGGCACGTGCTTCGATCCCCGCCAGGCGCGCCGCCATCGCCGCGATATCCCCCGCCGCATTGGGATGCGCCAAACTCCGTGCCGCCAGGCTCATTTTCCGCAATCGTGGCGCATCCTGCAGCAATGCTGCAATCGTTTCCGCTAGCCAGACGCCCTCCAGCTTCGACTCCTCCACCACCACGGCGGCGCCGGCCCGGGCCAGCGCCTCGGCATTCACCCGCTGATGATCGTCCGCCGCTCGCGGGAACGGCACAAAAACTGCCGGCTTCCCCGCCGCCGCAATCTCGGCCACGGTGCTCGCGCCCGAACGGCAAACCACCAGGTCCGCGCGCGCAAACGCCGCCGGCATGTCTTCAATAAACTTGAAAACCTCGAATGTGAAACTCGCCGCCGACGCGCCCGCCGTATCCTGCAACCCGCGATAGGCGGCCAGCGCGTCATTATAGTCACGCTCGCCCGTCTGGTGGATGATGTGAATCCCCGGCGCCTCCTGCCGCAACACGGGCAAGCAGCGGATCATCGCCTCATTGATCGCGTGCGCCCCCTGGCTTCCGCCAAACACCAGAAGTGTCGGCACCTCGCCGCGTTTCTGATTTGTCCCTAAAACTGCGATCTCAAAGAACGCCTGCCGAACTGGTACTCCGGTCACTTCCGCATGCCGAAAATATTTCGCCGTCTCCTGAAAATGCACTGCAGCGGCCGATACAAATCGCGCCACCATGCGATTGGCAAACCCGGGCACCACATTCGGCTCAAACGCCAGCGTAGGAATATGTTTCACCAACGCCGCCAGCATCGCCGGACCGGAAGCATATCCGCCCACGCCAATCACCACGTCCGGTGCAAACTGATTCAACATGCGCGCCGCGTCCCAGACGGCTCGCGGCAAATCGAATGCCGTCTTCAGCCGCGTCACCAGACTCACGTTCTTTAGCGCGCCGACCCGCACCAGCTGCAGCGGATATCCCGCCGCCGGGACCAGGCGGTTCTCAATCCCGCGCGCCGTCCCGATAAACAGCACCTCCGCTCCATAACTTTTCTTGAGTTGATTGGCGATGGCCAACGCCGGGATCACGTGTCCACCCGTCCCGCCGCCCGCCAGGATTGCGCGCATGTGGTGACTATAAACTACAGACAAACTGGCCACGGATTACCCCAGGCATGCAGGGGTTCCCCCCATCCTTGACTCTCCATTTTGCCAGGTAACAACCTATGTTATTACCTGGAGCGCAAGATGACTTCCCTGAAGCTCGGCCAGATCGGCAACTCGGTTGGCTTTGCGCTGCCCAAGGAAGCGGCGTTCCGGGTATACGCGATGAGGGATTATTCTCGTCGGCGATGGCTCGGCCACAGAATCGGGCGGCTTACGGCGACCGACCGGATGTCGCCGATCGGGCAGCGGCCTATGCGTTCGGCCTGGCGCGCAACCATCCTTTTCTCGATGGAAACAAGCGCACGGCCTTCGTGGTGATGGAATTGTTTCTGAATCTCAAGGGAGGGACGCTGGATGCCGACGACGCTGTTTGCATCTCTATGATGCTGACACCCCCCGCCGGCAAACTTAGCGAAGAGATGCTCGGGCAGCGGCTGCGCGGTCACATCGAACGGGACTAGCATCCCGGGAGAGCTGAAATCCCAGTTTCAGATTGGAGGTCGGGCCGGAACTCGAACACTTGGACGATTGGGATCTGCAAGCAACAATTTCTTCACTCCGCCTGCTTGGTAATATTCAGCAGCACGCCCACACACGCCAGGGTCACAAACAGTGACGATCCTCCGTAGGACACCAGCGGCAGCGGAATCCCCTTGGTGGGCATCATTCCCAGCACCACGCTGATGTTGATGAAGGCCTGCAGCACGACCATGCTGGTGATTCCGACCGCCAGATATCGTCCGAAAACGTCTTCCGTGCGCCACGAAGCCCGCATCCCACGCCATAAGAAGACGGCAAATAGCGTGACCACGAACATCGCGCCCACCAGTCCCAACTCTTCGGCGGTTACGGCAAAAATGAAATCGGTGTGCGGCTCCGGCAGATAAAAAAGCTTTTGCTTGCCTTCCATCAGCCCCGTGCCCGTGATTCCACCCGTGCTCACCGCAATCAGCGACTGAATCAAGTGGAATCCGGCCTTTTGCCGCTCGGCGTAAGGATTCAGAAACGCCAGAATGCGGTCACGCCGGAAAGCGACATGAAAAATCAGGAAATAAAGCGGCACCAGCGAGGCCCCGAAGGCATACGCGAAATAGCGCAACCGCATCCCCGCCACATAAAGAATGCAAGCCGCAATGCCAGCGCAGGCAATCGCGGTACCCAGATCGGGCTGCAATACGATCAGGCCCAGCAGCACTAGCACGGGCGCGGCCGCCGGCAGCAGCGTGTTGCGCGCGTCGTCCATGTCTTTGTCTTTGGTGCGGCCGGCGAGAAAATATGCCAGAAACAAAATCAACACCGGCTTGGCCAGCTCCGAAGGCTGGAAGGAAAACGCACCCACCCGGAACCAGCGATGCGTGTTGTGCGAGCGGTCAAGAAAAAACACCGAGATCAACAGTAGCGTGGTCACTCCCAGCAGCGGAAACACCAGCGCGGGATGCTTGTAGCGCTGGTAGTCCACGCGCATCGCGACGACCATGGCGGCAATTCCCGCCGCCGCCCACATCAACTGCTTCGACAGGAAGGCGTACTCCGAGCCGAACCGTTCCCGCGCCATCACCGCCGACGCCGAAAACACCATCACCAGCCCGACAAACACCAGGAGCATGGTCACGGTAAACAGCCAGCGATCGACACTCACGCGCTTTGCCATCGGAGTTTCATTTCACCACGGCAGCGCGGAAGTCGCAGAAGGAATTGCTGATTGTTGAATGCCGGTTGTTGATTGTCTTGGTTCGCGGCAAGGGCAGAGACCTAGCGTGTAACCGCAGCTTCCGCGCGATCGACAACGTTGCGGGGCTTGATCTCCCGGCCGATTCCGCTGCCTTCGGCAATTCTCAGGTCATAGTCATTCTGAAGATTCACCCAAAACTGCGCGGGCAGGCCAAAATACTTTCCCAAACGCACGGCAGTGTCGGCGCTGATGGCTCGATCGCCGCGCACCACTTCATAGATGCCGGGAAAGTTACGCGCTTTCGCCAGCGCATAAGCGCTAACGCCCATCGGTTCCATGAATTCGGTCTTAAGAATCTCTCCCGGGTGTACCACAAAAATCCTTCTCGCCTTCGGCATGCCCACTCCTCGTGCTAGTGATAGTGATAGTCCACAATCTCTACCTCAAACCAATCTGTATTTTTTCCGCGGCGTTCCTTCAGGAACACTTCGCGCCTCCCGTTTTTTCTGCGTTTTCTGCGAGCGACAGCGCCGAAGTCTGACCCCGCAGTTGCGGGCGTGGCGCTTATCCCGCAGTCACCAACGGCGTGCGCTTGGCCATGGGAACGAACTCGCGCACCTCGTGCCCCAGATAGACCTGACGCGGGCGCGCGATCTTCTGCTCGGGATCGTTGATCAGCTCCTGCCATTGCGCCAGCCATCCCACGGTACGGGGAATCGCAAAGAGCACGGTGAACATTTCCGGCTTGAAACCGACCGCCTGGTAGATGATCCCCGAATAAAAATCCACGTTGGGATATAGCTTGCGCTTGATGAAGTAGTCGTCCTCGAGGGCAATGCGCTCCAGCTCCAGGGCAATCTCCAGCTTCGGATTGGGTCCCGTAACCTCGAACACCTGCTGCGCGGTCCATTTGATGATCTTGGCCCGCGGATCGTAATTCTTGTAGACGCGATGCCCGAAGCCCATCAACCGGCCGTGCCCTTCTTTCACGCGTTTTACATACGCCGGAACATTTTCCCTGGAGCCGATTTCGTCGAGCATGCGAATCACTTCTTCATTGGCGCCGCCATGCAGCGGACCGGAGAGCGCGGCCGCAGCCGCAGCCGTCGACAGAAACGGATCAGCCTGCGAGCTGCCCACCGAGCGCATGGCGTTGGTGCTGCAGTTCTGCTCGTGGTCGGCATGCAAAATGAAAAGAATGTCGAGCGCTTTCGCCAACGCCTGATTGGCGCTGTATTTGGGCTCGACCTTTTTCCACAGCATGTTCATGAAATTCTCGCTGTAGCTGAGATCGTTGTCCGGGTAAACGTAGGGCAGGCCGGCGTTGTGGCGGTATGACATCGCGGCGATCGAGGGCATCTTCCCGATCAGCCGCTTGATTTGCAGCATCCGGTTGCCGGCATCGTGAATCTCGCGCGCCTCCGGATAGATCGTGGAAAGCGCAGCCACCGTGCTCACCAGCATGGCCATGGGGTGAGCGTCGTAGCGGAAGCCTTCCATGAACTTCTTGGTGTTCTCATGCAGCATAGTGTGGTGGGTAATCTCGAGCACCCAGCTCTTCAGTTCGCTCTCAGTGGGCAGTTCGCCAAAAAGCAGCAGGAAGGCCACTTCGAGAAACGAACAGTGCTCGGCCAGCACTTCAATGGGATATCCGCGGTAACGGAGGATTCCGCGGTCGCCGTCGATGAACGTGATGGTGCTGCGGCACGAGGCCGTGTTCATCAACGCCGGGTCGTAGGTCATCAGCCCGAAATCTTCCGGGCTGGTTTTGATTTGCCGCAAATCCATCGCCCGGATCGTCCCCTTCTCGATGGGGACGGTATAGCTGCGGCCGGTGCGGCTGTCTTTGATGGCGAGATGATCTTGTTCTTGTGCCAAGACGGGCTCCTTGCGTAAAACTCTGCGGCAGGCGCCTCCCTGATCCGATTGCCCCGAACTTAACCGGGACACTCCAGATTGTGCCACGATCCCAGGCAGACGCAGTGATTCTAATCACATTCCCGCGAAAACGCATTCCGGAGACGGACCCGGGCCTGAAGGCAGACAGGATGCGGGATTTCAGATCACAAGCGGATGAAACCGCAGCCGTCAGCTCGGGATTTTGGTGTCAGCGGCGAGCGCTCGCACAATTTCCTTGAAGGTCTGCCCGCGGTGTTCGTAATTCTTGAACTGATCGAAGCTGGCGCAGGCTGGAGCCAGCAACACCACGTCGCCGGGCTGCGCCGCGGCATGAGCCTTGCGCAGCGCATGGTCAAGCGTTTCGGCATGCACAATTTCAGGGCCTCCGTTTTTCCCGTGGGCTCCCGAAGGGGTGGCGATTTGCGACTCAATCTTGGCCGCGGCCGTACCGATCGTGTACACCCGCTTTACGCGCTGGCGCAGCAGATCGTTGAGCACAGAATAGTCGCTGCCTTTGTCCTTACCGCCGAGTATCAGGTGAATATTCGCGGGGAACGACTCCAGCGCCTTGATGGTTGCATCCACGTTCGTGGCCTTGGAATCGTTGTAGTAATCGACGCCGCCGATGCTGGCGACAAACTCCAGCCGGTGTTCCACTGCCTTGAACTCGCGCACCGCCTGGCGAATCTTCTCGTGCGCGCAGCCCATCAGTACGCCCGCGCACACGGCCGCCAAAACGTTTTCCAGATTGTGCGCGCCCTTGAGGGGAACCTCAGAGGACAGCAGGATGGTCTGCCGTTGGTTCGGCCCAAGGAACACGCTGTCGGGTGCGAAAGACGGTGCCAGATTCACTTCTTTTCGCGCAACCCGCGCACCGCGGAAAACAATCTCCCCATCCTGAACCGACGCGCCCTGGGTCACTTCCTTCTGTCGGCTGAACCAGAAGACCTGCGCCCGGGTTCGCGCAGCCATCGCGACGCACGTAGGATCATCGGCGTTCAACACCGCGAAGTCGCCCGCTTGCTGATTTTCGAAAACGCGCGCTTTCGCGGCGGTGTAAGCCTCGAAAGTGCGATGACGGTCGAGATGATCGGGCGTGACGTTGAGCACAACGGCAACCTTGGGACGGAACGTCTGAATGGTTTCCAGCTGAAAACTCGAAACCTCCAGCACGATCACCGTTTCCGGCTGGGCGCGCTCGGCCAGCGAAATCGCCGGTGTCCCGATGTTGCCGCCCACCAGCGCCGGGAAACCGGAGGCGGTCATGATCTCGCCCGCGAGCGTAGTCGTTGTCGTCTTCCCGTTCGATCCGGTAATCGCGACGATGGGTCCCGGCAGAAAGCGCGCCGCCAGTTCAATCTCGCCAATCACGCTCACGCCCTGCGACTTGGCCTGCACCAGCGGTGGCGCATCCACGGGGACTCCGGGGCTGACCACAATCAAGTCCTGCCCGCGAAACGTACGGTCACCATGCCCGCCGGTTTCGACCGTGATGCCGTGATCGAGCAACACCGGAATCTCGTTGCGCAGTTCGTCGCCGCTCTTGGTGTCGGACACAGTGACGCGCGCCCCGTGCGCCTTCAAAAACAGCGCCGACGCCACGCCGGACTTGCCCAGGCCTACCACCAGCACGCGTTTGTCTTTGAGCTCCATGGTTCGAGGCATGGTTGATGGTTGATGGCTGGACGCAAGAGCCCACCACGGCCGGCGCACCAAAAGTTTTCCATCAACCATCAGCCATCAAAAATCAGAAATTCCTTCCCACTCTGGGCTCCGTCACCGCAACTTCAAGGTCGTCAGCGCGAACAACGCAAAGACCAGAGACGCAATCCAGAAGCGCACAATGATCTTCGACTCCGACCAGCCCATCAGTTCGAAGTGATGATGCAGCGGAGCCATCTTGAAAATCCGCTTCTTGCGCAGCTTATACGAGCCCACCTGCAAGATGACCGAAACCGCCTCGATCACAAACACTCCCCCGATAAACGGCAGCAGCAGTTCCTGCTTGATCATAACTGCGACGGTTCCAATGGCACCGCCCAGCGCCAGCGAGCCCACATCGCCCATGAACACCTCGGCGGGATGCGCGTTGTACCACAAGAATCCGATGGAGGAACCCACCATCGCTCCGCAAAAAATTGTCAGCTCCGCGACCTGGGGCATGCGCTGCAATTCGAGATAAGTCGCGAAAGTGGCATGCCCACTCACGTAAGTGAGCACCGCCAAAGCCCCCGCGGCGATTACGGTACAGCCGATGGCGAGCCCGTCCAGGCCGTCCGTGAGGTTGACCGCGTTGCTCGAAAACACAATCACCAGCGCGACGAAAATAATAAACGGAAGAAACGCAAGCGGCCACAGATGCGGATTTCGTACCAGCGTTCCAATCACCAGGTCGGGGTGAAACTGCTTGAAGAAGGGCACGAACAGGCTGGTGGAATACATGCCGTAGGTCTGCATCGCGATCAGCGCCACCGCGATCAAAATGCCGGTGGCAAACTGCAGGCCAAGTTTCTGCCGCGCCGTCAGGCCCAGGTTGCGGCGATGCGCAACTTTGGTGTAGTCGTCGGCGAAACCGATCGCCGCGTATGCGCATGTGGCGAACACCGCGATCCAGACGAAGCGATTGCCCAGGTCGGCCCACAGCAGCGTGGGCACAACGATCGCGATCACGATCAGCAACCCACCCATGGTCGGCGTGCCGGCTTTTTTCTGATGCGCCTTGGGACCTTCTTCGCGAATGTATTGCCCGATCTGGAATTCACGCAACCGGTTGATGACCAGCGGCCCCACGATCAGCGCGGTGAATAGAGCGGTGAGACTGGCAAACGCGGTGCGGAACGTCACGTAGCGAAAAATGCGGAAGGGCGGAAAGTAATGCTGCAGTTTCGTGAACAACAGCCAGTAGAGCAATCAGCCTCCGAACTACAGCCGTCAGCTTTTAGCCGTCAGCCTTCAGCTACGGCGAACTCGGGAAGGGCACGGCTTGAGCCGTGCCGTTTGTTCCCGGCAATTCCGCGGGCTTCAGCCCCGGAGGGCTGCCTTCCACGTCTCCAAAGCTTTTTCCAGCTTCACGCCGCGGGATGCCTTCAACAGAACCACATCTCCGTCTCGCGTTTCCCGGGCCAGCCACTCGCCCGCGGCCTCGGGAGTGTACACGAACTCGGCTCGCACGCCCGCCCCAGCCGCGCTCTCGATCATAGCTTGTGCCAGCCCGCGCACTCCGAGCAGCGCGTCCACTTTTTTCTCCGCCATGTGGCGGCCGGCCTGGCGATGCAACTCTTCGCCGGCGGCTCCCAGTTCCAGCATTTCCCCGGCCACCACAATGCGCCGCCGCGCGGGCATCGCGACCAAGGCGTCCACCATGGCATCGAGCGCCTTCGGATTGGAATTGTAGCAATCGTTGATGACCGTGATGTTACCCAGTTGGACAACTTGTCCGCGCTTGTCGGGCGGCGCGAGCGTGGCCAGTGCCTCCGCGGCTTCAGCCAGCTTCAGGCCGCGCTCGATTCCCACGGCAATCGCGGCCAGCGCGTTGAGCACGTTGTGCGAACCGACTAGCGGCAACTGGACGCGAGCGCGGGAGTTGCCGATCACGACGTCAAACTCCGACCCGTCAGCTCCCTTCGGCTGGATATTCTCCGCGCGCACAGTGGATGCGGGTAAGGTTCCGTAGAGAACCACCTTGCCGCGGAAGTCGCGGCCGAACTGCGAAACATATTCATCGTCCGCATTCAGAACTGCAGTCCCATTCGCCGGCAGGGATTCGATCAATTCGTATTTCGCCCGCGCAATGCCTGCAATGGATTCGAAGAACTGTAGATGCACGGGTGCGACATTCGTGACCACGCCGATTTCCGGCTGCGCAATCTTCGCCAGCGCCCGAATCTCTCCCGCGTGCGACATGCCCATTTCGATGACGGCGACGTCGTGCTCCGGTTCGAGTTTGAGCAGCATCAGCGGCAGGCCGAAATGATTATTGAAGTTGCCCTCCGACTTCAGGACACGAAAGCGCGTGGCCAGCACGTGCGCGATCGCTTCTTTGGTGGTGGTCTTTCCCGCCGAGCCCGTCACTCCCACCAGCGGCTTGCCCCAGAGCTGGCGCACCGCGGTCGCGAGCGTTTGCAAAGCGACCAGAGTATCTTCCACGGCCAGCAATGGCGCGTGCGACGCGTAGCGATGCCGTTGGTCTTTTCGCACGACTGCAGCGACCGCGCCCTTTTCCAGAGCGGAGGCCACAAAGTCGTGCCCATCCAGCCGCTCGCCTTTCACGGCGAAAAAAAGCTGGCCCGGGCCGATGGTGCGGGAGTCGATGGAATAGGCTTGTGCAACTGGTTCGTGCGACCCGCGCGGGAGATCGCCCGAAGCGGCGACGAACTCGGCGATCTTGGAGAGGGGAAGAATCATTTTTCTTTTGCCGGCGCGTTGGTCGCGCCACTGTTCGCCGCATCCGGGGGAGGCGCATCACATTTAAACCCGGCGGCTCGCAGCGCCTCACGCGCAACTTCCGCGTCATCGAACGGGCGCGAGCCGGCGCGCGTGATCTGAACCTTCTCATGGCCTTTTCCGGCCAGCAGCACAATGTCGCCGGGCCGAGCCTGGGAGAGGGCGAGCGCGATCGCCTTGCGGCGGTCGGGCTCGACGCTGTATTTCGTGCCCGTTCGCTGCAAGCCCACGAGCGCATCATTAATAATCGCCAGGGGATCCTCGCTCCGCGGATTATCGGAGGTGAGCACCACGAAATCGCTGCCGCGGCCGGCGGCTTCGCCCATCAGCGGACGCTTGGCGCGATCGCGATCTCCGCCGCAGCCGAACAGCGTTAGCACTCGCGCGTTCATTCCTCCGCGAGCCACAAATTCGCGGGCCAGCGCGGTGAGGTTGCGCAACGCATCGTCGGTGTGAGCATAGTCGACCACCACGGTGAAAGGCTGGCCGCAATCCACGCGCTGAAATCTTCCCGGGACGTGCGTCAACTGCTCGACCCCGGACGCAATCGCCGACGCATTGCAGTTGCGCGCGTAACACGCCGCTGCCGCCGCGAGAATGTTATACACATTCACCCGCCCGATCAGCGGCGAAAACAGGGGAATCGTCTCTCCCGGCATCACCAGATCGAAGCGTGTGCCCCGCGGAGTAATGTCGACGCGCGCAGCGTGAAAGTCCCCCCGCTCCCATCCATAGCGAAGCACCACCGAACTGCGTTTGCGGCTGAACTCGGCCAGCTTCGCTCCATATTCGTCGTCGAGGTTGGTGACCGCGGCGCGGGGCGCGTCGGTGCCACATCCCTCGAACAGCACGCGTTTGGCGGCGAAATATTGCTCCATCGTCGCGTGATAGTCGAGATGGTCGCGCGTGAGATTGGTAAACACGGCCACGTCAAAGGGCACGCCATACACGCGCTCCTGGGCCAGGGCGTGCGAAGAGACTTCCATGACCGCGTCGGTCGCACCCTGCGCCAAGGCCTCATGCAAGATGCGATTCAGTTCCAGCGCTTCGGGCGTTGTATGAGGCGCCGGCAAAATTTTTCCGGCCACGTGATATTCAATGGTTCCGATCAGAGCGCTTTTTCGCCCAGCCGCGGCCAGAATCGATTCCACCAGAAACGCGGTCGTACTTTTTCCATTCGTTCCCGTGATGCCCGTCACCGCAATTCTCTCCGCCGGCTTCTTGTAAAAGTTCGCGCTCAGCCGCGCCAAAGCCCGCCGACCATGCGGCACGAGCGCCCACGCCACGCCCTCGCGAGGCTTCTGCGCAGGCGAATCCGTGACCACCGCCACCGCTCCTGACTGAATGGCGCCATCGATAAAGCGGTTGCCATCGGAAGTTTCGCCGCGCATGGCCACGAACAGGCACCCCAGTTTCACGCGCCGCGAGTCGTATTCCACACTACTCACGTCCGGGTTCCCGCTCTGCGCGAGGATTTCCGCTCCATCCAGCAGATGTTGGAAGGTCATTGCTCAGAATTATATGGCAGAGGAGATTCGGCGGGATGGAGAAGACGGCAGGCGGGCAGGAGTCACGGGCTCGGTTGATTACCAAGGTGACGTTCCCGCGCTGCTTTCCGGGCGCTACAGTTAACCCATCGGAGCGAATCTATGTCCACCGGAACCAGCACCGGAAAATACCGTTGCGCGCAGTGCGAAAGATCAGAGAATGATTGCGAGTGCGAAAAATTCTGCTGCCTCTGCCAGACCTCACTCGACGACGTCCGCCTCTGTCAGGACGGCCTCATGTATTGTGAACCGTGCCGCAAGGCCTGCGATTACAAGACGTCGAGCTAAATGTCGCGTTCGATTTTGTCGCAAACATCGTCCCCAATGACGTCTGCGATGTCCTAAATAACCACAGCTTCCTTGTACTCGCCAAATACTTTTCGCATCGTGTCGGAAATTTCGCCGACGGTCGCGTAAGCCTCCACCGCAGTCAGAATCCGCGGCATCACATTGGCTCCGGAACGCGCGGCATCCTCAACGCTTTGCAGCGCGGTCTTCCACACTCCCACATCGCGGCGGGCGCGCAGCCCGCGGGTCCGCTCCACCTGTTTCGACTCCAGCGCGGGATCAATGCGCTGAATCGGGATCGGCTTCTCTTCTTCCACCTCGAAGCGATTCACTCCCACCACGATCGCTTCTTCGTTATCGACGGCCTGCTGATATTCATACGCGGCGTTCTGAATTTCCTGTTGCACGAACCCGCGCTCAATCGCCTGCAGCATTCCGCCGAGAACTTCAATCTTGCCCAGATACTCAGCCGCGCGCTTCTCGATTTCGTTGGTCAGCCCCTCCACGTAATACGACCCGGCCAGCGGATCGATCGTTTGCGCCGCGCCCGATTCATAGGCAATCACCTGCTGGGTGCGCAGCGCAATGCGCGCCGCCTGCTCGGTGGGCAAAGCCAGCGCCTCGTCATAGCCATTGGTGTGCAGCGACTGGGTTCCTCCGAGCACCGCGGCCAGCGCCTGAATCGCGGTGCGCACGATATTATTTTCCGGCTGCTGCGCCGTCAGCGTCGAGCCCGCGGTTTGCGTATGGAAGCGCAGCATCCAGGAGCGTGGATTCTTCGCCTTGAAATGTTCCCGCATGATGCGCGCCCACATTCTGCGCGCCGCGCGGAACTTCGCCACTTCTTCCAGAAAGTTGCTGTGCGCATTAAAGAAAAACGAAACCCGCGGAGCGAACTGGTCCACGTTGAGCCCGGCCTTGATCGCCGCCTCCACGTAGGCCATGCCATTGCCCAGCGTGAACGCCACTTCCTGCACCGCCGTGGATCCGGCCTCGCGCATGTGATAGCCGGAGATGGAGATCGTGTTCCAGTCGGGTACGTTTTCGTTCGTCCAGGCAAACATGTCAGTGACCACGCGCATGGCCTGCTGCGGCGGATAAATATAAGTTCCGCGGGCGATGTATTCCTTGAGCACATCGTTCTGCACCGTGCCTGAAAGCTTGCGGATATCCCCACCCTGACGCCGCGCCACGGCCACGTATAGAGCCAGCAGGATCGATGCTGTTGCATTGATGGTCATCGATGTTGAAATTTTGGTGAGCTCAATGCCGTCGAAAAGCCGTTGCATGTCTTCGATCGAATCAATCGCGACGCCCACCTTGCCCACTTCACCCGCGGCCAGCGCGTGGTCCGAATCCATACCAATCTGCGTGGGCAAGTCGAACGCGACGGAAAGCCCCGTGGTCCCGTTGGCCAGCAAGTATTTGTAGCGCTTGTTCGATTCTTCGGCGTCGCCCATGCCCGCGTATTGCCGCATGGTCCACAGCCGGCCGCGGTACATGGTCGCCTGCACACCGCGCGTGAAGGGATATTCGCCGGGATAGCCGATTTCGCTCTCGTAGTCGGACCCTTTGAGATCGGCCGGCCCGTAGAGAGGCTTCACCGCAATGTGCGAGGAGGTCTCAACTGGAAGCTCTCGTACGTCGACCTTGCCAGCCGTGCCCTTTATCTTGTTGGCCATTTTGTAGAAGTGCCGCTATTGCCGAACCGCCCACAGCGAGGATTTGCTCCGAAGGAGATCACGCGCGCACAGAAGAGAACTTGGGTTAGAGAACATTCATTCGCGCAGCCTGGCCTTCTTCTTCACCCTCCAGAACGAGCTCACGCCAAACCACGCGAATGCCAGCGTAAAGCCGACCGCAATCAGCACTCGCCCCCCCGTCGCGTGTCCCGCCTGATACTTCGTGTACTCGCGCACCAGGTTAAATCCGCCAAATACCGCCAGGGACAAAAACACCGCGCCCGTCACTTCCAGCCACAAAACGTGGGCCACCTGGCCAAACGATCGCGCCGTGGCGCGCGCCCCTTGCAGCACCGCGCCCCAGGCGCGGCTGCGCGCAGCCTCCTCCGTGAACAGCCGCCCCGCCATGCGCGTGGCTGCCCCCAACTTCCGTGCGGCAGAAATGTGGCTCACGGCCTCGATTTTAACAGCCTCCGGCGCTACAATGACGCAACTGAGCCGGGGCGGCGAACCGTTCCCCCGCCCGGGGCATCCAAAGAGTGTGGCCGTGGCCCGGCCAGGGGGACCTAAGTGGATCAGCAACTGAAACAGCTCATGAAGGAACTCGGCGAAGCCATCAACGAATCGCTTTCCGACTCGGAAGAGATTGCCGAGGTCGTTTCCCGCATCAAAGAGGGCGGATACGACATCTTCCTGGTCCTCGAAGCCACCATCGGCGTGAGCAAGCAAGGCGAAAAGGCTGCGGACAAGACTTCCCTGGTCACCACCATCAATACGAATCCCGAATTAAAGGTCAACGATCAGGACTTGAAGTTCCTGAAGTCGCTGCGCATCAAGATTGAAGAAAAGTAAGCCGCCGATTTGGAACTGGTTCGTTTTGGAGATGCTCGCGCGGGGACAGCCGCCCCTTCGATTTCGCTCAGGATAGCCCGGGACCCGCTCAGCGTTGCGCACCTGCCTTTGAACCCCTTCAGAGCGGCACTCCAAAGCAAGTAAAATCTCCCGAATGGAACTCAAGGTAGTATTCAGTGAAGATCCTGGGTTCGTTTTGAGCAGGGCGGGAGTTTTCCTATCCTCGCAACCGGTTCTCCACAATCTGGTTCTCTCCATCCTGCACGCGCGCGTTACACAAGGCGATCCGGGCCGCTATTGGATGGCCATTCAACGGGAGGACGTGGTTGGGGTGGTACTGCAGTCGCCCCTGACATTCCCAGCGACGCTGACACCGATGGAACCGCCGGTAGCGACGGCAATGGCCGACGCGCTTGCGGATGCGGGCATCCCCCTGCCAGGAATCAACGGCGAGGCGCGGACAGCGGCGATTTTCTCCGGCCAATGGAGCGAGCGTTCCAAATTAGCAGCCACGCCTTTCCAGGGGAACCGCCTTTATGAACTTCTGGAGTTCGGAGAAGTTCCCGGTATCGCAGGCACGTCACGGCAGGCAGGTCCGAACGATCGCAGCTTGATGATTCTCTGGACCCGTGCGTTCCAGCATGAAATCGGTGAGTCTGCTGACGATACCGAACTGCGTGTGGACCGAGGGTTGGCGGCCGGACAGCTCTGGTTGTGGGATCGAAACGGAGAAACGGTCTCTATGGCGGTTGCCCGCGAGCCGGTAGGTGGTGTGGTCCGCCTCTCAGGCGTCTTTACGCCCCCCGAAAAACGGGAACATGGTTACGCGGCGGCGTGTGTTCACGCCGTTTCGAAGCGGCTGCGTGACGCCGGATATCGCTGCATCCTCTACACCGACTTGGCGAATCCCACATCAAATTCCATCTACCGGCGAATTGGATATCGAGCTGTCGCAGAAGCTCTCCGCTATCGCTTTGGGTGATGTGCAGGCGGAACGCGTCGCAGCTACGCGGATGCATCGTCGGGAAACACGACGTATCCGAGTGCGACGGGTAGGCCATCGTCTCAATTGGCGTGACATCTGTCATCAACCTCACCGGGGATTTTGAGACGCGTGTTTTCGACAGTTCGGCGCTAGAATATCCATTTGCTGGTATGAAGATTTTGACTTCTGCCTTTCTTCTCGCCATCCCTTTGCTGGTTATCGGCCAGCAAACATCCACCGAGGAACAGCTCCGCCGAGTCATCGCCTACACACAGGCGTATCGGCAGCACTTGCCCTCGCTGGAATGCGACGAGACGATGCTCTCGCAAAGGGTGAAAAAGGGCAAGGTGAAACGGGAGGTCAAGATCAAGGCAACACTCCGCGAATTGCGAGATGAAAATGAGCCCGGCGGGTTCAGGGACCATTACACGTTCAAATCGGTGAATGGCAAACCGGGCGAACCGAATTTAGGAACTCTCCCGTATTTCGTCTACCAAGCTTTCGCTAACGTCCTCGGTATTGGAGAAGGCCCCCTCCCCACCTGCTTTAATTACCACTTCGCGACGCTGGACGACGGGCGAACACTCCAATTCGACATCGACTCCAAGCCGGGCGTTCGTGATCCCTCCTGCAAGAAGATCCCGGATGATTATCACAAAATGATGTTGGTCGATATGGCCAGCGGCGCTGTCCGCCACGTCGAGCGCCGCATGTCCCCTGAATTTGCCGATGACAACCTTGAGATCCCCTACATCACCGTCGATTACACACCTCAAAGGTTGGGCGAAGAGATCTTTTGGCTTCCCATACGCTTCGAGGCCATCGATCTTCATCAACAGGGAAGAATGATTGCCACCTATTCGAATTGTCATCGTTATACCGTAAGCTCTAAGATGGTTCTACCGTAGTCTCTAAAATCCTCCCTTAAAACCGTTCTGGTCGAATGATCGCCTCTCGGAAAGCAGACCGGGCATGACGTGACATCTCTAAAATACGCTCACTGACCGCGTGGGCCAATTCTCAAAGAGTGAAATCGCCTGATCAATAGTCACGAAAGTTAGCGCACTCAGAAATGGTCGCTCGGTGTCAAATCAAGGTATGAAAACCATGCACCTGTATGATCCGCCGTATGCGCTCTGGACCATCTGGCGTCAGCTCTCGCTTCTGAATCATGGTCTCGTTCTGATCCTTGGCGCAGTATTCGCTTATTGCCTGTTCTCGACAATTAAGACAATGCTTCGACTTCACTCAGTTTGGAATCGCCCGAATCAAGACCGAGCGACTGTTTGTGAGGCGGTAGCCGTGCTCGCCACTCGTCATGCAAGAATGCGACAGGTCATTGGCGCCACGTTCTACCTTTTTGGTTGTGTGCTCTTTCTCGGGCTGGAGAACATAACCAATTTTCTTGATCGTGGGAAAGAGCCTCTCGGAATCTATGTCCTCGACAATTTTCTGCTCCTGTGCGCATTTGCCGCTAATGTCTTTTTCATTTTCCTCGTGCTTCATTTCATTCAGTGGTCTGGGAGTGCTGTGTTGGACTCGCTTTCGAGACGCGTGAATCTTCATTCCTAGGCGCAAAATGTCCTCGAGTCCCATCAACTGGCGTGACGATCGCGATTACATTTATCGAGCGGCCGGGCAGACATTTATGAGATGGAGTCGGCTCCAGCGGCTAGCGGCTTTCTTTCTTCCCCCACGTAGAACCTCTGCACCTTCGCCCGGTTTCCCCCGCCCCTCCGCTCAATCCCTCAGCACCTGATCCAGCACCTGCTCCACCGCGCGATTCCCCTCAATGATCGAAGATTTGTGATCGGGCATTCCGGAGAGATCCACGTTCGCGAAGGCGATTCTTCCGAACGGGGCTGCCCGAAGAACATCGCCTGGCGCGGGTTTGCCATCTTTGCCGAAGTAAAATCCGGGAGCCGGACTGGCATAGGCGTGACCCCAACGGTTCAGAATGATCCCGGCAATGTCGCGGGATGCATCGAAGCCCGAACGCGCGAACATGTCGGTAAGCTGCTGCCGAATCTGACGCTCGTATTCAGCAAAAGGTGTAGAAATCATTTCCGCGCGCCCCATGTGGCCTTGATCTTCCGCGGTGTGCCCCGGGTGTGAGTACAAAACTTTGATCGTGAGCACCACCGGGGAATCGGGACCAATGGTCGGCGAATCGCCACCGCACAGGGCCAGCTTGCGGATTTGCAGGTAAGTTCCGAGGCCCTCGAACCACTGGCAACCGGAAATCCCCATCTTGTAAAGGAACCGCCAGTTGCGCACGGCCACGTTGGCCAACATGCAGGGAGAACGATGAAACTGCGAATACGCCTCTTTGCGATCGTCCGGAAGATCGCGAACGATGTGCTTCGTGGTCCAGCTGCCGCCGGCCATCACCACGGAACGCGCCTTCACGCGATAGGTCTTTCCGCCCCGCGTATAGACGACGGTGACAGACTCTGATTTATCCGGCTCGCCATCGTGTTTCAGCCAGACGGCAGTTGAGTCCAGGCGAATTCGAGCGGATGCTCCCGCGCGGTCAAGAGCGGCAAAATTCACGTTGTTCCGGCACACGTCTTCCAGCGTGCGTTCGCCCGCAATCGATTCCGGAATCATCGTTTTCACGATCAGGCGGGCGATGCCGCTGTTGCCGTCCGGAAACATCTGCGGCTCCTCGTCGGCCAATCCACCCAGGGCATCGAAAGCATAGGCGGTGTAGCCGGAAAGCGCGTCGGCCCCCAGGCCGAAGGCTCCGCCTTCGTCGGTCGAGAGAAATGTTCGGACGGTTTCACGGCTGATGCCGTGGCTCTCCATGATGTGGTCTTCGAGAGTAATCGTGTCGAGCCGGCGCGAGATGGCGTCTCCCCGGTACCGCGGCGCTTGCGCCGAGTTGGGCGATTGAGACTTCAACAACTCTTCCCGCGCGGTTGCCGAAATCGGCGCGCCTTCCAATTTTTGGCGCGAGCGATCGCTCAGCCACACCCCTTGCGGCTGCCCGAATTTCGCTCCAAAGTAGAGGCCGTAGGGAGCTGAAGCAAGATACGGCGTAGTGGTAAGCGCGATCTCAGGGTCGGGCCCGGCCCACTTCTGATATTCGAGCCGCGGTTTCTCCAGCCCGATGGATTGGTAGAAGCGCTCGATAAAGCTGTGGGGATAGTTCACCTGAAATAGCGCCGAGCCCTGATGCGCAGTCAGGCGGTGACCATCCACCAGAAACTCGTTGCGCTTGGCCTCGCCGCCGAAGATGGGATGATTATCGAGCACCAGGCAAGTCTTGCCCGGGCCCGCCTGGCGTTGAAAAATCAGCGCTGCAGCCAGTCCACTGATTCCCCCACCGACTACAACCAGATCATGAGTTTCGCCCGTCTCAACCACGCCCGCAGCCGGGCCCTCAAACAACCCGTCGCGAATCTGGTGCCCGGCTTCGAGCACAGCGCGGGTATTTCCGTTGGAGTTCGCGTAGTCGCCGACGCCGCCGTAGCCCGTCCAGCTGTCGTCTGCCAATTTTTCTTGCGAGGCTTTCGGCTCAGCCAACAACTCCGCCGGAGATACAGAATTCAGCAGCAGCCCGCCCGAAGCCAGCAGCGTAGCGTTAAGAAAGTCGCGCCGCGTGATCCCGCAATCCATCCCCAGACCGCCGTCCCCGCTTTCCGTTCTGGCATTCCCGCCAGTCTCGCGCTTCTTCCTCTTCCCAGCCATTCGTTACCCTCCGCCGCGCCGCTGGCATTATACGAACCTTTACGCGACGAACGCACAGCAACCTAGGACAGCTGTGCTACCATCTACTGTTTTTCAAGGGTGCGTCGATGTCGATGAAAGACACTCTCGGAGTTCTTCTCGCGGGCGGCGCCGGAGAGCGCCTCTATCCTCTCACTCGCGATCGGGCCAAGCCCGCCGTCACCTTCGGCGGCATTTACCGCATCATCGACATCACGCTCTCCAACTGCCTGAACTCCGATCTCCGCCGTGTCTACATCCTCACCCAGTACAAGGCCCTCTCGCTGAACCGCCACATCCGCGAAGGCTGGAACATCCTCGGCCGCGAAGTGGGAGAATTCGTCGAAGTCCTGCCTCCCATGAAGCGCGTCAGCGACCAGTGGTATCAAGGCACCGCCGACGCGGTTTATCAGAATATCTATTCCATCGGCTCCGAGCAGCCCAAGCACGTGCTGATTCTTTCCGGCGACCACATCTACAAAATGAATTATGGCAAGATGATGCGCCAGCACAGCGATTCCGCCGCCGACGTCACCTTGGCCACCATCCAGATCGCCCCCGAGGAAACTTCCCGCTTCGGTGTGGTCGATGTCGACAAGGACGGCCGCGTCAACGGCTTCGAAGAAAAGCCCAAAACCACCCAGCTCCGTTCCGCGCTGAATCCGATCAAGGTCGCGGCATCGATGGGCGTCTATCTATTCAATGCCGACGTCCTGATCCCCGTTCTCCTCAAGGACGCCGAAGACGCCACCTCCAGCCACGATTTCGGAAAAGACATTCTGCCCAAAATGGTCGCCGACTATCGCGTCTTCGCCTACGACTTCGTCGACGAAAACAAGAAAGAAGCGCACTACTGGCGCGACGTCGGCACGCTCGAGGCCTACTACGAAGCCAACATGGACATCGTCTCGGTCTCGCCCATCTTCAATCTCTACGACGAAGAGTGGCCTATCCGCACCCACCAGCGCCAGTATCCACCGGCCAAATTCGTGTTCGCCGAAACGGGACGTACCGGCACCGCGCTCGATTCCATCGTCTCCCACGGCTGCATCGTTTCCGGCGGCACCGTAAAAAATTCCATTCTCTCCCCCGACGTGCGCGTGAATTCCTACTCCGAAGTCGATGACTGCATCCTGTTCTCCCACGTCAGCGTCGGCCGCCGCTGTCGCATACGCCGAGCCATCCTCGACCGCGACGTCCACGTCCCCGAAGGCACCACCATCGGCTATGACGCCGAAGCCGACCGCCAGCGCTACTTCGTCACCGACAGCGGCATCACCGTGGTCACCCGCGATTACTCGCTGTTCGAAAATCCCGTCACCGTCGACTACTTCACCAGCGAGTAGACGAACGCGAGTCCTCACCCGACCGATCCCCATGCATGTGTGGCGGCGGGCGCCTCGCCCGTCCCGGTCCGAGCGAAGCTTGACCGGAACGTTCCCAAACGCCGGCGCGCGAGCCTTCCTGATACTCAGCGTCCTTGGTGGTGAATGATTCTTCTTCCCCATCGTCAAACAGGCACTATGGCGGGTTGTAAGAGATTGTCTCAGCTGGTCTGCTAATCTAGCCCTTGCATTCGCGAGCCCTCGCTTCACATCGAAAGCCTGGCACAATGATGACAAGTCAATCCGCCCATAACCTCGGTCGATGGATATTCGCCATCGCTCTGCTGGCCGCAGCGCATGCCTGGGCAGCCATCCCGGTTGCCGAAAAAACCGCCGCAGACAAAACCGGCGACAAGAAAAGCACCGCCGAAAAAGGTCCGACCGAAAAAAACGACGCCCTGCTCTCCACCATGCAACAGGAATTGCAGCGCGCCCAGACCAGCCTCGGCAAGCTCGACCCTGCGCCCTACTACATGAGCTATTCCGTATATGACCAGAGCGTGTCGGTCGCCATGGGTACCCAGGGTGGCCTGATCAATTTCACCCAGACGCGCCGCCGCGCGGCCGACGTCACCATGCGCATCGGTTCTCCCGCACTCGACAACAGTCACGAGCCGAGCCGCAGCTCCGCCATCAGTTCCGGAACGCTGGTGCTCGACGATGACCGCGATGCCCTCGCCCACGAACTGTGGCGCCTCACCTACGAGGAATACCGCAAGGCTTCCAAAGCCTATTCAAACGTCAAGACCGGCAAACAGGTTCATGCCGAGGAAGAAGACACTTCGCCGGATTTCTCCGAGGAGAAAGCCCCAAGCCACGCCGACTATCAGGAAGTTCCCGCCGCCCCCGACCGCACCGCCATGGAGAAAATGGCGCGGGAATATTCCGCGTACTTCCGCAAGTACCCTTACATCTACTCCTCCGCCGTGGTGATCATCGCGCAGGAGACGCGGCTGCGCTTCACTTCCACCGAAGGCCGCCACGTGGTAACGCCCGGCGCTACCATTCGCATGGCCATCGACGCAGGCACGCTCGCTGCGGACGGCATGGAGTTGATGCGGGTGGAAACTTTTCAGGCGGAGAGCCTCAACCACCTGCCGCCGGAATCTGAAATCGCGGCTCGCGTGGAAAAGATGGCTTCCGATCTCAAAGCGCTGCGCGACGCCCCCGCCGCCGAGCCCTTCGACGGCCCCGCCTTGCTTTCCGGCCGCGCCGCCGCAGTGTTCTTCCACGAAGTGCTCGGCCATCGCCTGGAAGGTCATCGCCAGCGCGGCGAAAAAGAAGGACAAACTTTCACCAAGAAAGTGGGCCAGCCGGTGCTGCCGGAATTCCTCAGCGTGGTCGACGATCCCACCCTGCGCACGCTAGACGGAATCGACCTTGGAGGCTACTACGAGTTCGACAACGAAGGTATGCCGGCCGCGCGGGTCGAGGTCATCAAAGACGGCGTCCTGAAAGATTTCCTCATGTCGCGCATGCCCATCAAGAATTTTGCCAACTCTAACGGACACGGCCGCTCCCAGCCCGGTCTGATGCCCACGGGACGGCAAGGCAACCTGATCGTGTCTTCCACGCACACCGTCAAGGATTCCGAGCTGCGCCAGAAGCTGATCGACGAAGTCAAGAAACAAGGCAAACCCTACGGCCTCTATTTCGAAGACATTCAAGGCGGCTTCACGCTCACGCAGCGCGCGGCGCCGCAGGCTTTCCAGGTTCTGCCCGTGATGGTGTGGCGCGTCTACGCCGATGGCCGTCCGGACCAACTGGTCCGCGGAGTCGATATCGTCGGCACTCCGCTGGCCGCCCTGAATCGCATTCTCGTCACCGGCGACAAGACCGACGTCTTCAACGGCATGTGTGGCGCGGAATCCGGCCAGATTCCGGTCGCGGCCGCCGCGCCCGCCATGTTGTTTTCGGAAATCGAAGTGCAGAAGCGCGCCCACGCCCTCAACCGGGCGCCGATTCTGCCGAACCCATCCGAGGCACCCGCGGATGAGAAAGGCCCGGGGCAGTGATGATAACGGCGACGATGACGAGGGCGACGACCATGCGAACGGAAACGGCCCGCCAGCCTGCGCAGCTCGCTGCAATCGTGTTTCTTCTTGTTAGTTTGTGTGTCCCTCCGGCCTTTGCGCGGTCCCCTCTGTTCCCTGACCCCCGGCCCCTGACCCCTGTTCCTCAAACCCCTGTCTCCCGAACAAAGGACTGGCAGGCATTGGCCGGCGCCGATCCCGTCCTCGAGGCCATGCGCGCGGAGTTGGATCGTTCCAGGTCGCATCTGAAGCTGGAGGATGTGGCCGCGCCTTATTACATCGAGTACCGCGTCATCGATTTCGATGACTATTCGGCCGACGCCGCGTTTGGCGCCTTGCGCGGCGACGTCCGCACCCGCTTCCGCTTCCTGCGGGTGGTGGTGCGCATCGGCGATTACAAGCAGGACAGCTATTTCGGGCAGGGTGAGGGTTCCGTGAATTTCCTGCCCGTCGATGGTGACGTGCTCGCCTTGCGCAACCAGCTCTGGCTGGCCACCGACAGCGCTTACAAGCAGGCCGCGCAGTCCCTCACCGCCAAGCAGTCGCAGCTCAAGCAACTAACCATCGATCAACCGGTGGACGACTTTGCCCACGGCACGCCGGTGCAGTCCGTGAGCCCGCTGGTCCAACTCGAGTTCGATCCCCGCCCCTGGGCCACCATGCTTGTAGACGCGTCCGCGCTCTACAAGACCGACCCGCAGATCGAGACCTTCGAGTCTTCGCTGAAATTCGAGGCCATCAACCGCTACTTCGTCAATTCCGAAGGCACGGTCGTGCGCAGCGGACAGGGTCTCTACGAAATGAGCATCTCGTGCAGCACGCAGGCCGCCGATGCCATGCGCCTGGATCGCGTGAACGCCTTCAACGTGACCAGCATGAAGGAACTGCCCTCAGCCGCGGAGTTCGTGGGGCGCGCCGCCAAACTGGCCGGCACTCTGAAGGAACTGCGGGATGCCCCCGTGGTCGATGAGGAATACCGCGGCCCGGTGCTGTTCTCCGCTGATGCGTCGGCATCGGTTTTTGCCGACCTGGTAGGAGAAAACATTCTGGGTCGCAAACCTGAACTGGGCAAGAACGAACGCACGACCGGCGCATTTGCTTCCAGCTACAAGAGTCGGGTGCTGCCCGATTTCCTTTCGGTGGTCGACGATCCTACGATCTCTTCGTACCGCGGCAAATCCTTGCTGGGCCACTACGATATCGACGACGAAGGCGTGGCGGCTCTGCGCGTCGATGTGATCGAAAAAGGCAATCTCGTGAATTACGTAATCGGGCGAGCCCCCATTCGCGACTTCCCCGCCTCCAATGGTCACGGCCGCGCCCGCGTTCCCAGTTTTCCTCCGGGCCCCAGCTTGGGCAACCTGATCGTGAGTTCCACGCAGCCCGTCTCTCAGCCGGATTTGAAAAAGAAGCTCATCGATCTGTGTCAGCAGCGCGATCTTCCCTACTGCTACTACGTCGAAACTTTCGGCCCCAAACTTACTCCGCGCCTGCTCTACAAAGTCTGGACCAAGGATGGACACCAGGAACTGGTCCGCGGCGCAAGTTTCGGAGACCTCGACACGCGGGCCCTGCGCAGCGACCTGATCGCCGCCGGAGACGATGTATACGTCGACGCCCGCCCGCTCAACATCCCCCACAGCATCGCCGCGCCCTCCATCCTGTTCGACGAGTTAGAAGTAAAGCGAGCCAACGTCAACAAAGAAACCCTCCCAGAATATCCCGCACCAGCCCTGGCTCCATCAACTCCAGCTCCATCGAAATAATCGATGCAGCGATAACCCCCAGCGATAACCCGCGGCGACAACCCGCGCCGCGATAACCCATGGAGCGACGGGCGCCACTGCCAGTGCTAAAATCAGGCAACCGCCGGTACAGACGGCTACATTGTCCAAGGAGTCACGGACATGAACGGCTTCAGGTTAGTCGGGTTCGCACTCGCATTTACCCTCCCATTGTGTGCGCAAGAAATTAAGCTCAGCGAGCATCAACTCGGCGCCTACAAAGGCAGCGACGACGAAGTGCGTTCGGTAATGAGCTACTGCGACGCTGTCGATGACTCCGTGCAGGAACTGCAGCCGCGTATATTCGCGCACTTAAACCTGGACCCGGTAACCAAGTCGACGAGCCCTCGATGGAGTGAGGTTGCCAGCAAAGACGAGTGGGAGTCGTCCGACAAACCGGCTCCTCTTACCTTCGTATGGAGTAAAGACGGCTCGATTGTTCGAGTAACGGTTGTAACGAGTCCGCCTCGGTCTAGGACCCCAATCGTCGCCCATCGACGCGTCGACTACTGCTACGGCACCGACACCAAGCTGCTTCGGGTTCGCGCCGTATGGTATGTTCCAACGTTCTGCGAGTTTCTCTTTCCATGCCGGCTCATCAGCGGCCTTGAATTCCATCTCGGTGGCCAAACTCCCGCCATCAACGATTGGGTATTCACGGCGGATGGGACAATCACAAGGCTCCGGAATGGTAAGGCAAGCGACGACTACTTCGATCCCAGCAATTCGCTGTCTGCCAGCGATCTTCACCTCAGGACAAGCACCGATCTACCCTTCAACCACCTGGCCCCGAAGTAAATCGCTGCCCGCCAAATCCTTCGCGATACTTAGTGCCCTTGGTGGTCAACGATTCTCTTTCGGTCGTCAAGCTAACCGACGATCGAGAATCGCGTAAGCAATTCCCTCCACTGCTACAATTCCTTTGCTTTACATAAACTTGCGGGCGAGAACTTTGGCGTCCACATCAGCGTATTGTCTTGTGGGGACCGCTTGAGTCTGCGGACCACAAGGCTTAAGTCTCTCAGGATCAAGGGTTTCGGGCCTTAAGGTCGTGACCGTGGCATTCGAAGTTCAGGTTTGGCACGGATTTCGGCGTCATTTTCGCGGTTTTTTCGTTCTTGACGCTCACATTTTGCCCGGGCGTGGTGAAGTCTCAGGGTTTTTGTCATCCGGCAGTTCCGGGGAGTAACGGGTGGAAGACGTCCAGGTCGTTGCGATGCTGGTTCGCCGCTGTATTACCGGCGACGCCGTGGCCTGGGAGGAAATCGTTCGCACCTACAACCGCCGTATCTATAATATTTGCTATCGTTTCGCGGGATCGGGCGACGACGCCGAAGACCTCACCCAGGAAGTCTTCATCAAGATGTACCGCACGCTCGCCACTTACGATCACACCAAAGGCGCGTTTGCCACCTGGGTTACGACGATTACGCGCAATTTGTTAGTGGATCACTTCCGAAAAGGCAAGCAGCAACGCCTAACCGACTCGATCGACGCCACATCCGAGCACGAGGACGCGGTGCCGCTCAGTGAGCAAATTCAGGACCAATCCGCCCCTCCGGACGCGCATGTACGCAGCCGCGAGGTGGGGGAGACCGTGCACGCGGCCTTGGGGAAGCTCTCCCCGGAGCTGCGGGAAGCAGTGATTCTAAGGGACTTACATGATATGGACTATCGCGAAATTGCAATCGTTTTGAAGGTTCCGGAGGGTACCGTGAAATCAAGAATAAATCGTGGCCGAGCGGAACTTGCGCGCCTACTACAACGTACCTATAAGCAGGTGATGTGATGCCAGATCACAAAGACGAAAAGACCAGTAACGGAATGATTTGCAACG